>Ga0102913_1000142_pt1 | contig 19756 bp, 22 predicted proteins | sample Colrivmet1560A02_FD_78197 | JGI IMG/M metagenome (GOLD analysis project Ga0102913, IMG submission 78197) | Estuarine microbial communities from the Columbia River estuary - metaG 1560A-02 | ecosystem: Environmental > Aquatic > Marine > Intertidal zone > Estuary | place: USA: Columbia River... | reverse complement strand
TTTAAATGGGACTTGTTGTGTCATGCACCAGTGCCAAAACCTTATTTTTTGAGTGGGGGTATTGGTCCTGAAGATGTTGATCGGCTCTCCCAGTTCTGTGAAAACGAAAAAAAACTTTTTGCCATTGATGTCAACAGCAAGTTTGAACAATCACCAGGCGTCAAGGATATGAACAAAGTCAAGGATTTTTTTAATGCAATCAAAATGATCAACTGATATGACAACGAGTTATTCAAAACCAAGTGAGCAAGGCTATTATGGTGATTTTGGTGGAGCCTATATTCCAGAAATGTTGTACCAAAATGTGGAACATCTCCGGCAGCAGTATCTTTCCATTTCAAATGATCCGCTCTTTCAGCAAGAGTTTCATGCCCTTTTGAAGGATTATGTAGGAAGGCCCACGCCTCTTTTTTTGGCTGAACGCTTGAGCGAAAGGTTTGGCTCAACCATTTACCTCAAGCGGGAAGACCTCTGCCATACCGGAGCCCACAAAATCAACAATACCATTGGTCAAATCCTGCTGGCACAACGCCTGGGTAAAAAACGGATCATAGCAGAAACCGGTGCCGGACAACATGGCGTTGCAACAGCAACGGTTTGTGCGTTGAAAGGAATTGAGTGTATTGTATACATGGGTGAAAAAGACATCAAACGACAAGCGCCCAATGTAGCCAGGATGAAAATGCTTGGTGCCAAAGTGGTTCCTGCGACCAGCGGTAGCAAGACCCTCAAGGATGCTACCAATGAAGCCATCAGGGATTGGATCAACAATCCCATAGATACGCACTATATCATCGGTTCTGTGGTTGGACCACATCCATACCCAGACATGGTATCAAGGTTTCAGTCGGTCATCAGCAAGGAGATGCGGTCTCAATTGCTTGAAAAAACCGGAACGGAACTGCCCACCCGTGTGATTGCCTGTGTTGGTGGCGGAAGCAATGCAGCAGGCGCTTTCTATCATTTTCTGGACGAACCCAGTGTTGAGATTGTTGCTGTAGAAGCAGCAGGTCATGGGATCAATACCGGCATGAGCGCTGCTACCACCCAACTGGGCGTGCCGGGTATTCTTCATGGCAGCAAGATCATCGTGATGCAAACGCCAGACGGACAAGTAGTAGAGCCACACAGCATTTCAGCAGGCCTGGATTATCCTGGCATTGGCCCCATGCATGCGCATCTTTATACCAGTGGCCGTGCCAAGTTTATGAGTGCCACAGATGAAGAAGCACTGAAATGGGCATTCGAAATTTCCAGGGTGGAAGGCATTATTCCTGCACTGGAAACTGCCCATGCTTTTGCTGTACTGGATCAGTTGGGGATGAAGCCGGACGATGTATCTGTAATCTGCCTGAGTGGCAGGGGAGACAAAGACTTGGGTACGTATATGGATGCAATGAATGAACAATAAAAGACATGGGTTATGAGCAGAATCAACAATTTGTTTGAGATAAAAAAAGAGAATGTACTCAATGTATATTTCACTGCCGGGTATCCGACACTGGACAGTACCTTGGACATCATGATGGCCTTGCAAGATGCCGGTGTTGATTTGATCGAACTGGGCATGCCTTACAGCGATCCGCTTGCCGATGGCCCGGTGATACAGGAAAGCAGTTTGATCGCTTTGGACAATGGCATGACCATTGCCAAACTTTTTGAACAGCTGAAAGGCTTTCGAGAAAAGATCCATGTGCCCGTTGTATTGATGGGATACATGAATCCAGTCTTGCAATATGGATTTGAGAAATTCTGTGCAGATGCGGCTGCTGTGGGTATTGATGGACTCATCCTTCCAGATCTTCCACCTTTGGAATTTGAACAATCGCATGGCGCCATCGTTAAAAAACATGCACTTGATTTTATTTTCCTGGTCACTCCTGAAACCAGTGAGGAAAGGGTGCGTAAACTGGATGGACTCAGTTCCGGATTCTTGTATGCCGTTTCATCATCCTCTACGACAGGAAAGGAAAAGAATTTTGATGATGTCATTGCTTACCTCAAAAGGCTTCGATCCTATCAGTTGAACAATCCGGTGCTGGTAGGATTTGGCATCAAAGACAAAGAAACTTTTGGAGCCGTGACTCCTTTTGCCAATGGTGCCATCATCGGTTCTGCCTTCATCAAAGCATTATCATCAGGAGAAAATCCGGATGCGGTAACAAAGGAATTCATCCGTGCGGTGCTCAACTAAACCCATGAAACTTATTATTATCAAATACAATGCCGGCAATGTTCGGTCGGTACAATTTGCATTGGAGCGCCTTGGCATAGAGCCAGTGCTTTCTGATGATCCGGAAGTCATTCTCGCCGCCGACAAAATCATCTTTCCCGGAGTAGGAGAGGCCAGTTCTGCCATGGACTATTTGAAACAACGAGGGCTGGACAAACTGATCCTTGATGCAAAGCAACCCTTTCTGGGCATCTGCCTGGGGATGCAATTGATGTGTTCCCACTCTGAAGAAAATGATACACCTTGTCTGGGCATTTTTCAGGAAAAAGTAAAGCACTTTGTTGCGGATCAACCCCAGACCAAAATCCCTCAGATTGGTTGGAATACCATCCATGACCTGAAAACACCTTTGTTCAAGAATGTTGAAGAAAACAGCCATTGTTATTTTGTCCACAGTTATTATGCAAGCCTGGGCAACCATACCATTGGCCGAACAGATTATTGTGGCGGGTTCAGTGCTGCCCTACAAACCAGGAATTTTTATGGGGTACAGTTTCATCCTGAAAAAAGTGCAGAAATAGGATCAACCATCATCAAGAACTTTTTAAACATCACCTAAAGAATGCAAATCATTCCTGCCATAGACATCATTGATGGAAAATGTGTTCGACTCACCGAAGGCGACTATCTGCAAAAAACAGCGTATTCCTCATCTCCACTGGAGATGGCAAAAATATACGAAGCCAATGGCATAACCCGGCTTCACCTGGTTGATTTGGATGGCGCAAAGGCTGGTAACGTGACCAATTGGAAAGTTGCGGAAGAAATTGCAGCACATACCAATCTTATCGTTGATTTTGGAGGCGGTGTAAAGACTGTCGAAGAAGTCGAGCGAATCATCGCCCTGGGGATTTCATACGTAACAGTGGGCAGTATTGCTGTAAAAAATCCTGAAGTATTCAAAGAATGGATTGCTGTTTTTGGCCCGGACAGGTTCATGTTGGGTGCCGATGTGAAAGATGAAATGATCATGGTCAGTGGCTGGTTTGAAGCTTCCGGTCTGCAACTGATTCCCTTCATTGAATCCTACATGGCACTGGGAATCAGGAATGTTTTTTGTACAGACATCAGCAAGGACGGACGTTTGGAAGGTCCATCCACCGCATTGTATGCCAAAATAAAACAACAGTTTCCAAACCTTTTTTTGATTGCCAGTGGTGGTGTTGCGGTCATGGATGACCTGTATGATCTTGCGACTGCAGGCTGCGATGGTGCCATCATCGGCAAGGCCATTTATGAAAACAGGATTTCCATTGAATCCCTCAAAGCCTTCAACGAAAAAAACGCAAACAAATGCTGACCAAGCGCATCATACCCTGCTTAGACATCAAAGATGGTCGTACTGTGAAGGGAACCAATTTTATTGATTTGCGGGATGCCGGAGACCCCGTTGAATTGGCAGCGCTCTATGCAGCACAAGGTGCAGACGAACTGGTGTTCCTGGACATCACCGCAACAAACGAGAAAAGGAAAACACTGGCAGCATTGGTAGACCGTATCGCCCACAGGATCAATATTCCTTTTACGGTTGGTGGAGGCATCTCTTCTGTTGAAGATGTGCGCATATTGCTCGACAGTGGGGCCGACAAGATCTCCGTCAATACTTCTGCTTTTAAAGATCCTGAGCTGATCAACCGGCTTGCGGCATCATTTGGCAGCCAGTGTGTGGTACTGGCCATTGATGCCAAGAAAGGGGAAGATGGCCAGTGGTATGTGCACCTGAACGGAGGGCGGGTTCCCACCGACAAAAGATGTCTGGATTGGGCCATCGAAGGTGTGCAGCGTGGGGCTGGAGAGATCCTGCTGACATCCATGGACCATGATGGTACAAAAGCTGGATTTGCCAAAGACATTACTGGCGCCGTTTCCAGGGCGGTGAATGTGCCCGTCATCGCCTCTGGCGGGGGTGGCCTTCCTGAGCATTTTGCTGAGATCCTGGATGGTCATGCAGATGCAGCATTGGCAGCCAGTATTTTTCATTTTCGAGAAGTATCCATCCCCGACCTCAAATTATACCTCAGGCAAAAGGGCATTCCGGTAAGATAAGCGGGATAATGCCTAATTTTACAAAGAAATGGAGCTGAACATGGATTTTAAAAAGTTTTCAGATGGCCTGATGCCTGCTGTTATCCAGGATATAGAAACGGGAAAGGTATTGATGCTGGGCTACATGAACCTGGAGGCATTCAACGAAACCATGGCTTCTGGAAAGATTTGTTTTTTTAGCCGTTCCAAGGGCCGTCTTTGGACCAAAGGAGAGGAGAGTGGTAACTTTCTTTACCTGAAGTCTTATGCCTTGGATTGCGACCAGGATGCCCTTCTTTTCAAGGTCAAGCCTGCCGGTCCTGTCTGTCATACCGGGGCAGATACCTGCTGGGATGAGGTCAATGTTGCAGAAGATTTCCTGGTTCACCTTGAGGGCATCATCGAACTGAGAAAAAACAGTGATGATGAGAACTCCTATATCAGATCGCTGTTCAAAAAAGGCATCAACAAGATTGCCCAGAAAGTGGGCGAAGAAGCAGTGGAAGTGGTGATTGAAGCCAAAGACAACGACGACGAAAAATTTCTGAACGAATCTGCTGATCTTCTTTTTCACTATTTGCTTTTGCTTAACAGCAAAGGCTTTAATTTAGCACAGGTAAAAGATATTCTGAAACAAAGACATAAAAAATGAAAAAATTCCTCTCCATACTCCTGGTATTTCCTGCATTGGTATTTGCCCAGGAAGGAAACTATTCTATCAAGGGAACATTAAAAGGCATGCCAGACAAGACTGAACTCGTACTGAAGAACGAAGAAGTCAGTCCAGAACCATTGGCAACCTTTGTTTCAAAAGGAGACCAGTTTCAGGTGGCTGGTAAGCTAAAGGAGCCCGGTCTTTACCAGCTTGCTGCTAAGAATGGCCAACAAAAAATGTTCATCTTTTTGGATGCATCAACAATAGCCGTTGAAGGTGATTTTGCTGTCATCCAAAATGCAAAAGTTACCGGTTCCAAAACACACGATGATTTTGTGGTGTTCAACAATACCTTCAATCCCCTTTTTGCAAAGCTCAGTGCATTCGCCCAGCAACTGAACCAGAACCCCAACAATGAAAATGCACCCCTCAAAAAGAACTATGCAGATGTTGTTGCAGAAGTAAACAAGCAAACAGATAAATTCATTGGTGAACATCCTGCATCTCCTGTTTCGCCATTTGTTTTGCTGGTCATGATGCAACTCAATGATGACCCGAACGTGTTGGAGGCAAGACTGGGCAAGATTGCTCCAGGTGCTAAAGAAAATTTTTTTGGAAGAACGGCCACCAAGGTTATTGCTGATGCCAAATTCGGGTCAATTGGCAGTCCTGCACCTGATTTTACACAACAGGATGTTGACGGGAAAGATGTAAAACTATCCTCTCTCAAAGGCAAATATGTATTGATTGATTTTTGGGCCAGTTGGTGTGGTCCTTGCCGCCAGGAAAACCCGAATGTGGTCAATGCTTACAACAAATTCAAGTCAAAAAATTTCACCGTATTGGGCGTTTCCCTTGATCGTGCAAAAGACAAATGGGTAGAGGCCATCAAGGCCGATAACCTGGCCTGGACCCAGGTCAGTGATCTCAAGTTCTGGAGCAATGCGGTTGCAGTCCAGTACAAGGTTCAAAGCATTCCACAGAATTACCTGGTTGATCCGAATGGATTGATCATTGCCAAAAATCTCAGGGGTGAAGAGCTGCAATCCAGGCTGGCGGCACTGCTGAAATAAGGCTCAGAAATATACATCTTCTATCAAAAAAAATGTTGGATGGTCCTGCTCATCCAAACTGATGGAGAGGATGTCATACTGAACCCATTTGAACCCTCTGTTGATCCTGATATAGGCCGTCCCTGCTGAAATGAAATACCTGAGTTTTTTCCTGTCTACCAGTTTTTCAGGATAACCGAACCGGTTTGTCCTTCTGGTTTTGACTTCAAATAAATGCAGCCTGCCCGCCTTGGAAGCAACAAGGTCAATCTCCCAATGGCCATACCGCCAGTTCTGATTTCTTATGATGTATCCATTGTTCTCTGCCCAGTTAAGGGCCAATGCTTCTCCCAGCTTTCCTGTTTCATTGTGTCTTGCCATGATGTCTTATTGATTTAACTTTGTATTCGTTGAGGAAAATCCTCTACAAAACTCCATCAGACTTTCAAAAAATCATCGGGGAATGCACAGCTTAAAAGGGAGAATTCAACACTATACTTGGGGTGGAAACACCTTTATTTCATCGCTTTTTCAACAAATACCAGATGATCAACCCGCTGCAGAGTATTGGTTGGGTATTCACAATGGCGGTCCCTCCCAGGTATTGTTGGGTCAAGGGGCATCAACATCCCTGCAAGCCCTGATCAATTCTGATAAGACCAGGTACTTGGGTAAATCGGTAAAGGATCAGTTCGGTAATCTTCCCTACCTCCTGAAGATCCTTGACGTAAAGGACATGCTGTCGATTCAGGTGCATCCCAACAAGCAAGCCGCAGAGGAGGGGTTTAAAAAAGAGAATGAATTGGCCATTCCCCTTACAGCCGCCAACCGCAACTACAAGGACGACAACCACAAGCCTGAGATGATGGTGGCCCTCAGTGATTTCTGGTTGTTGCATGGCTTTTCTCCAAACATTGAGCAGGAACTTGATGCCTATGGATTCCTGAACGGGTTCAAGGGGATCTTTCAGTCTGAAGGAATCAGAGGGCTCTATCAACAGGTGATGGAGATGCCACAGGAAGCAGTAGACCAATTGATTGCCCCGCAGATCAATGCCATTATGCCATTGTATGAGGCCCATCAATTGCCTAAATCATCTCCCGATTTTTGGGCAGCCAGGGCGGTCCAAAATTTTTGTGGAGATGGTCATTTTGACCGGGGTATTTTTTCAATCTACTTGTTCAATATCCTCCATTTGAAACCTGGGGAAGGGATCTTTCAGGGGGCCGGATTGCCCCATGCCTATCTTGAAGGCCAGAACATTGAGTTGATGTCCAATTCAGACAATGTTTTGCGCGCAGGCCTGACGCCCAAACATGTTGATATTCCCGAGTTGCTGGCCAATACAGCCTTTGTTCCAACCATTGCCGAAATCATACCAGGCTCCTTAAACAAAACGGTGCAGCATTATCCTTGTCCGATTGGAGATTTTTCGCTGAGTGCCTATTTTTTGAAGGCTGGTGAAAAAATGGAATTCACTGTAGCCTCACCCAGCATCTTCCTGATGGTCAATGGGGGTGTTCATTGGAAAGGCAATACCAGTGGGGTTCTTCAAGGGGCAGCTGCATTTTTCTCTTCTCCTGGCGAAAAGTTGTTTGCAGAAGCAACTGCTGATACAAACCTTTTTTGGGCCGCCGTTCCCCAACAATAATTTGCGCTATACACATCATGAGGATAACTGTGGCTGTATTTTCTTTACCAGGAGTATTAATTCACTAATTTTGTTAAAATCGCAAACATGAAAGTTTCAAAATATACCTTGCTATCCTTCCTGATGTTGATTGTTGTAGCGGCAGCATACCGCGCCATTCCAGGACGCCCCTGGGGCTTTGCACCACAGTTTGCCATGGCCATCTTTGGTGGAGCAGTCATCAAAGACAAGAAACTCGCGTTCTTGTTGCCCCTTCTTTCATTGTTGATATCAGATGTTTTTTATGAGTTGCTTTACATCAATGGAATATTTGAAATCAAGGGTTTTTACTCCGGCATGTGGATCAACTACCTGTTGTTCGGATCATTGACCATCGTTGGTTTCTTCATCAAGAATGACAAGCCCCTTTCCATCGCAAAAGGTTCCATTGCCGCACCAACCATTTTCTTTTTCGCTTCCAATTTCATGACATGGCTGGGCAGTGGTGGTTACAACAGGCCCAAGACATTGTCAGGTTTGACACAGGCATTCATTGATGGCATTCCATTTTATACCAATAGCTTGGTGGCCACATTTGTTTTTGGCACAGTCCTATTCGGTGGATTTTATTGGCTGAAGAAATCAGCTTTCATCAAACAAGTGGCTTAACCTTCGTAACCGGTATCTTCTACAAGATTTCCTCCGTCTGCAGCAGCAGTTGCCAGTTCATCACAGCGTTGGTTGTATGGGTTGGATGCATGTCCTTTTACCCAAATGAATTTGATGGTATGCTGCCTTGAGAGTTGGTGGTATTTGCGCCAGAGATCACTGTTTTTCTTGCCTCCCTTGAAATTGGTGGCCATCCATTTGTCCAGCCATCTTTCCATCACAGCCTGAACAACATATTTGCTGTCAGAATAAACCTCGATGTTCAATCCTGGTCTCGTCAGGGACTCCAGTGCTGCAATAACAGACATCAACTCCATCCTGTTGTTGGTGGTATGCTTGTATCCTTTGGAGATTTCCTTGCTCTTCCCTCCCCACATCAAAATGGCACCAAAGCCCCCCCTGCCAGGATTTCCCCTGGCAGCACCGTCAGTGTAAATGGTTAGTCCGTTGGCGTTGATCATTTAACAACCGTAACCTTGATTGTATTGGTAGGAAGATGCAGTTCAATGGGCGTGCTGCCTGTGTTGACAACAACCTCACCTTCGCGGATGAATCCTCTTTCCTTCAGGATTTTAATCTGGTCAGCGATGATCTCATCCAGGCTTACTTCTTCATCATAGAAGAATGCCCGGATGCCCCAACTGAGGCTCAGCTGGTTGACGAGTGTTCTTTCTTTGGTGAAAATATAGAGATTGGATTTTGGGCGAAAGCAACTCAACATGAAGGCCGTATAACCCGTTTGTGTCATCCCGATCAAGGCATCTGCATTGGTATTTTGAGAAAGTTTACAAGCAGTCAGGCAAACTGCATCGCTGATGAATGTAGGAGAGTGGGGAAGGGGCTTGATGTCCTCATCCCTGTTGTAACGGTATTCTGACTTCTCTGCCTCAATGATGATTTTGCGCATGGTTTCCACCACGAGGGCAGGGTGCATGCCTGTTGCCGTTTCTCCACTCAGCATAACAGCATCAGCACCTTCCAATACAGCATTGGCAACATCTGTGCTTTCGCTTCTGTTGGGCTTAACGCGGTCAATCATGCTTTCCATCATCTGCGTTGCCACGATCACTGGCTTACCACGGTGCAAACATTTCCTGATGATTTGCCTTTGAATCAGGGGAACTTTTTCGATGGGTACTTCAACGCCTAAATCGCCACGTGCAACCATGATGCCATCTGATTCAAGGATGATTTCCCTTAAATTGTCCAGTGCTTCAGGCATTTCAATTTTGGCAATGACTTTTAATTTGCTGTTGTTGTCCTGCAATATTTTTTTGATGCCAACGATGTCCTCTGCTTTTCTTACGAATGAAAGTGCCACCCAGTCGAGGTTTTCCTTGATGATAAAATCAAGGTCTATCAAATCTTTTTCAGTTAATGCTGGAAGGGAAATTTTTGTATCCGGCAGATTCAATCCTTTTTTTGATGAAATGATGCCGCCCAGTTTTACCCTGACTTTCACATCACCATTGGGCATGACTTCCTGTACAACCACTTCAATCTTTCCATCATCAATCATGATGGTATTCCCCAGTACGACATCCCCAGCAAGGTTGGGATAGGAAACATAGATCTTGTCCATGGTTCCTACCATTTTCTCATTGGTGAAAGTCAATATATCACCTTCCTTGACATGCAATGCATTGTTCTCAATTTCACCTACCCTCAACTTGGGTCCCTGAAGGTCTCCGAGTATGGCAATATTGTATGGCTCAGTTACACTTATTTTTCTGATGCTTTCAATGATTCTCTTCTTGTCTTCATGTGCACCATGCGAAAAATTCAACCTGAATACATTCACACCGGCCCTTACCAACTCGAGCAATTTCTCATAACTGTCGCATGCGGGGCCTACGGTGGCAACAATTTTTGTTCTGTGGGTTGCATGCTCATGCGCCGCTTGATTATCCATTTCCTGGTGAAAGTATTTGCCAATATTTTTGCTCATAGTCTGTTTTGTTCGGTTTTAAATGAAAAAACAGCAGGTGCTTTACTGCTGTTTTTAATATCAACTGGCGAGAATCTTGACGATCTTCATCCACTCATCACTGATTTTTTGTTTGGCTTTTACCGCATTGTCTAGAGGAGTATAATGCATCTTGTTGTTCATGATGCCCACCATGACATTGAATCTGCCTTCCAATAAACATTCTACAGCTGAATAGCCCATCCTGCTGGCAATCAGCCTGTCCATGCTGCTAGGTGAGCCACCACGCTGAATATGGCCTAGAATCGCCACCCTGACATCAAATCCAGGGATGCGCTCTTTTACCACAATGGCAAGGTGATTGGCGCCGCCGAAATCATCTCCTTCAGCCACCACAACGATATTTACTAGTTTTTTTCTGCGTTCTTTTTCCTGCAACGAAATCAAGACGGCTTCAACATCGGTTTTCTTTTCCGGAATCAGGATATGTTCTGCACCTGTTCCGATGCCACTGTGCAATGCAATATAGCCGGCATCCCTTCCCATCACTTCAATGATGAAAAGCCTGTCATGGGCATCAGCCGTATCCCTTATTTTATCGATGGCCTCAACGGCAGTATTCACAGCGGTATCAAATCCTATCGTAAAATCAGTACCTGCAATGTCCTTATCTATGGTACCCGGGATACCTATGCAGGGGATGTCAAATTCATGAGAGAAGATCTGTGCACCCTTGAAAGAACCATCTCCACCAATGATGATCAATCCATTGATGCCACGTTTTTTGAGGTTTTCGTAGGCTTTTTTTCTGCCTTCAGCAGTCATGAACTCCTTGCACCTGGCAGTTTTCAGGATGGTTCCGCCCCTTTGGATAATATTGGCCACACTTCTGGAATCCATCTGGTGGATATCATCATCAATCATTCCGGCATATCCCCTTGTGATGCCAAACACTTCAAGGTTATGGTACAGTCCTGTCCTGACTACAGCCCTTATGCATGCATTCATGCCTGGAGAGTCTCCCCCTGAGGTCATGACACCAATCTTGGTAACTTTTTTTTCCATTGATCTGTTGGTCTGGGTTAAAATGTTGGGCAGCTTTCGCATGGTGATCTTCGGTAGGGTAGAAGTCGCAAATTTAACCAATTTAAGTCAATTTTCCCCTGTTTTTTGTCATGACAAGGGCATACTGCTATAATGCTTCGTTCTCCCTGATAATTTTGAAGCGGAGAAACATTTCTTCGCTGTACCAGCTTTCTTTCCGGGTTCTCCGAATGACATCCTGGTGTGCCATTTTCTTGTAGGCAAATGCCTTCATGTCTTCAATGGATTCCCAAACACTGAAGGTTGCTTGCTTGATAAACGGGATTTCTCCTATGCCTACGGAGTAGACGAATCCTTTGTTGGCCTCCAATTGATCTGCCGTTTTGGGAACAGCCTTCCAAAAATGCTGCAGCCTGCTCAAACGGATGGTGGCACGGGTGAGCACTGCTATTTTCCCTTCCGGATCAGCGATTTTGTTTTTGGGATCCACAAAGCTTTGTCCATCCCAGGTGCCGTGCCCGGCATAAGGCTCTAGCAAGAAGAAACGGGTGTCTGCCTTAAAAAACTTCCACCAACCAAGGATGAACTTTCCAAGCATCAGTTTAGAAAGGTGATTGATATCCTTTTCTGGGTATTTGTCTGCCTCAAAAAATACCATGATGGCCCATTGGTTGAAATCAGGCATGATGTCAAAGGTGCCATTCCTTCCTGATCCCATGAGTTTATAAAACTTCAGTTTTCTGTTCAGAAAAAGCGGGAAATGGAAAAAGGCCATTGAGAGAAATGCAAAGGGGATGAACCTGCTGGGGTAGCGGGAGATTAAAAGCAGGGATCGGAGGTTTTCTGTTGTTGACAGGCTATGTTTAAGCTGGTTGATACGTATTGATTTGTTCAAATTGTTGATGTATTCTTGCCCTAAAGGTAAACCTTGGTTCATATACTATAAAAAGAAATCCCCTCAGCTGCTGCTTTGGGGATTTTGCTATTCATTGGTTAGCGCAAAGATGGTTTAGGTTATCTGAATTTTGCAGGATGTTTTGAATTCTGTGTAAATTTCTTGTTTTTTTTTTGGTTATTTATTAAACAAGGTAGTTATTTTGGTACATTAATTGGTGATTTTTTATTTTAAGTAGTGTTCTGATAATCAAACGATCAATGCAAAGTACCGGATGTTGATGCCCGAAAAGGATGTAGAACTGATTGACCGGGTAAAAAGTGAGCTGGATGCAAGGCTTTCTTGGCTAAGGGATCAAATTAAAATTTGTTTTTCCACATCATGCTCTCAATGGGCTTGTCGGGTTGTCCACTGTATTTGGCATTTGATTTTTGGTTGTATTTGACTTCAATTTCTCCCTCTACCGGAAAATAAATCAATTGGCCAATGGGCATTCCGTGGTAAATTTTGACGGGTTGCTTGACTGAGATTTCCAATGTCCAGTTTCCACAGAATCCAACATCCCCTTTGCCTGCTGTGGCATGAATATCAATGCCCAGACGGCCTGTAGAGGATTTTCCTTCTAGGAAAGGAACATGCTCATGGGTTTCTGTGTATTCTAGGGTTACGCCTAAGTAAAAAACATGGGGATACAATACGAATCCATCATCCGGTATGTCAAAATACTCAATTTCATTGTGCGCTTTGGCATCAAGTACATGGTTCTTATAGGTGGCAAGGCATTTGCCCAAATGCACATCGTAGGAATTGCTGCCCAGGCAGCCCTTGTCAAAAGGGGTAATCTTGATTGTTCCCTTTTCTATTTCTTCCATAATTCGCTTGTCAGAAAGGATCATAGCATCTCATTTTGCTCAGCTCGAAATTCGGTGTTGAAGGCTGGTTTTGAAATATATTTTTTCAACAAACTGTGAACAGGGAGGCCCTATCTTTGCTCCATGCCGCTGGTTCGCTCCATAGAGAATGTTGAATTATCCCTGGGTTTATGGGAAATAACCGAGGAGGCCTTGTTTTTTGAGCAGGCCATTCCTTACAGGGCTATAGCTTCAAACCCTGGACAGCAATTGCAACAGCTGGCTTCCAGAATGGTGCTCAACGTTTTGCAGCCTTCATTTCCATTTGACCAGATTCAATTGAACCCTGCCGGAAAGCCTTCATTACCTGAGGGCATGCCACAGTTTTCTATTTCACATACAAAAGGTTTTGCTGCTGGCATCATTTCTGCTGAAACACCCGTTGGTATTGACATTGAATCCATCTCCCCGAGGGTTCTCAAAATAGAAAAAAAATTCCTGAACCCTCATGAGTTTGCATTGCTTGCAAGATTCTCTGAGCAAGACAGGATTGTATTTGCTTCCTTGTTCTGGAGCATCAAAGAAACGGTATACAAGTGCTGGGGAAATGGGGGCGTGGATTTTTCTGAACAGATCAGGATTCAATCTTTCGATCTACAAGACCATGGTACAGCCGCCATTCAATTTGGTCAATCTGCTGCTGTCCATACCGTCCACTACCTGCGCGAAGGAGATCTCTGGCTGAGTTATATGCAGGCCTTTCTCCAATAAAAAACTCCCCTGAATAATCAGGGGAGCTGTTATCATTGATTCAATCTGCTTACTTGAGTGAAGACTGGAGTTTTTCGTTGAGTGTCACGTAATCTGGGTTCTTGGCTGCCTTTGCCAGTTCCATTGATTTTGTCGAAGCCGTCATGGCATCGGCTTTCTTTCCCAACTGTGCCAAACACCTGGCTTTTTGGTACCAAACCCAATAAGCATTGGGGGTCTGGGCAGTAGCCTTGTCCAGCCAAGCTGAAGCCTGGTTGAGGTCTTTGTTGTTGTCCATATAATACATGGCAGCATTGTAATAAGGCTTGCTGTCCTTGTTCATGAGGTTGTCAATCTGACCCATGATTTTGCTGTCGACATCAGCCTTGATGGGAAGGGTCACCATGGTCTTGGCCCAAACAATGTTCAAATCAATTTGATTGTTCTTTATGTTGTCAAAAAGAATCATAAAGGATTCAGTGGCAAATGGCATGGCCACTGCGGGTGCAGTTACCCTTACCACATCCATTTCTTGTTTGTAAGCGGAGGGTGAGGTAACGTCTATTTGTTTGGTGATGATGAGGGTCCATTCCTTTGCACCCGGAATAGAAAGAAGGCCATATTTTCCTGGGGCAATTTTCTTTCCGCCAATCATTACTTCATCGCTGAAAGTAAGTGTTGTGGCACTGTTAGCGCCTGTGCGCCAGATAGCCCCATAGGGAACAAGGTCTCCAAAGATGGCTCGGCCTTTGGTATTGGGCCTGGAATAGGAGAGGTCAATGGCGCCAAGACCAAATTCCTGTTTTACCGTTTGTGTTGTTGAAGGGGCAGGTGTCTTGAGGCTTTGGGCATTGGTTTGAAAAACCATCGCCAGTGAAAACAAGGCCAGAATTGTTTTTTTCATGTTGCTTAGTATTTGTTGTAAAATTAGAGAATTTTTAGTGCATGCCTGCTTCAATCCTTTTCTCCTCAATTTTTAGCCTGCCATCAAAGAAAAAGGTTCCAAGGGGAAGCCAGGCAGAAACAAAAGCCAGGAGAAATCGCTTGAAGGGCCAGTTGTAAACTTCTTTTGCATAGTACGCCAATCCTACATAGGCCACAAACAGGAAACCATGAACCGATCCTGCATACTTTACCGCCTCGGGCATCCCAAATTTATATTTCAGGGGCATTGCAATCAACAAAAGGATTAAAAATGAAGCGCCTTCTGCTATGCCAATTTTTCTCAACAGCTTGATGGTTCCTGTGCTCATGAACAATTTATTTTGATAAAATTAAGTTGTTTTCTGCTGTTTAAATCCGGGATGGAAACGATTTAAGGTATCTCTCAGGAAATTTCTGTCAAGATGGGTATACATTTCTGTGGTGGTAATGCTTTCATGGCCCAGCATTTCCTGCACAGCCCTCAGGTCGGCACCGCCTTCTACCAGGTGTGTGGCAAAAGAATGCCTGAAGGTATGGGGTGAAATGCTTTTTTGAATGTTGGCTTTCAAGGCCAGGTCCTTGATGATGTAAAACACCATCACCCTTGATAGCTTTCCCCCGCGCCTGTTGAGGAACAGGATGTCTTCGTTTCCTTTTTTCTCTGGCATATGTACCCTTATCAGGTGCAGGTAAATCTGTATGTATTTGATGGCATCTGTTCCAATCGGAATCAACCTTTCCTTGTCGCCCTTGCCAATCACCCTGATGAATCCGATGTCGAGATAAAGATGCGATCTTCTCAGGTTGATTACTTCGCTAACCCGCAGGCCGCAACTGTAAAGGGTTTCAAGCAGTGCCTTGTTCCTTCCTCCTTCTTGTTTGCTCTGGTCTATTTGTGCAATCAGCAGTTCAATCTCTTCAAAAGTCAGTGTATCTGGCAAGGTTTTTTTCAACTTTGGCGCAGAGAGGAGTTCAGTAGGATCGTTTTTGGTGATTTCCTCCTGGGCGCAGTACCGGTAAAATGCCTTGATGCCTGAGATGATCCTTGCCTGGGATCGCTCACTCATGCCCAGCCCTGCAATCCATTTGATGTATTCCTGGAGGTCTTTCAGTGAAATTCCTTCTGGTCCGGCCTTTATTTCCCTGAGTTGCATGAACTGGATCAGCTTCTCAAGGTCAAGTCCGTAAGCATCAATCGTATTGGGAGAAAGTGATTTTTCCAATTGGAGGTGAACCAAAAAGCCTTTTTTGAAAGCATCCCACATTATTCTATGTTTAGGTTCATTTTAGATGAATGGTTTATTCCATTAAATTCGCTATTCAATATTACCAATTATTCAAACAGCCACCGCACAAAATGGAACCCATCAACCTTCGTTCATTCAAAGTCAAGGTAAGCAAGAACAAGCGCAAAATGAAACTCTTTCTTTCAAGGCTTGAAAAGAATGCACCCAGGCGATTGGACAAGATTGCTGAAGAGGTAGACAAGGAAATATGGCAAGAGGTGGATTGTCTTACCTGTTCAAATTGCTGCAGGTCAATGACACCCACCTTTACAAAAAAAGATACCGAACGCATCTCGGCCCATTTCAACCAAACCCCCGATGAATTCAGGGAAAAATGGTTGTACAAAGACAAGCAAGACGATTGGATGAACACCAAAACACCTTGCCAGTTCCTGGAACTCAAAACAAACATGTGTTCCATCTATACCATCCGTCCGGAAGATTGTGCAGGGTTTCCGCATTTTGCGAAAAAGAAGATGACGGATTATATCCATGTCCACAAACAGAACATTGAGTATTGTCCTGCCACCTACAAGATGGTAGAGAAGATGCAGTTGCGGTTTGAAGGAAAACTATGACAGGCCTGAATCAGAAGGGATAGCCGATGGCAAATTGAAAGGTGGGTTTGTTCCAAACATTGTTCACAAACCAGCCACCTGAACTGGTCGAATAGAACCGTTCTATGTTCGCATTTCCCTTGTTGTCTGGCCCATAGCGGGGATCCTTGATTGGAAAGCCAAGATCAAACCGCAACAAGAAATAACTGAAGTCTACTCTGGCGCCAAAACCACTCGCAACAGCGATATCCTTGCCCAAGCGATCAAGGCGAAATCCTGCATTTTTCAATGTATTGTTGAGGTCATTCCTGAACCAGATATTTCCAATATCAGTGAACGCCGCACCCCGCATCCAGAATCCATAAAACTGGAATAGGTTAAACCGGTATTCAATATTTCCCTCGAGTTGCATGTCTGCATACTTGTCACTGAAGGTACCCGCCGCAACCGTATCATAAAAAACATTCGAACCAATGCCCAGTTTCCTGATGGCCCAACCCCTCATGCTGTTGGGACCACCTGCAATGAAGCTCTTGAAAAAAGGCAGGGTTACTTCTCCCTTTTTGGACCCTGTGGTAAGCGCCAAACCCGCTCCTGCATAGGCTCTCAGGTGAAGGCTGCTTTTGTTGTGTGAAATGATGTGTTTGAATTCAATATCCATTTTGAAGAACCGGAATAGGTCAGCAAGGGTCTTTCCCTCTTTTGTTTGGTTGTACAACAGTGCTCCAGTAACCAAACCACTTTCTTCTGCATAAATTTTCAGCAGGTTGATCTTCTTGGTATTGTTGGGCGTGAGGTTCCTGTTGAACATGGCATTCATGCCGATGATCAGGCCATTGTTGTAGGTATACAGCAAGAGCGGAAAATTGCTGATGGATTCCAAGAAAAGACTGTCGGCCTTGAACCGTGTATTTTCAAAATTGATGGGCCTGAATTGCCAAGAAGTGTATGGGTTTGGCTTCCATTCGTATCCCAAAAATGTATTGAATGTTTTCAGTTGAAAAAATCGAAACCGGTCAATGTAGGAGTAGTCTGCAGAGGCAACAGTCTTGGCTTGCTGGAAATAGGATTTGATTTTTTTGCTTACGGGTGCAACAAGCCAGGGAAAGGTAAGCCTGTTGGTCAATGTCACTTCACCGGACAGGATTTTCTTGAAGTTGTTGAACTCTATACCTGTTCTGAGGTTGTTCTCCAGTTGAATGGCTCTCTTGCCGATATTCCTGTTCCTCAATGTGAAGTTGGTGGCCAGACCAACACGTCCACTGCCTACCTGAATCAATTGTGAGGTATTGATGATACTGCTTCCTTCTAAGTCGATGCTGAAAAATTGTTTTTTGGCAGGCTGAAGTTTAAGTGTATAGTTGATCTCCTTTTTTTTCTCATCTGTTTCACTGCTTACATTGATGTTTTGCCAGGCCCCGAGCTTGTTGAAATTGTTCAGTGTTTTGCTGTAATTGTCTCTTGTGTAAACGGCGCCAGGTTGCAATAAAATATTGCTTCTGATGAAGTTGTCGTCAAAGGTATTGTGAAGAGAGAGGATGGTGATGCCACTGGAATCCTTATTGGCATTGCTTCTTGTCGAGTCAGCATCTTCTGCTTTCTGATCGGGATAAACCAGCAATTCACCAATGGTGTAGGAAATAAAATGACTCGAGTCTCTGTTGGCCCTCAACCGCAGGTAAAGATCTACGCCCGGTTGTTTTGATTTGAGGGATGCTTTTGCCATCCTGGAAGCATATTCGAAAGGATCAAGGGTTGCATCCAGCAATTCGGTATAGTTGGTATCCACTTCTGCAATGATGTCTTCCTTGGATATTTTTTGATACCCCTGGTTCTGAAAAATATCCGTCAGCCTGCTGATTTCCTTGTCAATGGCGCTGTAATCAAATGCAGATCCTTTTTTGAGCAATGCTGTTTTTGTTGATTCGCTTGCAATCGCCTGTAATGTTGAATCGGGGAAAACGTAAATGACAGTGTCAAAAGTATAACGGGGGCCTGCAATAACTGTAAAGTTGGATACCGTCCGTTGTTGTTTCTTCTTGATGAGTACAGTAGTGTCGTACCTGATCTCAGTTCTTCTGAAGCCAATACTGCTCATCAGGTTTTTCATGCTGAAAACCGATTGCTTCAATGGTGTTTCAGTAAAAATGGTAGGACTTTCCATGACCGAAACTGGGATGAAAAATGGAAACGAAGGCCATGGAATTTTTGAAGCCACCCTGATCTGGGCACTGTCATCAATTTGGGCGAGGAGCCTGTTCTTTATGTCAGCCTTTTCATCCCTTGAAAGATTGGCTTCAATTTTTATGTTATTTTCGAAATGGAAAGGCCTGTTTTCCGGATATTGCCTCACAACTGTACAGGAGGTTCCTGTTAGCACAAGAACAGCCAGCACAGAAATAATATATTTGAGTAATCGAATCAACAGGCCTGCGTTTAAAATGAAAAAAGATGATCGCTAAAGCGGAAGTCAAATATATTCAAAGTTTAGCCCATAAAAAATTCAGGGACGAAGAGGGGCTCTTTATTGTGGAAGGCGTGAAGATGGTGCAAGAGTTGATAGAGGAAAAACCTGCTGCCATCAAAAAGATTTTTGCCATTGGTGCATGGTCAAGGCAACACGCATCATCCCTGCCTCCTGGGATCAATGTGCAGGTGCTGGAAGACTTTGAATTGAGCAAGATATCATCGTTGCAATCACCCAACGAAGTCCTGGCGCTGGTTCAGATTCCCCAGCCTCCAATTTCAGGTTTTGTGCCAAAAGGCATAACGGTGGTGCTTGATCAGGTCCAGGATCCTGGGAATTTGGGTACCATCATCCGTTCCTGCGATTGGTTTGGCGTTGAAAATATCATCTGTTCCACCGATACGGTGGATGCATACAATGCCAAGGTGGTACAATCTGCCAAGGGAAGCCTCTTGCGCCCCACGATTTATTATACAGCACTGGAGGAATTTCTCTCCGCAGTACCCAACATGCCGGTTTATGCAGCAGTGCTGGATGGTGAGTCCATCGGGCAAGCTGTTTTTGAAACACCTTGTCTGCTCTTGATTGGAAATGAGTCAAAGGGGCTGTCTCCGGGCATAAGGGCCTATGCCACAAAGGCCATTACCATCCCCAGAAAAGGGAAGGCTGAATCTTTGAATGCTGGTGTGGCAACGGCAGTCATTCTTGCCGCGATGACCAATTAGTTATTTGAATTGCAGCGCTCTTGAAGGATTGATTTTTCGGCTGATCATGGAAGGGAGAATGAGGAT
>Ga0102913_1000140_pt1 | contig 19799 bp, 4 predicted proteins | sample Colrivmet1560A02_FD_78197 | JGI IMG/M metagenome (GOLD analysis project Ga0102913, IMG submission 78197) | Estuarine microbial communities from the Columbia River estuary - metaG 1560A-02 | ecosystem: Environmental > Aquatic > Marine > Intertidal zone > Estuary | place: USA: Columbia River... | reverse complement strand
TCACGAGCGGCTACCGCCTGCTGCCCGGCGCGTTCAACACCGCGGTGACCGCCGAGCCCACGGCCGCCAACTTCACGGACATCGACCTGTCCCGCACGCCCGCGGTGGCCCCTTACCTCACCACCCCGAACGGCACCCTGCAGCTCGGGGCCGTCACGTTCACGACCGCCACGCCGGCGCTCGCCACGGACCCGAAGCCCTTCGTCGTCCTGCGCAACGCCACCACGGCCGACCGCATCACCGTCACCAACGCGGGGACGGTCGCCATCCTCGAGAATCTGGTCGCCTCGACGATCTCCGGCGCCTTCAGCGGCAACGGCGACTTGCTCAAGACGGGTGGCGGCGTGCTGCAGTACCAGGGCAGCGCCGGCCGCATGTTCGGCTACACCAACAACAACGTCGCCCTGCCGTATTCCTACATCCAGACGCCGTTCGGCTTCGCCCTCTCCAACCCCGGCACGAACAACATCTACGGTACCCGGCCCATCGACCTCATGCCGACCGTCGTCGGCGCGGTGCCTGCCTCGTCGAACAACGGGCGCCTCTCCGGCCTGCAGGGCCGCGTCCAAGTCGACGCCGGCCTGCTCATGGTCAGCGGCTACCTCAACATGTGGCACGACTACGGCGCCCGCGTGGAGAGCCAGATCCTCGCCCCGGTCGAAATCCCCGCCCTCGTCGCCAACATCTCCCCCAACGCCGGCGACCGCGACAGCATCGCCTACGCCTTGGCCAAGCGCATGACCGGCGTGAGCGGCATCGTGCTCAACGGCTCGGCCGAACTCAGCTTCACCAACACCGCCGCGCAGGTCGGCGAGCTGCGCCTCAACTTCGCCCGCAACCTCCAGGCCGGCGACAACAACGACCAGTTCCAGACCACCGTCACCACCGGCCCCGACGCGACCTACCGCCTCGGCATCCACATCGACCAGGACTTCGTCGGCTCCGTCGGCACCCTCGCCGGGGGCGGCAAGGTCATCAAGACGGGCGCCGGCACCCTCCGCGTCCTCAACGACTCGCGGATGACGGGCGACTTCATCGCCGCGGGCGGCACGATCATCCTGGAGTCGGCCACCGGCCTCACCTTCGCCAACAGCAGTTCCTTCAACATCGCCGGCACGCAGGACGCCGCCGACTTCAACGGCTCCCAGCAGACGGAAGCTTCGCTCGGCCTTTCCCGCCGCGGCGCGGACATCCGCTACGCGCAGGTCGCCTCCAACTCGAACAACTACTTCCGCTGGGACTACCGCCCCGCGCTCTTCCCGGACACCGGGACCTTGACCGTCGAGCGCGACGGCGCCGGCCAGTTCATCTCGTACTCCCGCACGGGCGCCGAGGTCATCCTCCGCAACGACCAGACGGTCCGCAATTTCCAGGCCGACTTCGCCCTCCGGTCCAAGGGCACGACGAACATCAGCACCGGCAATTCGGGCGAGGTCTACACCGCCGTGGACGCCGTGCGCACCGCCGCCGACGTGAACAACAAGGGCGAGCTCGTGATCGCCGGCACCGGCTTCGGGGGCACCCTGCGGCTCGACGGCCACACCCTCACCATCAACCAGGATGCGGGCCGCGACGGCTACTACAGCGGCAACATCTTCGGCTTCGACACGGTCAACAACGTCCCGGGCGGCCGCATCATCAAGACCGGCGCGGGCACCCTCGTCCTCCTGCTCTCCGGCGGTTCCTCCTACGACTTCACCGAGATCCAGGGCGGCACCTTCATCGCCAACGTCCAGGGCCTCGGCCAGAAGCAGGTCCTGATCGGTAACGGCGGCACCTTCGCCATCCTGCAGAACAACGCGGGCACCCTCTCGGCCAACCTGGCGGGCACCGCGGGCTCGACCCTCAAGCTCCTCGCCTCGGCGGTGATCGACAACGGCAGCGGCGCCGGCATCCAGGTCAACCCCGGCCTTGACCCGGGCGAAGTCAACGTGATCAACGGTCAGGACCAGTTCTTCGGCAACATCCTGGTCAACGACGGCGTCGACCTTTCCTTCACGGGCGGCCGGAACAACACCTTCATCAACGCCGCCTCGATCACCCTCGACTCGGCCTCCAGCCGCGAGACCAAGCTCTCCTTCGGCGACACGAACCAGCTCATCCGCAACCTCGCCGGCAACGATTCCGCCAAGGTCGAGCTCGGCCGCGGCGACATCACGCTGGAGCAGAACGCGGTCCTGACGTACAGCGGCTCGATCACCGGCGTCGGCAGTCTCATCAAGCAGGGCTCCGCCAGCTTCACCCTGGCCGGCACCACCGGCACGAACCTCTTCAAGTCGGCCTACTACGGCGCCACCATCGTCCGTCCCGGCGGCGCCCTGATCGCCGGCACCGCGAACGCCACCCCCAACACCTCGGCCCTCGTGCTGGTGGGCGGCGGCACCTACGACAATGTGAACCGGTCCCAGGTCGTCGGCGCCCTCTTCGGCTCCGCCGGCTCGGTGCTCAACCTCGGCACCGGCAACCTGACCGTCGGCTACACGGCCGCCCGCGCGGCCCTGCTCGCGACCGAGCTGTCCGGCTCCAACCCGCTGCTCGCCGACTACCTCGGCACCACGACCCAGTTCAATCCCCTCCTCGCCAATTCTCCGGCGCCGGTCCAGGCCTTCGGGACCGCGGGCGAGGTCGGCTCCACGTCGCTCGCGCTCAGCAGCGTCGCCGGGGTCTCCGTCGGCCAGCGCATCGGCGCCGTGGGCGCCTCCCTGCCGGCCGACGCCTACGTCACCCAGGTCATCGCCGGCGCCACCACCAGCGTGTCGGGTATCGTCGCCGCAGGCCTTTCCGTCCTGCCCACGACCAACGCCACCGGCTTCACCGTCGGCCAGCTCGTCGCCGGTACCGGCCTCGCTGCCGATACGGTCATCACCGCCATCAACGGCAACAGCCTCACCCTCAGCAAGCCGCTCGCCGCCAACGCCAGCGGCGCCCTTACCGGCCGGGAAGGCGTCCTGCTCAGCGCCCCGTTGATCGGCGCGGCCCTGAACGACACCTATTCCGTCCTCCGGACGCGTTCGATCGACGTCTCCGCCCTCTCGCTCAGCGCGGCCGAGCTCAACCGACTCTACACCGGCGGCATGGCGATGCCCGAGCTGACCTCGCTGTACCTCAGCCGCGTCGCCATCGGGACGAACATCGGCAGCTACGTCGCGCCGACCGCCGCGGGTACGCTCGCCTTCGCGGCGACCCGCTCCTTCGACGGCCAACTCGTCGGCTCCGGCACGCTCATCAAGGTCGGCAACGAGGACCTGAATTTCGGCGGCTCGAGCCCCGGCTTCACCGGCATCGTCGAGATCGCCGGCGGCGCCCTCAACCTCATCTGGGACGGCGGCTCCGCCCTCTCGCCGCTCCCCAACGTCCAGTATTTCCAGACGACCGCCCCGGGCGTGCTCGCCGTCACCGTCAACGGCACCTATGATGCCGTCGCCGACGCCCCCAAGCGGACCTTCACGACGCCGATCGTCGGCTCCGGCAGCTTCATCAAGCGCGGGTCGGGCTACCTCGTCCTCGCGCCCGGCACGGTCGCCGGCCAGACGCCCTACACCGGCACGACCACCGTCGCGGCCGGCTGGCTGGAGATGGCGGCCCTCGCCACCAACGGCGCGGCCGTCATCGGCCTCGAAGCGTCGAAGGCGATCCTCAGCGGCGCCAGCGGCTCGAACAGCGTCGCCCTCGCCGACGTGGCCGGCTTGGCGATCGGCCAGACCGTCCTGGGCACAGGCGTGCCCGTCGGCACGACCATCACCGCGGTCCTCGCCGCGGGCTCGGCCACGGCCACCGGCGGCCTCGCGGGCCAGAACGTCATCACCACGGCCAACACCGCCGGCCTCGCCGTCGGCCAGGTCGTCACGGGCACCGGCATCCCAGCCGGCTCCGTCATCACCGCCATCGCCGCCAACACCAGCTTCACGATCAGCAACCCGCTCGCCGTCGACGCCGCCGGCCTCGTGACGGGCGCCGCCGGCGTCCGCCTGAGCTCCAACCTGACGGCCGCCGCCGCGGGCAACCTCGATCTCCCCGCCCACCTCGTCCTCACCACGGGCGCCGACGTCGCCTACAACGGCGCCGTCTCCGGCGCCGGTCAGCTCGAAGTCCGGGCCGGTACCCGGACCATCACCGCGGGCGGTTCCCTGACCCATACCGGCGGCACCTTGGTGCGCACGGGCACGCTCCTCGCCGGCACCGGTTGGGCCGGCGCGACGACGGGCGACATCAACGTCCTCGCCGGTGCGACCGCGCGCCTGAACGTGCAGCTCGACAAGGCCATCACCAGCGGCCTCATCAACACCAATAGCCTCGTCGTCGCCGACGTGACCGGGCTCGCCAACGGCCAGGTGGTCGTCGGCACCGGCATCCCCGCGGGCACGACCATCACCGGCATCAACGCCGGCACGCGGACCCTGACCCTCAGCCAGAACCTCACCGCGGCCGCCGCCGGCACCCTCCAGGTCGCCAACACGATCGCGGCCACCGGCGTCTTCGCCGGCGCCGGCGTGATCGCCAAGGAAGGCCTCGGCACGCTCACCCTCAACAACCCGACCACGGCGTTCTCCGGCACCTACCGCTCCCTCGCCGGCCGCACGAACCTCGGTTTCGACAACCTTTTCGGCAACCCCGCCGTCGTCGGCCAAGCCGTCGCCGCGGTCGACCTGCAGGGCACCTCCGTCCTCAACATCCTGGGCGGCACCGACCAGGCCTTCCGCAACCTCACGGGCTCCGCGGACTCCACAATCGTCTTCGGCGCGGGCAACTCGGTGGTCAGCCTGCAGGTCGATCCGGCCGGCAACTACAGCTTCCTCGGTCGCTTCCAGCAGGCCGCCGGCGTGACCGACGGCACCATCCTCAAGACCGGCGCCGGCACCCTCACGCTCGCGCCCACCGCGGGCGCCAACAGCCTCGGCAACGTGGTCGTCATCGCCGGCAAGCTCGTCGGCACCACCGCCGGTTACGCCTCGGCCGACCTCTATGTCGGCACGAACGGCAATGTCGCCTTCAACAACGCGGTCGCCGGCGAGGCCAACCTCGTGACCTTCAACAACACCGTGCGCGCGGCCGAGGTCGTTCAGGCCGGGCTTGGCGTCGGCACCGTCGGCAAGACCGGCGCGGGCATCGTCGCCCTGACCGCGGCCGCCGACAACCTCCGCTTCAACATCGAGGCGGGCGAGCTCCGCCTGACCGACGCCCGTGTCGGCGCGCAGGCTCTCTTCACCGCGACCATCGCGGGCGGCGCGACCTTCCGCCTGGCCTTGGCCGATGACCGCACCATCGGCGTGCTCAATACGTCCGGCTCCAGCCAGATCTCCGGCGGCGGCATCCTCGACCTCCGTTCCACGGGGGGCGCGCGCACGGTCTCCGCCCTCGCCCAGCCCGGCGTGGCCACGACCAACCTCGGCGCGGCCGTCACCCTCGACGTCTCCACCTTGGCGGACATCACGGGCGTGACCGGCGATGCCGGCTCCTTCCTCCAGATCGGCACCACCGGCCCCAGCCGCGAGCTGACCCTCACGCAGTCGGTCGACGGCACGTTTGCCGGCACCATCCTGGGTAACGACAAGCTCGTCTTCAAGGGCGCCGGAATGTTCCGCTACACGGGCGCCCCCAGCCTCACCACTCCGACCACCGTCACCGTCCTCGGCGGCGGGCTCGGCGTGAATGTCGCCAACACCAAGGCCATCGACCTGATCAAGGATACGACCTTGAACCCGGCCCGCCTCGCCCGCTTGGGCGTGATGGTCGACACCGGCGTCACCGCCGCCTACACGGGCGTGGTGACCGGCGCCGTCGGCGCCGCCGAGTTGGTCAAGCTGGGCGCCGGCACGCTGGACCTCACCGCGGGCACGACCACCACGCTGCGTGACCAGGTCTTCGCCGCGTACGTCGTCAAGGAGGGCACGCTCGCCGTGACGCTCGACGTCGACGGCAAGATCCTGCCCGACCTTTCCGGCAATAGCCGGCCGCTCCGCCTCGAAGGCGGCATCCTCGCCGTCGAGGTCTCCGCGACCGGCGGCACGCTCCAGTCCCAGTCCGTCGTCGGCAGCTCCGGCAGCCTGAACGTGACCACCAACCCGACCACCTTGCCGGCGGACTTCGCCACGCTCACCGTGCTCGGCGACATCGGCGGCAACGTCACCGCCGACGGCGGCACCTCCTTGGCGCTCGGCAGCTCCGGCGTTCCGCTCCTCAACATCGCCGGCAACGTCGCCATCACCGATGGTTCCACCTTGAGCGGTTCGGCGAACATCGGCGGCAACCTCACCATCGGTGCCGGCGCCACGCTCGCCCCGGGCTATTCGCCCGGCACGCAGAACGTCGCCGGCGACTTCACCCTCTCCGGCGCGGCCAACATGGAGGTGACCGGCACCCCGACCGGGACGGCCCCAAACCAGCTCTTCAACGACTCCGTCCAGTTCTCCGGCGTGGCCGACCTGAACGGCGGCAACCTCGTGATCGCCCGCTGGACCGCGCCGTCCCCGGCCACCCCGGCGGCCCCGGCCTTCGGCCGCCGCTTCGTCCTCTTCAAGGATACCGCGGTCGATGCCTCGCCCACCGTCGCCGAGAGCTTCGCCAATCTCCTGCCCGCGAACGCCATCACGACCACCGACGCGAATGGCCGCTACTTGATCGTCCAGCCCGCCGCGGCCGGCTCCTTCCCCGGCCTCGAGACCTCGCCGTCCGAATACGCCGTCTACTTCGTCGGCGGCGCGGACCGCTACGCCATCCCCGGCGTCGCCGCGGGCATCGTCACCTACCTGCAAGGCATCACCAAGACCGGCGCCGGCGGCGCCCTCCAGAACGGCGGCACGACCTTCCTGCCCAGCGCCGTCGCGACCGACCCCAACTACCTCAGCCAACTCGCCGCGACCCTCATGACCATGGGCGACGCGACGCTCGCTTCCTCGATCCGCTCGCTCCAGCCCGGTTCGCTCGCGGCCATCCCGGCGACCGTCGCCCTCGAGCAGCGCGCCGAGACCGACGCCCTCCAGCGTCGCCTCGACCAGCGCCGCTACGACCGCGCCGGTTACAGCGTCTACTACAACGAGTTCTTCGTGGAGGCCACGTCGACCCGCTTCCAGGGCGGTTCCGGCGCGGGCGCCCCGCCGTTCAACTCCACCCTCACCGGCCTGCTTGGCGGCTACCTCAAGGACCTCAACCCGTGGTCCGTCGCCGGCTTCACCCTCGGCGCCTCCCAGACCCGGAGCACGCTCGCGGAAGGCGCCGGCTCCGTGTCCGGCAACGCCTACCGCGCCACCGCCTTCTTCTCGGGCATGCTGGGCGAACGCCGCGACACCTTCTACCTCGACGCCGGCGTCTCCGTCGGCAACAGCAACAACACGTCGGACCGCGTCACCTTCATGGGGACGCAGCGCGGCACGCCTTCGGCGATGTCCTACGGCGCCTTCGCCCGCTTCGGCGCGGGTCTGGCGACCAAGGGCGGCGTCAACTTCACCCCGTTCGTCGGCCTCGACCTCGTCCGCGTCAGCGGCCAGTCGTTCAAGGAGACCAACACGACCGGCGACCCCACCAAGCTGGACGTCAGTTCCTACTCCTACACGTCGGCCCGCGCCTCCACCGGCACCGGCATGGCGTGGCTCTCGGTCCACGAGGGGCAGATGATCAAGTTCGCCTTCGACCTCGAGGCCTTCGCCGAAGTCGGCGGCGGCAAGACGGCCGAGATCGACGCCAACTTCGACGGCGTGGGCGCCTTCTCGACCAAGACCGACGTCGCCGCCGGTTCCGGTTTCCGCCTGGTGCCTTCCTTCACCTTCGGCCCGAATCCCGACACCGCGTACTACCTGACGCTGTCGCTCGAGAAGGCCGGTTCCACCCAGACGACCGGCTTCCAGGCCGGCTACCGCCGCCGCTTCTGATCGTCCCTCCCCACCGTACCTTCCGCAATGAAACTCTCCCGCCGCTTCCTCGTCCTGGCCGCCGCCCTCGCGGCCGCCCCCCTCGCCCGGGCCGACGTCACCGTCAACTACGCCGCGCCCCTGTCCAATCCGGCGCAGGTGCTCGTCGGCGCCCCCGTCACGGGCATCGTCAACCTCTCCAACCTCAGCGCCCCCGGCAGCCTGCCGACCCCGACGCAGATCCAGGAGCTGACCCGCACCGTCACCTCGCTGAACCTCAGCCAGCCGGTCGGGGCCGTCCGGACGCAGCTGGTCCTCAACCAGCAGGTCGCCGCGACCACCCAGATCAAGCTGCTCAGCAACGACTTCACGTCCACCGTCCTGTTCCCCGTGACCGACGTCACGATCGCCGACGTGGTGCCCCTCTTCATCAAGACCGGCGGCGGCACCCTCCAGTACGACGCGTTCAAGGACATCAACTATTTCGGCAACAATACCTTCACCAACAATTCGAACCTCCCGAACGACCTGCGCTCCCAGGGCGCGTTCTCGGGCATCGCGATCGTCAACCAGGGCTCGCTGGTGGTCAGCGGTTACCTCAACCATTGGGCCGAGTACGGGACCAACGCCCCCGTCGGCTTCACGTCGCGCATGGTCGGCGCCAAGGCCGTCATCGTCCAGGGCAACTCCACGCTCAGCTTCCAGAACACCCCCTACAACGTGGTCGCCCAGGGCCCGCAGCTCGGCGACAGCCAGTTGGGTAATCCCTCCGCGCCGCTGCTTTACCGCCTGAACTTCGTCCATAACCTCTACGCCGGCACTTTGCTCGACTTCGTGAACGGCAACGAGGGCACGGACGTCAACACGGTCTTGGACGTCGGCAAGGACGCCGACTACGCCCTGAACGCGCATTTCGACGCCGGCATGGTCGGCTCCATCGGCCGCATCGACGGCGCGGGTCGCCTCTACAAGTCGGGTACCGGTCAGCTGACCATCCTCAACAGCAGCCGACTCACGGGCGACGTGTTCATCGCCGGCGGCGACCTCGTCCTCAACGACCCCAACGGCCTCGCCCTGCGCCAGGCCGCCTCGGTCAACCTCATCGGCGGCTCCCCGGACGGGCAGACCGCGCTTTCGCAGTACAATTTCGCCACCGACGCGGCGCTCGGCATCGAGTGGCGCCCGGGCTACCTCCCGACCGGCGGCGCCCCCGTCCTCGAGGTCCGCAACAACCAGACCATCCGCAACCTCCAGGCCCTCTATTCGGAGATCGCCACCAACCTCTGGGACGCGGGTCCCGGGACCGGTTCCCGCATCGACGTGTCCCCGAACGCCCGGCTCGTCGTCATCCAGGACGAGAACCTCGACGGTTGGTTCACCGGCAGCATCAACGGCGGCCAGGGCGTCTTCGAGAAGCAGGGCGTCGGCGCGATCGCGCTGATGGGGACCAGCTCCACGATCGGCCAGATCGACATCAACGCCGGCAAGGTCATCGCCAACGTGCAGAGCCTCGGTTACGGCCGCGTCGTGCTCGGCGGCGCCGGCACCCTGTCCATCGTCCAGAACAACGCCGGTACGCTCCGCGCCCAGATCAACGGGGCCGCCGGCTCCGTCCTGACCGTGGCCCCGACGGACAACATCGTCAACCTCCGCTCCGGCGGCGTCACGATCGGCAACGGCCAGCTCGGCGTGATCGACGTCTACAACCGCCAGGACCTCTTCTTCGGCAACCTCATCGTCAAGAACGGCATCACGCTGGCCTTCTCCTTCGGCCAGGACAACACGTTCGTGAACGCCGCCTCGATCACCCTCTCCTCGGGCCTCGGCGACAACAACGTCAACAACGGGCTGGGCTACGAGACGGCCATCCGCTTCAACGACACCACGCAGCGCGTCAACAACCTCGGCGGCGACGCGAACACCCGCATCGAGCTCGGCCGCGGCAGCATCACCCTGAACCAGAACGCCGCCACCACCTACCAGGGCAAGATCACCGGCGCCGGCAACCTCGTCAAGCAGGGCGGCAGCACCCTGACCCTCTCGGGCCTGAACTCCTACTATGGCGCGACCGTCGTCAAGCAGGGCGCCCTCGCCCTCACCGGCGCGAACAGCATCCAGAACACGGCCGGCCTCGTCCTCCTCGCCGGCGCCTCCCTCAACGCCACCGGCAACCAGACCGTCGGTTCGCTCTTCGGCCAGGCCGGCTCGACCATCAACCTGAACGGCGGCACCCTGATCGTGGGCAAGACCACCGACCAGATCGCCCAGCTCAACGCGGCCCTGACCAACTTCCCGGGCACCTCGCCGGACGCCAACCCGGCCTACTACCTGCAGACGACCCCGACGGTCAACGCCGACATCACCTTGCCGTGGGGCGCCGCGGGCGCCAACACGATCAGCCTCACCAGCGTCGCCGGACTCAGCGCCGGCTCGCCCATCACCGGCATCGACCCGGAGGTCCCGGTCGGTTCCGGCGATTACATCATCCGGCCGATCGGCGCCGGCACGGCCCTGACGAACACGATCACCATGGCCGATGTCACCAACCTGTCGGTGGGCCAGGCGGTCGGCTCGATCGCCATCGTCAAGCCCATCAACAATTCGACGGCCGCGGGCGTGCTCCCCGCCACCATCACGGTCGGCAACGCGCTGAACCTCGCGGTCGGCCAGACCGTGACCGGCCTCGGCATCCCGGCCAACACCACCATCCAGGCGATCAACGGCAACGTCGTCACGCTTTCCGCGGCGCTCACCGCCGCTTCCTCCGGCCTGCTCACCGTCTCGACGGGCATCCCCGTCGGCACCACCATCGCGGGGATCGCCGGCAACACGCTCACCCTCAGCAACGTCCTGACCGCGCGCGCCTCGGGCAGCCTGACGGCCTCCCAGCCGACCCTGGTCGTGGCCAATGCCTCGGAACTCGCGGTCGGCCAGACCGTCTATTCCGAAGCCATCCGCAAGTCCCTCGTGCCCGGGGCCATCAACGCCGGCTTCGTCACCGTGGCCGACAACACCGGCCTCGCCGTGGGCCAGATGGTCACCGGCGTCGGCATCCCCGCCGGCACCACCATCACCGCGATCGCCGGCAACGTCATCTCGCTCAGCGCCACCACCACCGCCGCCACCACCGGGACGCTGACCGCACTCACCGGCATCCCGACCGGCGCCACCATCGCGGCGATCAACGGCAACACCGTCACCCTCTCCGCCAACCTGCTGGCACCCGGTTCCGGCACCTTGGCGATCCGCTCCGGCATCGCGCCGGGTTCGGTGATCACCGGCATCAGCGGCAACGTCCTCACGCTGGACACGCCCCTGACCGCCCAGGCGGCGGGTTCGCTCACGAACCTCCCCGTCTCCGGCATGTCCCGCGAGAACACCGTCGGCTTCCTGGCTTCCGCGCTCGGCGAGCAGGTCACCAAGTCCGTGGTCTCCGGCGCCCAGGGCGGGACCACCCTCACCTTGGCCGATGTCACGGGCCTCGCGGTCGGCCGCACCCTCCTCGGTACGGGCATCCCCGCCGGCGCCAAGATCACCGCGATCAACGGTAACATCGTCACCCTCGACCAGACCTTGACCGCCGCGGCCACCGGCACCGTCCGCGTCCTCACCGTCACCGACCAGCAGGTCTTGGCCTTCCGGGGCAACATCACGGGTACCGGCGGGCTCACCAAGGTCGGTCCGGAGCGCCTCATCCTCGCGGGCGTGAACACCTATTCCGGCGCCACCAGCATCCAAGGCGGCGTCCTCCAGGTCAACTGGGACTCCCTGCCGAACACCTCCGGCATCAACATCGGCGCCCTCGGCGGGCTGGCCATCAACGTCGACTCCGGCGCGCAGTCGTTCGACCGTCCCATCACCGGCATCGGCGGCTTCGAGAAGCTCGGCGCGGGCACCCTCGTGATCAACACGACCACCGGTTGGTCCACCGGCCGCATCGACATCGTCGAGGGCTCGGTCCAGTTCAACCCCGGCAACCTGTCCTCCATCACCGGCGGCATCGTCAACGTCCGCACCGGCACGAACTTCCAGCTCAACACCCCGAACGACCTCGCCTGGAGCGGGTCCATCAGCGGTCCAGGCAACACCTCCAAGACCGGGGCGGGCACCCTCACCATCGGGGGGACCTTCACCTCCACGGGCACGATGTCCGTGCAGGCCGGCAAGGTCATCGTCAACGCCTTGCCCACGGATGGTACCGACTTCGGCGTGATCAACGTCGCCGCCGGCGCCACCTTCGCCGACAAGGTCGCCGCCACCACCGGCGCGCAGCTCGCCGCCGGCACCATCGTCCCGGTCGCGGCCAGCGCCGGCTTCTACGTCGGCCAGCGCGTCGCCGGCACCGGCCTCGCCGCCAATTCCGTGGTCGTCGCGGTCGGCGCGAACTCCCTGACCCTCGACCGTCCCACGCTCACCGTCGCCAACGGACCCATCACCGGCGCCGAGTCCTACGGCGATTGGGACATCCGCACCGGCACGTCGACGGCCGGCGGCGCCGTCGTCACCCTCGCCTCGACCACGACCGCCGACCTTCGGGTCGGCATGCGCGTCTTCGACAACACCGTCCAAGGTTTCGCGGGCCTGCTCGGCACCATCGCCTCCATCGACGGCCCGACCACCCTCACGCTCAGCGCCCCGACCGCGGTCGCGCTCAACGGCAACATCGCCTTCCAGCAGGGCGACATCAAGGGCGCGGGCAACTTCGAGAAGACCGGCGGCGGCTTGCTCGAGCTCAACGTGCCGCTCTCCCTGACCGGCGCGGTCAACCTCACCGGCGGCACGCTCCGCGTGAATACGGAGGCGGCCTTCGCCTCGGCTTCGGCGGTCAACCTCGGCGCCGACACCACCCTCGACGTCGCCAACTTCAGCCAGGACCTGGCCAATGTGACCGGCGCCGCCAGCTCCACGATCAACGGGTCCGGCACCTTGACGGTCAACGCCTCCCCCTCCACCACGGCGATCTACAGCGGCCGCATCACGGGCGGCGCCACCATCGAGAAGCTCGGCACCGGCGCCTTCAACCTCGCGCGCCTCGGGACGGCCAACGCCATCGGCGCCATCAACATCCACGCGGGTGCCTTGATCGGCAGCCAAGCCGGTTTCGGCGCGGCCAACCTCTCCGTCGACAACGGCGCCACCATCGGCTTCAACAACGACGACCCGACGGCGGCCTGGACCTACGCGGGCCAGGTCACCAGCACTGGCGCGGGCGCCGGGACGGTCGGCGGCACCATCCTCAAGACCGGGGCCGGCGAAGTCCGGCTGACGAGCGCGAACAACACCGCGACGAATTTCGTCGTGCAGGGCGGCAAGCTCGTCGTCCGCGACGACCGCGTGAACGGCTCGGGCGCGACGACCGGCGGCGTCACCGACCTCGCGACGGCGGTCATCTCGAACGGCGCTTCCTTCCGGATCCAATTGGGCAACGGCACCCTTCGCTCCCTCGGCACCCAGGTTTCCGCGGCGACGGCCGGATCGCTGACGACCCTCGAACTGAGCGTGACCGGCAGCCCCACCGACCCGAACCGGTGGTCCGTGGTGCGCCTCGACGCCCAGCCGACCATGACCGCCCTCGGCCTGACCGGTTACGTCACCCTCCGCAGCGCCGGACAGGCGAACGTGGTCGCCGTCTCCGGCGACGCCGACAGCGAGTTCATCTTCACCCTCGCCAGCGGCCTGAACGACGCGCCGGTCGGATCGTCCCAGAACGTCACGCTGCGCCAAGCCGTCTCCACGACCATGCTCGGCGACGTCTATTCCTACGTCGACACGAACCTGACCTTGGTCGGCGCGGGCCGGGCGAGCTTCCTGAATCCCTTCTTCGCCAATAACTTCCCGGGCTCCGGCGCCTTTGGCTTCAGCAATACCTTGACCGTCGGGACGGTCGCCGAGGCGGGCCACCTCGAGATCCGCGCCGCCTTCGGCGGTGAATCGATCGCGCTGGCCAAGAGCTCGGCGACGATCGCGGACCAGGGTTCCATCGCCGTCCGCGCGGACGGCGGCACGCTCGCCTCCCCCGAGGTCTTCGACGGCACCGTCACCGGCGTCGCCGGCGCCGGTCGCTTCATCAAGACCGGGGCGGGCTTCTTGGATGGCCGCACCGCCAGCGTCACCGCGGCCGTCTTCTCCTCCTACGAGATCGAGGCCGGGCATTTCGTCGTCCAGGCTTCCGGCGGCAGCATCCTCGGAAACCGCCCGATCACCCTCAAGGGTGGTTTCCTCGACATCCAGCAGGACAGCAGCCCGGCGACCCTCGCCACCGGCGCCTTCGCCGGCTCCGGCGGCACCGGCATGATCCAGGTCACCGGCTCGGCCAACGCGGGCCTGCTCACGATCGACGGTGGCTTCGCCGGTGGTCTCAGCCTGACCGCCCAGTCGAAGGTGGAGCTCGGCACCGCCGCCGCGCCCAACGTGGCCATCGCCGGCAGCATCACCGTGGACGCGACCTCGCGTATCCAAGGTTCCGCCACCCTCGGAACGTTCGCCGCCCGCGCCAACTTCACCAACGCCGGTATCGTGGCCCCGGGCTATTCGCCCGGCGTCATCACGGTCACGGGCGACGTCGTCAACACCGGCACCTACCAGTTGGAACTTTCCGCCACCGCCGTGAACGGCACGTTCAACGACCGGATCGAGTTCTACGGCTCGGCCGCCCTCAATGGCGGCGGCACCGGCCGCATCGAGCTCTCGCAGTTCGGCCCCGGCGTCCTGCCGGCCGGCCAGCGCTACGTCCTCTTCAAGGGCCTCACCCCGGCCAACGTCGCCACCGCCGGCGGCGTCTCCGGCCAGTCCTTCCTCGCCACCGCGAACCTCACCGGCCTCCGCGTCGGCGATGGCCTCGCGGGAACGGGTCTGGCCGCCGGCACCTCCGTCAGCGCCGTCGTCCCGTCGGTCGCCATCACCCCGACGGGCGGCGCGATCGGCACTTCGACCGTCCTGACCGGCAACACCGCCGGCCTGGTGCTCGGGCAAGTCGTGACCGGCGGAGGGCTCCCGGCCAATTCCGTGGTCACGGGCATCAACGCCAACACCAGCTTCACGATCAACACGACCCTGACCGCGGTCCCCGCCGGCACCGTTACCGGCGCCGCCGGCGTGAGCCTCAGCGCCGCCCTCACCGCGGCGCCGACCGGTTCGGTCGCGATCACCCCGAGCACGCTTGCGTCCTCCTATTACACCTCGGTCATTCCCGCCGCCTCCATCACCATGGTCGGCGCCGCCCCGAAGCCCTACCTGCTCTCAATCCCGACGGCGCCCGTCATCGGCGTCCCGGTGCTGGCCAACGAGATCGCCGTCTACTCGGTCCGTACCGCGGCCGAGTACGCCGCCTTCCAGGGGCCCGCGCCGTTGATTGGCGTCATCCAAACCCTGGCCCGCGTCGATATGGTCCGCGTCGGCAACGGCGTCGACGGCAACCTCGGCACCGCCGACGACGTCTGGCAGGCGACGCCGAACGCCACCTTCAACCTCCTCGGCTCCAAGCTGGCGTTGATGACCGACGCCCAGCTGCAGGGCGCGATCAACAACCTGATGCCCCTCGGCGCGGCGTCCGTCGCCGCCCTGTCGATCGAGGGCTTCCGCACGTCGGAGGCTACCTTGGCCAAGCGACTCGAGATGCGCCGCTTCGACCGCTCCGGCCTGTCCATCGTCAACTCCGAATGGTTCGTCGGCACCGACATCCGCCAGCTGCGCCTCGGCGCCTCGGGCGAACTCAAGACCAGGGGCAACCTCATGGGCGTCCACGCGGGCCTGATCCGGCAGACGGACGGCGGCGCCAACTACGGCTTCACCCTCGGCGCCAACCGCGTGACCACCTCCGGCGACACCAGCGCCAAGTTCGAGGGCAACGACATCCGCGCGGACGTCTTCGCCGGCACCACGTTCTTCAATGACCTGATGTCCCTCGACGTCGGCGTCTCCTTGGGTCACCTCTCCGGCAAGGCTACCCGCGACTCCATCGTCACCCCGGGCGCGACGAACACGTCGTCCCCGACGGGCACGACCCTCGGCGGCTGGGCGCGCCTCGGCACGGTCTTCCCCCTGAAGTCCGTCGGCGCCTACGCCACGCCCTTCCTCGGCGTCCAGGTCTCCTCGACCAATGTCGACGACCTCGCCGAGACTGGTCAGGCCGACGCCCTGCAGGTCACCGCGAAGAGCATCGCCCAGACCTCGATCCGCGCCGGCGTCGGCTTCCACAAGCAGTGGGAGTCCGCCGACGGCACCTGGCGCTACCGCCTCTCGGCCGACCTCGGTTACCTCAACCAGGGCTCCGGCGAGACGAGCGACTTCACCGCCACCAACGGCGAAGCTTCCGCGCTCAACGGTACGAGCTACACCTCCCCGCTGCGCGTCACGGGCGGTTCGGGTTACTACTTCGCGCCGTCGCTCAACTTCGGCCCGAACGAAAACACGACCTACAGCCTGGGCCTGACCTACGAGAAGAACCAAGGCACCGGGACGGGCGTCAACTTCAGTTACCGCAAGCGGTTCTGACGGAGAAACGGGCTTTCCCCGTCCCCGAGGGGCGGCAATCCGGCGGATTGCCGCCCTTTTTCTTGTTCTGCCAAAAGCCTTGACCAGCGTGCCCTCATTCCTACTTTCGGCTCTTCCACCGTCCGCCCCCTTCGTCTAGCCCGGTCCAGGACACCTCGTTTTCATCGAAGTAACTGGGGTTCGAATCCCCAAGGGGGCGCCACGGTGGACAATTTTCCCGCCGACCGTCAGACCGCCAAGGTCACGGTCCGGCCGGAGCGTCGGGATTCTTCGGCCGCGAAGGCCATGAGGTGGCTCTGCAGGGAGACCTCCAGTGAGGTGCGCATCCCCGCCGGGTCCGGGCAGGTCAGGTCCGCATGCAGGGTGCTCATGAGGCCGAAGTCGCCGCCGCCATGGCCGGCATAGCCCACCGCGGGGGTCTCGACCACGATCTTCTCCGCCGGCTGGTCCCAGCCATGCCGGGTCACCACGAGGTCGCACCCGAGTTGCTTCTTCACGAAGGCCCCGCCGCGCAGCACCCCTTCCGTCCCGAAGATCTCCAGGTGACGGCCTTCGTCGAACGCGGTCATCGTGAACGTCGCCGTGACCTGGCCGGCGAACTGGGCGGCGATGACCTGATGGTCGACCACGTCGTTGTCGCAGCGGTAGACGCAGCGACCCCACGGGCTCGTCCGCAGCCAGGCGAAGACCTCCGCCTCGCTCGCTTCCTTCGCGCGGTCATGGACCATCGCCAGCCAGCGCCGCCCTTCCGGGCGGGCGTAACGGTGCGCGTCGTAAAGGCAGGTCGCCGCCACCGGACAGCCATCGGTGCAGCGGGCGGGCGCGCCCGCGGGGGCGCGGGCCGCGGTGAAATACGTCCGGCTGCCGAACGAGGCGATGGTCTCGCAGGGCCGGTCGATGAGCCACGCCAGCAGGTCCATGTCATGGCAACTCTTGGCGAGGATCATCGGGGAGGACTTCGCCTCGACCGACCAATGGCCGCGCACGAAAGAGTGGGCTTGGTGCCAGGGCTGGACCCCCTCGATGAAGTTCGCCGAAACGATTTCGCCGATGGCGCCGGACCGCAGCAAGGCCTGGACCTGGGCGTAGAAGGGCGTGTAACGGAGCACGTGGCACACGACGACCCGGCGACCGAGCCGCCGCGCGGCGTCGCGGACGGCCAGGGTGTCGTCGAGTCGGTGGGCGATCGGCTTCTCGAGCAGCAGGTCGCACCCGAGCTCCATGGCCCGGATCGCATGCTCGCGGTGCTGCGCATCTTGGGTGCCGATCACCACCACGTCGGCGGGGCGGCCGGCGGCGAACATCGCCTCGGCGGAGGCGTAGGAGCGGAAGTCCCCGGGGGCCTGGGTGTGGGCGCGGATCGCCGCGACGCGCTCCGGGACCGGGTCGGCGGCGGCCACGAGGGCGAAGCGGTCGGCCATGCCGGCGGCGATGGCGGCGTAGGTGCGGGCGCGGGAGCCACAGCCACAGAAAGCGAGGGAAAGTCGTCGCATCGGAGCGGCTAGGGTAGGGAGGCTCCCCCGGCTTGCAAGGGCATGACTGAGCGTGGTTTGCAGGGTATTTACCCCGATTGAGCAGAAGCCCCTTGCCTCAGTTCAATTTTTATTGAAACATAGCCTCCCTCCGCCCCGAGGCCGCGCGATGAAGCCACCCGCCAAGAAGCCACCCGTTGGTCGCCCCCGCCGGCCAGATACCCGCCGCCTTTCTCCGCATGAGATCGAGCTGGGAGACTTTTTCGTCCAAATGGCGGGAATCTTGGGGGTCCCGCGGTCGGTCGCCCAGATCTACGCGCTGCTTTATGCGGCCGATACCGCCCTGGATTTCGACCAAATCCAGGCCAAACTCGGAATGAGTAAAGGTTCTGTCAGTCAAGGACTTAAGTTCCTTCGAGACCATGAGATGATCCTGTCCGTCAAAGCCAAAGGCGTGCGGCGGGAACGCTGGGAGCCTACGCCTTCCTTGGCCGCTTCGTTGGTCAACCTGGTGCGCCGCCAAGTACTGCCGGCCCTCGAACAGTCGACCCCGGCCCTGCAGCGGGTCCTCGATGGAGCCCAAGCCGTCGGAGCTTCCCCGGAAGTCCTCGAACGCCTGACCCGACTCAAGCGCTGGAACGCCCGCGCCCTCGAACTTTTCCCCCTCATGCTGCCCCCTTCGCAGGGTGGCTGAAATTTTCGCCGGGTAACCGGCAGACAGTCGAAAACGCTCCCTGCGTGTCGGCCCCCCGCGCCGCCACGGGCGGTAGCCTGCCCAAGTAATCAAAATAAAGATAAGCAGTTGGCGGATAACGGTGGGAGGTTAGGACATCCCTCCAACCACGGCAGGCCCGCCCAGGCCCCCGTCCGAGAAATTGCCTGCGTCAGTCCCACCGCTGACCGCCAACCGCCGATACCTTTCGTCCCATCTTTTCGAACCATGCGCGTCGCCATCACTTCCGGCTACTTCGATCCCATGCACCGGGGGCACCTCGAGATGCTGGAGCTTTCGCGGGCCCAAGGCGACGTGCTCTGGGTCATCGTCAACAATGACGCCCAAGCGGCGCTGAAGAAGGGCCAGGCCTTCATCGATCAGGACACCCGCTTGGCGGTGACCCGGGCCCTGCGCGTCGTCGACCGGGCGGTGCTGGCCATCGACGCCGACGGCTCCGTCTGCGCCACCCTGGAGCAGTTGTTGGCCGAAGCCAAGGCCGCCGGCGCCGACGCCGTCTTCTGCAAGGGCGGCGATCGCCATGCGGGCAACATCCCCGAACTGACCGTCCTGCGCCGCCACGGCGCCCTGCTCATCGATGGCCTCGGCGCCAAGATCGACAGCAGTTCCCGCATCATCGCCCAGGCCAAGGACCGGCCAGCCTAAGGCATCCCTCTTTACCATCATGAAGAAACGCGCGCTCATCACCGGCATCACGGGCCAGGACGGCTCCTACCTCGCCGAGTTCCTCCTTGGGAAGGGCTACGAGGTCCACGGCGTCATCCGCCGCTCCTCCTCCTTCAACACCTCGCGCATCGAGCACCTCTACATGGAGGACCTCGTGCGCGACATCCACGTCAAGAAGATCCACCTCCACTACGGCGACCTGGGCGACGCCACCGGGTTGATCCGGCTCATCGGCGACATCCAGCCCGACGAGATCTACAACCTCGGCGCCATGTCCCACGTGAAGGTCTCCTTCGACATCCCCGAGTACACCGCCGACACCGACGGGCTCGGCACCCTCCGCCTGCTCGAGGCCGTCCGCATCCTCAAGCTGGAGCAGAAGGTCCGCGTCTACCAGGCCTCCACGTCCGAGCTCTACGGCAAGGTCGTCGAAGTCCCGCAGTCGGAGACCACCCCGTTCTACCCGCGGAGCCCTTACGCCGCGGCGAAGATCTACGCCTACTGGATCACGCGCAACTACCGCGAGGCCTACGGGATGTTCGCCTCCAACGGCATCCTCTTCAACCACGAGTCCGAGCGCCGCGGCGAGAC
>Ga0102913_1000133_pt1 | contig 20283 bp, 18 predicted proteins | sample Colrivmet1560A02_FD_78197 | JGI IMG/M metagenome (GOLD analysis project Ga0102913, IMG submission 78197) | Estuarine microbial communities from the Columbia River estuary - metaG 1560A-02 | ecosystem: Environmental > Aquatic > Marine > Intertidal zone > Estuary | place: USA: Columbia River... | reverse complement strand
GTATTCCTCGGCCGTGACCACGTTGCCGTGCTTCTGGATCTCCGCCCGGGCGTCGTCGTAGAGCTTCCACGTCCCGTCGGGCTGGGCGACCGGGTTGCTGTCGGCGAGCAGGATGCCGAACTTCTTGCGCATCTCGTTGAGCGTGCGGCGGACGGCCTGCTGGTGCGGGAAGGGGCCGAAGTAGCGGCAGGCGTCGGTCGTGCGGGCGCGAACGATGCGGAACTTCGGGAGGGCGTCGGCGAGGTCGACCCGGACCTGGGGGAACTGCTTGTCGTCGCGAAAGAGGATGTTCCAGCGGGGGCGCCATCGTTTGATCAGCTTACCCTCTAGAAGGAGAGCCTCGGTCTCGGACCGGACCTCGTGCCATTCCATGTCGGCCACCGTGTCCATCATCGCGGCCACTTTGGGGGTCATCCGCTGACGGGGCACGAAATAGGAGGCTAAGCGCTTTTTGAGGTCCTTGGCCTTGCCCACGTAGACTACCAGCCCCGCGGCGTCCTTCATCAGGTAGACGCCTGGGGTATGGGGGGCACGCCGGGCCTTGGCCTTGGGCGAAAGTTCTTCCCGGTCGGTTTGCATTTTGGGCCTGGTTCGTTAATCCTGCTCAGACCCCCCGTTTCCGCAAATGCTTTCCAGCAACAGCCAACCCCGTCAGGTCCTCGTCATTAACGTGGGCGATGAGCTGTTGGACGGTATTCGGGAGAACGGCCATCTCCTCTGGTTGGGTGAGCACCTCGCTCGCCGCGGTCTGCCTATCACCCGTTCGATTGTGGTCCGCGATAATGCCAAGGAGATCGCCCGTGAGGTCGGCGAAGCATGGGGCGCCTACGACCTCATCGTCACCACCGGTGGCATCGGTCCGACCTCCGACGACTACACGCGCGCCGCCATCGCCTCCGCGCTCGGGCTGAAGCTCGAGCATGTCCCGTCCGCCGAGGCGGCCTTACGCGAGCGGTTTAAAATGATTGGCCGCAAACTTTCCGAAGCGGACCTCAGCCAGTGCTTCGTCCCTGCCGGTGCCGAGGCCTTGCCCAATCCGCGTGGCACCGCCCCCGGCGTCTTCTATCATCGCGATGGGAAGGCACTCGTGATGCTACCTGGTCCGACGCTCGAACTCCGTCCGATGTTCGAAGAGGAAGTCGTACCGCGTCTCCGTGATGTCGGTTGCGCCTGTCAGGGCGAAGCCTACGTGCAGGTCCGCACCTTCGGTATCGGCGCCGTGCCACTCGAAGCCATCGTCCGCCCTTTCCTTAAGCCAGGCATGGTGCTTTCGTTCGGCACGCATACGGGCGTCGTCGACGCACGCATCTCTTCCGCCGGCAGCGGCTTCACCGCCGAACAACTCTGTGAGGTCGCCCGCCAAGTGCGCGATGCCGTCGGCCACGATTTCGTCTGTACCGGCCACGCCTGCCTCGCTTCCCTCGTCGTCGAGCAGCTCCGCAGCCTCGAGCGCACCGTGTCTCTGGCAGAGTCCTGCACCGGCGGCCTGCTCGCTAATTCCTTCACCGACGTCCCCGGTGCCTCGAAAGTCTTCGCTGGTTCGGCCGTCTGCTACGCCAACGACGCCAAGGTCAATCTGCTCGGTATCCCCGAGTGCCTGATCGCCCAGCACGGTGCCGTCTCGGCCGAATGCGCGGCGGCCATGGCTACCGCCGCCATCGAGAAGTTCGGCTCGGACTACGCCATCTCCGTGACTGGCTATGCCGGCCCTGGTGGTGGCACCGACGCCGATCCCGTCGGCACGGTCTTTATTGGTTACGCTTCCCCCACTGGGGTCTGGTCCCGTCGGGTGACGCTCCCCGGCGACCGCCGTCAGGTCAAGCTGCGCGCTGTGAACTACGCCTTGGACTTCATGCGTCGTAAGCTGAACAAGTATCGCGTCGAGGACATGATTCACGGGGCCTGACGGCGGCCTGCCGGCCGCCGAGGGGCAGTGACAGGGCTAGGGTCAGGGCCAGCTGAGGATGGGAGCGTTGAATGGATGAGGGCCAACTTCTCGTGACTTCTCAGCCCTGTCCCTAGCCCTGTCCCTGCGTGCGGCTCCACGCCGCACGCACAAAGGATTGCCACGAGGGGGCAGGGAGGAAGATTAGGCGCGTGCCCGGTTATCTCGCCATCATCGCAGGTAAGGACGAATTCCTCGTCGACCAGGACGGGCGCGCTTGTTTCGAGAAGGCCAAGAAGGCCGCCGGGGCCGACGCCGAGGCCGAGGTTATCAATGGTCAGATCATCCGCGTTGACGATGCCCGCGTACTCGAGGTGCAATTCACCGAATCGGTGAAGACCCTTTCGATGTTCGGTAGCAAGCGCGTCATTTGGCTGCGTAACCTCAACCTCGTCTCAGATTCCGTCCAGGCGAAGTCCGAGGAAGTGAAAGAGAGCCTCGCGAACATGCTCAAGGTCGTTGTGGAGTCCGATCCCGCCGTCTCGATCATCATCTCCGCCACGCCTTACGATGGCCGTCGCAAGGATCTTTCCAGCCTCAAGTCCGAGGCGACCGATTTCATTCTGCACGCTTCACCGTCCAAGAGCCCATTCGATAAGAGCGATGCTCAGGCCGACGCGCAGGTCGCGCTGGCGGTCGAGCGTTTCAAGACCCTCGGTGTGAAGTTCGAACGCGGCGTTCCCGAGGTCCTTGTCGGACGCGTCGGGCAGTCCACGCGCCTCGTGCTGGGCGAATGCGAGAAGCTCGCGACGTATGTCGGGGCCGGCGGCACCATCAAGGAAGCCGACGTCCACCTAATCGTCCCCACCTTCGGCGAAGGCGAATTCTTTGAGCCCATCGAGGCACTTGCCGCCCGCGATCTGAAGTGGGGCATGGAGTCGCTCGACCGTTATTTCTTCAACGAGGATTCCAGCCGTCCGCTCCTCATCGTCCTGCAGAACCGCCTCCGTCTGCTCATCCAGATCCGGTGCCTCGCCGACTCTGGCGATTTCCGCGTCAGCGATGCGGGCCTGCCGAAGGGGCAGTTCGAGGCCGCCAGCGGCCGCCATGGCCCCACCTTCGGGTCCGCCGCGAAGTCCTCCGCCAACCTCTTCTCGCAGAACGCCTGGTACGTCAGCAACAAGGTCGCGCCGGCCGCGGCCCGTTACACCCTCGCCGAACTCGTCGACCTCCAGCTCGCCTGCGCCGACTGTTTCGACGCCTCCAATCGCGGCGAGGACGAGTCCTCCGTCCGCGCGATGTTCCTCCGAGCGCTTGCCGTGAAGCGTTCCGCGTGATATAAACCCTTTCAAACCGATGGAATCCGATAACGTCCCTAATGTCCTCGCCGATCGCTACGCCTCCCCGGCGATGAAGGCCGTTTGGTCCACCCGCGGCCGCGTGGTCCTCGAGCGCGAATATTGGATCGCCGTCATGAAGGCCCAACGTGACCTCGGCCTCGATATTCCCGCCGCGGCGCTCGCCGCCTACGAGAAGGTCAAGGAGCAGGTCGACTTTGAATCCATCCGCAAGCGCGAGGAAGAGACCCGTCACGACGTCAAGGCGCGCATCGACGAGTTCTGCGCCCTCGCCGGCCACCAGCATGTCCACAAGGGCCTGACCAGCCGCGATCTCACCGAATCCGTCGAGCAGCTCCAGGTCTTCCGTTCGCTCCAGCTCGTCCGCGCCAAGGGCGTGGCCGCGCTCGCCGCGCTCGCCCGTCGCGCGCAGGCCGACCGCGACGTCCTGATCGCCGCCCGCACGCACAATGTCGCCGCGCAGCCTACTACCGTCGGCAAGCGCTGGGCGATGTTCGGCGAGGAATGCCTGCGCGGCATCGCGCAGGTCGACGCCGCGCTCGCCGCCTTCGCCGCCCGCGGGCTCAAGGGCGCTGTCGGTACGCAGCTCGACCAGCTGACGCTTTTCTCCGGCGACTCCGCCAAGGTCTCGCAACTCGAAGGCCGGGTGCTCGTACACCTCGGCATCCCGCACTCGCTGGGCGCCGTCGGTCAGGTCTATCCGCGTTCGATGGATATGGAAGTCGTCGCCGCGCTGCTCTCCGCCGCCTCGGGCCCGTCGTCCTTCGCGAAGACCCTCCGCCTGATGGCTGGTCATGAACTCGCCAGCGAAGGCTTCCTGCCTGGCCAGGTCGGCTCGTCCGCCATGCCCCACAAGATGAACGCCCGCACCTGCGAGCGCATCAACGGCTTCCATGTGATCCTGCGCGGCCACCTCGCCATGGCTGCCTCTCTCTCCGGTGAACAGTGGAACGAAGGGGATGTGTCCTGCTCCGTCGTCCGACGCGTGCTCCTGCCCGACGCCTTCCTCGCCATCGACGGTCTCTTCGAGGCTTTCCTCACCGTGCTTGGCCAGATGGAGGTCAATCGCCCCGTCATCGAGCGCGAGTCGCGCCACTACCTTCCGTTCCTCCTCACGACGACTTTCCTCATGGAAGCCGTCAAGGCCGGTGCCGGACGCGAAGAGGCCCACGAGGCCATCAAGGAACACGCTGTGGCCGTCGCCAAGGACCTCCGTTCGGGCAAGACCGAGCGCAATGACCTCGTCGACCGCCTCGCCTCCGATAGCCGCCTCCGCCTCCCGACATCCGTCCTCCTCGACGCCGTGACCAAGGCGGGCGAGCTGACTGGTTCGGCCGGTGCCCAGGTGGACGCTTTCGTGAAGCAGGCCGCGGCCTGGTCCCAGAAGGTGCCCGAGTCGGCCCAGGTCAAAGCCGGACGCATTTTGTAGGCCTTAACAGGGGGGTGCGAGCAGGGGAGGGTTTTCCGTGTTGCCAAGGGGGGTGGGGCTTCCCACAACCCACTTTTCAACTCGTTCACTCCCATGTCTTCTCCCCTCATTGGCAATCTTCTCGTCGCGCAGAGCGGCGGTCCGACCCCCGTCATCAACGCCAGCCTCGCCGGGGTGATCTCGGAAGCGCTCAAGCATGAGGACGAAATCGTCGAAATCTATGGTGGCCTCAATGGTATCCAGGGCATTCTGAACGAAGAGCTCGTCGACCTCGCCGCCGAGTCGCAGCAGACTCTCCGCGCCCTACGTCACACCCCCGGCGCCGCTCTCGGCACCTGCCGCTACAAGGTGAAGAAGGCCGAAGACTTCGACCGCATCCTTCAAGTCTTCGAAGCGCACAACATCCGCTACTTCCACTACATCGGTGGCAACGACTCCCAAGACACCGCCGCCAAGATCGACGCCCTCGCCAAGGAGCGCGGCTACGAACTCCGCGTCGTCGGCGTGCCGAAGACCATCGATAACGACCTTCCCCTGACCGACCACTGCCCTGGCTTCGGCTCCGTCGCCAAGCACATCGGCGTGACCATTCGTGAGACTGCTCTCGACAACGCCGCCATGGGCCAGAACGACTTCGTCTCAATCCTTGAAGTCATGGGCCGCAACGCCGGCTGGCTCGCCGCCTCGTCCGTCCTCGCGCAGCGTCGCGACAAGGGCGAAGACAAGGCCGTCAAGAACACCCACTACAACAACACCGCGCCGCACATCGTTCTGCTCCCGGAAGTCGCTTTCAACGCCGACAACTTCATCCGCCGCGTCGAAGAAGTCCTCAAGGCTAACGATCATTGCTTCGTCGTGGTCTCCGAGGGCGTTCAGGACGCCACCGGTAACTACCTCGGCGCCGACACTGCCAGCACCGACGCTTTCGGTCACGCCGTCCTCGGCGGTGCCGGCGAATACCTCCGTACGCTCGTCGAGTCCCGCTTCGATGGCGTCAAGGCCCGCTCTTCCAAACTCGGCATCACCCAGCGCGCCGCTTCGCACAATGCTTCGAAGACCGACGTCGATGAAGCCGAACTCTGCGGCGGTGCCGCCGTCAAGGCCGCCCTCGAAGGCGAGTCTGGCAAGATGGTCATCCTGACCCGCTCCGAAAAGGAGAACTACGCCGTCCAGACCATGCTCGCCCCTCTCGACCAGATTGCCAACGGCGTGAAGGTCTTCCCGGAAAAGTGGATCGGCGAAGACAAGATGTCCATCCACCCGGACTTCGTGCGCTACGCTCTCCCCCTTATTCAGGGTGAAATGCAACTGCCTTTCGACCAAGGGCTTCCGAAATACGCTCAGCTCTCCGCGATCGCCGTCCAGCGCCGCCTTGAGAAGTACGTTACGGCCTGAACGCGTTCAGGTTACGAGGATTTGACCCTCTTTTCGGGGGTCTTTTCCTTTAAAGGGGTTGCCTCGGTTATGGCGGGGGCTAGTTTACCTTCCCCCCACCCGTCGCCATGAAACCTTTTATTAAGTTCCTAGGAATCTTCGCCTTTGCGCTGCTCCCTATCCTTTCTTCCGCTGCCCTCCAGAGCGGCAAGGTCCAGGTCGGCAAAGTCAGCGGCACCGTCACCATCATCGACGCCAAGGCCCAGCGTAAGCCGCTCGCGAACGGTGTGACCTTCCAAGAAGGCTCCCTCGTCGAGACCGGCGTCAATTCCACCGCTGAACTCGTGTTCTCCAACGGTGCTTCCGTCGTGCTTACGCCGAACACCTTGCTCGAGCTGCGTACTTTCCGTCAGGTTCCTTCCGCCGACATTACTGATCCGTATCGCCAAATCGAGAAAGACCCGAGCCCGTCCGTCACCGAACTCGAAGTGCCGCGTGGCAAGATTATCGGCGAAGTCCGTAAGCTGAACGCCCTTTCCACTTTCACCGTCAAGACTCCGGCTGGTCTCGTCCGCATCCGCGGTACGGTCTTCACTGTCGAGTATCGCGTCGGACCTGATGGTATCGGCCGAATCGTCGTCGACTGCGTCCGCGGTTCCGTCGAGACCACCGTCTTCAGTTCCAACGCGGGTCCGGTCACCGTCGAGCCCGGCATGCAGGCCTCCAGTGCCGTCGCCTCCGCCGCCCTCATCGATATCCTCACCAAGGCTTCTGCCGCCACTCCGGGCGCGCCCCAGCCCGCCGCTCTTTCTGCTGCTACGCTGGCCATCCTCTCCAACCCGATCCAGATCATGGTGTATCCGATCCCGGCCGAAGACATGGCGGCGATCGCCGCCCTCCTCGGTGCGAACTCCACGCTGAACGTTGAAGTCGCCACGACCATTAACGCGATGGCCCAGACCATGCCGACCCGCACGCAGATGTTCCCTAATGGCGCAGGCGGCGCCCCGGACAAGCGCTACGTCAAGGTGATTACCGATTCCCAGGTGACGGACACCGTCGTCAAGGACAAGATCGGCGGACCGAGTGGGCCGACCACTACCACCACCGGTGGCAGCTCGTCCCTCGACGAGACCCTTAAGAAGATCACCGATAACGTCGACCGCACGGTCGAGCAGAAGCAGATCAATCCGAGCGGGACCTGAAGCTGATCCTCGGCTCGCTTCGCTCAAAAAGGCCCGGCTGATGCCGGGCCTTTTTATGCGCAGAGGGTTTCTCCGCTCGCTTTGAGCCTTTCGACGGGCATCTTGAGGGCGCATGCCGATCGCTGGTAAATTCATCACGTTCGAAGGAGGGGAAGGCGCGGGAAAGTCCACGCAGCTGACCCGGCTGGCGGATCGTCTCCGTGCTTCCGGTGAAGGGGTACTGAGCCTCCGTGAGCCCGGCGGTACGCCCTTTGGCGAGAAGATGCGGGATGTCCTCAAGCATCCCGGCTCGGTCATCCAGCCGGCCGCTGAGGCCCTCCTGTTCGCGGCCTGCCGGGCACAGCTCGTCGCCGAGGTCATCGCGCCGGCCCTCGCTTCTGGCCAGGTCGTGCTCTGCGATCGTTTTATCGATTCCACGGTCGCCTATCAGTCGGGTGGTCGTGGCCTTGATCGCGCGCTCATCGAATCCGCCAATCGCCTCGCTTGCGGAGCCGTCCGCCCAGACCTGACCGTCCTGCTCGACCTCGACTCCTCCCGCGGCCTCGGCCGTGCCTCGGTGCGCGACCATGGCCAAGCCGACCGATTCGAGGTCCTCGGCGCTGATTTCCACCGAAAGGTACGCGACCTTTACCACACGCTCGCGCAGGAGGAGCCTGGGCGTTTCTTCGTGGTCGACGCCGCCCGCCCGCCCGAAGCCATCGAAGAGGAGATCTGGCATGAAATCGCCCGCCGCTTCCGTTAATCTCGCTGACCTCCCGGTCCTCAAGGTGCTGGCCCGTGCCCGCGCCGAGGGCCGGATGCCGCACGCCGTCCTGCTTACCGGCGCCGACGGTACCGTGCTGGCCCGCGCCGCGGAACAGCTCGCCGCGCTGCATCTCGACGTCGCCGATCCGCTGGGCCATTCGGATTGCCGCGTGCTGCGCCCGGCGAAGAAATCGCGGCGTATCACCATCGACAACACCCTTGAGATTGTGGCTGCGCTGCGCCTCACTTCGCTGTCGCCGCACCGCGTCGTGATTGTCAATGAGCCTGACCGTTTCCAGCCCGATTCCGCCAATGCTTTCCTGAAGACGCTTGAGGAGCCTCCGCCCGGGACGCTCATCATTCTCCAGACAGCTAATTATTATCGCGTCCTCCCGACGATCCTCAGCCGCTGCCTGCGTTTCCACGTCGCCGGCGATGCTCCCGTGCTGACCGATCCCTCCTGGTCCGACTGGCTCCGGGAGATGGAGAAACTGCTCGCCCGCATGGTCAAGGGTCCGGCTTCGCCTACGGCGCGCGTCTCCGAGGTCTTCATTCCGCTCTATGCCCTGTGCGCTCGCTTCGAGGTACTGTTAGAACTCTTCGTCGACGAAGCCCTGAAGGCCGCGCCTCCGCCTCCGCCGACCGACGAGGACGAGGATGACGCCGAACTCGCCTACGAGGAGTCCGTCCGCCGCGGCGTCCGTGCCCAGATGCTCGTCTCGGTTGAGGAAAAACTCCGGCTGATTGGCCGGACTCACCCCGGCTGTGCCGAGCAGGTCGCGCTCTCGGTCGGTTACCTCGAGGACGCCCGTCATCGCATGGAGCTCAACTACCAGGTCGTGGCTGCCTTCGAGCAGTTCCTCCTGCGTACCCTGCGCGCCTTTGCTCTGCGTCCCCGCGCAGCGTAACTTTACCCCCTTCCCAGGAGTTATATTAAAGAGATGTCCCAGGAAGAGCCCACGCTCCCCGACGACGAGGACGACAAGCGCTTGATGGCGTTGGTCGCCGAAGGCGATGACGACGCTCTCCGGTTGCTCGTTCACCGTCACCACGCGCGGCTGGTCGGCTACCTCCGCGGCGAGGTCGGCTCCCAGGCTACCGCCGAAGAGCTGGCGATGGAGGTCTTCATCCGCTTGCACCGCGCCGCTTCCCGCTGGCGTCCGGAGGCGAAACTGAGCACCTACCTCATCCATATTGCCCACAACCTCGTGCTCAACGAGTGGCGCCGCCGCGGCCGTAAGCCCACGACGGCCTTGGAGTTCGCGGCGGAGCCTGGTGATTCTACGCAACAGTCCGCCCGGCGCGTGGCCGAGCTCGACGAAGCCTTCCAGCGGGCCATCGCCCAGCTGCCCCCCGAGCAGCGCACCGCCATCCTCCTGGTCGTCCAGCAGGAGCTACCCTATGAGGAGATTGCCGAGATCATGGGCGTGCCGGTCTCCTCGGTGAAGACCTGGATTCACCGCGCCCGGAGTCGCCTGCGCGAGCTCCTGAAAGACTTCTATGGAAACGAATGAACCCTGCAACTTACCGCCTTCGGTGGTGTTTAACCCTATGAACTGAGCCATGGACAATCCTCACCATAAGACTTTCGAACAGGAACTCGCCGCTTCGCTCAGCCGTGGCCGTTCCGTCGCCGTCACCGGCTTCGCCGACCGCGTCGTCGGGGCCGTGCGGGCCGACCGTCGTCGCCGCGTTGTGATTCGCTGGAGCTCCGTCGCCACGGCCGCAGCCGCCTGCCTCGTTGCCGTCCTTACCTTGTCCACTCCTTCCGAGGAAGCACTCAATCGCCAGACGTTCGCCCTGTTCGCCCACGACGAGTCCGCCCAGTTCGCCGACCTGCTGGGCGCCTCCGCCGACCTTTCGCTCCTTTCGCCCGCGGTGGAGAAGTCCAGCGTGGCCGAGGTGCTTAACGCCCCCGGCTCCTGATCCGATGAAGAAGTTTTCCCTTCTCGCGGCTCTCCTCTTGGCGGCCGCCGCTTCCTTTGCCCAGCCGGCTTCCGGCCGTTCGCCCGAATCCGAGCCGACCGCCGAGGAGATTCAGACTATCCGCAAGATTCTCGAGCTGCCCCCCGAGCGGCTCACACGCATGCGTTCGGCCATCGAGAAGATGGAGCGCATGTCTCCGGAATCACGCCGCGATTTTGCGGCCAATCTGGCCAAGTACGAGACCGCCACGCCCGAGGAGCGCCATAAAATCATGAAGGAGATGCGCGAACGCGGCGGCTTTGGCTCTCGCGTGCTCGAGCACCACTTCAAGACGCTAAGCCCGGCGGAGGCCAAGGTCGAACGCTCCCGCATTCAGGACCTCACGACGGAGCAGCGGATGGAATTTCTTCGTAAGCTTGCCGAGAAATATGGACCGGAGATCGACAAGGAAAAAGGCAAGTCGAGCGACGCTAAGGAAGCGGAGAAGAAGCGCCGCAAGTTAGCTGAAGGCGAGACCCCAGCCGGACCGCGCGCCGCCCCCAAGCAGTAAGGCTACTCGCCGAGCTTCTTGAACGGGAGCTGGCCGTGCTTCCAGCGGTCGTGCGCCCAGAGCCAGTTGGCGCAGGCGTCATCGCCGGAGCGCAGCTTACGCTCGAGCCAGGCGTTCGATTCGATCGTCAGGCCGATGGAATCCGTCGCGTGCAGGGCTTCCATGCGCAGTCGGCAACGCCAGAAGCCGGTGCGATCTGCCCAGAAGATGCGGCTCGGGCACTTGAAGCGCTGCGCAATGATGCCGGGTAGTTCGGTGACCGCGCAAGGCGCACCGAGGAACTGCCAGATGGAACCGCTCTGGGTGGTCTGGTCGAAGAGAATCACGGTGGCATGTCCCTCGCGGACGGTCTTCATCGCACGCGCAAAGCCGTCGCGGCGCGAGGCGAGCTTCATGCCAAAGCGCTCGCGGGCTTGCTTGACCCAGCTTTCGGCTGCGGGCTGATCGAGTGGGCGGTAGACGGCGACCCATTCGCGCTTCGCCAGTTCGGGGCTCAGGATCGGGGCGGCGGTCATCATCTCCATCAGGGCGAAGTGGGGTACGAAGAGTACTGTGCCAGTGCCCTTGGGCGGCATCCCATGTTCGGCACTCAGCATGCTATCATCCACGCCGACGCGGTCGCGGATTTCGGCCTCCGACATCAACGGCGAGGCAATCGAGAAGAGGCCCATCTCCGCTGTGCGGCGACAGGAGGTGCGGCCGATGCGGCGAACCCAGGAGGCGTCCTTATTGGGGAAAGCTTTCGCGAGGTTGCGGCGGATCACCTTACCGCGGAGGAGCCAGAGGATCTCGCCGAGCAACACGGCGTTGAGGCGGGCGAATGCTTCGGGCAGGCGGGTCAGCAGCCAAGCGTAGGTGACGATCAGCGGCCGCATTGGGTAAGCGTTCAGCCGCGGCCCTCCTGCTTGAGCAGGTCGCCGATTTCGGGGACGAGGATGTTGCGGCGTCCCAGTTCATCGCGCGCGAAATACTTGTCCACCTGCCGGACTAGGTCGAACGGTTCGTCGGGTAAGTTATCCTCGTCGAACTCCATTTCATCGACGGCGTCGATATCGTCGAAGATATGCGACAGGCGTAGCGGCTCGCCGTCGATGACGGCGGGCGGGTTGGCGATGGCGCCAATTTTGGTGAGGTTGAAGAAGAGGCAGGGATAGAATTCCTTCACGTACGGCTCGAGGAACTTGGTGACCCACTGGCCGGGGACTTCCCAGCGGCGATTGATGATGACCGCGTCGGAGAAGTGGACGCACGTACGGTACCACTCCTCGACAGCCTTGTGCTTCATCGTCAGGGGGCAGTCGACCACGGTAATAATGCGCGCAACGCGCCACACGGCGTCAGGCATCATCGGGCGGATGGTGCGGTGGAGCGCCTCCATCTGATCGATCACGTGCAGTGAGCCATTGGTCACCAGGATGGTGGCGTCTTCGTCACCCGGTGCGGGCAGGATGGCCTGTCCGCCTTTGAATTCCCATTGGTCGGGAGCGATACCGCCTTCGCGCGCTTCGCGGAGGATGCGGATCTTGCGACCTTCGGGCCAAGCGTTCTCGGCCAGCTCGCGCACCGTGTCAGCCCGGCCAGCGCCCGTGGGGCCGAGGATGATGATGATCGGGGTCATGCCTTACGTCCGCAGCGGCCGAAGGGGGCGTTCTGTCCGCGGTCGCGGATCCAGTGATCCACGGCCACCAAGGCGGCCATGGCTTCGACGATGGGCACGGCGCGCGGGAGTACGCAAGGGTCGTGGCGACCCTTGGCACTGAGCTCGGTGGCCTGGCCGTCGGGACGGACCGTCTTCTGCGGCTTGAGCACGGTGGCGGTGGGCTTGAAAGCGATACGGAAGACAACGTCTTCGCCGTTGGTGATGCCGCCCTGCGTGCCTCCAGAACGGTTGGTCGCGGTGCGGATGCGGCCGCCCTTGCGGATGAACTCGTCGTTATGGGCGCTGCCGCGCAGCACAGTGCCGGCGAAGCCGCTACCGATTTCGAAGCCCTTGGTTGCGGGTAGCGAAAGCATGGCCTTGGCGAGGTCAGCTTCGAAACGATCAAAGACCGGTGAGCCGAGTCCGGCGGGAAGGTTTTCGATGACGCAACAGATGACGCCACCGACGGAATCGCCGTCGGCGCGCGCTGCGCGGATGAGCGCATCGATTTTGGCGGCGGTGGCGGGATGTGGGCAACGCGTCGGCGTGGCCTCCACCTGCTTCAACGTCGGTGCCTTGGCGCCGGCGGGCATGCGCACGTCGCCGACACTTTCCACCCAAGCGATAATGCGGGCACCGCACGCGTGCTTGAGCACGGTCTTCGCGACCGCACCGGCAGCGACCCGCGCGGCGGTCTCGCGAGCGGAGGAACGGCCCCCGCCTTCGACGGCGCGGATGCCATACTTGGCGTCGTAGGTGAAGTCGGCGTGCGACGGGCGATAGGCCGCCTTCATCTCAGCGTAGGCCTGGGGGCGCTGGTCGCCGTTGCGGATGACGATGGCGATGGGGGAGCCGAGGGTGAGCCCGTCATGCGAGACGCCCGAGAGGATTTCCGGTACGTCCGCTTCCTTACGTTGCGTGGTCAGGGCGCTCTGGCCGGGGCGGCGACGGTCGAGTTCGCTGCGCAGGAAGGCGGCGTCAAACGGTACGCGGGGAGGGCAGCCATCGATGATGACGCCGAGCGCGGGTCCGTGGCTTTCGCCGAAGGTGGTAATGCGGAAACTGTGTCCGTGGATGTTGCCCATTGGTAATGTGGTTAAAAAAGAACGCCGCCTAGCCAGGTGGCTGGGCGGCGTCCGTTTGGCGGTTCCGCCCCGGCGCTTAGCGCAGGTTAGAAGTGATCTTGGAGACGATCTTCTGGCTCTCCGGCAGGTTGCCGAAGAAGCCGTACTTGACCTTCACCTGAGTAAAGACGGCCTTGGTGACTTCGTCTTCGCTCTTTTCGATGGTGATTTTGATTTCCAGGTCACCGATGGTGCGGGCGTAGGCCACGACGCTGAGTAGCTCCTTGTTGGCGCCGACCTCGTCGGTCTCGCCGGTGCGAAGCGTGCCGGGCATCGCGTCGATGGTGCGCTTCACGGCGTTGAAGACGGCGGTCGTGTCCGCGGTGTAGCGGGTGGTCAGGATACCAGTGACGTTGGAGTAGGAGGCCTCGTTGTTCTGGGAGTTGTCCACGCCGAGCTGGGTGGAGCATCCGGAGAGGACGAGGACGGCGAGGAGGGCGAGGGCGGTTTTCATGTGCAAGAGTCGTGGTTGAGTGGTTGGAGTAAAAGCACAGCCGGGGTCCGTTGGCAAACAGTTTCGCCCTCGGCCCGTGGCTGCGAAAGGCGTCTTTTTGTAATGGTAAAACCATTACACATGGCGGTCGCGCCCGGCGCTGGACCGATCCCCGGGGGCGGCCTGGAGGGGGGAGGGGAGCACCCAAAACGGTTATTTTGTGTTTTTATACACTTAAGTTACTGTAAATTAGATACTTACGTAAATTAATGACTGGATTCAGTCATTAAGTTACCCCTAGTCGCGCTGTGAACAAGAAATTGGGCAGATCTGGGGCTAAAACCTTGACGGGTGGAGGACTGTGGGGAAAAGTGGGTCATCTGGGGGCAACTCCCCATACGCAATGTCTATTGGCGCCAACAACGGTCTCTTCACCGGCATCCACAACGGAAAGTTGGATGAGAAGAACCGTGTCACCATTCCGGCGGCCTGGCGTTTCGATGCGGAAGCGACTTTTCTCGCGATGTTCCACCCCGCGCTGGGATCGATCGTCGTGTTCCCTCCGTCGATGGCCGAACGCATTCGCGACGCGGCCCAGCAGGTCACGGTGAGTGACCCGGTGAAGATGGACGCACTCAGCCTCCTCGCGACGAACAGCATTCAGGTCACGTGCGACAAAGCCGGCCGCATCACGCTCAACGATCACATCGTCAAGGAAGCGAAGCTCGAGCACGAAGTCATCTTCCGCGGCGGTTTCACCACCTTCCACCTCTCTTCGCCGACGCCGCCCAAGGCTGATCGCGAGTCCGAGTCCGCGCTCACCATTCTCCGCGCCTTGCGCGAGCTTGGCTTGTGAGTCGTATCCAAAAGTTACTTACACTACTCACACTTTATTCACAGCCCGCCGAATGACCAACCACGTTCCAGTCTTGCTTGAGGAGTGCTTGACGCTTCTCGCTCCGCAGGACGGCCGTGCTTATCTGGACTGCACCTTCGGTGGCGGCGGCCACACGGCGGCGATTCTGGCCCGCGCGCCGCTCTGCACCATCGACGCGATGGATCGCGATCCCGCCGCTGCGGAACGTTCCGCCGCGCTGCTCGCCGCTCATCCCGGCCACCTCCGTTTCCATTCTGAGAATTTTCGTAACCTTGACCGCGTTCCGGGGCGATTCGACGGTGTTCTGATGGACATTGGGGTGTCCTCGTACCAGTTGGATGTCCCGGAACGCGGTTTCTCCTTCCGCTTCGACGCGCCGAACGACATGCGAATGGATACGCGCGTCGGCCGCAGCGCGGCTGAGTTCCTCGAGCGCGGCGACCGCACTGAGATCGAACGCGCGGTCCGCGACTACGGCGAGGAGCCTCGTTGGTTCCGCGTGGTCAATGCGATCATTGCTTCCCGCGGTACCGGCCGGCTCGCCCGCACCTCCACTTTCGCCGAACTAGTCGCCGAAGCCGCGCCCCCCGCCCCTGGGCCGCGCGGCCCGCACCCGGCCACCCGCACCTTCCAAGGCGTGCGTATCGCGGTTAACGATGAGCTCGGCGCTCTGGCCGACGCCCTTCCGCTCGCCTTTGGTAAACTCACCGCCGGCGGTGTGCTCGCCGTCATCTCCTTCCACTCCCTGGAGGACCGGATGGTCAAGCGCTACATGAACGAGGTCGCCGGCCGACCGGTCGACCGCGATGACGCGCGCAATCAGGACGACCGCGTGAAGCAGGCCGACCTCCTCACTCGTAAGGCGGTCCAACCCTCGGACGATGAACAGGTACGTAACCCCCGCAGCCGCTCGGCTCGCCTCCGCGCCGTGCGCCGCCTCGCCGCATGAGCCCGCGCTTTTTCACTTGGGTCTGCGTGTTCGCCGCTGTCGGTACCTTCGCTGTCGGGACGATCAACATCATGCGCTTACGTGTTGAGGCTGACACCATCGGTAGCCGCATCCAGCGCATGGAGCGCGATATCTCCCTCTCTAAGAAGGAGCTCGAGAAACTCCGCCGCACGCGCGATGAGCTCCTCAATACCCTCGAGCTCCAGCAGCGCATTGGTGATGCGCTGAAGCCTCCGGTCCCCGAACAGGTGGTCTGGGTACGTTATTTCCCGGCGGTCGCATCCCCGCCGCCCATGCTTTCCGCGAGCCCCCGGATGACGGCCCGCGAAATCGCCTCCCTCTCTTGGGGTGGGCAGGGAGGACCGCGCTCTCGATGAGCCTCCCCCACGCCAGGCGAACGCGCTACCGTTTCCTGGCTTGGGCCGTTTCCCTCTGCTTCCTGGCCGTAATCTCGCGGCTGGTTTGGTTGCATTGGGTCGACGCCCCTCGTCTGCGTGCGGAAGCTCTGCAGGCTCGCCGAGTGCTCCAGGAGATCCCGTGCCGGCGCGGAGAGATCCGCGACTCACAGGATAACCTTCTGGCGGTGTCCGAGGATGTCTGGGATATCGGCGTGGACCCGGACTCGCTCATCACGGGCGAGGTGGAGCGCGTGCGGGAAGTTGCGACCATCCTTGATCTGCCTTTTTCCAAGGTCCGCGAGGCTTTCGAGACCACCACGCGCCTTAATGAGGCCGGCGAGCAAAAGACGATCCGCTGGACCGTCCTTGCCCATGAGGTCAACGAGGCCACGATGAAGCGCATCAAGGCGCTCGGCATCAAGGCGCTCCGCGCGGAACTGAAGTACCGGCGCAACTACCCGAAGGGTCAGCTCGCCGCACACGTACTCGGCTACGTCAATAAGGAGGCCATCCCCGCTTCCGGGATTGAGAGTGTGATGAACCCGCTCCTCCTCGGCCAGAAGGGCTGGATCGAATCTGAACGCGACGGCCGCCGCCGCGAGATCACGAGTAATCGCCTCCGCGAAGTCGCGCCAGTCGATGGCAGCACAATCGTGCTGACGATCAATAGCCTCATCCAGAAGACCTGCGAGGACGCCCTTGCCGCCGCCGCCGCCCGCTATAATCCGAAAGGCGGCATCATCATCGTCAGCGAGCCGCGCACGGGCCGCATCCTCGGCCTCGCCAACTGGCCGACCTACGACCTCAACCGTTTCTTCGACCCGCAGGCCGCGCCGATGGATAGTCAGCGTAACCGCGCCGTATCCGACGTCTACGAGCCCGGCTCCGTCTTCAAGATTGTCTCAGTCTCCGGTGCGCTCGAGGAACGCCTCATCACGCCGAACTCGATCTTCGACTGCGGTGCCACCACGGTCCCCTACCGCGGCCGCATGGTCTCCATGCCAGCCGACTCGCACGCCATCGGTGCCGCCGACATCCGGCAGATCGTCCGCGAATCCTCCAACCGTGGCACGGTCCAGGTCGGGATGCAGTACGCTGAACGCCTCGGCGAAGATAAGTTCTTCGCGCTCATTAAGTCCTTTGGCTTCGGTGCCCGGACGGGCCTGATCACCGGTGCCGAAATCCCGGGTCTACTCATCACGCCGAAGGATTGGGACGGGCTGACGATCTCGCGCGTGCCGATGGGCCACTCGGTCAGCGTCACGGCGATGCAGATGCACTTTGCGATGTCGGTCGTCGCGGCCGAAGGGCTGCTGATGCAGCCACAGCTCGTCCTCCGCGTCGAGGATCCGAAGACGAAGGCAACCGTCCTCAACTACGGACCGCGCTCGCGCGGCCGTGCCGTCTCCGCCGCTACCGCCGCGCAGATGGCCACGCTCTTGCGTGCTGTCTGCGGCAAGGGCGGCACGGCGCCGATCGCCGATATTCCGGGCTACGAGGTCGCGGGCAAGACCGGCACGACGCAGAAGATTGTCAACGGCCGTTATTCCAACGCGCACCACGTCGCTTCCTTCGCTGGCTTCTTCCCGGTCAACGACCCGAAGCTCGCGATCACGGTAATCATCGATGAGCCGCAAGGGGAGGGCGTCGGCTACGGCGGCAAGGTCTCCGCTCCGATCTTCCGCGACGTCGCCGAGAAGTGCATTCGCTGGCTCGATATCCCTCCGGTCTCCACCGTGCCGCGTGCCCACGTCGCCGACCTCGGCCGATGACGCCTCCTCTTGCGATGATGCCCGCCGCCATGGAGCGCCCCACTTTCAACTCGCTGCTGCAAGGCCTCCCCGTACTCGGCCGCGCCGGCGATGGCTCCGTCCGCATCTCCTCGATCGTCACGGACAGTCGCCGCATCATCCCCGGATCGCTCTTCTTCGCTTTACCTGGCCTGCGCGCCAATGGGCACGCGTTCCTCGACGATGCCATCGCCCGCGGCGCCGCCGCCATCATCTCGGGTGAACCCGTCGCCGGACTGCCCGCGGTCGCCGCAGCCCAAGTCGTTGATCCGCGGCGCGCCCTTGCCGAAGTCGCCCGCCGTTTCTTCGGCCACCCGGAAGCCGCCCTGCAGCTCGTCGGCGTGACGGGCACCAACGGCAAGACAACGATTTCGACGCTCCTCCGCCACCTGTTGCAGTCCGATGGTTCCCAGTGGGGCCTGGTGGGAACGGTCCGCTATCACCTCGGGCGACGTTCGATTCCCTCTTATAAGACGACGCCGGAATCGGCCGACCTCTCCGGCTTCTTCCGCCAAATGGTCGACGCGGGTTGTGCGGGTGCCTGCCTCGAGGTGAGTTCCCATGCGCTCCATCAGGACCGCGTGCATGGCTTCCACTTCCGCGTCGCGGCCTTCACTAATCTAACCCGCGACCACGTCGACTATCACGGCGACCTAGCCTCGTACCTCGACGCGAAGACGGCGCTCTTCGACGGCCGTAACGGCGCCGTGCCCGATGTCTGCGTCATCAACATTGACGACCCGGCCGGACGCGTGCTTGCCGAAGCCTGCCGCCGCCGCGGTAAGGTGATTACCTTTGGTATCGCCGCGGACGCCGAGGTCCGCGCGACCGACCTCGCCCTCGATACGGGCGGTGCGGTCTTCTCGGTCCGCTTCGAAGGCCGCTCCGCAGTCTTCAAGTCGACGCTCCCCGGCGATTACAACGTCTCGAACGTCCTCTGCGCCCTCGCGATGGCTGCCGCCCTTGGGCGTGATCCGCTGGCTCTCGCGCCGTCGCTCGCCTCCTTCCCTGGGGTTCCGGGCCGTATGGAACGCGTCGAGGCTGGTCAGGCCTTCCCGATTTTCATCGATTACGCCCACACCGATGACGCCCTGCGCAATGCCTTGCGCATGCTCCGCGATATCACCCCGGGCCGCGTCCTCTGCGTGTACGGTTGCGGCGGTGACCGCGACCGCGGCAAGCGTCCCGCGATGACCAAAGCCGTTGCCGACCTCGCCCATCTCGCCTGGGCCACCGCCGATAATCCGCGGAAGGAAAGCCTCGACCGGATCTTCGCCGATATGCGGGAAGGCCTCGGAGTGCTCCCGACGGTAGAATTTGTGACCGACCGACGCGATGCCATCGGCCGCGCCCTCGCCGCTGCGAAATCCGGCGACTGCGTTGTCATCGCCGGTAAGGGCCATGAGACGACCCAGGAATTCGCCGACACGGTGGTACCTTTCGACGACCGTCAAGTCGTCCGCGAAATCCTTGAGCTTCGGAGGGGCGCGCAGCCGTGATGCCGACTTTCTCCTCAGCCGATCTTGCCGCCTGGGCCGGAGGCCGTTGGGCCGTCACTCCCCGTACCGCCGTCACGGGTTTCGGCACGGATACCCGTGCCCTCCGCGCGGGCGACGTCTTCGTGGCCGTGCGCACCGAACGCCGCGACGGCCATGATTTCCTCGGTGCCGCCCGCTCGCAGGGCGCCACCTGCGCCTTAGTCGAGCGTCCGGTGGCCGACGACTTGCCGCAGCTCGTCGTGGATGACTCGCTCGCCGCGCTCCGTCGCGTCGCCGCCCGCTGGCGCGCGAACTTCCCAGGTCGGGTCATCGGCGTGACGGGCAGCGTGGGTAAGACCTCGACGAAGGAGATGCTCGCTGCGCTCCTCGGGGCAGAGGCCTTCGTCACGGAAGCCAATCTTAACAACCTCATCGGTGTCCCGCTGATGCTCCTACGCCTCGAACCGGGGCTCCACCGTTTTGCCGTCATCGAGGCGGGCATGAGTGTGCCTGGCGAGCTTGGACTCTCCGCCGCCGTCATCCGCCCCGACCTTGCCATCGTCACCAACGTCGCGGCGGTGCATCTCGAAGGGGTCGGCTCGCTCGCCGGCATCGCTCGCGAGAAGGCCACGCTCGTCGCTGAGCTCTCCCCTGGCGGCCGGGCGATCATCCCGGCCGCGTTACTCGATTGGCCGGAATTCGCGGCTCAGACAGCACGTTGCATTGCGGTGCAGTTCGAGGGTGAAGCCGCCCCGGCCGTCGTGCCGGCCCGTCTCGTCCGTGCTTCTTTTCTCACCGACGCCCGCGGCCAGCGCTCGCTTGTACTCGACGGAGAGGTCTTCCCGCTCGCGCCGATTTCCGACGGGCTCGCCCGCAATGCGGCACTGGCGCTCGTCGCCGCCCTCGAACTCGGCCGTCCGTCCGTCGAACTTGCCGCTGTCACCGCGCACTGGATACCGCCCGCCGGTCGCGGGAGCGTGCACGTCGAAGGCGAACGCACCTTCTACGTCGACTGCTACAACTCCAGCCCCGCGTCGCTCCTCGATTCGGCCCGTGCTTTTGACCGTGTCAGTCGCGTGGCCGCTTCGCCTCGTCTTTTCCTGCTCGGCGGCATGGCCGAGCTC
>Ga0102913_1000124_pt1 | contig 20554 bp, 16 predicted proteins | sample Colrivmet1560A02_FD_78197 | JGI IMG/M metagenome (GOLD analysis project Ga0102913, IMG submission 78197) | Estuarine microbial communities from the Columbia River estuary - metaG 1560A-02 | ecosystem: Environmental > Aquatic > Marine > Intertidal zone > Estuary | place: USA: Columbia River... | reverse complement strand
TCCAATTGAGTCAAAGCTATATTCTTTGTCACATCTAGGGAGGTGAGAGAGTTTTTAGAGCAAACCAAAGAAGTCAAAGCTATATTCTTTGTCACATCTAGGGTAGTGAGAGAGTTAGTAAAGCAAAACAAATGCACTAAAGCAGTGTTATTAGTGACATCTAAGGTGGTAAGAGAGTTATAATAGCAAACCAAATCCACTAAAGCAGTGTTATTAGTCACATCTAAGGTGGTGAGATTGTTGCCGCTGCAATTCAATTGAGTCAAAGCTGTATTCTTTGTCACATCTAAGGTGGTGAGCCTGATACCGCTGCAATTCAATTGAGTCAAAGCTGTAAATGCTTCAATGCCCGTCAAATTGGCTATATTTCTATCTTCCACGAATAACTTAGTTACCATTTGAGCTTCACTAACCTGAATTTGTCCATCACTATTCAAATCAATCTTGGGAATATAGGTTAGCAACCTCTTTTTAAATTTAGCATCTGGAATGTTCACAATTTGTGCTTGCGCAGTAGTTGCAATTAATAAAAGGAAAAGGATGGACAGTAAAGATTTTTTCATATCAGACTTTTTTAGTGGCACACAAAGCTACGTATTTATTCACTGGCACAATCAAATTCTTCAAAATTTCCAGTCAGCTGGTTCAGCCAATGCCTTCAAGGGAAAACCCACCGCCGACCCTACCATGATACCCTACCATGAACATTTTCAAACCCCACCATTAAAACAAAAAACCCTCGCTATTTCAACAATAACAAGGGTTTTCTACTGTGGGCCCACTTGGACTTGAACCAAGGACCACCTGATTATGAGTCAGGTGCTCTAACCAGCTGAGCTATAGGCCCCGATTAGAAATCGTGCTGCAAATGTATCTTTTGATGCTTACATTACCAAGAATACTTTGTCTTTTTTACAATTAGTCATGGACTGAAAGAGTTTAATTGTATAACTTGCGATCCAATATTGCACTTAAGTCTGTCATATGAGCATCAATAATTTGAAAAAAACATGGGTTAGGCCTACTCTACAAGAAGAAACGGTAAGCACTATTAACTCAGGCAGCATTACCGCAAACGTAGAAACAACAAGTCAGATTACTTAATTGTGTTTGGAGCATACACTAGATTAACCCCTGTTGTTGATGCTCAACAAAAAATTCTTTCAGAGCAATTCATTGACTCCATAATTCATGATATTACTGCTGAGTTAATTCATTTCAGAAAGCAATTTGATCAGGTGTGGAAAAATGGTTATTCAGCGGAACTACCTGAAGATAAAAATCAATTTTTACAAGCTAAAAACAACAGAATCAAGAAGAAATTCTCTAATCAGTTTTTGTCTCAATATCCTTTAGGTCAATGCTTTCACTTAACTTCTACTGTTGTAGAATTTATAGAGGAATTTGAGTTGCAAAATGAGAATTCTATATTTTACACTGTGAAGAGTTTTATAGATAATGGGGGAATTTTTAAAAAAATATGGGGAGTTTACAACAATGACCATTTTCAAACAGCAATTCAAATTGGCAATTGGTATATTGACATTGCTGCAGACACATTCGAAATTCAAGAAAAACAAGTAGAATTTTGCTTGTTTAATGATAGTAAATTCAGCCCCGTTACTTCTATAGAACAATACAACTCTATTCTTGAAAATACAGAAAACAAAAAGCTCTATTTAAATACTATCTTCCCTAATTTATGGCCCTATTTTCCTTTTTTCATTAAAAATAATGCTAAGAATATCTATTCAATTCCCGACTCAAAATACCTTAGCGGATTATGTACGAAAGATAATTTCCATTTATTAAAAGATTATCTGCTAAACCCCCATTCAGAAGGTATTTCAAATGAATCTAGAAATTTAATTTTGGGAAAATTTTCAGATAAAAAGGAAAAATATATTCAAAAGAATTTTCTTGAGATTTCAGATCTAACAAAAGATGATTTATTCTCCTATTTAAAAACATCCGGACTCAACAAAGCTGATACATTAAAGGCTGTTAATTACATAAATTTTATATTGAAAAGTAAAAGCTTTTAATATTTTCGCTGCATGAAACATCCCATTAAAAATATCATCTTCGATTTAGGAGGTGTGCTATTCGATATTAACTATCATTTAACAGCTGAAGCCTTTGAAAAAATAGGCGTAAAAGACTTTGAAAACATTTTTGCTAAAAAGGGTCAGGCCGATGTAATCGATCGCTTAGAAGAGGGTAAAATCGGTATAGATGAACTCACAAAAGAACTGTCGGTATTGTGTGGTATTAATCTTTCGAAACAACAAGTGATTGAAGCCTGGAATGTAATGTTGTTTAATATTCCTACACCACGCTTTGAGTTGTTAAAGGAGTTAAGAAAAAAATATCGTGTTTTCTTATACAGCAACATTAATGAAATTCACGAAATTGGAGTCCATCAAAGACTTCAGGAAAAATATGGAATTGCCAATCTAGAAAATCATTTTGAAAAAGTATACTACTCTCATCTAATAGGAATTAGAAAACCAAACAAAGAAGGCTTTTTATATATCATCGATGATCAACAAATTAATGCAAATGAAACCCTATTTATAGATGATTCTCCGCAACATGTGGAAGGCGCATTAAAGGCAGGATTGCAAGCGGTTTGGCTTGATTTAGAAAAGCAGGATATTCACGAATTGGTTGAAGAATTGGGTTTGTAGAAATTCAGAGTGCGTGTGAGATTGAGTTTGGAGAAAGTAAACTTTTATACCGACTGACAAATCTCCATCAACACACCATTGGTGTCTTTGGGATGAAAAAAACAAATTAATTTATTGTCGGCACCCTTTTTTGGTTCTTGGGATAAAGGCGTAAAGCCTTCCTTTTTCAAACGGTTTATTTCCAAATAAATATCTTCTACTTCAAACGCAATATGATGAATTCCTTCAGGTTTTTTAGTGAGATATTTAGCGATGGCACTGTCTTCGTTTGTAGCTGCCAATAGTTCTATTTTGGTGTCTCCTGCTTGAAAAAAGGCAGTTAAAACATTTTCACTTGCTACCTCTTCTACCTTGTCGCAAGAAACATTCAACAATTTCTCGTACACGCTCATGGAGGCATCTAGATCTTTTACCGCAATACCGATGTGATCTACTTTCTTCATGAAAAAGATGAAGTTAAAAAAATTTGAAAATGATTATTTACGCTTAGGGATGATGATTTCAGCGTTTGACTTATCGTAATTCAAATAATAAGTACCCACTGCCAATTTAGAAACATCTACTTTAGCAGAATATCCTCTAGCCATCATATTACCAAATTTGTCGAAAATCTCATACATTGTTTCTGTTGGTTGAGATGTTGTATTGGTAAAAGTAATTGTTTTGCCTGCTGGATCTAAAGCGTAATTTACTTGAGCAACTTTAGCGGTGAAAGGAACATCTTGTGATGTTTTTGCACCAGCATTGTCAACTTGTTTGATACGAACTTTATTTTTACCACTGTGAGGAGTTACTTTAAACGTATAAGCATGTTCACCAGCAGTACCTTTTCCTTGAACCTCACCTACTTTTACCCATTTATTCCATCTGTATTGTTCAACAATATAAGGAAGAGTGCCTGATTCACCTGTTGTCTTCCAAGTTAATTTGCCATCAGCATCACTTGCAATAGAAGTAATGGTGTAAGAAGCGCTTGGTTTAACCACCTCTGGATTTAAAACCTTTGGCTTACATCCTTCTTTATGTTTGATTTGAACAACAATTGGAGAACCAATAGTTAATTGAAAACTTAATAAATCGATTTCAAAAGCGCTTGAGTTCACCTCATCTGTAGTCACTTGGTTGTTCACACGCACTTCATAAACGCAAAAACCAACACCTGAAGTAGCAAATGGATTCTGTACATAAAGGTTTTTACCTTGGTAAACGCCTTCAATTTTTAACTCGCCAGATTGTGCGAAAGCCGCACTAACAACCGCTAGGAATAAAACAATTAGAGATACTTTTTTCATATACGCCCGTTTATTAAGGAAGATTACTCCTTAAATAAGGTTACAATTATAATACCTAATACTGCAAAATCAAAATATTCAAGGTCTTTTTTCAACACATAATTAACAATTTATAGAAAATCCTGTGGCGGTAACAATTGAAGTTAATCACGTTTCTTCGCAAAATCTAGCAAAAAGGCATATTCCAGAGCAACTTCCTTAAAACGCTGGTATCTACCCGACGCGCCTCCATGCCCTGTTTCCATATTGCATTTAAAGATCAAAGGTTGATTATTGGTTTTCAGTTCTCTCAACTTAGCTACCCATTTCGCTGGTTCCCAATACTGAACCTGGGAGTCATGATAACCTGTTTCCACTAAAATTGCAGGGTAATCTTTTGCTTCAACATTATCATACGGTGAATAGGAAAGCATGTAATGGTAATACTCTTCCTCATTTGGATTTCCCCATTCTTCGTACTCCCCAACGGTTAATGGAATTGTCTCATCAAGCATAGTGGTTGCAACATCTACAAATGGCACTTGGGCTACAATTCCTTTAAACAAATCGGGACGCATGTTTGCAACACCTCCCATTAACATGCCTCCAGCACTTCCTCCCATTGCAAAAAGATTGTCGGGGGCTGAATATCTATTTTGAATCAAGAATTCAGCACAATCAATAAAATCGTAAAAAGTATTTTTCTTTTTCAAGAATTTGCCATCTTCATACCAATTTCTACCTAGGTCTTGTCCGCCTCGAATATGCGCAATAGCAAATACAAATCCTCTATCTAATAAACTCAATCGTGCAGAAGAAAACTGCGGATCCACAATGATACCATACGAACCATACCCATACAAAAGCGCAGGATGAGTGCCATCGGGAACTATCTTTTTAGAGTAGACCAAAGAAATAGGTACGACCTGTCCGTCTCTAGCTTTGGCCCACAATCGCTCGGTTATATAATCCTCTGGATGGTGGCCACCCACAACTTCTTGCACTTTTTTGATTTCCTTTTGTTGCGTTTTTAAATCAATATCGAAGACTGTTCCGGGTGTTTTCAAACTCGAAAAGCTGTATCTCAACACAGTTGAATCGTATTCATAATTGCTGCTGAAACCAGCGGCATACAAAGGCTCACCAAAATCAACATGATAAGAATCGTTGGTGGATAGATTAATAACTCTAAATTGAGTTAGGCCATTAACTCTTTCATCAATCACCAAATAATCTTTAAAAACTTCCACATCCTGCACTAATACATCATCACGATGAGCAACGAAATCTCGCCACTGACTTTTATCTGTTGCATTTTCATCGGCAATCATTACCTTAAAATTAACTGCGTTCCAATTGGTAATAATGTAAAAATGCTTTCCAGCATGCTGTATTGAATATTCGATTGCCTTTTCACGTGGATGAAAAATTTTAAAATCTTCAAAAGGCATATTTGCCGAAACAATGCGATATTCGGATGTAAGCGTACTGCTAGAAGAAATATAAATATACTGATCGGTTTTACTTTTGCCCACGCTCAAAACAAACATCTCATCATCTTCCTGAAATAACATTTGAGCACTTAGTTCTTCTTCGCCAAGTACATATCGATAGGCTTGAAAAGGGCGCAAAGCCTCATCTTTCTTAGTATAGAAAATTGTTTTGCTATCGTTAGCCACTACAAACTCTCCCGATGTATTCTTAATGATCACTTTCTCTAGCTCACCGCTAAGGCGATTCTTGAAGTAAATGTCGTATTGTCTTCGCGAAACGAAATCGACAGAATATATAATGTATTTCTGGTCGCCACTCACCTCAACATTGCCAACGCTACAAAAGGCTTGGCCGCTTGCCAAATCATTCACATTCAATAAAATTTCTTCCTCAGCTTCTAAACCTCCTTGTTTTCTGCAATAAATAGGATACTCTTTTCCTTCCTCAAAACGAGCATAATAGTAGTAACCTGCATATAAGTACGGAACCGATTCATCTTTTTGATTAATTCGTCCGATCATCTCTTTGTAGATCTCTTCTTGCAAAATTTCGGTTTGTTGCAAAACTTCCTTTGCATAGGCATTTTCTTGATCTAAATAAGCCACAACATCTTCACTATCTCTTTCATTCATCCAGAAATAATCATCATTTCTACTATGTTCATGTTTGCTTATAACGTGAGCTATTTTTTTGGCAATAGGTGCAGTTTTGTTCATGCGCCAAAAGTAAAAAGCTTGTTTTGCTTGTACTTCACTTTGAAGATAAAGTTTTCCACAATAAATCTTAAGGCAATGCCTTGTTGCAAAGGCTTTTTATGCTAATTAAAAGAGTTATTGACAGCAAAGGGCTTGTGTAGCAGGGTGACTGTGTTTATATTGGCCCAAATCTTTAAAAAAATACTGGCAAAATGTATCAAATTTATACTAGTGAACAATTGCAGAAACAGTTGTTAGAATTAAGGAAGAAGAAAGAAGAAATACGCAATTCTAGAATTTCTGCACTGAAAAAATACAGCAGTGGATTGAACAGCAGCGCCAAAGAAAGCGAATTACATAATATTGATAGAAAAATAGAAGATTTAGAAAGAAAACTACAGGCTTTGCTGTAAGCGATAATACCTTTCTACCGACACTTCTTTCTCAATAGTTTTTCCTTGTGTAATATGGGCAGCTAATTGTTGGGCAAAATAAGGAGCCAACATTACTCCTTTTGCGCCCAAACCATTAAATATATATATGTTTTTTTGTTGAGGATGGGCGCCTAAAATGGGCCTTCTATCGTTGCTCGAAGGTCGCACACCGGCCTCATGCTGCACCACCGTTATTTCTCCTTTAATGTATTGTTGAACCCTCGATAAAAGTTCATTTTTAGCATCATCATTGGTTTCAAAAACCAAGTTGCTCCAATTGTAAGTGGCGCCTAATCGGTAATTTCCATCATGCAAAGGCAACAGAAAAAAATTCTTGTTGAAACATTTAGCATACTGATAGGACGGTATTTTCAAAGTTAGGACATCCCCGTTCACAGGCTTAAAGGGCAAGAAAGAAAAATACGGATTTTGATGCACATGATAGCCCTCACAAAAAATTAAAGCATCGTACTCAATTCCTCTATATTCTGGATTTCCAGTGACTAAAGAAAGTTGAGAAAAATCAAAATCTTCTTGCACCACCGTGGCGTTCTTTTGAAAATATATAAAAGCTGCGTCTAAAAAAGCCTTTAAATCAACATAACCAGCTTCCTCAATACCTCCCATTTGTAATTCTTGATCAATGCCCGAAATATGAACTTTCTCAATATCATCTTTAACAAACATCTTCAACTCATCATTACCTTTCTTCTTTAGCCAAAGTTCTAATTCGTTTTGCGTTTCTATCAACTTAGATAGAGGAACCGAATACAAAAATTTGGCCCTCAATAAGTCTTCTAAATAAGTATACTTATGCTTTAAAATGGGAATAAATTCGTGAGCACGCCAACTGGGAACCAACCTCTTAAAAACTACAGGGTTGAACAAGCCGGCAGCAACTTTAGAAGAACTAGGAATTTCCTTAGAAGAGACAATGCTTACTTTGTGACCGCTTTCCAATAATTCAAAAGCAAGCAATGTTCCAGCTAAACCTTGTCCTATAATTAAGTAATGCTTCAGAAAAATTATTTTGCACTAAGATAAGTATCCTTTAGATGGTTCTAATAGATTGCAAAAATTTTGTTTTGTAGGTTTTTCCTAAAGGAATTGTTTTATCATCAATCACTATCGCCGAATCATCAATTGATACAATCTTATCAATGTTTACAATAAATGAACGATGCGAACGCAAGAACTTTCTGCTAGGCAATTTATCTTCTATCGCCTTTAACGAAGACAGCACTAAATGGCGTTTCTCTTTTGTATGAATCATTATATAATCACTCATGGCCTCAATCCAACGAATATCATCAATACTAATTTTTAGCAGCTTATTCGCGCTTTTCACAAAAATATGATCTTTCGATTCAAGCACATCCTGCTCTTCTTCCCTCTTGTTAGCCTTTTGGACAGAATCTAAAAATCGCTTATAACTTACTGGTTTTTGAATGTAATCGGTAACATCAATTTCGAAAGCTTTTACAGCATAATTAGCTTGCGCGCTCATAAAAATAACCTGAGTGTCTTTACTTAAAGTTTGGGCCAAATCTAAACCACTCATCTCAGGCAACTCAATATCTAAAAAAATAAGGTCTACTTTATTTTTTCTTAAGAAATTTGCCGCATCAATTGGGGAGTAACATGTATGCAGGTACTGTAAAAAATTGGTCTTCCCTATGTAGTTTTCAATTAATTTGGCCCATGCCCTATCGTCATCAACAATTAAACAATTCATTAAAAAAGTAATTAGCTGCTATAATTACGTTATTTTAGTTCTATTGTTTCAGCACAATCTTTGATATTGTTGATTATATGAGAACCACATTTTTTATCCTGATGATTGCAGCAGCGCTTAGCGCTTCGGCTCAAAATAAATTCTTCCAACAGTGGACAAAAGACTCAGCCTTTGATGGTGCTGTTTTAGGAGTGTTGGTTAACGATGTAGATAAAGATACTGTGCTGCTTTCGCACAACGCCTATCAAAATATGATAACTGCTTCCACCATGAAGCTGATTACTACAGCTGCCGGCTTTAAAGTGTTAGGTCCCAATTATCAATTTAAAACAGAATTGGCCTTCAGCGACTCAATAGTTAATGGAAACCTTCGTGGTGACCTTATTATAAGAGGATTTGGAGATCCAACCTTAGGTTCAAAATATCTTTTTCAGGACCAAAATGCATTTATTAAAAAATGGGTAGAAGAAATCAAGAAGGTGGGTATTAAAAGTATTACGGGAAATATAATTGGTGACGGCTCCTATTTTGGAAATGTAACTGCGCCTTATGGCTGGCAATGGAGTGATATTTCTAACTATTATGGTTCACCAGTTAGCGGACTCAACATCTTCGATAATCAATACACAATCATTTTTAAAACGGGTAAAGTAGATTCTATCAGCGAAATAAAAAGCGTAACACCTTATATTCCTTATTTACAATTGAAAAATCATGTACTTGCTTCAGCAAAGTCGGGAGACAACTCATACATTTTAGGTGGCCCAAACGAACAACTCAAACAAATTGAAGGAACTTTACCCGCGAATGAAAATGCCTTTGAAGTAAAGGGCTCTATTCCTAATCCTTCTCTTTTCCTTGCTTATACCTTGATGGAAGAATTAAAAAATGCGGGTATCAATATCAATGGAACCTATGGCAGCCACTTAGACAAAACTATTTCTAAAAGCAACACCTTCTATACGCAACTTTCACCATCACTTAACGAAATAGCAAAAATCACCAACAAATACAGCATCAATTTTTTTGCAGAATGTATCGGACTCGAAGTTCAAAAGAAAATGAACAGTGAAAACTATTCTCAAGCACTAGAAAAATGTTTTGGAAAAGAATTCGGATTCAATAAAAACACCATTCTTGATGCATCAGGACTTTCCCCTGCCAACACCATCACTCCCAGAAATTATTACAAGGTTTTAAAAACAATGTATGCCGACAAAAATCTAAAAACATATTTCTTCGAAAGCCTTTCTGTATCAGGCAAAGATGGCACATTGAAAAGTTTTGGATCTGGTAAAAATTTTTCAGGTAACTTTATTGGAAAAAGCGGATACATTTCGAATATTCGAGGCTATACTGGTTATCTAAAAACTATAAAGGGCAAAAATTTAACGGTTATTATTTTAGTAAATCACTATACATCCGAAAACTCCACAGTAAAAGGAAAGATAGAAGATTTGGTAGAATATTTATACCTCAATTATTAAACTTTATAAAAAACTCTTGTTAACGCTTGTTCCGCATTGAGTTTTATTTATCTTTACAGCTATCGAAAATTAGTCTTTAATCCAACAATTAACGCCTTCATGGAAGATTTTGCAGAGGTAAACTACAACGGGAAATCATTTAAATTACCCGTAATTACAGGAACTGAGAACGAAAAAGCGATTGATATCGCAACTTTGAGATCAAGCTCAGGATTAGTAACATTAGATTCTGGTTTTAAGAATACTGGTTCCACAAAAAGTTCAATTACTTTTTTAGATGGCGAAAAAGGTATCTTGAAATATCGCGGTTATGCGATTGAAGAATTGGCTGAAAAAGCCACCTTTATGGAGGTTGCCTTTCTTTTGATTTATGGCCATCTGCCTTCAACAAAAGAATTAGATGCCTTTAGCAATAGCATCAAACAACATACTTTGATTCACGAAGACATGAGAAAATTCTTTGAAGCTTACCCTTCAAAGGCTCACCCAATGGGCGTTGTAGCTTCTTTGGTTTGTTCTTTATCTACTTTCTACCCTGAATCTCAAAACCCTAATAGAAGTAAAGAAGAAGTGGATTTAACCATTCACCGCTTGATGGCTAAAATGCCTACTATCTCTGCTTGGGCTTACAAAAATTTAATGGGTCACCCTCGTGTTTATCCAAACAATGAATTGGATTACGTAGCCAACTTCCTAAACATGATGTTTGCGCTTCCGTCTCAAAAGTATCAGATGAACAGCGCAGTAGTAAAAGCATTAGACAAATTATTGATTTTACATGCCGATCATGAACAAAACTGTTCTACATCAACAGTTAGAATTGTAGGCTCTTCTCAGGCAAACTTATACTCTTCTATCTCAGCAGGCGTTGTTGCGCTTTGGGGTCCACTTCACGGTGGTGCAAACCAAGCAGTAATTGAAATGCTAGAAAAAATTCAAGCAGATGGCGGTGGTGTAGAAAAATGGATTGCAAAAGCAAAAGATAAAAACGACTCTTTTCGTTTAATGGGCTTCGGTCACCGCGTTTACAAAAACTTCGACCCAAGAGCTAAAATCATCAAAAAAGCTTGCGACGATGTTCTGAACGAATTAGGTGTTCACGATCCATTAATTGAAATAGCTAAAGGTTTAGAAGAAGTTGCATTGAATGATCCATACTTCAAAGAAAGAAACTTGTATCCAAATGTTGACTTCTACTCTGGTATCATCTACAAAGCACTTGGAATTCCAACCGAAATGTTTACCGTAATGTTTGCACTGGGCCGTTTACCAGGATGGATTGCTCAATGGAAAGAAATGATTGGTAACAACGAACCAATTGGCAGACCAAGACAAATTTACATTGGTGAAACTGAACAAAAATATGTTCCTATTGAAAAAAGATAATACCTCTTTTTTTCACAGTATAGTAATAAGACGATCCTTAGGGGTCGTCCTTTTGCTTTTATTGCCCCTATTCTCATTCGCTCAGCGGTATAATTTCACTCAATATACTATTGAAGACGGACTCTACTCAAGTGAAGTTGTTGATATGGTTCAAGACCACTACCGTTACATTTGGATTGCTACACCTACAGAAGGTGTTATCAAATTTGATGGAGTAGAATTTAAACAATACAGAGAAGCAGATGGCCTTGTAAGCAATTACATACAATGTATTTATCGAGACAAAGGCGGTAACATTTGGATGGGGACCAAAAAAGGTATCACAATGTACAATGGTTATGACTTCCATAACTTTACAAAAAACCTCAAAGACCCTTCTAAAGGCTTACCAGATGACGAAATACAGTGCATAGAGGAATATAACAAAAGCGTTTACGTTGGCACAAAAAAGGGAGGATTAGCTATGTTTAAGGGCGATGGTTTCTCCTCTCGTTTTGCACAAAACAGCAGGTTAAGCAGAAATATTAAATGTTTGTTCTCCGATTCAAAAGGTAGGTTATGGATTGGGGGAGACAACGGATTAGCCTTTTTAAAAAATGAAAAAATTACAGCCTTCAATATGCTAAATGGCTTGCCAGACAACAACATAAATGATATAATAGAGGTAAATGGTGAAATTTGGATTGCCACAAATAACGGTCTTTCGGTATTCAAAGGTGACAGTACCTTTGTAAATTACTCAACAAAAAATGGTTTGCCTCACAATAACATTTTTTCCTTGGCTAAAGACCAAGACCAAGCATTATGGGCTGGCACAGGAAAAGGTGCAGCTAAATATTATGAAGGCCAATTCGAGATTTACGACAGCGACAATGGTTTAACAAACAACCCCATTAACAAAATCATTCTCGATTCTTGGGAAAACACCTGGTTTGGAACCAAAGGAGCTGGTTTATATAAATTCGCTGGCAGAGCATTTACCTATTACACCAAAGAAGATGGGATAAAATTCGATAACATCACAGCCGTTCTGATAGACGAAGAAGATTACAAGTGGTATGGAACATTGGGTGGAGGAATTTACCGCATGAGACATGATACACTTGTTCAATTTACAACAGAAAACGGTTTACCTAGCAATCAAATTACCTCCTTATCTGAATCAGCAGATGGCAAAATATGGGTTGGAACTCCCGCTGGAATAGCGAAAATCATAGAAGGTAAAATCTATAAAGTTGAAGAAATCAACATCATAGACGAAAATGTAAGCTGCCTATACGAAGATTTAAAAGGCGTCTTATGGATTGGTACACGCGCTGGAGTGACAGCATTTGATGGTGTAAATTCAATGAATTATAGCAAACTTAATGGCCTATCATCGAATAATATCAGATGTATCGGAGAAGATGATTTAGGTTTGATTTGGATAGGCACCTTCGAAGGTTTGAATGTATTTGATGGCAAAGAATTTCTTACATACACGGCAGAAGACGGGCTCCCTTCCAATGTAATTAATGCCATAGTTAAAAATCCAAGCAGCAATTCTAGTAAAAGAGGTAGCTCAGTATGGATAGGCACTGATAAAGGATTAGTTAAATTTGAAAACGATGCTTTTAAAGTGTTTACCACTAAAGATGGCTTGGGACTAGACAACATTTCACTCTTGCAATTCGACGGAAATAATTGTTTGTGGGTAGGCTCGATGAGAGGCGTTGACAGGATTTTCTTAAATCCACCTCAAATTGTAGCCGACAAAACGAAGAAAGCAAATGAAATAAACTTTGTTAAACATTACGATATCACCAATGGCTTCAAAGGAATGGGAACCAATAAAAATGCGGTTGCCATTGACGAAGAAGGTCAACTTTTCTTTGGAACCTTTAAAGGCATTGTTCAATACAATACCAATGTTGATGACTACAGCAGCTATGCGCCCAAAGTTATTATCACTAGTGTTCAGCTCGAAGACATCAATATCAACTGGCGAAAATACACAGAAGACATTGAACGCTGGACAATGATTCCGAAAGGGTTTATTAGTCTTGGTTATAATAATAATAACCTGATTTTCAAGTATATAGGCATTGATCACACCGCCCCCGAAAAAGTTAAATACAGCTGGCGATTAACCACTAATGAAGTGCCAGGTAAATGGACCATATTTGAGAATAGAAGAGAGGCTATATTTTCAAACCTAGAACCAGGTGATTATGTATTTGAGGTAAAAGCAGAGAACGCCGACCTAGATGAGGAAAAACCCGCAATTTTTAGATTTAGAATCACTCCACCCTTTTGGAGTACGCTATGGTTCAAAGCTTTATCTGCACTATTAATTGCCTTTGCCATCTTCGGTTACATTAAATGGAGAGAAAGAAAATTGCGTTCAGAAAGAGAAATTCTAGAAAACAAGGTGAAAGAGAGAACCGAAGAGTTGATGGAACAAAAACGTCAAATGGAATTGGTTAACTTAGAAGTGATTTCAAAAAACAAAGAAATTGAAGATAAAAATAACGACCTTAATTCAAGTATTCGGTATGCATTAACTATCCAACAATCGTATTTCCCTGCCTTAAGCGAGTTGCATCATCTCAATGACTCATTCATATATCACGCTCCTAGAGACATCGTTAGCGGTGACTTCTATTGGTTTAAATTTATTGATGACAAAATGGTGATATCAATTAGCGATTGCACAGGACATGGAGTTCCTGGAGCCTTCATGTCGTTAATTGGTATGACCCTTCTAGATATGGTCATTGCCAAAGACAAAATTCTAAATCCAGCAGAAGCTTTAAAGAAAATTGATAGAGGTATCATAAAAGCATTTGAAAACAGCGATACGGAGTCAAACGATGGAATGGATATGGCCTTAGTCACTATAGACTTCAAGATGAAAAAACTTTACTATGCTGGGGCTTTCCGACCTCTTTGGTTCGTGCACAATGGAGAAATTACAGAATACAAAGCAACAAAAACATCACTTGGTGGTAGCTTTGAAGTGAAAGAAAAAGACTTTGAACTGGTAGAACTTGATTACGAAGAAGGGGATTGTATTTACATGTCGTCTGATGGATATGCAGATCAATTTGGAGGAGAAGACAAGAAGAAATTCAAATCAAAAACGCTTAAAGAAATGTTGCTAAGCATTTCTCAAAAACCAATGAGCGAGCAGAAAGAAATTGTTGATCACCGATTAATAGAATGGAAAGGAATTCTTGATCAGGTTGACGATGTGTTAGTTTTTGGTGCACGCCTATAAAGCTATAGCCAACCTATTTTTAGCTTCTTCAATTTTCTGAAAAACATAATTAAAGAATATAGAGCGATGTTTTTCCGCTGTTCCACTTATCTTTGTCGACTTTCTCATTACACCGTCCAAAACGTTATGCAAATGATCGCAATAAGCCTTATCTGCCGTAGTCATATAATACAATAAAGCATGGGGTATGTAGCACATTGAACTTTCGCCCACCTGAGCGTAGATTGTATTATCACTCAATATTATTTCATTAAGATACAAATGATAATTTTTTGGATGGCCTTTTGGCACAGCGCCCTTTATTGAACATTTGAATTCTATATCTGCTTGCTTTTTAATTAGAGTCATCAACTCAGCAAACTTATCCAATAAAGCAATGGCAGTTTGTTTATACATCATGCCTGATTGGAAATAAAACTCTGTTTGAGCTATAAAACTATGCACCGACTCAAAATTCCAAATTTCATAAGAATTCGCTTGGGCATAAAGTTCACTTATTTTCTTTCCCAAAGCTAAATATTTCTCACTTATAAAATCAAAACTAAAAGACAAGTTACTGTATTCTGGCATCTGAAATAAAGTCTTCATCCAATAGAACATTTTGAATGCAGCCAACTCTGGAATCTGTAAAAAGTGGAAAATAGGAACCTCTTTTGCAGAGTAAATCAGTTTATGATTGGGGTGCTGAATTATCTTTTCTAAATCGGTATATATCCCCATTAAAAAATCATCAAAAGAAGTATTCTGCTGATTAAGGGCTACTTTAAAAATAACACTATCCGATTCTGATAATGCCAAATGTTTGTCGAATGAAACCTTGAAATGCATCGATATTTTCTCTAATTCATCCAATGTTAGAAATTTCTCACACCTCAATCTTCGATAGGCACTATCTGTAGAAACGTGTAGCAATTGTGCTAACTCTTCCACCAATGCACGTGAACTTTTTTTATTTCCTGCCCTATTTTTTATCTCGTTAAAAATAGCTTTCTGCACCTTTACTTGTTTGTTTTCGATAGTCATTTAGTTAGTGTTTCACGTGGAACAATGAAAAAATTAGTCGAGGTAAAGCATAATATTAGATATATCTGATGGTGTAACGCCATTAATTCTCGATGCCTGTCCGAGTGTTTCAGGTTTAATCTTCGACAATTTCTCCATTGCCTCAGCAGAGATAGATTTCAATACAGAATAGTCAAAATCAGACTTCAACTTAATATTATCTAGTTTTTTATACTTCTTGGCAAAGTCTTCTTCCTTGTCGATATAGCCCTGATACTTCGTTTGGATTTCGGCTTGCTCCAACAATTCAACATTGCTTTGAGAGCTTGTATAAGGTTTGAAAACATCTAAGAAGAGAAAGTCATTCACCTGCAATTCGGGTCTTTGCAACAAGGAAAACATCTTTTGTTTCTGACGAATAGGGGAGCCCCCTTTACCTTCAATAATGCCATTTATTTGATCAGGCTGGATACTAATGTCTTTGAATTGAGTGATTAGCGAAGCCACTTGTTTCTCTTTTTCTTGAACCGTTTTCAACCTATCGTCATCGGCCAAACCTAAAGCATGACCCAGAGCCGTTAGCCTAACATCAGCATTATCCTGTCTAAGTAAAATTCTATATTCAGCTCTTGAAGTAAACATCCGATAAGGCTCATTCGTGCCTTTGGTAATTAAATCGTCAATCAACACACCTATGTATGCTTCATTCCTCTGCAACACAAATGGAGGGAGGTTATTGTTCTTTTGATGGGCATTAATTCCTGCCATTAAACCCTGACAAGCAGCCTCTTCATATCCTGTGGTTCCATTGATTTGTCCGGCGAAATAAAGGTTCTCCACGATCTTCGTCTCAAGCGTATTTTTAAGCTGCTGAGGATTAAAAAAGTCGTATTCTATGGCGTAGCCCGGACGAAACATTTTAGCGCGCTCAAATCCTTTTATTTTGCGCAGCGCTTCTTGTTGAACATCCTCAGGAAGTGAAGTACTAAAACCATTTACATATACTTCAACGGTGTTCCAACCTTCTGGCTCAACAAATATTTGATGACGGTATCGTTCAGCAAAACGAGTGATCTTGTCTTCAATAGACGGACAATAACGTGGACCCAAACCTTGAATTCTTCCCTGAAACATAGGTGACTTACTAAAGCCCGTTCTTAAAATATCATGAACCTCTTCATTGGTGTAAGTGAGGTAACAATCTCTTTGGGTAGTTAACCGCGGGGTATCCTTGTATGAAAATTTAGATGGATTTACATCTCCTGGCTGAACCTCCATCAATGAATAATCTAAGGATCTTCCGTCTACTCGCGGTGGTGTACCCGTTTTCATTCTGCCACTTTCAAAACCAAAACCAATTAAACTTTCGGTTAAGCCTGTAGCCGATCTCTCTGCTGTTCTTCCTCCACCAAAATTCTTTTCTCCAATGTGAATAATGCCATTCAAAAATGTTCCGTTGGTAAGCACCAAAGATTTGCATTTGAAATACATTCCCAATTGCGTTTCAACACCCACCACTTTACCCTCTTTCACATCTACACGATTGGCCATGTCTTGCCAAAAAGAAACATTTTCATTTTGTTCTAACTTCAATCTCCAGCTTTCTGCAAAACGCATTCTGTCACTCTGAGCTCTTGGACTCCACATCGCAGGACCTTTAGAACGACTTAGCATTTTAAATTGAATCATGGTTTCGTCGGTAACAATACCCGACATCCCTCCAAGCGCATCTATCTCTCTCACTATCTGTCCCTTAGCAATTCCACCCATAGCAGGATTGCAACTCATTTGAGCAATGGTATTCATGTTCATGGTAATCAACAACACCTTTGAACCCATTGTTGCAGCAGCATGCGCAGCTTCACAACCGGCATGACCACCGCCCACCACAATTACATCGTAAGAATTTTCCATAATTTTTTAAAAAGCCCTCAAAGATAAATAAAAATCTTCTTTGCTCTTCATAACCTTCTGTTGTTCAGTATTTTTGTCCTTATATCCCAAAAGGTGAAGTAAGCCATGCACCATTACACGGTGCAATTCATTGCTAACGCTTTGATTGAATTCTTTTGCATTCTCTTTTATTCTATCATAACTTATAAAAATATCACCCGATACACCCTCACTATCTTCGTATTGAAAGGTAATCACATCGGTAAAATACTTGTGATTTAGATATTGTTTATTGATCGCAAACAAATGCTTGTCGGAACAGAAAATATAGTTCACCGCACCTATTTTTTGCTTCTCTTTCTTTGCTGCAGCATTAAGCCATAAACGAAGATTCCCCCTATTTTTTAAAAAGGAGGAAAGATCTTCAAAATTAAAAGTAATATTTTGCATTATTCAGGTTTCTTGCTCACATTGAATTCTATTTTCACCGTGCTGCCTCCATCAAAGAAATCAATTTTATCAGCAAGATTTTTCATCAAGAAAACACCTCTACCGTGAGGTTTTTCAATGTTTTGCGGATCGGTAGGATCGGGGAGATTATCGTAATCAAAACCCGGACCTTCATCTTGAATGGTGAAGAGCAACTTGTCTCCTTGAGAGTTGTATTGAACATTTACCGATTTCTCGGGATTTGATTTATTGCCGTGATGGATTGCGTTGTTTACTGCCTCTGTAATAGCAATCAATATGTTTCCATAGTAGTCTTCGTTCACGTTGTTTTTTGTACAAACATCATCGATCAGCTTCTCTACCAAGTTTAAGTTTTCCGATTTAGAGGAAAAAGACAGTTGTTGTTCCATCGTTTTATTTGTCATTTGGGAGCATTAAAATACTCGTTTGCTTTCTTTTTATAAAATAAATTTAGCGCCGGAGGAACCGCCTTTAGTAATTCATCCTCTTCCTTTTTGTGCCATTTGTACTCTTTTATTGCATTTTGGTTACGCTTATTTGAATCTTTTCCTTCATTTGCCTTGCGTTCCTTATCGTATTCTCTCTCTTTGCTTGCTTTTTCCGCCTCCAACAAACGAGTTAGAATCTCCTTCTGGCGTTGAATAGTTTCTGGAGAAACTTTATTGTTAACAATGTCTTGCTCTGTTTTCTTCATCAACTCGTTCAGTTTGTCCATGCCACTTCCACTCATCCCTTTTCCTTCTTTCTCAAGCTGTTTACTCATCTCCTGCATATACTGTCGAATAGCCGATTGCTGGGCCGCCATTTGAGCCAATTTCTTCTTCTTTCCAGATTCACCATTGCTGCCCTTGTCGCCCGATTTACCACCTTCATCTTGGCCATCTTTCATTTCTTTTAATTGCTTGTTCAATTGTTCCTGCAACTTTTTTAAATCGGAAATATCTGGCGGACCGCTGCCTGGTTTATTGCATTTTTGAGTGCCGAATTTTTTCTGCGCTGCCTGCTGTTGCATTTGCTGTAAACTCTCATCAAGCATCAAGGCCAAATTATTCACTGATGTCATTACATAGCGTTGTTTCTCATTCGCCAAAGGTGTTTGCCGTTCTCCTAAAAACTGAATTGACTCTTTCAAATTTTGGTTAATTGACCCCATCTCTTTGTTCACCACCGAACTCAATTGTACCTGTCTTTTGCTTAAGGCAAAAAGAGAATCTTCAATAATTTTAGCATCCGATTTCAGCTCATTTTGACGTTTCACTAGCTGCACGTAATTAGGGTCTTTAATTGTTGTTTGTTTAAATTGATTCATTAGTTTTTCTTCCTCGAAAGAGAGATATAAAAGATTCTCCAAAATTTGTCGCAAAGCATTCATGTCTTCAGATTGCTTTTTCTCTTCTTCCTTCTTTTTCATGTCGGCCATTTTTTTGGCCATTTCTTCCATTTTTTCTGCTGCGTTCTTCTGATTCTCTGAGGCACTTTTATTTTGCTTTTGCTCTAAGTTTTCAGATGCTTTGTTCATCTCCTTTTGCGCCTCATTCTTTTCCTGCTCAGGATCTTTAAACTCACGTGGGAATTCCATTTTAGAATTCTTTTCCTTCAAGTCTTGCATGTCTTTCTTCACATCTTCGAACTTTCTATTTAGCTCATCTTGTTTCTGTTTCAACTCTTCCTGATCCTTCTTACTTGCATCTTTCGTCTTTTCTGAAAGATTTTTCTCTTCTTTGGCCAACTTCTCCAAATTTTTCAGCGTATTGTCCAACTTCTCCTCAAACTCCATCTGCTTATACAACTCTAAAGATCTATCTAAATCTTTCTCCAACTCTTTGTTATTCAGATTAATTTTTTCGAGCAAGTCTTCTGTCTTTTCTTTCGACATTTCATCCAATAATTTCTCCAACTCCTTCAACTGATCTTTCATTTCCTGAGGCAATAATTTTTGCATTAAATCTTGCAGAAGCTCTTGCTTTTTAAGCAATTCTTCCGCAGGTTGTAAAACATCTTCTTTTTGTTCGTTCAAATTCTCATTTTGCTTTTTCAAATCTTCCACTTTATTGGCAAAATCGTTTTGCTTCTTAAGAAAATCTTTCAGCTTCTTTTTGTCGGCCCAATCTAAGTTTTTCTTTGGCAACAACTCCTTTCGTATTTGCTCATATTCCTTCTGTAATTTATCTGCTTCAGCGGCAGCATCCTTTAGCTGATTGGCAATACTATTTTGTGCCTTTTCCATGTTTTCTTGAATCTCATGTTCGCCAGGCAATCTAAAACTTTCAATTTTTGTTTTCACCGATTTGTGCCCGTTCACACCATCGTTATCCCACACCTCAAAAAAGTACTCTAGTGATTCCCCATTGTTCAAATCCACGTCTTTAACATCAAGAAAATAGTTAAAATTTTGTTGTAAAACGGAAGGATCAATAGTTACATTTTTCGACTTAAAATCAGTCTCTTTGGCTTGTTTGTCAACAACTTTTCTATAATTAAAAGTCAGCTTTGAAACTCCGTAATCATCAGCAATTTCTCCTCTTGCCAACAGTAAATTTACTTGAGTAGAATCCGTAATATTTTCTACACCAATTTCAGGATAAGCATCCTTCTGCACATTAATAAAATAATTAGCAACATTGGGATGCATTAACTTGCTATTTGAAGCCAATAAAGAATAATGTGTGCTGTTACGAACAATTTTGCTCCACGAAAAAACGCTGCCAATGAGCGAGGTTTTATAGGCAGAATCATT
>Ga0102913_1000114_pt1 | contig 21177 bp, 14 predicted proteins | sample Colrivmet1560A02_FD_78197 | JGI IMG/M metagenome (GOLD analysis project Ga0102913, IMG submission 78197) | Estuarine microbial communities from the Columbia River estuary - metaG 1560A-02 | ecosystem: Environmental > Aquatic > Marine > Intertidal zone > Estuary | place: USA: Columbia River... | reverse complement strand
CTGGCCCTCTCCCCCCGCGGCGACTGGCGCATGCCTTCCGACGCCGAGGCGACGGCGTGGCTTGCCGAACTGGGCTAAGCCTGCTTGATGGGAGGCGTGAGCCCTCCCGCGCAGACGCATCCCGCCGCCACCCAGGCCCTCCTGGCGAAGCTGGGTCCGCAGGTCGTCCTGACGGACGAAGCCGTCTGCTTCGCTGCGTCGTTCGACAACATGCGCCTGTCCTTCATGCCCGAGGCGGTCGTCCGCCCGGCGACGGAAGACGACATCGGCGTCACGCTGAAGCTCGCCAACGAACACCACGTCCCGGTGACGGTTCGCGGCCGCGGCACCGGCACGACCGGCGCCTGCGCCCCAATCAAGGGCGGCTGGGTCATCCACCTCGACCACTGGGATAAGATTGAGATCGATCCGGTGTCGTCGATGGCGACGGTGCAACCCGGCGCGATCACGGCCCACATCAACGATTTCGCCGCACCGCACGGCCTCTTCTTCCCGCCCGACCCGTCCTCGGTGAAGCACTGCAGCATCGGGGGCAATATCGCCACTAATGCCGGCGGCCTGCGCGCCGCGAAATACGGTGTGGTCCGTGATCACGTCTACGCCCTCGAAGGCTTCCTGCCGACCGGCGAGAAGGTCCGCTGGGCCGCCCCGCTCCGTAAGTTCGTCAGCGGCCTCAATCTACGCGACCTATGGATCGGCTCCGAAGGCACGCTCGGCGTGATCACAAAGGCCACCCTCAAGCTCTCCGTCCTGCCCGCCGCCCGACGTACCTTCTTGCTGGCCTTCAAGACCGATGAAACCGCGCTCGAAGCCGCCATCGACCTGCTCTCGCTCCGCGTGAACCCGTCGGTGCTCGAGTTCCTCGACATCCAGACAGTCGCCGCCACCGAGAAACGCCGCGGCCAGCGCGTCTTCACTGATGCCGAACTGGCTGGCTCCGCCGAGACGCATGCGGCGCTGCTCGTCGAGATCGACGGACATCCCGCCGCCCTCGCCGAGGATGCAGTCAAGGTCATCGCCTGGGCCAAGCGTCATGCGGTCGCCTTCCGCGCCCCCGAGAACGAAGCGGAAGCCGAAGCCCTCTGGGAACTCCGCCGGACCTGCTCGCAAGCGATGTTCACCTTCGGCGACGCGAAGCTCAACGAAGACGTGGTGGTGCCGATTCGCAGCTACGCCGCCCTCCTCCGCTTTACCCGCGAGATCCGCGACCGTTTCGGCCTGGCCACGCCGACCTTCGGCCACGCGGCCGACGGCAACTTCCACGTGCACATCATGTACGACCGGTTCAACCCGGAGCACTGCCGCAAGGCCGAGCAAGCCATCCGCGAGGTCATGGTGAAGGTCGTCGAGCTCGGCGGCGCAATCACGGGCGAACACGGCATCGGCCTCGCGAAGTCCCCGTTCCTTACGCTGCAGCATACGCCGGCCGAGATTGGTGCGATGCTCGCGATCAAGAAGGCCCTCGACCCGAACGGCATCCTCGCCCCGGGCCAAATCTTCGAACCTTTCAATGTCTGGGAGCATCGCCCGATTAAGATCACGCTGCCTTGGGATAAGCACTGAGCCATGCCCCGTACCGTCGCCGTTTTCGATTGGGACGGAGTCGTCATCGACTCCTCCGTCGCCCATGAACGCTCCTGGGAAGCCTTAGCCAAAGAGGAAAGTCTCCCCCTGCCACCCGACCACTTCAAGCGCGGCTTCGGCAAGCGTAACGAGCTGATTATCCCCGACATCCTGAACTGGTCGCGCGACCCCGCCGAAGTGAAGCGCCTGTCCAACCGAAAGGAAGCCCTCTACCGCGACATCGCCCGCACCGGCCACGTCCGCCTGCTTCCCGGCGTCCGTGAACTCTGTGGTGCGCTCAAGGACCTCGGCATCCCGAGCGTCATCGGCACCTCGACCCACAAGGAGAACCTTGCCCTGTCATTCGAACTCTTCGGCATCGGCCACTTCTTCGCGGGCGCGGTCGCCAGCGAGGACGTCACGAAGGGTAAGCCCGACCCGGAAGTCTTCCTCAAGGCCTGCGCCCTCGGCGGCGGCGACCCGGCGGCTTCTTTCGTCTTCGAGGATTCCTTCTCGGGGCTGCAGGCGGGGCTCTCCGGCGGCTTCATCACAATTGCGCTCGCGACGACGAACACCCGTGAGCAGCTGGAACCCGTCGGCGCCCACCGCATCGTGAAGGATCTTTCCGAAGTCGACCCACAGTGGCTCGCCCGCGGAAGTCTGGACTGAGATGGAATTCCGCCTGAAATCCGACTACCGCCCGATGGGCGACCAGCCGACCGCCATCGCCGCGCTCGAGGCCTCCCTGTGCGCCGGCAACAGCCGCCAGACGCTCCTCGGTGTCACGGGCTCGGGCAAGACGTTCACGATGGCGAACTTGATTGCGCAGCAGCAACGACCAACGCTCATCATCTCACATAATAAGACGCTGGCCGCTCAGCTCTACTCGGAGTTCAAGAACTTCTTCCCCGAGAACGCCGTCGAGTACTTCGTCAGCTACTACGACTACTACCAGCCGGAAGCTTACGTGCCGTCGACGGATACCTTCATTGAGAAGGACTCGGCCATCAACGAAGACATCGAACGACTCCGCATCAGCGCCAGCAGCGCCCTGCTCTCCCGTCGCGACGTGGTCGTCATCGCCTCGGTCTCCTGCATCTACGGCCTCGGCTCACCCGAGGATTTCCTGGCCGCGATGATCGCGCTCAAGACCGGCATGACCATGCGCCGCGACGAACTCCTCGCGAAGCTTGTCGCCAACCAATACGTCCGCAACGACGCCATTCTGGAGCGCTGTAACTTCCGCGCTCGCGGCGAGACCATCGATGTCTGGCCGGCGTACATGGAGTCCGCCGTCCGCCTCGAATTCTGGGGCGACACGCTCGAAGCCATCCGCGAACTCGACCCCGTCAGCGTGAAGCCAGGCAAGCAGCTCCAGAAATTCGACCTCTACCCGGCTAATCAATACGTGATGGCCCCCGGCCGCGTGAAGGCCGCGGGGGCGGCCATTCGGGCCGAGCTCGAGGAACGTGTCGCGCATTTCGAGAAGACCAACCGCCTCGTGGAAGCCCAGCGCATCCGCATGCGCGTGGAACACGACCTCGAGATGCTCCGTGAGACGGGCTTCTGCCCAGGCATCGAGAACTACTCCATGCACATGTCCGGCCGCCGTCCCGGCGAACGCCCGCACTGTCTGTTGGACTTCTTCCCCAAGGACAAACTGGTGTTCATCGACGAAAGCCACGTCTCGGTCTCGCAGATTGGCGGGATGTACCACGGCGACCGTGCCCGCAAGGAACGCCTCGTCGAATTCGGCTTCCGCTTGCCCTCCGCGCTGGAAAACCGACCGCTTCGACCGGAAGAGTTCGACGTGATTGTCGACCAAGCGGTCTACGTCTCCGCCACGCCCGCGCCCCACGAATACAAGGTTTCGGCCGTTATCGCGGAGCAAGTCATCCGCCCGACGGGCCTACTCGACCCGGTCATGGAAGTCCGGCCGATTGCTGGCCAGGTCGAAGACATCATCGGCGAGTCCAAGGCCGTCGCCGCCCGCGGCTTCCGTACCCTCGTCACGACGCTCACGAAGCGGATGTCCGAAGACCTCGCCAACTTTATGCGGGATAGCGGCCTGAAGGTCGAATACCTGCACTCCGACATCGATGCGATCGAACGCGTCGAGATTCTCCGTCGGCTGCGCGCGGGATCCTTCGACGTCCTCGTCGGCGTTAATCTTCTCCGCGAAGGCCTCGACCTTCCCGAGGTGGCGCTGGTCGGTATCCTCGACGCCGACAAGGAAGGTTTCCTCCGCAGTGAAACGAGCCTTATCCAGACCTCGGGTCGCGCGGCGCGCCACGTCGACGGTAAGGTGCTGCTCTACGCTGACGTGATGACGAAATCCCTCACCCGTGCGCTCACCATCTGCGGCGACCGCCGCAAGCGTCAGGAGGCCCATAACACGAAGTACGGTATCACGCCGAAGAGCACGAGCCGCAAGATTGAGGAAAGCCTCGTGGACCTGGAGGCCGACGAAGCCCTCGCGGTGGCTGAAGGCACCGACGACCGCGACATCGCACGCGTCCTGTCCGACATGGAGACCGAGATGCTTGCGGCCGCCGATGAACTGCAGTTCGAACGCGCGGCTAACCTACGCGACCAAATCGAAGCGTTGCGCACCGGCAAGCCAGCGTCGCCGAAGCGCCACAAGGGCCGCCGCTGATCAGCCGAAGCGGCGCGTAAGATCGGCGTCCGTCCATTCGACGTAAGTCCGACGACCACGCGGGCAGGTGCCTGGCTGCACGGTGCGGAACAAAGACTGCACGAGCTCCATCAGCTCGGCGTCCGAAAGACTGTCACCCTTGCGGCGGGCCTTGATCACGGCGATCTTCGCGAGGGCGTCATAAGCCATCGACGGGCGGCCGAAGTCGCCTTCCCGGCGAGCCATCTCGGCCAGCAGGTCGCGGACGAAGGCCAGAGCTGCCTCGGGCTCGAGCCACGCGGGCAAAGCCTGGATACGCCAGAAGTTACGTCCATATTCCTCAAAATCGAAACCAGCGGAGGACAGCAGCGGCATCCGTTCCTTGAGCACCGCGGCAGGCAAAGGCTCGAGCTCGATGCTCAGCGGCACGAGCATCGACTGACTGACCGGCTTCTGCGCGGTGAACTGCGCGAGGATAGATTCGTAGAGCACGCGCTGGTGCGCGGCGCCGATGTCGAGGATTGCCAGGCCGGTGGGGGTCTCGAAAACGGCTCGTTCCTCTCGCAGACGGGAAAGCAGGCGCCAACCGAGTCGGACCGTGGGCGCGTGGCTCGGAGCGACAGCAGAAGCAGAAGTTGGCCCGATGCTCGATGTCGTTACGCCCGGTGCGATCGGCGAACTGAGCGTCGGGGCGACCAGAGCCGTCAGCGCCGACGCGGGAGTGATGGCCGGAATCGTCGTAGCCGGCAGACCGTCGTCGGCACGTGCGCGCAAGACGGCGAGAACAGATTCGATCAGGAAGTTGCGGACTTTGGCCTCATCGCGGAAACGCACCTCGCGCTTAGCGGGATGGACATTTACGTCGACCCACGCCGGATCCATCTCCAGGAAAACAAACGCCAGCGGGTAACGACCCTTCGGGATCAGCGTATGATAGCTCTCGGTCAGCGCGAAGGCCATCGTGCGGCTGTCGACCGGCCGGCCGTTGACGACCGTCACGAGATCTTGGCGGGTACCGCGACTCACGCCGGGCTTACCCAATAGGCCACTGAGGCGCATACCTGGACGCGCGAAGGCCGGCATGATCGTGACCTCTCCGGCCACCTGACGGCCCCAAATCTCGCGGACGCGGTCCAGCAACGGCGCATTACCCGGCGAACGAAAGATCTCGCGGCCATCTTCGCGCAGCAGGAAACCGACTTCGGGGTGAGCGATGGCGTAGAGACGCACCAGCCGCACAATATGCGCCGCCTCAGTCTCATCGGACTTCAGGAACTTCAACCGAGCTGGCACCGGATGGAAAAGGTTGGAGACCTCGATGCGTGTGCCCGGCGCCATCCCATGGTCGCGGCGGTGGACAAGCTTACCTCCATTGATGGAAATCTCGGTACCTGAGGGCGCCGAGGCGGGGCGGGTCTGCATCGTAAAGCGGGCCACGCTGGCGATGGAGGGCAGCGCTTCTCCGCGGAAGCCAAAGGTCGTGATACGGTCGAGGTCGGAGGCCAGCTGGATCTTACTGGTCGCATGGCGCTCAAGACTCAGCAGCGCTTCGTCGCCCGTCATGCCCTTGCCGTCATCCTCGACGATCATCTGGGCCTTACCACCCCGGGAGAAGTCGACCGTCACGCGGCGCGCTTCGGCATCGAGGGAGTTTTCCAGCAGTTCCTTGATCACCGCGGCCGGACGTTCCACCACTTCACCGGCGGCGATCTGGTTGGCCACCGTTGCCTCAAGGATGCGAATGGTCGACATGATCAGACAGGCTTAGCCGCGGACCGCCCGAAGGGGCGGCCGAAGACGCGGCTGGGGCGGACGGACGGCACCCGCAAACCTTTGCCCTTCACCCCCTCCCCTGCAAGTCGAACGGCTCGGAAACGGTCTTTGTTGCACCCTGCCGAAGGATGCCAACCTTCCAGACGTGTCGAACCGCCTGGCCCACGAAAGCTCACTCTACCTCCGCCAACACGAGGCCAACCCCGTGCATTGGTGGCCCTGGTGTGCCGAGGCCTTCGCGGAGGCCAAGGCTAAGGACAAGCCCGTCCTAGTGTCGGTCGGCTACTCCTCCTGTCACTGGTGTCACGTCATGGCCCGCGAGTCCTTCGAGCAGCCGTGGATAGCCGACCTGATGAACCAGCATTTCATCTGCATCAAGGTCGACCGTGAGGAACGCCCCGAAGTCGACAAGTTGATGATGGACGCCGTGCAGATGATCCAAGGCCACGGCGGCTGGCCGCTCAACTGCTTCTGCCTGCCAGACGGACGTCCCTTCTTCGGCGGGACGTATTTTCCGCCCGAGGACCGCGGGCACAGCCAAGTGCCTTGGCCGCAACTGCTCATGCGCGTATCAGATTTCTACCATCGCAACAAGTCCGAGCTCGCCGCCAACGCCGACGCCATCGCGCAAAACCTCACGCACCTCACGCGAGCGCCGGACGCCGATGGCAGCGCGCCTTCGCCTGACGACCTCGTGGCCGCCGCCCGCCGGATCTGCGAGCAGCATGATGACACCTTCGGTGGCTTCGGTGCCGCGCCCAAGTTCCCCACCCCGCATACCCTGAACCTTTTACTCGGCCTTCGCGGTGCCGCGGCGGTCGAAGCAGACCGCGCGCTCGCCTCGCGCATCGATGCCGTCCTGACCATCACCCTCGGCTCCATGGCCCGCGGCGGCCTGTTCGACCAGTTCGGCGGCGGCTTCCATCGCTACTGCGTCGACCGCGACTGGACCGTCCCACACTTCGAAAAGATGCTGTACGACAACGCCCAGCTGCTCGGTACCTACGCCGAAGCCTGGGCTCGCTACCGTGACCCGCTCTACGTCGACGTCTGCGTCGAGACGGTCGGCTGGCTGCTCCGCGAGATGCGTACCGCCAACGGGCTGTTCGCGGCCTCGCTCGACGCCGACACCGATCATCACGAAGGCACCACCTATGTATGGACGGCGCCAGAAGTTGCGGCCGCCCTCGGCGACGAAGCCTTCGCGTTCGCGCAGGCGTACGGCCTTTCGGACAAAGGAAACTTCGAAGGGAAGAATATCCCCAAGCTCAAGGGTGACCACGCGGCACGGCAACGCTTCGCCCCCGCGCGGGCCAAGCTCCTCGCGATCCGTGACCGTCGACCGCAGCCTGCGCGCGACGATAAGAACCTCCTCAGCTGGAACGCCCTGCTCGTCGGTAACCTCGCCAAGGCCGGCTGGATCCTGGGACGCAAGGAGTGGGTCGAGCTCGCCATCGAAACCGAAGCGAACCTGTGGACGCGCTTCGCCCGTGAAGACGGCTCCAAGCTGCTTTCCGTCGCGCACGGCGACAAGACGACCTTGGTCGGTAATCTCAGCGACTATGCTTGGCTCGCCGAAGCGGAGCTCGCCTTGGCCGCCTACGCCCACTGGGCCAAGCCAGGGCAGGCGCATCCTTACGCCCAACGTGCCGAGGGCCTGCTGTTGGCATCGCAAACTCTTTTCGGCGATCCGCACTCCATCGGCTCCTTTGTCGTATCGGCCAATCGCGACGACCTTTCCGTCCGCCAGAAAGATTGGTTCGATAACGCCGTCCCCGCCGGCAACTCCTCGCTCCTCCACGGCTTCGGGCAGATCCAGATGCTTTCCATGGATACCCGCTGGGCGCGCGAGTTCGCCGATCTTTCCACCGCCTACGGTGGCCTCTGCAAAAACGTGCCCAACGGCGTCGCCCATGCCTTAGACGGCATCGCCCGCTTCGCCATTGGTCATGCGACGGTCAAAGCGGCCGGGCATTGGGATGAACTGCGCCAAGCCCTTAACGGCGATGACCAGACCGCGCCCCAGGCCCGACCGTATCGGCCCGTCTTCCTTATCAGCGAGCCATCTGCGTCCGGCTTCGCCGTCTGCGTAGGCCAGACCTGCCTCGCACCCGCCCAGACCGCCCAAGAGGCCGCCGCGAGCCTCTGACGGGCAATCCGCTCTTGCCCGCCCCGAGGGGAGCAGGAACATCGTGGCAGGCATGTCAGCCGACCCCCATTACGTCTACGGCCAAGGGCAGAGCTCACGCTCGAGCTACCCTATCCTGCTGGGGATGGTCATCGTCGAAGCTATCGGGTACAAAGAACGTAAGTATCGCCCGAGCTGGAAGCGGATCGCCCTGCTGTTCCCGGTCTTCCTGCTGATCCTTTGGGTCGCCTTGTCGGAAGTGAACTACTTCAAGGAGCGCTTCATGAACGGCATCCCGACCACGCGCCGGGCCGACATGTACCTCTACCTGCCGGACTCCGTGGTCAATTCCGCCACCAACCTCTTCCGCGACAAGGAGCAAATCCGCCTCCGGGAGCGGGCGAAGCTCCTCACGGTCAAGGACACGTACGGTCGGTCCGCGCATCTCTACCGCAAGGGGGAATACTTCGTCAGCGTCGCCAAGGCCGCGCTCGCCCGGCAGGACTACGCCGAGTTCGCGCGCTATATCGGCACCGGCGCGCAGCTCTCCCCGGCTAACCTCGAAGCCCAACGGCTCTGCGCAGACCTGTTCTTCCAGTTCCAGCGACCCCTCGACGCCTATCAGTTGCTTGAAGAGTCGCTCGTCTTCGCCAAGAAGGACCCCGACTATTTTCGCCAATACATCACCCGCTGCTTCATGCTCGACCAGGATGCGCGGCTGATTGCGACTGCGGCCAAGTATCAGGGCGATAAGGATGTATCGCCTGAAATCCAGGCGGACCTTCGTCTCGCGGCGGCCCAGTCCCACTTCCTTCGTGGCAACTTCAGCGAGGCCTTGAAGTTCATCAAAGATTACCGTCTCGACCAGACCGCGGACGGCTACCTGCTCAACTGCCAGATCCTCTGGGAGAGCGGCGACCGCGGCGGCGCCCTGGCCGAACTTGATGCCGCCCTCGCGGCCTATCCCGCCGGCATCAGGCTCCTCGAGATGAAGGCCCGCTGGCTGAAGGAAAGCGGAGAGCTTTCACGAGCCAAAGACTGCCTCGATCTGTTGGCAATCAGCATGCCGGACAAGCCCGGCCCGCTCATCCAATCGCTCTACCTCCTACCTGGCGACGCCAACCGCGGCGCCCGTTCGACCATCATCGAGAAAGCTGTGGCCCGCTACGGCAATCAGGAGCAAGCGATGCTCGACCTCGCGCGCTTCGGCAACGAAGTCGCCGACGTCGCCCTCACCGCCCGCCTAGCGAAGCTCGCCAAGGAACGTCGCTTCCCCAATCGCGTCCGCTTCGACTTAGTCCACGTAGAATGCCTCCTGAACGCCGGTCGCGCGCGCGAGACCATCCTACTGGTGGACGAGCTCTACAAGCAGGCGGAGCGCGACCAGTGGGTCGCCGAGACGCGTATGGCCTTCGAAGCCCTGCGTACCATCGCCTACTTCGCCGACGGTCAGACGGAGATCGGCTCGATCAATCTTCAGAAACTGATGCAGAACCGGAAGGTGCCGCCCCAGGTGCTGATCTCGGCCAGCCGTAAGCTGATTATTGCCAAGCGCTACGACGAGGCCAACGACGTGCTCATCCAAGCCCATCTCCAGAATGAGAGCAGCCAGGCCGTGCTCCAGCAGATCGTGCAGCTGAAGCTCGACCACCCGCGCATCGCGGCCGACCTCGAAACCTACCTGCGTCGGCTGATGGAGAACCGTCGTCCGTCGAAGGAAGTCCTGCAGGCCGCGCTCCGACGCCTCGGCTCCGACGTCTACCTGTTTTCCGGTAACCGCGAGACCTTGCTACGGGACATCGAGACCAAGCTCAGGTAGCCGACTCTTCCGCGGAAGTCGTCGTAGCTTCGGGCACCGTACGATCGGTCACCTCGAAATACGTCACGGAACCTAGCTTCGTACCGTCCGGCATCCAGAGTCCGCGACTACAACCACGGTTGACGAATTCTTCAGCCTCGGAGGCGTTGAGCACGGCGCCGGCCATCGCCAGCCCTTCGGCCTCCAAGGCAGAAGTCGCGATGGCGCGCACCGGACCGGGCAAGGAAATCACCTGGCCCGTGCGAGGGTCGACGAGATTGCCGTGCGTCGTGTCGGCGGTCTTGCTGGCCATGGCGAAGCGGCAGAGCTTGATTTCAGAATTGGCCCCAACGCCGATGCGCCAGCCGGCGGATTCGCCGGGAGGGTCAAGGGCGAGGGTCACGCTACCGGAAGCCATGAGCAAGGCCCGGTGGATACCCCAGCTGCTTTCGAGCATGTCGGCCATACGGTCCAGCGCGTAGCCGCGTACGATCGCGCCGAAGTCGACGGCGGTGCCGAACTTGACGCAGTGGAGTTCGCAACCATCGAGGCGGAATTCACCTTCACGGTAGGCCGACATGATCTGTGTCCAGGCATGATCGTCGGGATTCAAAGGCATGTCGCCGCGGTTCTTCCAATAGTCGAACAAAGCGCCAGCGGTGACGTCGAAAGCTTTGTTGGTGTCGGCGCTCACGTCCTTCGAGAAATTCCAGAGGGCCTGCACGTGTTCGGAGGTGGCAACCATTGCCCCTTCAGGCATCTGGTTGATCGAAGCGACCGGTCCACTGTCGTGGCGACGGTCGGTCTGGAAATCGAGGTCGTCGAGCAGCTGGAAGAGCCCTTCAGCGGCATTGCGCGCATATACGCCGTCTTCGGAGGCGATGCGGACCCAGAAGCGGGAACCGAAGGCCTCGTGCGAGAAGTTGTGGATGATAGGGGTGTCTTCCATGGCTTACTTTTGGGTATGAAAACCAGTTTCGTAGCCTTTGGCAACCAGCACCCAATAGCGGTCGCCGCCGTCGGAGCGAAGCCGCAGCGGGTGGGCCACATAGCCCGGGATGGCCGGCTCGCTATTGTCGGTCGCCGGAATCAGCCGGAGCGGCGCCTTGGCGGACTGCGGGAATTCCCCGTAACCGACCCGGTACGAACGGAGATAATACGGAAGTGGCCAGTAATGCCCGCCTTCCACCGCGATATAAAACTTATCACCGTAAGCCTTGGCGATGTTCGCGACGCTGAACCGGAACAAGTCGAGCTCGAGATCGTTCGTCCGCGAGTGGGAGGACAACGACCGCTGGGCGACCAAGGCGATCGCCACTAGACCGAATGCCAGCGCGGCCGGGCGCCAAGCGCGGCCAGCGAGGAGATAGGGCAAAGCGAGCGTCAGGGGCAGCGAGAAAACCAGTAGTAGGAGCCACGGAGTCTTATAGGGTAGCGCGAGGTGAAAGAGAAAGACGAGGAAGCCGACCAGGCACGGCAGGTCGGCCTCATGCCGGCTCCGCCAACGGGCGAGCGAGAGACCAGAGCGAGCCAACGCGAAAACCGCCAACCAAGCCGCGGCCCAACCCCACGGCGCCAGACTGGCGGCGAGCAAGGTGTCTTCGGATTGTCCGCTCGCGACGCCGAGCGCCCGTGCGAGCTGCCCCCACCAAGTCTGCAGGCCGGGGAGATCCGTGAAGCCAACGGACTGGAAACACGCCCAAGAAGCGGCCAAGCCGAAGCTGAAGCGAAGCCAGCGCCGGTCGGCCACGAACCGACGCAACAGCAGCAAGGCCACGATGAAAAGAAACAGGTACGCCGCCGCAGTGACCTTACAGGCGAGGGCGAAACCAAAAGCTGCACCGGAGAGCATCCACCAGCGGGAAGACGGCGGCGACCCCTCGGCGCGCATCCACAGGGCGACACCCCAGACAAAGCCGGTCACCAGGAGCATCTCCTGGACGAAGTAATAGCTGAACGGCGTGCACCCGCCGGTCAGCACGATGAAGGCGGCGGTCACATAACGGACGGGGCGACTAACCCCCGGTAGGATCAAGGCAGCCGCCGCCATGAGTCCGAGAAAGAGCGAGACCACGCTGCGGAGGTAATGCTCGTTCATGTCCATCGGCGCGGTACCCGTCAGCTTGGCCATGATGAGCAAAGCCGTCGCCAGCGTCGGCCCGTGGAACTTGTCCTGATGCGAACTATAGGGCGTACCCTCAGAGAGCTCTTTGGCGAGAGACCATTGGACGGCCTCGTCAGCGTGCAAAGACCCCGGTGGAATAAACGTGATCGCAGACCAGAATAAGGCGAGGGTGACCACTAGAGCCAACCCAAACCGGGACACCGACCCCGACTGGTTCACCACGTCTGCCATCACACGCCGAAGTGTTTTTGAAGTGCCGTCTTGATATCGAGCGGCACGAGCGCGGCGGACATGGGGCCCTGCGCTTCGCGCCAGGCATAGACAGTCGTCAGGGCGCCCTTGGCCACGGCGCGTTCACCGACGGCGGCGGTGAAGCCCCAGACGAGTTTCTTATCCCCGATCTCAACCGGCGTCAGCGAGACGGCGACGACGTCTTCGCGGTAGATCGGCGAAAGGAAGTCGCACTCGACGCGGACGCGCGGGAAGCCCATCAGCTTCGTGCCTTCGGTGCGGAGGAAGGGTAGCTTGAGTTGACGGAACAAGGCCTCTTCGGTCGCTTCGACCCAGAAGAAGACCGTCGAGAAATGCACGATGCCCGCAGCGTCGGTGTCGGAGAAATTGGCGCGGTAATCTACCGTGAAAGGAGCCATGCGCCTATCCAAGCCGTCCCGCCGAAGGGTGCAACCGTCAAGGCGACGCCTTGCGCCCAGCTTTTTTCAGCCAGGATACCGAAGTTGAGGCTCCTCCCGACGCCGCCACGCAGGCCTGGAGGAAAGCCTGCGGCTCCTTTTGGACAGTGAAGAGGTAGAGCCGCGGCCCGGCCCCCTGCGGAGCCTTGCCGAAAGCTTCGAGCCACTCCCTCTGCCAACGGGTGTGGCCTTTCTGGACGCCACCGACCTTGTGGTAGGAACTGTCCGAATAGACCATCTTCGGTTCGCCCTTCTTCGTTTCATACAGACGGACCCCGTCTTGAAAATCAGAGAACACTACTAAGGCGTCATAGGATTCCGCCAATAGTCGATCCATCCACGCCCCCAGCGAGCCCTTCTCGCAGGCCGTCCGAACCTTGGCCTGCACGGAGCGGCCGTTTGGCGTGAGCGTCTCGAGCGCGGTCTGCGTCGGGCCTTCGCGTAGACGCGGAGCGTTACCGTGGAACCGGCGGCCGTAGACCACCACGTCGCCCAAGCCGACGACCCGGGCACCGTCGAACCGGAACACGTCGGCGTCAGGAAACTGCTTCCGGATTTCTGCCTCAACCCTTGGCAGATAGGAACGCATCGAGCCCGAGCAATCCAGGTAGACCGCGACCCGCTTCGCGCGGATGAAGGCGCCCATCACTGGGCGACCCACAAACCCGGCACGGTTACCCAAGCCGGTGCCGAGACCATTGCCGCCGAAGGAGCCGAGACCGCGACCAAAGCCGCCCTTCCCTTGTCCGCCGGACAGCCCAGCCAACCCCATGTCCGGAGTCATCGCTTTCATCGGTGGCAACGCCAAGGTCGCACTGGCAGATTTCGAAGTCAGCCGCTTCTGCGGGATGTGCACCTTGGGCTTGCGGGAAATGGGGTGCGTCTTCGGCGGGCCGCCCGACTTACCCCCCGCCACCGCATGCGCAGTGAACTCCTGCTTCGGCGGGGGAGCGGGCTCATGGAACACGACCCAACAAGCGACCACGACGAGCAAGCCATGCAACCCCAACGATAGGAGGAAGCCTCGCCATGAACGTGCCGGAGCACGTCGTCGACCAGCCACGAAAGGTTTGGGTTCATCCATCCACCCAAGCCTACGAACCCATGGCCTGCATCAAGCGAGCGAGCACACAGGTTCACCCTGCGTCTCGACAGCAGAATGACCCCAGGGACTAGCCTCAGTTGCTCGGCTTAGGCGGGCCGTCGGGACGAAGCCAGTCGATGAGCGTGAATTTTCCGCCCGAGATATCGGCCGATTTCTGCAGGATCCGACTGGCCGGATTACGCGTGGAGAAAAGATAGAGTGCGGGAGCCTTGCCAGCGTTAGCGAGGTCGAAGGAACCGACCCAGACGTCTTCCCACGCCTTCTCGGCGACGGTGCGGTCATCCTTGATTTCCGCCTCGGGCAACTGGCGCTGCCCGGCGTCGTCGACGTACGTCTGCAGCGGCGGCCTGCCGGGGCGAACCTGTAAAACCTGATCGTTGAAGTCGGAGAAGATCACCAGTGCGTCGTAGCGCTTCTCGGTGCGCAGGATATCGACCCAGGCGCCGACGGAACCTACTTCAAAATTACCTGCATAGCGGGCCAGGATCTCCTTGCCCGTAGGGCTAAGGCGGCTCGCATCTAAGCTGACCCTTGGTCCGGCTCGATCGGGCTTATGCGGCAGCACGGACGCCGCGCCGCCACGGACCACGGTGCCGTCGACCCAGACCCAGATGCCGGGCACCTTGAACACGTCGGCATCAGGGAACTGCTTCCGAACCTCGGCCTCGACGGCTTCAAGGTAGGGCACCATCGAGCTGGAGCAATCCAGGTAGACCGCGATGCGCGGAGCCGGCTCGTCGCCGCCCCCAGTCTTACCGCCAGTCTTGGCCGCGTGGGCGAAGGCGGAAAGCAAGACCAGCGCGAGAATCGTGAAAATCTGGGGAGGCTTCATCGGTTGGGGTTGTCTCAATTGTGCGAGCGGGTAAGGGACATTGGAATCATATTCATTTTTATCGCGTGGGGGCTTTGCCCTAGACAACAAAAAGGCGAAGCCGGGTGGCTTCGCCTTTCGGACCGATGCAGCAGCTCTTAGCGAGTCGGAGCGGCGCCGCGGGCATTGCCCGTGCTCGAAGCAGCTGGACGGAAACGCAGGACTGCGTTGGCTGCAGTGGCGCTGGCGGGAGCCGACATTTCAACCGTAAAGAATCCTGCGGCGGCCTTGTTCGGGGTCACCGAGATCACCTTAGTGGCTAAGGGGAAGCGGCCATCCACAACGATCATGCCTGTCTTGAGGTCAATCGAGCCTGAGACATCTTCAATGATCTTGGAATCCTTGGCGAGCGTACCCACCGCCTGGATGAGCGGAGTGAAGGCGAAGACTGCGTTGGTGGAATCTTCGAGCACCGGGGCGGAGATGGTGAGTTGCTTGTCGATGACGCGCTTCATGCGCTTCTTCTCGGGATCCTCGGGGTCGATGATGTTCTTGAAGGTCGGCATCGTCACAAGCGTGACGCCGTCGGGAAGCCCGCGGCCGCTCACGGGCATGCCGACGTAGAGGTCGTCGTAGTTGTGCAGGTCATTGACCGTGTTGGTACCCTTTTTGGCGTCACCAAACTTGACCATGATAGCGCTACCATCGGAAGCTGAGACGCAGCGCTGAAGGATGGTCCCGGGCTTGTTGCCATAGGCACGGGAGGTGCTGATGAGATAGAGGCGAGGTCCCTTATTCTCGCGAGCGCCGGCGAAGGCCTTCTCCCACTCGTCTTCCCACTTTTTCTCTTCGGGGAAGCGCTTGTCGCCGCCGTTATTACAGACGACGCGGCCGGAGGGGGCGGCGGTGAGGGGTTTGCTGAGGGTGAAGCTGACGTTATCCTTGATCTCGGTGACCGTCGTGCCTGGAGGGATGCCCGAGCCGAGGGCAACCATGCCGACGATCAGACCCGTGGTTTCCTTACACTGCACGACTGGCTGGCCGGAGGCACCGCCGCTGGCGATGAGGGTGACTGAACGGGCAAAGCCGCCGCCCTGATTGGTGCGATCGGAGAAGACGACGGGCGGGTCGGCGCGCATGCCCTTGTCGGGCTTGTAGGCCGAGACGTTGCCGATGGCCTTGGTGCGGATCTGGCGGACGCCGTCCTGAAAGTCAGAGAAGATGATCAGTGCATCATAGGTGCGGTCATCCTTGAGGATATCGATCCAACCGCCGACGGAGCCCGTCTTGAAATTACTGCCATACTTCTTGAGAATCGCGCGGCCCTGGCTGGTGAGCTTGGCCGGATTAGTCTCGGTGGGGACGAGCTCACCCTTGGCATTCTTCTTCGAGCCGCCGCCGGTAGGACGATTAAGGAACGGTGCACCCTTAAACTTGTCGCCGCCGACGATTTCGTTGTCATGCACATCAATGAACACGCCGTTGCTGAGAAAGACGTCCGCATCCGGGAATTTATCGCGGATTTCCGCTTCGACGCGATCGAGATAAGGAAGCATCGAGGCCGAGGCGTCGAAGTAGACCGCCAGGCGCTGCGAGAAGATGTTCGCTCCCATGACCGGGCGGGCGACGAAGTTCTTGCCGCCGCCGGAGCCCATACCCTTGCCAGTGCCGATGCCGCCGCCTGCACCCCCGCCGAAGCCCTTGGACGCACCGCCGGCCATCGCGCCCGAGATCATCGAGGAAGCGGAAGCGGAGTTCGGCATGTCGGGGAGCGCAATCGAAGCCGAGGCGCTCTTAGAAGTGATGCGGGTCGTCGTCTTGGCCAGGGACTTGACGTTCTTCGGTTTGATCTTGCGCTCGGTGCTCTTCACGCGCTCGCCGCCGGAACCACCGCCGGCGCCCGTGGCGAAGGTATTCGGATCTTTCTTACCGCTGTCGGTGACCGTCGAGACGACGAAGACCGCGGCGATGAAGACCAATAAGACGTGAATCGCTAGGGAGACGGAAAGTCCGCTGGCGCCGATACGTTGCCAGAAGTTAAGCTTCCGGCGCTTGGATACGATGGAGTCCGCGTCGACCGTGGCCTGTTCAGCTGGAGGGATTTCGCCGGGAGGGGGCGTGGGAGTTTCTTCAGTCATCGCGAGAAGGGGGTGATTAATCTTCCCCTCTGACCCGCCTGCTTCAACCCTTTTTGCCCAGAACGCCGAGGTTGAACTCGCATAAGAAATGGCTTGCGACTCGGCTCTAGCCCCTTTCTCCTTCGCCTCCCACTTATTGCAGGGTGGAGCAGCCCGGTTAGCTCGTCAGGCTCATAACCTGAAGGTCGTAGGTTCAAATCCTACCCCTGCACCCAATTTTAAGCCCTTGAAGGGCAGTCACTTAAACGAGTGACCAAAAAGATTCGAAATAGGCTTGAACCAGCCGTAATTAATTGCACGTTATCAGATATTAAATTTGTCCTACGGGACAATGGGGTAAGTAAGATAAAGCAGTAAAAAACAGGCGGCTTGCATAGGGGTATGCAAGCCGCCTCCTTTTTTGGGGAATCACTCCCCTGCCCTGGACACGAAAAAGCCCGGCACCTTACGGACCGGGCTTCGTCGTTTCTACGCGGCCTGGCTCAGCCGCCGCCGGTCATCTTGGTGATGAGCGCGATGAGCGGCAGGAACATCGCCAGCACGATCGCACCGACCACGACGGCGAGGAAGACGATGAGCACCGGTTCGATGATGGAAGTCAGCGCGGTCACGGCGTTGTCCACTTCTTCGTCGTAGATATCCGCGACGCGATTGAGCATCTCGGGCAGCTGACCTGTCTCTTCACCGACCTGAATCATTGAGGTCACCATCTGCGGGAAGACGCCAGACTGCTCGAGGGGCACGGAGAGCGGCTCACCGTCGCGGACGCGATCATGCACGCGCTCTAGCGACTTTGCAATGACGACATTATCGAGTGTGTCACGCGTGATGGAGATGGACTGCAAGATCGGCACCCCGGAAGCCATGAGCGTACCAAACGTGCGGGCGAAGCGCGAGACCGAGACGGTTTGCACGAAGGGCCCCACCTTGGGCAGCCGGAAGATCATGCGGTCGAAGAGTTCCTTGCCCTTCTCGGTCGACAACCACTGCTTGAGCAAGAAGTAGATACCGAACACGAGGATGGGGGTGGCCCACCAGTAGACCGTGAGCATCTGGGAAATGCCGATGACTAACTTCGTCAGCGGGGGCATCTCCGTTTTTTGGCCATCGAGGAGCTTCTGGAAGGAAGGAACGACCTTCACCATGAGGATGTAGACGATGATGATGGCCACGGACATGACGACGCCCGGGTAGACCAGCGCGGACTTGACCTTCTTCTGGATGCGCTCGGCCTTTTCGCGGAACTTCGCAAGACGGTCGAGGACCTTGTCGAGCACGCCACCCGCCTCGCCGGCGCGGATCATATTGACGAAGAGCTTGTCGAAGACCTTGGGGTGAGCCTGCATGGCTTCGGAAAGGTTGTTACCCTGGGAGACGCTATCGGCGATATCAGCGAGGATGACTTTGAAGGCTGGATTGCGCTCCTGCTTGGTGATGAGTTCGAGGGCGCGCAGGAGCGGCAGGCCGGCGACGATGAGCGTCGCCAACTGACGCGTCATGATCGTCACGTCATTCTGGCTGACCTTGGAACCGAACGTGAAACTCGCCTTGGACGGGGCGGCCTGAGCGGCGGCGGGCTTCGTCGAGCCGGTGTCGTTAGCGAGGGTGGTGACCATGAGGCCCTTCGCCATGAGTTTCTGGCGGGCCTGTTCGTCATTGGTGGCTTCGATCTTGCCGGAGGTCTGCGCCCCGTTGCGATCGATGGCGGTGTACTTATAGTCGGGCATGGGAGTAGTGGGGGGTTGTGAAAGTTAGGTGTACTTAAGGACTTCCTCAATGGAGGTATGGCCGTCGAAGATGCAGCGGAGGCCGTCCTCACGGAGCGGACGCATCCCTGATTCGATGGCCTTCTGCTTCAGGACAAGCGTCGGGGACTTCTGCGTGATGAGCGAGCGGAGCTGGTCGTTGATCGTCATCAGTTCGAAAAGGCCTTGGCGGCCCTTGTAACCAGAACGATTACAGTCGGCGCAGCCTTTACCGTAGTAGAATTTCTTGTTAGCAATCTCGAGCGCATCGACATCGAGCATATTGATGACGTCCTTATCCGGCTCGTAGGCCGTGCGACAGGTCTTGCAGACGCGACGGAGCAGACGCTGGGCCAGTACGCCCTCGAGGGAGGCCGAGATGAGGAACGGCTCCAGCCCCATGTCGATGAGTCGGGTGACGGCGCCGGGGGCATCGTTGGTGTGGAGCGTGGAAAGTACGACGTGGCCGGTCAGCGAGGCCTGCACGGCGATTTGCGCGGTCTCGAGATCTCGGATTTCACCGACCATGATAGTGTCCGGGTCCTGTCGAAGAAACGAGCGGAGCGCGGCGGCGAAGGTCAGCCCGACTTGGTGATTGATGGGCACCTGCATGATGCCTTCGACTTCGTATTCGACGGGGTCTTCAGCGGTCAGGATTTTGACGTCCTCGGTGTTCACCTCGCGGAGCGCCGAGTAAAGCGTGGTCGTCTTGCCGGAGCCGGTCGGTCCGGTGACGATAAAGATGCCGTTAGGTCGGCTGACCATCGCGCGGATGCCTTCCTTGATATCGTCGTGCATCGAGAGAGCCTCGAGGCTCAGGTTGACGACGGTCTTGTCTAGAATTCGGAGCACCACGGATTCTCCAAACTGGGTCGGCAGGGTCGACACGCGCAGGTCGATCTGGCGGCCACTGATGGTCGTCTTGATGCGTCCGTCCTGCGGCACGCGGCGCTCGGCGATGTTGAGCGAAGAGAGGACCTTGACGCGGGCGATGACGGCCGAGGCGAGGTTCTTGGGTGGAGGCGCCATTTCGTACAGCGAGCCGTCGATGCGAAGACGGATGCGGAACTCATGCTCAAAGGGCTCGAAGTGGATGTCTGAGGCCTTGGCCTTGACGCCTTCCTGAAGGACGAGGTCAACAAAGCGGATGATCGGCGCCTGGCTGGCCTGCTTGGTGACATCCTCATCGGTGACGGCGGCAGTATCGACCTCGCCGAATTCGCCGAGCAGATCTTCCATGGAAGAGGAAGTGGCTTCGCCGTAAATACGCGTGACGGCGGCTTCGACCTGCGCCGGGTCGGCCACCGCCAGCTCGATGTCCTTCTGCAGGATGAAACTCAGTTCGTTGATAACGGACGAATTAAGGGGATCCTTCGCGAGCAAAGTCAGTTTACCCGCTTCGTCGGCGACGGGCACGACGACGTACTTGTGGGCCTGCGGCGCCTTAAGCAGTTTGGTCAGGGCTTCACCCGGGTCGGCCGGCACCGCGGAATAGTACTGGACCTGAAGGTGGTCGGCGATGGCCTGCAAGATGGTCGGGCGGTCGGCCAGCCCGGCGTCCACGAGGCTATCGCTGAACGACTTTCCGGTAGTGGCGTGGGACTCCCAGATCTCCTCGGCCTGGGCTGGCGTCACGAGGCCGGCCTCGAGGGCGATATCACGGATCACGTCACTGTGGTCGTCGAACATGGGAAGGGAGGGAAAGGAGTTGGGGAGGGTTTTAGCGCGCCGCAGCCCCGCCGCGCATGCGCTCGCGCATGGCCTCGGGGCTCTGGCAGTAATTGAAGACTTCCTCCTCGGACACGGTGCCTTGGAAGAAAAGAGCGAGTAAATCGCTGTCGAGGGTGCGCATGCCGCGGGCGCCACCGGTCTCGATGTCGGTGAGAAGCTGGTAGGTCTTGCCCTCGCGAATCTTCGCGCCGATGGCGTCGGTGCGCAGCATGATCTCAAACGCCGCGACGCGCTTGTCGTCAGTGGTATGCAGCAGGCACTGCGAGATCACGGCGCTCAGGGAAGTGGAAAGCTGGGCGCGAATCTGATCGCGGGCGGTCGCTGGGAAGGCGTCGATGATACGGTCAATCGTGCGCGTGGCGCCAGAGGTATGGAGCGTGCCGAGGACGAGGTGACCCGTCTCCGCGGCGGTGACGGCGGCCTCGATGGTCTCGAGGTCGCGCATCTCGCCGATGAGGATGACGTCGGGATCCTGACGGAGCGCGGAACGCACACCTTCCGCGAAGGAAGGCAGGTCGGCCCCGACTTCGCGCTGCGTGATCAAGCAATTCTTGTGGGCATGGGTGTACTCGATCGGATCCTCAATCGTGATGATATGTCCTTGTTCGTTCTCGTTGATCCAGTTGATCATCGAGGCGAGCGTGGTCGACTTACCGGAGCCAGTGGGACCCGTGACGAGTACCAGGCCGCGGGAGCGGGTCAGGATATCCTTGATGACCGGCGGAAGTCGCAGCTGCTCGAGCGTGAACATGGCCGACGGCAGCATGCGCAGCACCATACCATGGCCGCCGAATCCGCGGAAGGCGTTGACGCGCAGGCGCGTCTTGTCGCGGAAGGAGATGGCGAAATCGCAGCCACCATCAGCCGCAAGGCGGGCGATTTGGCCCGGCGGAACAATGGCCATGACCATAGTCTGGGCTTCGGCCTCCGTGAGCG
>Ga0102913_1000092_pt1 | contig 22541 bp, 10 predicted proteins | sample Colrivmet1560A02_FD_78197 | JGI IMG/M metagenome (GOLD analysis project Ga0102913, IMG submission 78197) | Estuarine microbial communities from the Columbia River estuary - metaG 1560A-02 | ecosystem: Environmental > Aquatic > Marine > Intertidal zone > Estuary | place: USA: Columbia River... | reverse complement strand
GTTAAAGCCGTAGCTTCGTCTCCAGTTCTGAACTTCGCTTCAGCATACATTAAAAAGACGTCAGCCAAACGGAACATAGGGAAATCTACGTCGACATGTGCAGAGGTAGCATTGTTTGAACCATTCAAACCGTCTTTGGTTTTGTTCTTGTATTTCGGATTGGCGTACCCTTGTGTAAAGGTGCTCATGGAAGTGATGTCTATTTGCTGACCAGCTGTGTAGAACATCCAACGGGAGTCTTCGGTTGTATCCGTAAATTTCTCGATGAACGGACGCGTAGCGCGATTACCAGCCCATTTGCCGTTTACGCCGTAGTCAGCAGCCACCATTGAACCACCGAGTGCAGAACAAATCATAAATGTCGTTCCTCCCCAAGTTTGTGCGTACAAACCGTCGTATACAATTGGGAAAATGATCTCTGGCGACGTGTTATTATCTGCCAAGAATACATCCTGATAAACGTCATCTAGTTGGAACTGATTGGAGTTGATGATTTTTTCGCAATAAGTTGCGCAATCTGCGTAGCGGCTTGCACCAGTGTATACTTCTGCATTGAGGTACATTTTTGCTAATAAAGCATGAGCAGCACTTGCAGATGCACGTCCATAAGCAACTGCATTAGCTGCAGTAAGGTCGTTTTCGATGGCTTTGATTTCAGACTCGATGTACTCGAATAAGTCAGCACGCATGATTTGTTCTGGCGTGAAAGCGCCAACGCGGTCTTCTTCGGTTACAAAAGGAACATTACCAAAGAGGTCCATAGCGTGGTAGTAAGCCAAGGCACGTAAAAAACGAGCCTCGTTGCGCATCGTAACAATTTGTTCTACCTGAGCAGCAGTGAAGCCACGCTCATTGAGTTTTTCGTCGCGTGCTTGCCAAATAAACTCGTTGCAAAGTGTAATTTGGTAAAAAATACGGTAGTACATTCCTTTTACCCAAACGTTGTCTGCATTCCATTGAGACTTATTGAGGTCCGGAATGCCTGGGTCGTTCCAACCGCAAATGGCTTCATCGGTGGGTAATTCTTGCATGTTCCACAATACGCGAACATAAGCGGAGAAACCTTCGTCGATACCTGCGATGTCTGCTTGCCCTGCAGGGCCTTGGTTGCCCGTCATGGACATGCCAGAATACAACTTAGCAAGGACCTTGATGTAATTGCTTGGATCGCTATAAACAGCCTCGGCATTGAGACCATATTTTGGCGATTGGTTGAGGTTTTTGCCGCAAGCACCTAATAAAAGCGTGCTGGCAAGAAGGGTGTATGTTACTAATCTTTTCATGGGTCAAAAATTAGAAATTAAAGGTGAGGTTAACTGAATACACGCGTGGACGTGGGTAAAAATTGTTGTCGATGCCGCCGCCAATTTCAGGGTCTTGACCTGAATATTTGGTGATGACAAAAGCGTTTTGAACCACGAAGCTCGCGTTGAGCGCTACTTTTTCTTTTGCAAAACCAAGTTTGCCAAAGTTGTAACCAACGTTAATGAAGTCCATGCGCAAGAAATTTGCTTTCTCGAGGTAGTGGTTACTCATCAACTGATTTGGCGTGACGCGCTGTACTTCGTCTTGGTAGTATAAAGAACTGATGTTATTAAGGTATTTTTTCGTACCATCGATGGTTTGGAAAACCGCACTGTTAGAGTGGATATTGTTATAGATTGTGGCGCCAAGTTCTGCGCGTGCAGAGAAACCAGCATACCATTTTTTGTACTGGAAGTTGAGCGCTGTTCCGAAGAACATTTTTGGAGCAGCCTGACCAGCGTAGTAGCGGTCTTTTACGTTGATGATGCCATCTCCGTTTTGGTCTACATATGCATTTGTATCTTTCCATTTGTCGGCAGCAGTGATGTTTCCATCACCGTTCATGTCGATTTCAGCTTGTGAACCCACTTCAATGACGCGGCCTTGAGAATCGTATTGTTGTTCTAGGACGAAGAAAGTATAAGTTGGATAACCTATTTGATGAGCCTGGATGGTATTGCCGATACCGCCGCCAATACCGCCTATCAATACTCCGGGAGAAGTAGTGTCTACAACCTGTGATAACTTCACTACGGTATTTTTATTGTAGGTTGCGTTGATTGTCCAGTCCAAACGCATGTCTTTTTTCGCAATTAGACCTGTATTAACCGACACTTCAATACCGCGGTTCTGCATTGCGCCTACGTTTGTCAAAATTTCGTTGGTGAAATTTGTTCCGGCAGGTACAGGAACAGTTGCCAAAAGATCTCTGGTGTCTTTTTGGTAAACATCAAAGCTTCCTGAGAAACGATCGTTTTTGAAACCAAAGTCTAGACCAAGGTTGTAAGAAGTTGTGGTTTCCCATCTGAGATTGGCGTCAAAACCTGCTGGGCGCAATACTTGGTAGTATTGGCCACCGAATGCATACTGCGCTGTGGTGGCTCCTTGGAAATAGTTGCCGATATATGCGTAGTCACCGATTCCGTCTTGCTGACCTGTAATACCCCAACCTGCACGCAACTTGAGCATATTGATGCTTTTGCTGTTTTTCAAGAAGTCTTCCTCTGAAATGAGCCAAGCTGCAGATGCTGCAGGGAAAATACCCCAACGTGTATCAGGGCTGAAGCGCGAAGAACCATCGCGGCGAACGGAAACGTTAACAACATATTTACCTGAGTAGTTGTAAATAGCACGACCGTAATAAGACATCAGAACATTACGCGTGTAAAAAGGGAAGGCCGCTTCAGGAGCGATAATACTGTCTTGCGCCTCGTTCCAAGTAGGATTATTAGGGCTGTAGGTATCCCAGTCTTGGTAAGAATATCCAGCTACCACTTCTAGCGTTTGTTTGTCCCATTTAGCCCCTGAATTATAGCTCAAGTAAGATTCAAAAAGTTTGTTGGTTTTGGTCGTGCGGTAATTCGAATAACGACCCTCAGTATAGAAACCGGCTGCTGAACTAGCAGGAGTAATGGTAAATCCTGTGCCCTCTGAGAAGTCGCCACCAACGTTTACTGTTGCTTTGAATGCCGGCAATGAAGGAAGGTTATAAGTAAGTTTTGCATTAGCAATGGCACGGTTCACTTTACTTTGGTCTGTAGACTGCTCAATTAAACCTAAAGGATTGCGCGCAGAAAGCGTGTTTGGTTTATTGTTGTCAATCCATTCGAAATAACCTCCATAGGCTTCATTGCCAGAGTAGATTGGTTGCGTTGGATCAAAGAATGCTGCACCCAATGCACCGCGATTGGCAAAGAAAGATGCCGTCTGGACATATTTCATATTTGCTTCGATTTGCAATGTTTTGTCCAGTAAACTTGGATTCATGTTCAAGCTCACAGAAGTACGTGCAAATTGATCTCTTTTCAAAATTCCGTTATCCATACGGTTACCGATAGACAAACGGTAAGGGAAGTTCTTGATTCCTCCTGTGATAGATACGTTGTTGTCCGTGACAACTGCAGTGCGGAAAACTTGCTTTTGCCAATCTGTGCTGGAATCGCCGAGTAAGGCTTTTTGAGCTGTTGTACCACTTGCATTAACGAGATTGCGAAGGGAGTCTGCGCTGAGGACATCGAAATATTTTGCAATAGTAGATACAGAAGTTTTAGAATCAAAGACAACTTTTACATCGTTTGATGCTGTACCGCGTTTGGTAGTGATCAAGATGACACCGTTTGCTGCTCTTGAACCATAGATTGCCGTAGCAGAAGCATCTTTCAAGACAACGAATGAAGCGATATCGTTAGGGTTGATCAAGGACAAGGGATTGGCTGCACCTGCGATGCCGCCGTTATCTAATGGAACTCCGTCCACAACGATGAGTGGATCATTTGACGCATTGATGGAAGTTCCACCGCGCAAACGCAAAGTGCTTCCTGAACCTGGCGCACCATCATTAGAAGTTACTTTGAGACCCGCAACTTTACCCATAACGAGTTGTTCTGGAGAAGCAAGAGATCCTTGAACAAAGTTCTTTTCATTGATGATTGTTGCAGAGCCGGTAAGGTCTTTGGTGCGTTGTGTACCATAACCAATGACTACAACATCTCCAACGTCTTGTGTTTTGGAAGCAAATTGAAAATCGTTGTTTACCATTTGGTTGGCAACAATCGTGATGTTATCAGACTGTGGCGCAAAGCCCATGAACTTGTAAGTAAGTTTGTAAGTCCCCGCCTTAAGGCCTGTAATTTCATAATATCCTTTGTCATTGGATACGGCGCCTTTGCCTTGGCCTTCAACCAATACCGAGGCATTGAATAAAGGAATTCCAGCGGCATCTGTGATGGTTCCACGGACTCCGGTTTGCGCAAGCGCAACTACCGAAAACCCAAAAAACATCAAGAAGGCAAAAAAACTTGTAGTAGTTTTCTTTTGCATAGTTCTCGTTTTAGCGTTTATAACAGATTAATCAGTCAAATATATTTTATTTTTTCTTAATGTCAAGTTGACACAAAGAAAAAGTTTTCACCATTGTATCTCAATTTGCAGCTCCTTATTGTCAATTTTCAATTTTGGATGATCTTTAAGTTGTATGGTTTCGGTATGCTTATCAAATTTAAATTTAACCTTTTCACCGGCTATCAAAATTTGTTTGGGAGCTATTGAGGTGTGGATAAGCAATTTAAAATTGAAATATTTCTCCCAAAGATTGGCGCCTATTTCAGGTGTAAAGGTCATTGTACAAATTTTACTTTGAGTAGTGGAGCTGCATTGTAGTTTTTTAGCCAAACCCTTCGATTCAGCAGCATAGGTAGCGCCATCATCTTCGTACCAAATAAACGAAGTCGATTCAGAACCCGCATTTGGATCGATGTAAAAGTGTAAAATTGCAGCTGTGTCTCTATATAGCTCTGTGCTTTGAATAATTGGACTCATTGGGATGAATGACCCAGAACGCACAAAAATTGGAATATAATCTAGCGTTTTTGTTGTAGACACTACATTGTAGTTTCCATTATTGGTCATATTTACTTTTGATTTAACAACCAAACGACCTGTATGAAAATCAAACCAGGAGGCATCTGCAGGGAGATTTGTTTTGTAAACTTTTTCCTTTGATGAACTCATAGAGTCGGTAATGGCATGTACTAAAAAGGACGGTCCCCACATGTAGGTTTCTGTTTCAGAAAATGACCATTTAGCCGTTGGGAATTCCATGAAAATAGGTCTGAGCAGTGGCGTACCAGCTTGGTGGTTTTCGTAGGCGATACTATAATTGTACGGAAGCATTTGATAGCGCAATTCAATGGCAGCTTTGGCCAACGCTTTGGTCTTTGCATCTTTGAAAATGGCTTCGCTCGGCTCTTCTTGTTGGGCATGCGGCCTGAAAATCGGCTGAAAAACACCGTATTGCAACCAGCGCACATAAAGCTCAGGATCTTTGTTGGCACCGGCAAAACCACCGAGATCTGAATGCATATAGGCCATACCTTGCAAGCCCATTTGTAGCGAGATTTCCATTTGTGGTTTGAGGCCGCCCCATGTTCGGCTGACATCTCCGGACCATGGCACCATACCGTATTGCTGTGAGCCAGAATAACCTGCGCGCATTAAAATAAACGGTCTTTCAGCAGGGTAGTCTTTTCTGTAGCCTTCGTAGAGCAAACGCGCCCAGTCGTGGCCGTAAATATTATGGACTTCATCGGCCCATTTATCGCCATGCTTAAGTTTGGTAGGATGCACTTCTGGCTCGCCGAGGTCTCCCCAAAAACCTGCTGCACCGTAAGCGTGGAACTGTTTGTAAATTTCCCAAAACCAAGTGCGCGCTTCCGGCTTGTATAGATCGACAATCCCTGTGTTTCCGAAATAAAAATCGTAGCGGTAAGAATTACCAAGCGTATCGGTGCCAAGCAACTTCATGCGATCGGCTTCTTGCCATTTGTTGGAGGTCGTTAGAATGAACGGCTCGGTGATCAGAATGGTCTTGACATTTTGACTTCTGAAATCGGCAATCATTTGTTCTCCATTCGGAAAGGAATCTCTGTAGAACTCTAAGTTCCCAAGCGTGCCTTGTATGTCTTTGCCAAACCAATAAAGGTCAAAAATGATGGCGTCTAAAGGAATTTGTTGTTTTCTGAATTCAGCTACAACCTGCTGTGCTTCGGATTCAGAATGGTAGCCAAAGCGACTGGCAAAATTTCCGAGCGTCCAACGTGCCGGAAGCGGCTGGCGGCCCAGTAAGGAAGTTAAGGAGTTGGTAAGGTCTTTCCAATCGTCTGAAAAAACTACCTGGTAACGCAAAGGCCCACCGATGACTTCATAGGTAAGTTTGTTTTGTTTTTTTGAATCGAGGTCGAGCCAACCAATTTGCGGATTGTCAAAATGTATAGCGTAGCCCTTATCTGAAAGTACAATTGGCATCGTGAAATTCATGAGCTCTGAATGGGTCTCGTAACCGTAGTGCGCGCGGTTATACAATTGCAAGCGGTAGCCTCGGCGGTTCATGCCCAACACGCGTGCACCAGCGCCCATGAGTTGCTCCTCAGCATTTAAATCAAATTCAATTTTTGGAGTTTGATCAAAATAAAAACCCTGCGCCTCGGATACTTCAGTGGTTTTGTAGAAATAAGAAATGTCAAATGGTTTGGTAATGATTTTAACCCCGACTGCGCCACTTTTAAGAATGTACATTTTGGATTTTCCTTCTTTTACGGCTTCGGTTTGTATTTCTTGAAGTTCCCAAGGATTTACTTGAGCTTGCAAAAGCACCGCATGTGAACTATCGATTTGTTCAGCGCTACCATTCGGAAAGAAAGCGCTTTGAATGATGTGCTCAGACAACAAAGCCACAACATATTTCCCATCTTAAACTTGAATTTCTGCACCTTGCTCAGTGAGTTCGATCTTAACAAACTGGCGGTTCGGGTTTTGAGCAAGTAGCGAGTTCAGCCCAAATAAAACGACAAGTAAAAGAAAAGTGAAACGCATATCAATTGTGTAATGTGATGATATAAGAAGTTTTTGCTGGAATGGTGCCGCTCGGCTGCTCGAAGTCAAAGGTTTGGTTGTTGAGTACGTCCTTCCCTTTTTCAAATCCATGCAAACCCTCTGCAAAGCGAGACCATGAAAGCGTTTGCTCTTTAGTTGAATTATTGATGACCACCATGATCACCTCAGCTGGTTGACCCATTTCTTTAACGGGCTCTAGGTAGCGAAAATACACATACACGTTATTTTGAGGCACAAATTGCAAGAGCTTTCCTTCGTGAATAACCTTTTGTCCTTTTCTCCAGTTGAGTAATGATTTGGTATACTGAAAATAAGCTTCTTCTTCAGGAGTCCTTCCGGTCTGATACGCCCTACATTTTGTGTCTTCATTGCTGCAAAATGCAGTATGCTGATCTGTTGCCCAACCACCTGGAAAGTCTCTGCGGATATCTGCATCGCCCACTGCTTTGCTTCCTTTCATGCCGATTTCAGAACCGTAATAAATTTGTGGGATCCCTCTGGTAGTGGCAATCAAAGCCAGGGCCATTTTGTAATCAGCAATATCGGGGTAAGATTCATTGAATCTTTGCGTATCGTGGTTCTCCATGAAAACCAACAAGTTTTGTGGATTTGCATAGAGGTAATCTTGGGTAAAATTCTCATAAAAACGCACCATGCCTTGGTCCCAACCTTGCTCTTGTTCTTTCCATGCTTGCATCATAGCGTCGTGTAAGGTGAAATCCATGACAGAAGGCATCTGGCTATTGAAACCTTGAAGCGCACCAATTGGACTGTCCTTTTGCCAAAATGACATTTGTGCTTGGTCGTGCATCCAGACTTCGCCAACGATATTCAAGTTGGGATACTCGTTCATGATGGCTTCTGTCCATTGAGCAACTGCATCTTTGTCATTATACGAGTAGGTATCGACGCGCAAGCCATCCAAATGGGCGTATTCTATCCACCAAATGGTATTTTGAATCAAATAAGTCAGCAACAACGGATTTTGTTGATTCATATCGGGCATAGTCGTATCAAACCAACCATCGGCAGATGCTTTTTGATCTGCTTTGGAAGCATAAGGATCAAATTGCGTGGTGGTGCGGTAGCTTGAACGTGTAAACTGATCAAACTGATGAATCCAGGTGGCTGTGGGCAGATCTTGAATCATCCAGTGCTTGCTCGACCAATGGTTAGGCACTTCGTCTTTGATGACCTTCAAGCCTTGACGGTGCGCTTCCAAGACCATTTCCTTGAACCAAGAATTATTGCCATATCGTGGATCAATTTTATACAAATCAGATTGCGCATAACCATGATAAGAATAAGTTGGTTCGTTGTCCTCGAGTAAGGGAGTGGTCCAGATGGTGGTGGCGCCCAATTCTTTGATGTAACTCAGACGCTGCACGATTCCAATAATGTCACCCCCATGACGCCCGCTTGGGTTTGAACGGTCAGCGGCCTCTTTGGTATCAGGATGCGTATCTAAACCCTCATTGGCATTTGCAAAACGATCTGGCATTAACAAATACATGACATCTGAACTGTTGAAACTCTGGCGATACTTGCTATTTTCAATGCGTTCATCAAGCTTTAAATCATGCGTTGCAATGATCTTTTTCTTATCCATTAGACGAATTGGATACGTGCCCGCAACCTTGTTTTTTGTTTCAAGAGTTACAAAAATATAATTGGGGTTTTCTGTGCGGATTTCTTCTAGGATAGTGAGGCCTGAAACCTCCACTTTATATTTTGCAATTTCTTGTCCATGGAGCAGTACCTGTACGCGGTGGTGCTCCATCCCTACCCACCAATTGCTTGGCTCTACATGTTGTAAGGTTTGTGCTTGATACGGCAAGCAAAGAAAAAATAAAATAATTAGGCTAATCGATTTCATAAACGCGTTGTTGTGTACCGTTTTCAAAGTTCAGAATTTTTATGCAATTTTTGGTCTCTGGTGCAATTACCCGACCCAAGATATCAGTTACATACAATATGCTACCCGCTTCGTTTACATATTCATCGATAGCAGCCGTACACGGATTTGGCAAGCCTAAAAAGGGCTGTAGCTGGGTCAAGGCACTTGTTTTGCGATTTTGTAGGTAAGGAACAACACCGCTTTTGACGTGTGCACCCCAAGTAACTTGAAGGGCATTTAAAAAATCTTGATCGGAAAAGCCGTAATCCAAACCTTTGTAGGTATCGGCCAGCGCGGCAGGGCTAATTAATTGTTGTTGATCTTCGAGCAAGCTTTGTAAAGCACCGACATTCCATACGGAGTCCAGTAAATCCATCATGTGATAAGTAAACCGATCTCTGAAATACGGAACTGCTAACAATTTAGAATAAAGTGGTCGCGCTTGGTTGCCCGGCGACCAAGTGTAAATATTGCGGGTTGCCCAATTGATATTGAACCAATCTATTCCAAATGTATTGTCGAGGTCATAGGATAAATACACCATCTTGCCGTCGCTTTCGCGCTGATAGAGATAAAAGTTATTCTTGTTGTAAGCATAACCATCCCATTGCCCCATTAGTATTTCTAAGGCAATATTGCGCAAGAATAAATCGACATCAAAGACATCTTGAATGGCGCAAGCAAAACTACTTGCTGGAGTATTGTTAAGCACGTCAATGAAATGAACCAAAGCGGAATAATCGGCGCTGTCTTTGTTGGTCTTCAATTCATAAATATCCTGATAACTCGTCGGATTTGATCCCCACCAAGATAAATCGGCGCCATATGCACATTTCCATAGATTTCCATTTGCCTGACCCTGAAAGCGCAGGTCTAAAAACTCGTCGTCAATGTGTTCGAGGTTGACATATAAACCTTTGTACTCATTATTGACATAAAGTTGAATATAGCTTGTTCTCGAAGCGGGTAAACTTGCTGAGCGCAAAAGGTGCTGGGCGAGAAAAGTACGCATGATGGAAACATCGTTGTGTTCACCATTCAAATTGATTTCTTCCAAACCTTGAAACTTCTGACCTGATATGAACCTATTGAAATCGACTTTAAATGATTTTTTTTGAGAAGCCAATGAGGTATTCCCTCTCGCTCTAAATCCAATGCTATCGATGGTTTGATTCAAGAGCGAACTTTGATAGCTCACCGTTGCCATAAATTCATGGCCGGCGTATAAGCTATCTCCTAGCAGCAAATTCAAGGAGTCGGGGTCAATATCAATATGAACGGTTGCAACTTCGCTTTGGATAAAGGCCAAATTAAAAGCCGGTTGTGGAACTTGGGCCCAGACAAGCCGCGTACAAAAGAAAATAAAAAGGAGAAACCGGAATCTATAGAACATTGATTTATTCTACTTTGATAAAGCCTTCATTGGCTATTGCATTGCCCACTTTGACCAAGAAATGGTAAGAGCCAGCAGGCAATATTTCTAAATTGAAGTCGATTTGGTTATTGCCAATTGCGGTGGTTCCTCTTTTTTGAACGACAACTTGCCCCGCTTCATTGAGAAGTAAGATATCATATGGTTCGATGCTCAATGCCGAAAACCCAAGGTTGACACTTTGCTGTGCCGGATTTGGGAACACTTTCAATTCAAAAGCTGACACCAATAATTCTTCCACAGATGCAGGTGCTTCTGTGATCACAGGCTTGGCCAATTTGACATCGGTGTAAATGCGGTACTCACCTGCTGTCAAGCTAATTGGCGCCAATGCATTGGTGACATTAATGCTGTCGCCAGTAAAGTACTCGTACCACCATCCTGCATGCTGAAAACTTGGTATGCCGCTTTGTGTGCTCGTTGCAAAATTTGCCATGGAAACCCCATTCATACTACTGTGGTTCATGTTCACTCTTTTTACCGCGCCTGTAAGACTGTACTGAAAGCTCAAAGAACGGAAGGTTTCGTGTTCATTTCGGAGTGCAAGGGTTGCAGCATAGACATCGTAAAGCTGTCGTCTTCTGGCTTGGGTGTAGTAATTCCAAAGAATAGGCTTATTGCAAACACGACAAGGCACGTCAATTGAAATATCATAACCCAATTCCTGAAACTGCCAAAGCATGCGCGGACCAGGCTGCGTTAAAAAGATAACACCTAATGCCTGGGCTCTGCCAAGTGCTGTATAGAGGTTGCGTGCATTGTGTGTGCTATTTGTGTTGTTGCCATATGTAAGCGCTTCAAACATAGTGCGCTCTTCGTCATGACTCTCCGCATAAGAAACCAAATGCGGTACAGACCAACCGCGGTTGGTGTAAATACCGGAACTGATATTTGACGCATTAGGAAAGCCCATTAATGCTTGTTGATAACCATGAGTTACATTTCCCCAGAGCATCATGCCATAATCTGCTAATTGCTCTTCCTCAGAGTTGTCGCACCAGTGCTCTAAGATGACATACGCATTTGGTTTATAAGCCCAAATTTCGTCGGCCATGCGCTTGATTAAGTTAATGCGCTCCATGCTATAACCGTTGGCATTATTGATAAATCCTTTTGTGTAGTCGAAACGGAAGCCATCGATGTTGTAGGTTTCTACCCAATAGCGATTCACTTGGTCGATGTATTGCTGAACGGCTAAACGTGTGTGATCGAAATCATAGCCCCAACAATAAGGCTCGTGCGGGCAAATAGCGTTGAACCATGGGCTATTGGCAGCAGGGCGCGCATTAGCAGCGTCCCAGTACATATTAACCATAGGGTTTTGACCAAATGCGTGATTAAAAACCATATCGACAATAACGGCAATTCCTCGAGCGTGGCATGAATCGACAAATTCTTTAAATTTTTCTGGCGTGCCATAATATTTATCTAGCGCCATATGAAATGATGGGTTGTAACCCCAGCTTTCGTTATTTTCAAACTCGCCCGGAGGCATGAGTTCGATGGCATTAATGCCTAATTTAGCGAGGTAATCGAGGGTATCAATTAAGGTTTGATAATTGCGCTTGGCTACAAAATCTCGAACCAATAATTCATAGATAACAAGATCTTTCTTCTCGGGAGCTGTAAAATTAGTAACAGCCCAATTATAAGGCTGAGCACCTGGTTGCATCATCGTTACAAAACCTGTAGTGAGGCCCATAGGGTAAGGATGCGGATTTGGATTGGTTGCTGCACCGATATTGTTGTCGTTATTTGGGTCCAAAATGAGCGGACTCATTGGATCGGCAAAACGCATATTACCGTCGATGAGGTATTGATATCCATATTTTTGACCGGCGGTGAGGCCTGTTATTTCTAACCACCAAGTTGCATTATTGGTAGACAGGTTCATATGATAGTTGGTCGTTGGAGTCCAGGAATTGAAATCGCCAATGACATAAATATGTTCTTTCTGAGGAGCATGTAATTGCAAAACGACAGTTGTATCGTTGATGTAGTTGATACCGTTTTGCAAATTGCTGTAGGTTGGATTTTGTGGAACCACAATAGGGTTCACGGTGTAATAAGTAGAATCGATAACTTGGGTTGTGCCGTTGTCGGCAATAAACTCTAAAAGGTGAGTTCCGGCACTTGTGGCCGTAAGGTTGTAAGAAAGTTGAGTGGCGTTGGTCAAGGTTTGCAAGATTTGGCCGTCTTCTTTAAGGGTAAGCGTTGATGTTTGATTTGCCGCAGCATCGATAGAGAGCACTTCATTGATATCGAGTATGGTACCTGCGCTTGGATGAAAAAAGCTAGCGAGCAAACCCGCATTGACAGGATACATGTCATAATAGATATCGCTGCCATCTGCTGCTCTGCCAACGATGTTGCCAGATGCATTGCGGAATACAAAAGCCAACTTCAGCACATTTGTGCCCGCTGGAAAACCGTAAAATTGGTCGATGTCTATTGTAATGGTGTGTTTGTTGTTGCCAATGTTGGTCATGGCTACTTCAGGGTCTACAGTACCCCAGTTTCCTTGAACAAATTGCCAGTTGGTAGGCGATGTGCTTGCAGAAGTGATGAGCCCAGCATGACAATAGATTTGAGACTGACCAACCAATGCAGCGTTTCCTTGTGTGGCATCGTAGGTGATGGTTACAACATCGTTCACCGTCGGAAAAGCCGGATTCAATTCTAAGATTTGCGCTTGTAAAAAAGCAGCGCTTGATAGGAAAGAAAAGAATAAAAAAAGTTGCTTTTTCATCACAAAGAAATTTATAAAAAGGTTCAAGTTAAGACTAAAAAAGCCCGGGTGTAAACACCCAGGCTTTTGAAAAAATTACGCGTTGGCTTATTGTTTGATCAATTTACCAGTAGCTACTTTGTCACCAGCAACAACGTTGTAGATGTAAGAACCAGCCTGCAATGCAGTTGTGTTCATTTCTACAGTTGTAGTAGCAGAAGTAGCAACAGTTTGTGTAGCTACAGCTTTACCAGCAAGATCAAAGATAGTTACAGTAGCAACAGCTGCATTGTTTGCTTCGAATGTGAAGTTAACAACATCAGTTGCAGGGTTTGGAGCAACAGTAAGGTTAGCAATTGCGTTTTCTGCAACTGAAACACCACAAGCTGTACAAGCATCCCAAACATAACATACAGTACCTGGCATCAAAGCGTAAGTACGGTTGATGTTACCAGCACCGTCGTCAACACCACAAGAGTCAACTGCGATAGTGTTAGCAGCATCAGTACCTTCGTTAGCACCCCAGTCACCATTTACGAATTTGTAGAACTGAGTAGCACCCAAAGAAGCAACTGGGTAAGAAACAGTGATTGACCAGATGTTGTTGCCTTCGTCTGTCATTGCAGAGTTAGCATCGCCTGGAGACCAGTTAGCAACTGGACCAGCAGCAACTGTTCCGCCGTTATCAGTAAAGTTACCACCTACACGGATACCGTTAGCAGCAAGTGTGTTCGCAGCAAGGTAGTTCGTAACATCAACTTTGTAAGTAACATCAAAGTTTGTTTGGAAACTATACATACCAGTTGTGCGGTTGAAGATAACAAGGTAAGTACCAGCGGCAACAGGAATGTCTGGACCATCTTGAACACCAACACCTGCAGGGAAATCAGCAGCACCCCAGTTGATTGCCCAAGCGTCGTCTTGACGGAATTTAGCTTCACCTGCAACGCAAGTAACGATACCGCCGTACATTTCACCATCAACGGTAACCATGTCTACGTCTGCAGACCAATCGTATGGTGGCACAGCAGAACCAATAATACCTACTGCAGGGAATTGTGCGTAGGCAACAGCTCCCATAACAAGAGCAGTCAAAAGAGTAAAAATTTTCTTCATACTTAAATAATTAATAGGTTAATAATACTTAGTGTCAGATTGACAAGTTCAAAAATATGAAAATATTTCTAAAACAAATTAATTTAAGAATAAATTCAAACAATATTGGGGTATAAAACTAAGGGGGAATAAGGCAATTATAAGGACTTGCTTAAAAAATCAAAATCGCCAACTTCCTTTGTATATGACGTATTGATCTACTTCTTCGGGTAAATTTATAACAACATCCATCTCAAATAATGCAAATACACTTGACCCGCTACCCGACATCGCTGCATAAAAAGCGCCTGCACTGAGCAACGCGTTCTTAAGATCTTGAATTTCAGGAAAGGATTGGAAAACAGAAGATTCAAAATCATTTTGAATACTTTCAATTCCTTTTGATTTGTAAGTTTCGAGTAAAGATACTCTATTGGCCAGCGGCCTGACTCCAGCATATGCATTAGCTGTAGAAACATGGATTTTAGGGTTACAAAGTACCAAATAAACAGATTTTCCGAGTGGTTCTAATTTGGTCAATAATTCTCCCCTACCCTGCGCAAGTTGCAAACCCCCGTCAATAAAGAAAGGACAATCACTACCAAGTTGTGCAGCAAATTTTTCGAGCTCAGTTTCGGAATAACCCAAATTAAAAAGCGCATTGAGGCCTAACAGCGTATAACTAGCATCTGCCGAACCTCCGCCGAGCCCTGCTCCAACGGGTATTTGTTTGCGCAAATGAATGCGTACATTAGGTAATTCTTGTTGCTGCCGTATAAGCGTCACGGCTCTTTGACATAAGTTGGGTTGGCCATCCGAAGGCACTTCGATACCTGTCTGAATGAACTCATCTTGATCGGCAACCGTGATTTCTAAAATGTCGCAAAACGGAATTGTAGCCATGATGGTTTCTATCTCGTGATAGCCATCTAGGCGCTTTGCGAGGATGTGTAAACCGAGGTTGATTTTTGCAGGAGGATACAAGATCATGTTGTAAAGATAAGCAATTGGCGAAAATCCTTATTTTTGTTGCACGAAACAAGAAAATTATGAGCACTACCTATTTGGATTTTGAAGAACCGCTACGCGAACTAGAAGAACAAATCGAACAAACGCGTACGCTTGCTACTCAGACAGACGTAGACATGCAAGATAAAATCTCAGAACTTGAAGAGGTACTTGCAGCCAAAACCAAAGAAGTATTTGCCAACCTCACCCCTTGGCAACGCGTGCAACTCTCGCGTCATCCAGACAGACCTTATACACTAGCGTATATCAATGCGCTCACCAACGGTCAGTTCCAAGAACTCCATGGCGACCGCAATGTCAAAGACGACAAAGCAATGGTGGGTGGTTTCGGACTGCTCGACGGCCGCAGCGTCATGTTCATCGGACAACAAAAAGGCATCAATACCAAAATGCGCCAATACCGCAACTTTGGCATGCCAAACCCAGAAGGCTACCGCAAAGCTTTGCGCCTCATGAAATTAGCAGAGAAGTTCAACAAGCCAATTGTTACTTTCATCGATACTCCCGGTGCATTTCCAGGGCTAGAAGCCGAAGAACGCGGCCAAGGTGAAGCCATTGCGCGCAATATCTACGAAATGATGCGCTTGAAAGTACCTGTCATTTGTGTAATCATCGGCGAAGGAGCTTCGGGTGGAGCACTCGGCATCGGCGTCGGCGACAAAGTGGTCATGCTAGAGAATACGTGGTATTCTGTCATTTCACCTGAAAGTTGCTCCTCCATTTTATGGCGCTCTTGGAATTATAAAGAAATTGCTGCCTCTGCACTCAAGCTTACTTCCACAGACATGAAACAAAATGGCCTGGTGGACGACGTTATATCTGAACCAAGTAATGGTGCACATAGAGCTCAAGACGAAATGTTCAGCATACTCCGCGACAAACTACACGGTTACTTGAAAGAACTAGATGCCAAAAATCCGGACGAACGCATCGACGAACGCATCGAAAAGTTCAACCAAATGGGCTTCTGGAAATAAACCCTAACTATGAACGCGCTACTCGCCACGCCTATTGCCTATTTAAAAGGAGTTGGGCCTCAAAAAGCGCAAGTACTTCAAGAAGAACTCGGAATTTACACGTTTCAAGATTTACTCTATCATTTCCCTTACCGCTACCAAGACCGCAGTGCATTTCATGACATTGCGCACATCAATGCCGAGGATCAATACGTCCAACTCAAAGGTCGATTTACGCACATCAGCGAAATGGGTAGCGGACGACAAAAAAAACTACTTGGGCGCTTCAGCGATGGCTCAGGAACCATCGACCTTGTTTGGTTTCAGGGCTTTCAATGGATCAAGGGGAACCTCAATATACAAGACGAATTTATTGTTTTTGGCAAGCCCAAGTTTTTCCAAAATAACTGGAATATTCCGCATCCCGAATTACTCAAGGTTGTACCCGGATTGGAACGGAAAGGCTTTGAATCGTTTTACCCAAGTACAGAAAAATGCCAGCACAAAGGACTGAATAGCAAAGGCATAAGCAAACTCATTGGCCATCTATTCGAACAACTTGCCAATCAAATTCCAGAAACACTTCCAAACTCAATTTGTACAGAACTGAACTTGCTAGCGCGCATTAAAGCACTAAGAGAAATTCATCAACCTAGTTCTGAAATCCTGATCAAAGCCGCTCGCTATCGTTTAAAATGGGAAGAGCTATTTTTTTTACAATTAGAGCTTTTACTCCGAAAAGGCGCTAGAACTCAAAAGTTAAAGGGCTATCCGATCAAAGAAGTAGGCGCGGCCTTTATGAATTTTTATGCGCATCATCTTCCCTTTGAACTTACTGGCGCTCAAAAAAGAGTATTGAAAGAAATCAGAAAAGATTTAGGTGAAGGCACGCACATGAACCGCTTGTTACAAGGTGATGTGGGCAGTGGTAAAACACTTGTTGCATTGCTTTGTCTGCTATTAGCCAAAGGAAATGAGCTTCAGGGAGCGCTAATGGCACCTACCGAGATCTTAGCCAACCAACATTTTATTGGTATTTCAGAACTACTCAGAGATATGGATATCAAAGTTGCTCTACTCACAGGATCCACAAAAAAAGCAGAACGCACAAGAATTCATGAAGGCTTATTAACAGGCGAAATCGATTTGTTGATTGGCACCCATGCCTTACTAGAGGACACCGTTCAATTTAAGAATCTAGGATTAATTGTCATCGATGAACAGCATCGGTTTGGCGTTGCACAACGCGCCAAAATGTGGCGTAAAAACACAACGCCTCCACACGTCCTGATCATGACCGCTACCCCCATACCAAGAACCCTCGCCATGACCTTTTACGGTGATCTTGATGTCTCAGTAATAGATGAATTGCCACCGGGGAGAAAACCAATCCATACCATTCACCGACGCGAAAACCACCGCGTTAAACTACTGACATTTATCCATGAACAACTACAGTTGGGGCGTCAAGCCTATATTGTATATCCACTGATACAAGAATCTGAAAAGCTTGATTTTAAAAACTTAGAGGACGGCTATGCTCAAATTGAGGAGTTCTTTAAGCCTTTAGGTTACCAAATCAGTATGGTGCATGGTAAAATGAAACCCGCTGACAAAGAAGCTCAAATGCAGCAATTTGTTCAAGGCCATACACACATTATGGTCGCAACAACTGTAATTGAAGTTGGGGTGAATGTCCCGAACGCTTCGGTAATGGTCATTGAAAGTGCCGAGCGTTTTGGTCTCTCACAATTGCACCAATTGCGCGGACGCGTGGGTCGTGGCGCCGAAAAATCATATTGTATTTTAATGACGGGCGACGGTATTTCCAAGGAAGCGCAAAAACGTATGGACACTATGGTGAGCAGCAACGATGGTTTTGTGCTCGCTGAAGTTGACCTGCAATTGCGCGGTCCTGGCGACCTCATGGGCACACAACAAAGCGGTGCGCTGGCCCTCAAAATTGCCGATTTAGCAAGAGATGGTCAGTTGGTACAATTGGCCCGCGAGAAAGCACGTGATATCCTTGCTGTTGATCCGCAACTCACCTCCCCAGAAAATACCTTGCTGAATCAGGCCTTGCGCGAGGTTTTAAAGAATAAACCCAACTGGGGAAGAATCTCATAAAAAAAGGCGGTCTTTGCAGACCGCCTTTCTTATTTAAGAACATTTGGCTTATTGAGCCTCCTCCATTAATTCTTCGTAAGCTTCTTTCGAACCAACGATGAGGTTTTGGAAATGGCGTACACCCGTACCCGCAGGAATGAGGTGACCAACAATTACATTTTCTTTCAAGCCTAACAAGTGGTCTTCTTTTCCAGAGATCGCTGCTTCGTTGAGTACTTTCGTAGTCTCCTGGAACGATGCTGCAGAAATGAAGGACTGTGTTTGAAGTGAAGCGCGTGTGATACCTTGCAACAAAGGTGTAGATGTTGCTGGCATGGCTTCGCGTGCTACAATCAACTGCTTGTCTTCGCGCTTCAAGCGTGAGTTTTCGTCGCGCAAACGACGCACGCTTACCAACTGACCATTTTTGAGTTCTGTGGAGTCGCCAGCGTCTACAACAAACATTAAGCCGTACAATTCGTCGTTTGCTTCCATGATGTCTGCTTTGTGAACGCTTTGACCTTCGAGGAAACGGGTGTCTCCTGATTCGATGATTTCGGCTTTCAACATCATTTGACGTACAATTACTTCGAAGTGCTTGTCGTTGATTTTTACACCCTGTAAGCGATATACCTCTTGAATTTCGTTGACGATGTACTCTTGTACTTTGGTCGGACCTTCAATGTTGAGGATGTCGTTTGGTGTAATTGCACCATCAGAAAGTGGCTGTCCGGCGCGAACGTAGTCGTTTTGCTGAACAAGGATGTGTTTGGAAAGTGGAACGAGGTATTTGCGAAGTTCACCAAGTTTAGAAGTAATGATGATTTCGCGGTTACCGCGTTTAACGGTTCCGTATGTAGCCGTACCATCGATTTCCGAAACAACAGCTGGATTAGATGGGTTTCTTGCTTCGAATAATTCGGTTACACGTGGTAAACCACCGGTGATATCTCCTGTTTTACCAGCTGAACGCGGGATTTTTACGAGGATGTCACCTGCTTCAATTTTGTCGCCTTCTGCAACAGAGATGTGCGCATTTACCGGAATAGAGTATTCGCGGAGCACTTCTTTTGTTTTAGGGTCGATGATATGGATAGCTGGTGATTTTTTCTTGTCGCGAGATTCAATAATTACTTTCTCGGTAAAGCCTGTTTGCTCATCGACTTCTTCGCGGAAAGTAATGTTTTCGATGATGCCATCAAATACAACTTTACCAGCTACTTCGCCAATGATAAGTGCATTGTACGGATCCCATTTACAGATAACATCACCTTTTTTAATTTTGGTGTTGTTCTTCACCATAAGGTCAGATCCGTAAGGAACGTTAGTCGTCATGACAACGATGCCTGTTTTCTCATCGGTAATGCGCAATTCTGCAGAACGTCCAACTACGATAACGCGTTCAGTACCATCGGCATTTTTGCGCTCAATTGTACGGATTTCATCGATTTCGAGTTTACCGTTCGCTTTTGCTTTGAGGTCAGAGATATCGGCAATGTTAGATGCAGTACCCCCCACGTGGAAGGTGCGGAGTGTCAACTGAGTTCCTGGTTCACCGATAGACTGTGCTGCGATTACACCAACGGAGTCACCGATTTGAGCCAAGCGATGGTTCGCTAAGTTGCGGCCATAACACTTAGAACATACACCACGACGCATTTCGCAAGTAAGTACAGAACGAATTTCAACTTCTTCGATACCTGCTTTCTCAATGGCTTTCGCGACGTCTTCCGAAATGAGGTCACCAGCATGTACGATTACCTCGTCGGTATCTGGCATGTATACGTCATGAACAGATGTGCGGCCAAGGATACGGTCGTACAATGGTTCTACAACTTCGTCGTTTTTCTTTAATGAGGTAGCTACAATACCGCGCAGCGTACCACAATCGTTGGAGTTGATGACCACATCTTGTGCGACATCGACCAAACGACGTGTAAGGTAACCTGCATCGGCAGTTTTGAGGGCGGTATCGGCCAAACCTTTACGTGCACCGTGGGTAGAGATAAAGTACTCGAGGATCGAAAGTCCTTCTTTAAAGTTGGATAAGATCGGGTTCTCGATGATCTCTTGTACAGATGCACCAGATTTTTGCGGTTTAGCCATCAAGCCACGCATACCTGACAACTGGCGAATTTGCTCTTTTGAACCACGGGCACCGGAATCGAACATCATGTAGATAGAGTTGAAACCTTGGCGGTCACTCTTGAGTTGTTCCATGAGGGTGTGTGTCAAACGCGAGTTGGTATGCGTCCAGATATCAATGATTTGGTTGTAGCGCTCGTTGTTTGTGATCAGACCCATGTTGTAGTTCATCATGACTTCTTTCACTTCGGTTTCAGCCTTAGCAACGAGGATTTCTTTTTCTTTAGGAATGATGATATCGTCAAGGTTAAAGGAAAGACCACCTTTGAAGGCCATTTCGTAACCAAGTTGCTTGATATCGTCAAGGAATTGAGCAGTTCTAGAAGTACCACAAACTTTCAATACTTCACCGATGATGTCACGCAATGCTTTTTTAGTCATTACGTCGTTGATGAATCCTACTTGAAGTGGAACTTTGTTATTGAACATGACACGACCACATGTGGTTTCAACCATCATGAGGCAAGGTTGTCCGTCTGCACCTAAATCGTAGGTTTTAACTTTGACGTGCGCATGCAAATCAAGTTTGCCTTCGTTGTAAGCGATGATGACTTCTTCTGGAGAATAGAAGATACCACCTTCACCTTTAACGACTTCGGTTTCGGTAGAGCGTTTTCCTTTCGTGATGTAATACAGACCCAAGACCATGTCTTGAGAAGGTACCGCGATAGGCGCGCCATTTGCAGGGTTAAGGATGTTGTGCGATGCCAACATAAGCATTTGTGCTTCCAAGATTGCGGCATTACCAAGTGGTAAATGCACCGCCATTTGGTCACCATCGAAGTCGGCGTTGAAAGCCGTTGTAACGAGTGGGTGCAAGCGAATTGCTTTTCCTTCGATTAATTTTGGTTGGAATGCTTGAATACCTAAACGGTGAAGCGTAGGGGCACGGTTCAAGAGAACTGGGTGACCTTTCAATACATTTTCTAAGATATCCCAAACAACTGGTTCTTTGCGGTCAACAATTTTCTTAGCTGATTTAACGGTCTTTACAATACCGCGCTCAATCATTTTACGGATAATGAACGGCTTGTAGAGCTCTGCAGCCATGTCTTTTGGCAAGCCACATTCGTGCAGTTTCAAATCTGGACCGACAACAATTACCGAACGCGCTGAATAATCGACACGTTTACCAAGTAAGTTTTGACGGAAACGACCTTGCTTACCTTTCAAAGAGTCAGAAAGGGATTTAAGGGCGCGGTTTGACTCAGTTTTGACAGCTGAAGATTTTCTTGAGTTGTCGAAAAGTGAATCTACGGCCTCTTGCAACATGCGTTTTTCGTTGCGCAAGATCACTTCTGGTGCTTTGATCTCGATCAAACGCTTCAAGCGGTTGTTGCGGATGATTACACGGCGGTAGAGGTCATTGAGGTCAGAAGTTGCAAAACGGCCACCATCTAGCGGAACCAAAGGACGCAATTCTGGTGGAATAACTGGAACCACTTTGACAATCATCCATTCTGGACGGTTGTCAATGCGCTTTTGGGAATCGCGCATGGCTTCAATTACTTGCAAACGCTTCAAAGCTTCGTTTTTACGCTGAACTGAAGTTTCGTTTTCAGCTTTTGCACGAAGGTCGTAAGACATTTCTTCTAGGTTGAGGCCAGCTAACAAATCATAAAGTGCTTCAGCACCCATTTTGGCGATGAATTTGTTAGGGTCGGTATCGTCGAGGTAGTGATTGTTCGCCAATTCTGGCAAATCGAGCATGTCGAGGTATTCTTCTTCAGTGATGAAGTCCATTTTCTTGACATCGGCCCATTTGTCAGTGCTGGTAACTGCACCAGCTTGGATGACAACATAACGCTCGTAATAGATGATTTGGTCCAATTTTTTGGTAGGCAAGCCCAACAAATAACCGATTTTATTTGGAAGCGAACGGAAGTACCAGATGTGTGCAACCGGAACCACCAAAGAGATGTGTCCCATGCGCTCACGACGTACTTTCTTTTCGGTCACTTCTACACCACAGCGGTCACATACAATACCTTTGTAACGGATACGTTTGTATTTACCACAGTGGCATTCGTAATCTTTAACAGGTCCAAAAATGCGCTCACAGAACAAGCCATCACGCTCCGGTTTATAGGTGCGGTAGTTGATGGTTTCAGGTTTCAAAACTTCACCACTAGAATGCTCCAAAATGACCTCTGGAGAAGCCAAGGAGATGGTGATTTTGTTGAAGCTGCTTTGCTTTTTTGGGGTTTCTTTTTTGAAAGCCATTTGATCTCGACTATT
>Ga0102913_1000071_pt1 | contig 24898 bp, 27 predicted proteins | sample Colrivmet1560A02_FD_78197 | JGI IMG/M metagenome (GOLD analysis project Ga0102913, IMG submission 78197) | Estuarine microbial communities from the Columbia River estuary - metaG 1560A-02 | ecosystem: Environmental > Aquatic > Marine > Intertidal zone > Estuary | place: USA: Columbia River... | reverse complement strand
GCGTGTAGAGGGTCGTTTCGTTGTCGGTGAAAACGAGACCATTCTTTGTCGAGTCATTCCATTGGACGGACGTTCTCGTGCATACGTGAATGGACGCTTGGCCACCGTTGCTCAATTGTCGGAACTTGGCCAAGAGTTGCTCGATATGCACGGGCAACATGCACACCAAAGCCTTTTGGGCGCTGCGGCTCAACGTGAGGCTTTGGATCATTTCGCTCAAATAGATTTGAGCGGCCTTCGTGCTGCTCGTGCCCGTGTCACGGAAGTGGATGCGTCATTGGCGCTACTTGGCGGCGATGAGCGCGCAAGGGCGCGTGAAATCGATTTGTTGAGGTTTCAGGTCGATGAGATAAGCGCGGCATCTATAACCGACCCGCAAGAAGATGAGTCTTTAGCTAAAGAGCAAGACGTGTTGTCTGATGCTGTCAACTATCGCGATTCGCTGTGGAGCGCTCATGGCGTAATGAGTGATGAAGACGGCGTTTCAGATTCGCTCGGTAAGGCCATTGCCTTCCTGGGAAATCGAGAAGCTTTTTCGGAAATCATTACTCGGATGAAATCTATCCAAAGCGATCTTGACGATGTGTCCGGCGAGTTGCGCGACACGGCAGAAGGCATCGAGGACAATCCAAAACGGCTCGATGATGTTCGCAACAGAAGGCAATTGTTGCTTGATCTACGTCGCAAATATGGTGAAACACTTAGCGATGTAATGCAATATGGCGCCGAGTCATCCGTCCGGTTGGAGGAACTCGAAGGTTATGAGGCAAGAGCGTTGGCACTTGACGCCGATCGTAAACAAGCAGTTTCCGAACTTCGAACACAGGAACAGCGGGTGGGTGATGCAAGGCGCAAGGCTGCACCACTGCTTGCTAAAGCGGTTCAACAACGACTACGCAAGTTGGCGATGCCGCATGCAGTGCTCGATGTCCATGTGGCCAATGATTCGGGCGATGTTTCGCGCGATGCAGCCGGTGACGGTGTCGTGTTCCTGCTGGCTGCTAACCCGGGCACAGAAGCTCTCCCACTCACCAAAGTTGCCTCCGGCGGCGAGTTGGCTCGGACGATGTTGGCTCTTCGGCTTGTGTTAACTGAAGGTCCGCATTCGCTTGTTTTTGACGAAGTCGACGCTGGCATTGGCGGGGAGGCGGCAGTCGCTGTCGCCCAGGCATTGTCCGACTTGGGCAAGCGCCACCAAGTCTTAGTCGTTACCCACTTGGCGCAGGTTGCTGCGGTTGCAACCAGCCATATTCAAGTGTCTAAACAGGTCAAAGATCGACAGACTTTTGCCCAGGCCCAACCCCTCGATGCGGACGCGCGGATCTCGGAGATTGCCCGAATGTTGTCGGGAGGGGTGGCGGAGACCGCCGCTCTCGAGCATGCCAAGCAGCTGTTAGCCGCGACCACATCCGAGGTGGCGGCCAAGCGTTCTCGGCGCTAGTCGTCGACAGGGTATGCTCTTCTTCCGTCATCAAGTAATCGTTTCCATTCGGGAAACTTTGTTGGGTCAGACGGGAGCAAGTAATGCCGAAGCACGTTTTTGTGACAGGTGGCGTTGCATCATCTCTCGGTAAAGGTCTTACCGCATCTTCGCTCGGGCGTCTTCTTAAAATGCGCGGTCTTCGCGTGACGATGCAAAAATTGGATCCGTACATCAATGTCGATCCAGGAACAATGAACCCGTTCGAGCATGGTGAAGTTTTCGTAACTGATGATGGTGGCGAAACCGATTTGGATCTTGGCCACTACGAACGTTTCATCGACGAAAACCTGTCTAGATCATCCAACGCAACAACAGGCAGTATCTATCAAGCAGTGCTCGCAGCGGAACGTCGTGGCGACTATTTGGGTCGAACTGTTCAAGTCATTCCGCATGTAACTGACGAAATCAAACGTCGTATTCAGCGCCTTGCAACAGAAGACGTGGATGTGGTGATCACTGAAATTGGTGGAACTGTTGGCGACATCGAGATCCTCCCTTTCTTGGAAGCGGTTCGTCAGTTTCGCAACGAAGTTGGTCGCGACAACGTCTGCTATGTGCATGTCACGCTCGTTCCATTTATCGGTCCTAGTGGCGAGCAGAAGACTAAACCCACTCAACACAGCGTTACCGAGTTGCGCTCGCGTGGCATTCAGCCGGACATCATTGTTTGCCGAAGTGATGAGCCAATCAGCGATCAGTTGAAACGCAAGATTTCTAACCAATGCGACGTCGATCATCGAAACGTGATCAATGCTGCAGATGTGAAGAATATTTATGAACTTCCGCTGATCTTGCACGATGAAGGTTTAGATACTCGAATTTGCGATGTGTTGCGTCTCGAGTCCGAAGTCGACTTATCCCCATGGCGCCAAGTCGTTGCCAGGGTCGAAGCGTCCACAGCGCCCGTTCGCATCGGTCTGATCGGGAAATATGTTGAGTTGCAGGACGCATATCTCAGCGTGGTAGAGAGCTTGAAACACGCAGGATTCCATCATGCTGCGAAAGTGGAGATCGTTTGGATTCAGGCGGAAGAGGTCGAAGGGCTGTTAGCCGACGATCGATTAGCCACTCTTGATGGAATCGTTATACCTGGTGGCTTCGGCATGCGTGGTGTAGAGGGGAAGATCCGAGCCGCGGAGTATGCGCGTGAACATGGCGTCCCTTGCTTGGGCTTGTGTCTGGGAATGCAGGTGATGACCATCGAATTTGCTCGCCACGTCCTTGGGCTCACCGATGCCAATTCCACCGAGTTTGATTTGTCTACGCAGAATCCTGTGATCGACTTGATGAACGACCAACGCGACGTTACGGATAAGGGCGGAACGATGCGATTGGGTGCTTATTACGCCGTGTTGGAACCAGGCACCAAGGTTGCCAATGCATATGGCGAGTCGGTCGTGAGTGAGCGGCACCGTCATCGATACGAGTTCAATAGCAACTATCGCGCTCGCTTTGAAGCAGAAGGATTCCTCTGCAGTGGCACGTCGCCCGACAAACGTTTGGTCGAATTTATTGAATTGAAAGATCACCCTTTTTGGGTTGGCACTCAGGCTCACCCCGAATTTAAGAGCAGACCAGATCGTTCTCACCCGTTGTTCCGAGAACTGATTGGCGCGTCTTTGCGATATCGATCTGAAAACAGCAGTAAATCGGTTAGCAACGATTCGACGTCGGCCAACGCGACTGCGTAATAGTCGTAGGTTTGAACTCAATAACCCCCCGCGAGCGTTTTCTCAATTGGTTGAGCGTGGAGCAGGGGCGTTCGCCGCGAACGATCGAAGCATATTCTCGAGATTTACTTGGCTACGAGGAGTTCATTTCTTCTCGCGATCATGATGTATTTTCAGCGACGTCGGAAGATATCGAGCAGTACATATTATTTTTACGAAGCGCGGGGAAGGCGGCTAAAAGTGTCGCTCGGTCATTTGCGGCCATCCGTATGTTGCACCGATATCTTTCCGACGAATCGATCCGGACGGACAATCCTGCATCAAGTGTTGACGGAGTAAAGGTTCCGAGCGGAATTCCCAAGGCGCTTTCAGAGGATGATATTGATCGCTTGTTGTCGTCTGTAGGCGGAGTCGATTCATTCGCCCTCCGCGATCGGGCTCTTCTCGAATTTCTGTATGCAACGGGGGCTCGAATCTCCGAAGTATGTGGGCTATCGCTCGGTGATATTGATATGGAGTCAGGTCTAGTTCGTCTATTCGGTAAAGGTTCGAAAGAGAGAGTCGTACCGTTTGGCAGTCTTGCTGCGAAAGCAATGCAAGAGTGGCTGTCACCAGGGGGTAGGGGAATGCTCGTACCTCAGCAGTGGGCTCGACGGGATTTCGCCGACGCGGTGTTTCTCGGAGCTCGTGGAACCCGTCTTTCTAGGCAGGCTGCCTGGGGAATAGTTCGTAAATATGCACAACGAGCAGGTTTAGCTGAAGATCTCTCACCCCATGTTTTGCGGCACTCGTGCGCCACTCATATGTTGGTTCACGGCGCTGATCTTCGTATTGTGCAAGAGCTTCTTGGACACGCTTCGGTCAGCACTACGCAGGTATACACAAAAGTTGATAATGAAATATTGTTCGCAATGTATGCACAGTCGCATCCGAGAGCAAGGCTGGGTAGCTAATTTGTCTAAGTTTCAGTTAATTCACTTATGCAAAAGATTCTTTTCGTCACTCTTTGCTCGTGACATCAGTGTCGAGGAGTTCAGTCGAGTCCATTCAATTCTTTCGGTGAATGAGATGGATCTATGGAAGAGCTATCAGAAATTTGACAAGCGTCATTCAATCGTTGTTCTCAACCGACTTAACGCGTTCATGCCGCATGCTGGTAGAGAGGTGCACGTTGCTGCACTGCTGCATGACATTGGGAAGTCGGATTCACGGCTTGACGTGTTTTCGCGTGTCATTGCAACGATCGTTGGGCCAAGAACTGGCCGATTCTCGCGCTATCACCATCACGAGGAAATCGGCATTGAACTACTTGAGGCTGCTGGTTGTTCCGAAGTCACAATTTCTTTACTAAAGGGTATTGGTGACCCGCAAGCGCTCGCAGCGTTGTCTGATGCGGACAATATTTAGATGTCACCTTCTCGGTGTCATACCTATAGCTTGCTGTGCCCGCTGAAGCGTTTTTTGCGCGATGGCTTCGGCGCGAATTGCTCCAACTGAAAGCATTTCATGCAGTTGTGATGGATCTGAGATGAGTTCGGTATATCGAGCTTGGATCGGTTGGAGGATGGAGACAACGGCTTCGCCGCAGTCCGATTTCAATTTTCCGTACTGGCTGTATTGACCCGCCAATGCTTGCGGGGCAGTGCCGGTAGCTGCACTCAAGATGTCAAGTAAATTACTGACACCAGGTTTCTTCTCTCGATCGTAAATTACTTCGCTGTCACTGTCGGTTACTGCTCGCTTGAATTTTTTCATTATGGCTTCGGGCGAGTCGAGCAAATATACGCATCCAGCATCGCTTTCTGTGGACTTAGACATCTTGGATGTTGGGTCTTGCAAGTCCATGACTCTTGCCCCAATTGGTGGAGTTACCGCTTTCGGAATCACAAAGGTCTCACCAAAACGATGATTGAAACGCATGGCGATATCTCGGGTGATTTCAATATGCTGTTTTTGATCGTCGCCTACAGGTACTTCTTCGGCGTCATACAGCAAAATATCGGCTGCCTGCAGGGCTGGGTAAGTGAAAAGCCCGGCCGATACAAATTCTGCTTCGCGCTTAGATTGCTTATCTTTAAACTGCGTCATTCTGCTCAGTTCGCCGTAACTCACGGTGCATTCCATAATCCAACCCAGTTGACTGTGCGCTGGAATATGCGACTGAACAAAAACAGTTGCAACCTTCGGGTCGAGTCCAACTGCGAATAAGACAGCGGCTAGTTGCAGGGTTTGATCGCCGATCACTCCGGGCTTGTCTGTGACCGTTAGCGCGTGAAGGTCTACGATGCCGTGAAAAACGTCGTTTCTGTTCTGCCCTGAGACCCAATTGACGAGTGCTCCGAGGTAGTTGCCTAGGTGGACAGGGCCTGTCGGTTGGATGCAGGAAAGCACTCGAGCCACGACTCAACGCTACTGGAAACAATTGCCCTGAAGGCTCTTTCAAGTAACCTCGTGCCGATGGGTTACGAAGTCAATACACCAGTTTTTGATGGTCCTTTTGACCTCTTACTCCACTTGATCTTGAAGGAAGAAGTGGACATTCATGAAGTGTCCTTGCTCGGCATCGTCGAGGCATATTTAGCGGAAGTGCAGAAAATGCAGATCCTTGATTTGGATGTGGCCACTGAATTTTTGCTCATTGCTGCCACGCTCGTCGAATTGAAGACACGACGGTTGCTCCCAGGTCGAGACGATCTCGACATCGATGACGAACTTGCGCTTTGGGAAGAACGAGATTTGTTGCTGGCCAGGCTGCTTGATTGCAAGACTTTTAAAGACGTTGCATCGGTGATGAGCAAACTTTCGGAAATGGCTGGATTGAGCGTCCCTCGGCGTGCCGGTCCCGATGAACGTTTTGCCGAACTGATGCCCGATTTGTTAGACGGAGTAAATCCGTTGCGTCTACATCGCGCGTTCCTGCGTGCTGTCGCACCTAAGGCACCGACGAGTATCGACCTTTTTCACGTAGCGCCAATACGCGCAAGCGTTGCCGAGGCGCTCATGGAATTGTTGGATTTGTTGCCTGCGCTTGGTTCGGTGTCATTCCGTGATTTGACCGACGGTATCGACGATCGAATTCAAGTTGTCTGCAGGTTTCTTGCAGTTCTTGAACTTTACAAACAGGGTCGAGTGGATCTAGACCAGGCCGATCGATTTGGTGACATCACCATTGTGTGGACAGCAGGTGACGATCGTGGTTTCGAATCAGCTTTGGTTATTGACAATTATGAAGGATGAACGGGGAAGAGATGTCAACGCAACAGTTTGATGAGAATGGTGCTTCAGTGGAGGCAGACACAGTTCGTGCGCTTGAGGCAATTTTGATGGTTGCGATGGAACCGGTTGATCCTTCGTTGCTGGCCCAGTTGTTAGAGCAACCAATTGAAGTGGTCGAGCGTCTTTGTGCCGAACTTGCATCTGCCTACGAACTAGCTGGGCACGGCTTTCAACTTGTCAAAATCGCTGGCGGGTTTCGCCTGCAATCTCACCCCGACTTAGCTTCTTATGTCGAACGTTTCGTCTTGGACAGTCAGGAAGTTCGGATCTCTTCAGCGGCCCTTGAGACTCTTGCGATCATTGCCTACAAGCAGCCGATATCACGTAGCCAAGTTTCCGCTATACGCGGCGTCGACCCTGATGCTGTTATGCGCACGCTGCAAGCGAGGGGTTACATCACAGAAATAGGGCGTGACGACGGCCCAGGTCAGGCAGTCATGTTTGGCACTACGCAACTATTTTTGGAGAAGCTTGGTCTTGCATCTATTGATAGGTTGCCAGGTATTTCCGAATTCGTTCCTGATGCTTCAGTCGTTGAAGCACTGGAGATGGGTTTGCGGATAGTTCCACAATCGCAAGTAAGCAACGTCGCACCAGATACAGATATCTGATGAGCAACAAGTCCGTGCCGGGAGGCACTGATCCAAAAGAAACTTTGGGAACTGGAGAGCGACTTCAGAAGATTCTCGCTCAGCGTGGTTGGGGAAGTCGAAGAGTCTGTGAAGACTTGATCGCTGATGGTCGAGTTACGGTTAACGGCGAGGTCGCGATTCTGGGCCGAAGAGTCGATATCGAAGTTGACCAAGTTGCCATTGACGGTGCCCCAGTCGGTGTCCGGCCAGATTTTGTGTACTACCTGCTCAATAAACCGACCGAAGTAATTTCAACTGCGCGGGACACCCATAACCGCGCAACAGTCACAGAGCTGGTTCCTCGGGAGCCAAGGGTGTATCCGGTCGGGCGCCTCGATGCCGACTCTGAAGGGTTGTTGTTGCTTACCAACGATGGCGAGTTGACGAACAGAATTACGCACCCAAGTCAAGGTGTGGAGAAAGAGTATTTGGTTCATGTCGAGTGTTCTGATTCTGGCGTAGGTGAGAGCGCCATTCATCGGCTTCGGATTGGTGTCGATTTGGATGGCGAAGTCACAGCGCCCGCCGATGTGAGTCAGGTGCAGTCAGGCGTATTGAGGATCGTGATTCACGAAGGTAAGAACCGCCAGATTCGGAGAATGTGCGAAGAGGTAGGACATCGGGTTATTCGGCTAGTGAGAGTTCGCATCGGTCCGATCGTCGATAGATCATTGCCTCCAGGCGAATGGCGTCACCTCACTGCTGCCGAGGTCAAGTCGTTAATAGAGGCGATCTCAAAGTAGGTCGAGGATACGATTGTGTTGTGGTTACGCGGCGATGCAACATTCTTGGGCTTGGCCTTATCGGAGGGTCCCTCGCCTCGGCGTTGACCGAGCAAGGATGGCGGGTCAGTGGTTCCGACGCGAAAGTTGAATCGGAAGGTGAGGCCGTGTCTCTTGGTTTGATCCATGAGATTGGTATTGATAGTGAAGCCGAGATTTCCTTCGTATGCACTCCTGTGGGTTCGGTTGCAGACCAAGTTCGTTTGGCACTCCGTTCCACCAAGGGGATAGTCACCGACGTTGGGGGAGTTAAAGCGTCGGTGGTGGCGGCTATTGATGACGAGCGTTTTGTTGGCGGTCATCCAATGGCAGGAAGCGAACTGATCGGGCTGCAAGGTGCAGATGCTCAATTATTTAATAATGCCGTTTGGGTGCTTACTCCATCGGCTAACACACCAGATTCGTCTTTCGCGGTAGTCGCCAACGTGGTTAAATCGCTCGGAGCAGAAGTTGTTGTGCTGGATGCACAGCGGCACGACCAACTGGTCGCCATCGTTTCGCACCTCCCGCATCTCACCGCTGCAACCTTGATGGGTTTGGCTAGCCAACAATCTCAAGAACATGTTGCCGTGCTGCGTCTTGCTGCTGGTGGTTTCCGTGACATGACCCGGGTTGCTTCAGGGCACCCAGCGATCTGGATAGACATTTGTAAAGAAAACCGAGTGGCAATAACAGGAGCACTTGACTTGCTTATAGATGGTTTGACATCTATGCGAGAGGTCGTCTCGCAGCAGAACGAGTCTGAATTAATGGTTCGATTGCAAGATGCAAGAGTTGCTCGATCGAATATTCCTGGTCGAGTACGCGACTTGCTCGATGTCGTCGAAGTTCGTGTTCCGATTCCAGATCGTTCTGGAGCCGCAGCCGAAATTTTTGCTATCGCCGCCGAACTTGGTGTCAACACCGCGAATTTTGAGGTTGTTCACTCTGTTGAAGGGGACCGTGGTGTTCTTGTATTGGTGATAGATGAGGGCAGCAAGGATATTTTCCGTGGCGGTCTTATCGCACGAGGTTTCCGACCGTCCGTATCCCGTATTTCATGAGCATGTCGGATATTCGTCGAGTCGAGAAACTTGATCATGAACTGAATGCCGTGGTATCTGTGCCGGGCTCGAAGTCGATTGCGAATCGTGCGTTGATCTGTGCTGCTCTTGCAGACGGAGTCTCAGAGGTTAACGGTGTCCCCGACGGCGACGATACAGAGGCAATGATTGAATGTCTCAATTTGCTTGGAGCACGCATAGAGCGAACGGGCACTACGGTTTCATTTCGATCTGCAATTGATTTGGATCGCAAGGATCTCTTAACACTTGATGCTCGGTTGGCTGGAACTACTGCCCGATTTCTTACGGCTGTATGTGGTTTGATTTCTGGTCCTACATTGATAACCGGGCAGAAATCGTTGTTGTCCAGGCCAATGAACGATTTGCACCAAGCCCTGTTATCTATTGGCGTCCAAGTTGAATGGAAGGGCGATGCAGGAAATTTACCTGCGGTTGTTCACCGCGGTAAAACATCGGGATCAACCGTTGAATTACCTGGGACAATTTCCAGTCAGTTCACAAGTGCCTTGATGTTGATATCTCCTGCGCTCCCTCTTGGTCTCTCGCTATCGATCCTCGGTGAGGTGATATCGCAGCCGTACATAGACATGACGGCATCAGTGATGCGTCATTTCGGTGCGCGTGTCCAAGAGGGTGTTTCAAAAACGACAATCTCGTCAGGGGGCTACCGTGGCTCCTCATTTCACGTGGAGCCCGATGCCTCCTCGTCTTCATACCCGCTGGCTGCGGCTGCAATTGTTGGTGGATCAGTTGAGATCGTTGGTTTGGGTAAAGAATCGATACAAGGTGATGCGAAATTTGCGGAATTGTTAAGTCGGATGGGCTGTGACGTTGAATACACGCAACATTCGGTGTCCATTCGGCGTGTCAAGAGCAGGCAATTGCAAGGTATCGATGTTGATATGCGTGACATGTCGGATCTAGTTCCTACCTTGGCCGCAGTCGCTGTCTATGCCTCAACACCAACCACAATTCGTGGCGTCGGTTTCATTCGCTCAAAAGAGAGCAACAGAATTGACGATCTGGTGCATGAGTTGCGCTCAATTGGTGTCGACGCAATCGCGTCGTCGGATGGATTGATTGTGCATCCGTCAGAGGTTCAAGGGGGCTTGGTGGAAACCCACCATGATCATCGCCTGGCAATGGCATTTGCCTTGATCGGTCTTGGTAGTGGTGGTGTAAGCATCTCAGACCCAACTGTCGTAAAGAAGAGTTGGCCAGGGTATTGGTCAATGCTTGAGGGGCTTTAAGTGCAGAAATTTCCTCAGTTGCGGTCGGACTACGAGACCGCCCCGATCCCTCAGCGGCTGTCACCGCAGCATCCCCGACGCAATGAGATTATGTCTCGTCACGATGAGGCTGTAGGTGAAGGAAAGCCAACATATTCGGATCCTTCGTCGGGATTGTCTGTTATGACCGCACGATTTTTGGCAGATCGAGGTTACTGCTGCACATCGGGATGTCGTCACTGCCCCTTTGAGCAAGTGTGATGAACTAGATTGCTTATGTTGTCTGGTCGTTCCGGACAACCAGATTGGAGATGGTGTGAGCGACGAGAGAGAAATTCTGACTTGGGAAAAATTTGGTGTCGCCAGTCGAGAACTGGCAATCCAGATTGCCGAAAGTGGCTATGAGCCAGACATTATTCTTGCTATCGCCAGGGGAGGCTTGCTCACTGCTGGTGCACTGGGTTACGCGCTTTCCGTTAAGAATACGTACACCATGAATGTCGAGTTTTACACGGGTGTCAATGAAAGACTCGCGGTACCAATGATCCTTCCGCCAGTACCAAGCCTTGTAGACATCAAAGATTCCAAAGTGCTTATCGTCGATGATGTTGCCGACACCGGCCACACGCTGAAACATGTATTGGAATTTTGTAAAGGCCAATTAGCGGATACCAAGATGGCAGTTTTGTACGAAAAGTCTCAGTCGATCATCAAATGCGACTTCGTTTGGAAACACACCGATCTTTGGATCAATTTCCCTTGGAGCGACAAAGATCCGGTTGCTAAACGCAAGTGGAGTGTTAAAGACGCCTGATAGCTAATTCGGGTTGTTTGTCCATTGATTGCGTTCAATCATCACGTTTTTCAAAGTTTGCAATGTGTCGGTCATGATTCCATCGACACCCAAGTCGACAAGGTTGTGCATCTCCTCGGCATCGTTAATTGTCCATACGTGAACGTGTAAACCGATTTCATGCGCATGGTCTACCAGTTGCTTATTGGTGAGAGTGATGGGTCCCTGCTTTAGAGGTATTTGAGCAGCGTGCGCTCCAGCGAACGATTTGATGCTTGTCAATTTTGACAAGAGGCGCAATTTCGCAACTTCTCGTGGCCCTAGTGACGAGCACAATCTTGGTCCGATTGCATCACGGATTGCGCCAAGTCTGCGATCGCTGAAAGACCCTACGCATACCCGATCGACGACATCGCCATGTTGCAGGGCGGCAATGAGTGGCTCAACGGCTTGGTCAGACTTGCAGTCGATGTTCACGCGGATATTTGGCCATGCGGAAAGAATCTCTTCCAGGGTCGGAATGGGCTCTTTGCCGTCTATCCTCGCGTTGGATAATCCGCTGTACTCAACGTCGCTGATTTTGATATCGAGCCCGCATGTGCGTTGTAAATCATCGTCATGAAAAGCCATCAGCATGCCATCTTTTGTTGCGTGAACATCGGTCTCGATATATCGATAACCCATTTCGATGGCCCGCTGGAATGCAATCATGGAATTCTCTGGCTGGTCGACTGCACCACCGCGATGCGCAAAAGCGATAATCGATCCTTGATCTAGGTATGGATGCGATCTGACCACCGGTTGCTAGATCTTTCTTCCTGATTGCTCCCAGTATTCGTCCTTCAGCAATCGCTTGTACAGCTTTCCTGTCGGGTGTCTTGGGAGTTCTTCGCGGAAATCGACTGTGCGAGGGCATTTGAAATCGGCAAGAGATTTTTTGCAATACTCGATCAGTTCCTTGGCAAGTAAAGACCGTTCCTTGTCGTCTGCAGGCATCGTCTTCGGCTGAACCACTGCTTTTACTTCCTCGCCAAAATCTGCGTTCGGTACGCCAAACACGGCCACATCGACTACTTCAGGATGATGGATGAGCACATTCTCCGCTTCTTGCGGATAGATATTCACTCCGCCAGAAATAATCATGAATGCTTTGCGGTCGGTCAGATACAGAAACTTGTCGTCGTCTAAGTAGCCAATATCTCCGAGCGTCGTCCAACCTCGGCCGAGTGGATCTTGTGATGCCTTCGTCTTTTCGGGATCATTGTGATACTCGAATCGCGCCGGGCTCTCGAAATAGACAGCCCCTGTTTCATTCGCGGGCAACTCGTTGCCGTCTTCATCCAATATGTGCAGTATTCCGCTGAGTGCGACTCCTACGGTTCCCGGATGGGCGAGCCATTGCGCAGTATCGCAATAAACAAAGCCATTACCTTCGCTGCCTGCGTAGTACTCGTGAATCACTGGTCCAAACCACTCGATCATCTGCCGTTTGGTTTCAATCGGGCAGGGTGCTGCAGCGTGGAAGACGCATGAGAGTGAGGAAACGTCGTACTTCGATCGAATCGTTGGATCGAGCTTGAGCAGGCGAATGAACATGGTCGGTACGGTTTGGCTGTGTGTCACTGAGTATTTCTCGATGCACTGCAGAAATTGCTCAGCATCAAAATGTTCCATGATCACACTTGTGCCCCCCAGTCGTTGTACAACCAAGTTCCAGCGAAGCGGGGCAGCGTGATAGAGGGGAGCTGGCGAGAGGTACACCATCTCGGAAGTCATCCCAAGTAGAAACTGACCAAGGCCTACAAGTGCGGGTGGGGTTCCCAACGGGTTGTCTGCAAGATGGAGCTTGACTCCCTTAGGACGACCAGTTGTGCCGCTGGAATACAGCATGTCGGCGCCTTCCTTGCGATCTGGCAGCGGCTCGTTCGGCTGTTGCGACACCAGATCTTCGAAGCTGTCGTAACCGTCGATTACGCCATCCAACATAAGTCGTAAATCAACATGTTGAATTTGGCCGGAAATCTCTTGTGCTTGATCGGACTTGTATTTGGAGGTGATGAAAGCCTTAGCTCCACAGTCATTCAAAATGTACGCAAGTTCGTCAGACGTCAACCTGCTTGAACACGCGGTGTAAACCAATCCCGCATAGTGGCAACCCCACACCACCTCGAAATAGCGATCGTGATTCTCTAGGCAAAGCGCAACGTGGTCGCCAGGCTTGAGTCCATGCTTGGCCAATGCTTGGCTAAATCGATTTGCGGCATCGTCTAATTGTTTGTAGGTATACGTAAAGCCGCTCTGGGCCATTACAACGGCAAGCTTGTCTGGTGTACTTTGGGCAATGTGTCCTGGGAACATGCCTATTACGGTAGTGCAGACGGTTCAAGCAAAGAATCTCGCAGGGGCAGATAATGGATGTATTCAGGGAGTTCGCGCAACTGATGGCAGATCGTGGCGTAGAGCCGCAGCTGGATTTGGCGTGCGCACTGATCAGCAACGCGGGGGATCCGACTCACTCTGTGGACTCGGTCTTGGCGGCAGTCGACAAGATATCGAAAGAAGTCATCGCCGACGACGTTCCGTCAATGATGAAGGTCCTGTTTTCGCCAAGAGAATTTTCCGGTAATTCAATGAATTACGACGATCCTGCAAATTCGCTTCTTGGAAATGTGATTGAGTCCAAACTGGGGATCCCCATTTCGTTATCTGTTCTTGCTTTGTCGGTAGCTGAGCGAAAAGGTTTTTCGATGTTTGGTGTGGGTATGCCAGGTCATTATTTGTGCGCGACCATTGCAGCTAATGGCGATCCGGTCTATTTCGATCCATTCCATGGCAGCGGAACGCTGACGGCTTCCGACTGTCGGTCGCTCTATGAGGGGTTAACCGGATTGGCTAACTGGAGCGGAGAATTTCTCAACCCGGCAACCTCTCGATTAACGGTTATTCGAATCTTGGCCAATCTGAAATCCATTTACCGCAGAAAAGGTGATGTAGAGGGCATCCGTTGGGTTATGCGAATGCGGCTAGCAATACCCGAAATTGCTGCATCGGAGACGACCGAATTCGCGCGCCTTGTCCGGGGTTCCAATTAAAACCAATATCCAGATCCCAATTAGTCTGTTGACATGTCAATGACTGAGCAGATGACCCAAGATGAACAACTAGTCCGCACTCAAGTAGCGGATTTACTTGCTCAGTTGCCAGATAAAACTACGAAACCAATCGAGTTTCTGGGTAAACAGTTCGACCTTGGTCTTGCTTGGGTGCATTTTCCCCTTGGTTGCGGTGGCCTCGGAGTATCACCCAAGTTTCAGAAAATCGTCAATGAAGAGGTTGGTAAAGCTGGTGGACCCAGCGCTTATGCAAGAAATCCAATTGGATATGGAATGTGTGGTCCAACAGTTGTGGAGTGGGGCAGCGATGCTCAAAAAGCGCGCTATCTCCGCCCGTTGTTCACTGGTGAAGAAATATGGTGCCAGTTGTTTTCCGAGCCAGGTTCCGGGTCGGACTTCGCGGGGTTGTCCGCAAAAGGTGTACGCGATGGAGACGAGTGGGTAGTGAATGGCCAGAAGGTCTGGACAACGCTCGCACATCTTTCAAAATGGGGACTTCTTGTGGTCCGTACAGATCCAGATGCCGTGAAGCACGCAGGCCTCACTGCGTTGATCGTAGATATGCATGCGCCTGGTGTTGAGGTCCGCCCATTGCGACAGATGACTGGTGAAGCGGAGTTCAACGAGGTGTATTTCACGGATGCGAAAGTTCCATTTTCAGAAACTCTTGGATCGACGGGCGACGGCTGGCGCGTCAGCTTGACGACGCTGATGAATGAACGCGTCGCGATAGGCGGAGCTATTCCGCAGCAAGGATCTGGTCCTATTAGGGAAGCCGTAAGGCTGTGGAACGCTTTATCTCCTGAACGGAAAGATTCCGCAACTAAGGATCGACTGATGCAGCTTTGGAGTCGAGCCGAGGTGGCGCGATTGACGAATATACGTGCTGGTCAAAGTAGGAAAATGGGTGTTCCGGGCCCCGAAGGTTCGATAGGCAAAATGGTGAGCGCTGATTTAAACAAAGAGACTTATGAGTTCTGTATTGATCTGCTCGGCGCAGACGGCATGTTGTACGGCAGTTACGAGTTTGTACGGCCGGATTCCGCAATGAGTTTTGATTCGATTCCTAAGGCCTTCCTTCGAGCGCGAGCCAACAGCATCGAGGGTGGAACCAGCGAAGTAATGAGAAACATCTTGGGGGAGCGTGTGCTTGGGTTGCCTGGCGACGTTCGAGTCGATCGAGAAATGCCGTGGAGCAAAGTCCCTAGAAACTAAGCAGTAGATTGCAGTTGTTCCAGCACTCGGCTGGCACTAATTGAGCGATCATCGATAAGTGTGCCTAAGGAAGCTGCACCGCCAACCATTGTTTTGGCGGCACGTTCTACTGCTTGCTGCAATGAACGAATATTTCGTGGAGGAGGAAAGTACTCATCTTCTATGGTGATTCGTACTTCGGTAACTCCATTTTCCGGGTTCAGTCTTTTCAGTACCAGCGTGACCAATTCTTCTGGCGCCGAGGCACCAGCGGTAACTCCGACCGTTCCTGACAGGTTCAAGGGAATCTCTTCTTCACTGTTCACACGTAGCACTTGCTTGCAACCAAGATCGGTGGCGAGCCGAGCGAGGGCCATGGTGTTGGAGGAATTGGACGAACCTATGACTACAACGGTGTCGCATTTCGAAGCGATTTCCATGAGCGCGCTCTGGCGGTTGGTGGTTGCGAAACACAAGTCACTTTTTCCAGGCGACCACACTTGCGGATATTTCACTCGCACTGCTTCAGCAACGGATGACCAATCACGATGTGAGAGCGTTGTCTGAGCAAGTAATGCAACTGCGCCGTCGATATTGGGAAGGGCAGCCACCTCTTCAATTGTTTCTACTCGATCGATCGAATCTGGAGCGACTGCCATTGTCCCGACTGCCTCTTCATGGCCCTCATGACCGACGTAGATAATTCTGTAACCCTTAGATGCCCGAGTTTTAACTTCGTGATGCACCTTCGTAACTAGCGGACAAACTGAATCCACGACGAAACGACCTTGTTGTTTGGCGGCAAGCACAACTTCTGGAGCCGATCCATGCGCTGAGAGCATGATCGGGGATCCATGAGGAACGTCGCTAATCGATTCTACAAAAACAACTCCCTGCTGTTCGAACCTCTTCACGACCGATTTGTTGTGAACGATCTCGTGGAAGCAATAAACGGGAGCGGGGAATGTTCGCACCATCCACGCGAGTGCCTTAATCGCCATTTCTACGCCAGCGCAGAAGCCGCGGGGGGCTGCAAGCAGAACAACATCAACCTCGCTACATTTCGCGTCATCATTCGGTCGTTGCGTCACGGTAGAGAATTCTACTTCTGTCCCTTTACTTCATAGGGCTTGTACAATGAGCGGGTGACAAACCCTCTTCCTACCGTGGTCATCGTCGGTCGACCGAATGTGGGCAAGAGCACACTGTTCAACCGGTTTTTGGGTTCCCAAGTAGCCATCGTTGAGGACCAGCCAGGTATTACCCGCGATCGTTTTGAGCGCGAAGTGGAATGGACGGGCAAGCGCTTCAACTTGGTTGATACGGGCGGTTGGATGCCAGATGGCGATGAGCTGGATGCAAAAGTGAGTTTGCAAGTCGAAGAAGCCGCACGCACCGCCGACTTAGTCCTGTTCATCGTGGACACTGCCGTCGGCGTCACTGACGACGACGAGGCCATTGCCATGTGGTTGCGAAGAGTTTCATGCCCAGTAATTGTTGTTTCCAACAAGATCGATAGTGATCGCCGAGAAGCAGATAAATGGGATTTCATGATGCTCGGATTCGGCGAGCCCGTTCCAGTTTCGGCTCTTCATGGTCGAAAATCAGGAGACTTGCTCGACACCATTCTCGAAAAGATTGACGCTCACGATGTGGTTGAAGAAGTCGTCTCAACAGATCGTCGTCAGTCGGGAACACCTCGCGTCTCCATCGTTGGTCGTCCCAATGTTGGCAAGAGCACGCTTTTCAACCGTTTGGTTGGCGAAGACCGATCAATTACTCACGACATGCCAGGGACTACTCGCGACGCCATTGACACTTTGGTGGAAACGCCAGATGGACCAATCATGTTCGTTGATACTGCGGGTATGCGACGCAAAAGCAAGGTTGACGACTCGGCGGAGTACTACTCGTTCGTTCGTGCGCTACGAGCAGTCGATGAATCAGATGTTGCCATCTTGGTGATCGACGCTCTTGAAGGCATCACAAACCAAGATCAACGTTTGGCCGAGCGCATTGACGCTGCTGGTTGCCCTGTCTTGGTTGTACTGAACAAGTGGGAAATGCTTGATGCAGAGCAACGTGATTACATTGATACCGAGATGGTGCGTAAGTTGTACTTCATCGGTGATGCACCGATTCTAAAGATGTCTGCATTGACAGGTAAGGGCGTGCATCGATTGGTTCCAATTCTTCAGGACAGTATCGAGACGTATCACAAGCGGGTACCCACCAAGGATGTCAATCGAGTTATCGCCGAGGCCCAACAGAAACACCCGGCGGGTGGCGGCTCAAGAGTGCTGTACGCATTGCAAGGTGCTTCAGACCCTCCAACATTCACCCTGTTCGTTAACCGCGAATTGCCTCAGCCCTACCTTCGCTATTTGGAGCGTTGCATCCGTGAGAAATTTGAGTTTGGTTCGACGCCTATCAAGATGCGCGTGAGAAAACGAGCGGATTGAGTAGTAATGCCTTGGTGTGAAGTATGCGCTAAGTATCTGGCGCCATCTGCCATGAATGTAGATGGATCTTGTCCATCGTGCAATCGTGTCGTAGCAAACACGAACATCAATGGTTCGATCACATCGGGGAATCTCGATTTGAAGAGTTTGGCCCGAGGTTCAAATGACGAAGACGTTTCCGTACCTTGGCATTTCAAGCTGCTCGTCGGTGCTTTGGTCTTGTACCTCTCTTGGCGTGTTGTCGACCTCTTTCGTTAACGACTGAGCGCGATAGCCTCAAGAACGTACGGGCTGTAGCGCAGCTTGGTTAGCGCGCTTGTCTGGGGGACAAGAGGTCGTGGGTTCAAATCCCGCCAGCCCGACCAATACTTAGAGACTGACTAAAGCGAGAGAAACTACTGCAAGAAGAAGGCCAACACCTTGCGATTTGTGGAGTCGCTCGTGGTCAAGTGTCATTGCCAAAAACACCGTTGCAACGGGATACATAGCGACCACAACAGACACAATTGACATCATTCCAGTATGCGTGGCTAACAGATAGAGGCCGTTTGCTGATGTGTCAAGTACTCCGGCTGCAATGGAGAGCAAAACAACATTCTTTGGAACGCTTAACTTCCTTGCTTGAACCAATGCAATCGCTGCAACAGTAGGAACGCTTACCAGGCGTTGACCAAACAGTGGCCACAAACCATGATCGTGGCTTGCGTTGCCCATGCACACAAAGATCATTCCAAAACCGATACCAGCTGCAACCGCCATCCAGATAACGCGTCCAGAAGTTGGAAGATCATGTTTATCGAGAACGTCGGCAACAAGCGCGACCGCAATGACGGCCAACAGAATTCCGATCCATGCAGAACCGCTAGGACGTTCTCCTGAAAGGACACCAGCGATAACGGGAACCGAAAGCCCGATTACGGCAGTAATCGGCGCGATGACGGTCATGGAACCTAGCGACATGGCCTTGTAAAAGGCCACAAGTGCAATTGCACCACCGAATCCACCGCCTGTAGTCCAAAGCCAACTTTCCAATGGCATGACAGGAGTACGGATAAAGATTAGAAAGATACCGATACCCACGAAGGCCGTGGCTTGACCGAAGAATGTGATCGAAGCGGAATTCGCAAATCTGGACGCCCTACTACCCGAATAATCGGCTACGCCGTAAAACAGAGCAGCGGTAAGGGCAAAAATGAACGTCATGTAAGGTTTGGTGATGCTTGGTTTAGGAACATTGATCAATACTGCCACGGTTTTGTTGGGTGGCTCGGTCGGGTTGATCATTGGCGATCGGATCCCCGAACGCATCCGCACAATTGTTGTTCAAGTAATCGGTTTGGTCACGCTCGGCTTGGGTCTGAGCGACGTCCTTAAGACGCACAACATGGTTTTCCCGTTGGTAGGCATGGTGCTAGGTGCAATCGTTGGAGAGGCGCTCAACATTGAACGTCGACTTGAGGGCATTGGTGAAGTGATTCGACGACGTTTTGCAGGCAAACAAGAACCTGGAAGATTTGTAAACGGATTTGTTACTGCAACGCTTCTTTTCTGTATTGGTCCTTTAACAATTTTGGGCGCGATGCAAGACGCAACGGGGGAGACTCCGCAGTTGTACATCATCAAGGGAACACTCGATGGTTTCATGAACGTCATATTCGGTGCCATTTACGGGGTAGGCGCGATATTCAGTGCTTTGAGTATTTTCGTTGTGCAAGGTTCACTTACGCTTGGCGGATCGGCCTTGGATAATTTACTCAATGATCGAATGCGTATTGAGCTGTTCTCAGCCGGTGGGTTCGCAGTCATGGCTATCGGACTTAACTTGCTTGAAATAAAGAAGATTCGTCTAGGTTCGTTGCTCCCTGGGTTGGTGATCACCCCATTACTCGTATGGCTTTTTGCTGTCCCAACGGGCGTGATTGGCTAGTAGGCATGTGCGGTAGGTTTACGCGCTTTACGCCGGTGGCGGATATCGCCAAGTCATTTAGCGCCATCGCATCTCAGGTTGAAATTCAGTCAAGTTTTAATATTTCACCAACACGAAGTATTTACGTTTTGCATGGCGGTGACTCAAGAGTCATCAAGGAAGCGAACTGGGGTCTTGTTCCTGCCTGGTCTGCTGATATTTCTAGGGCATCGAGCATGATCAACGCGAGGGTTGAATCCATTTTGGAGAAGCCGTCGTTTAGAAGCTTGGTTTCCACGCATCGTTGCGTCATTCCAATCGACGGATACTACGAATGGAAGCCGCAGATGACTAACGGCAAGGTTGTTGGTAAGCAGCCGTTTTATTTCAGAGCAATTGAAGAATCAGAATATTGTCATGACGGAATGCTGGCGATTGCTGGTTTGTGGACCACTTGGGGTAGTGGGGACGAGGCTTATGTCTCGTGCACTGCGTTAACCACGCAAGCATCGGAGCAAATTTCAGAGATACATCACAGAATGCCGTTATTACTGGATAAAGCAGGTCTAGCAACCTGGCTATCTAAAGATGTGGAAATCGATTTTGATGAGATCAAAATCTCTGAACAATTGCGTGTGAAGATTCAGTCGGTCAGCACAAGAGTGAATAATGCTCGCAATGACGATCCTTCACTCGTTGAATACGCCGTTATCGACGAATCGCAACCGCTTTCATTGTTTTAGGCATGTAGATGGCGAGCGATCTTGTCGCTTGTTTCTTGTAGTAGCTGGCCATCAACGTGGTCAGCCGCATTCGCAAACGAAAGATCATCGATGGAGTTTGTTGGTATTACGTGCAAATGGCAGTGATTGACCTCGAAGCCCGCAATGATCAAACCTGCCCGTTTGCAACCGAATGCTCTTTTTTGGGCGTTTCCGATGTTTGTTGCTATCTGAAACAGATGTTGTGAAAGATCAACGGTGAGGTCGGTCCATTGATCTACCTCGAGAATGGGAACAACTAAAGCGTGGCCAGTTGTAATTGGGTTGATCGACATGAAAGCCACACATTGATCGTCTCGATAGACAAACTTTGCAGGAATCTGTCCGTTAATGATCTTGGTAAACAATGTCGGCACGCTGACACAATATCGTGGCCGAATGATGTCTTGCGGGCTTGAAATTAGGACTAGTTTGGAATCGTGAGCGTGGTGGAGATTGGCCCAACGAAGATCGCTACCTTGCCGAATCTAATTACCCTGATTCGTTTACTTACGCTGCCTGTTTTCGTAACGATGCTTTTGGTCAACGAACAACGGGCCGGGGCGGCACTTCTATTGGGCGTTCTTGGTATGACCGACTGGGTGGACGGCTGGATCGCTCGACGATTCAATCAAACCTCGCAGTTTGGAATGGTCTTTGATCCTTTCGTCGATCGGGCTTTGTTTGTTGTCGGTACGGGCTCTGTGCTTATTGATGGCGGTGTTCCGTTGTGGTTCTGTGTTTGTATTTTGGTCCGCGAAGTGTTTGTCGGATTGATGATGGCGATTGGAACATTGGTCGGGATGAAGCGCTTTCCCGTGAGTATCTGGGGGAAGCGGTACACATTTCTTCTGATGACGGCAGTTCCTCTGCTGTTACTGGGTACGAGCACACATGTGACGGCCGATGCGGCATGGCTTGGTGGTTGGTTTCTGGGCATCCCAGGGCTGGTTATGAGTTACGTGGTTGGAGTTCTCTATATACCAGAAGTGCTTCGGAACGTACGTTTGGGCCGAGCCGAGCGAGCACTACCGTAGGGGCGATGGCGTACGTTTTTTGCAATCAATGCGGGCATAGAAACCCACCCAATTCGGGTTTCTGCTCTGCCTGTGGTTCCGTACTTGATCACCCAGCCGAGCGTACGATCGTGTTGAGCGCAATAGATCCGTTGCAGGACGCTCCTGGCAACAGTGATAACACGCGAGTTGTCTTGGACGAATCAACGCGGGGCAGAGGGATCCTTGTCATGAGATCTGGTGCCTATTCGGGAGATCGATACTTGTTGCAGCCCGACGTCTCGTCAATTGGTCGCCACCCGGACAGTGTGGTGTGTCTAGATGATGTGACGGTTTCAAGGAGGCATGCCGAAGTGCAATGCACCGACGGTGTCTATTCGGTCGTAGATCTTGGATCTTTAAATGGTACGTACGTCAATCAAACTCGTATTGACGAAGGTGCGATTGAGCATGGAGACGAATTACAGATTGGTAAGTACCGGATGGTCTTTTTTGATGGTTCGCAGGCCTAAACAGACGTTTTCTTTGTACGGCCCAGATCGTGCCACACTGGTCGTGTGCTGATGGATGAGAAAAACTACTTGTCTATTGGTGAAGTCCTTGGATTGTTGCTTGACGAATTTCCTGACGTGACGATTTCCAAAATCCGATTTTTGGAAAGCCAAGGCCTCATAGAGCCTGAGCGAACGCCGTCTGGTTATCGAAAGTTCAGTACGGCGGAAATAGACCGACTTCGTTTTATTCTTCGAGAACAACGTGAAAATTATCTGCCACTGAAAGTGATTCGAAACCGTCTCGAAGGTGACACCAGCGACGGAATGATTCGCCCCTACGAGGACACAAACCCAAGAGGCATTCGCAATGTCACTCCGGCTTCTCACCCCGCAGCCAGCAAGTCGATACCTCAAGCACCAGCTAAGCCCCGCGGACGACAAGCCGAGCGCGACAACACGACATCTCTCAATCGAGACGAACTTTTGCAGGAAGCGACCATTGACGATGCGGTACTCAAGCAATTGGTTGGCGCAGGTTTGGTCACCCCAAAGACCGTTGGCGACATGGAAATGTTTAGCGTCCTAGATAGGGAAATAGTCGAGGTCGGTGCCAAATTTGTCGAGTTGGGAATTGATGTAAGGCACCTCAAGGCTTGGAAACATTCGGCCGAACGCGAAATGGCATTGTTCGAGCAGCGAATCATTCCTTTTCTTCGTCAGAGAAACCCAGCTGCGCGTGAACAAGCGATGGAATTGCTCAACGATCTCATTGAGTTAGGCGAGCAGCTTCGTGCTTCATTGATGGCTGCTGCAGCGAAGCCATATGTAGAAGGTCGGTAGCGGTTGCTACTATTCGCTCATGCTTGTTGAACTTAACCTCGTGGGAGTTCGGCTAGAAGTTCCGTCAAACGTTCCAGTCTTGATGCTGAAGGAAACCGAAGGAAAGATGCGTGAGCTCCCAATTTTCATTGGTGGGCCAGAAGCATCCGCAATTCACTATGCATTGGAAGGCATCGTTCCCGAGCGACCTCTGACGCACGATCTGTTGGTCACGGTTGTGTCCGAAATGGGCGGAACTATCGAAAAAATTGTGTTGACGGATGTTGTTGAGCACACGTACTTCGCCGAGATTGAAATCGCGGTGAAGGGCTCTACGAACAGAGTTTCAGCAAGACCGTCGGATGCTGTGGCCATCGCTGTTCGTGTGGGTGCCCCCATTTTCGCTGAATCTGCCTTGATGGACTCGGCCGCCAAAGAGCCTCCTGTTGTGCAGCCAGACGAAGAGGAGGGGATCTTGGACGATTTCCGCCAGTTCATCAACAGCATTAACCCAGAGGATTTTCAGGGCTAGTCATCGGCGATTCTTGGGCTTAGCCTAAAGATATGGATCAGGGTTACAGCGGTTCGCAAGCAGCCGAGGTTGTCGGGATTACGTATCGTCAACTCGATTATTGGGCCCGAACAGACTTGATCCGCCCATCTTCGTGCGACGCAAAAGGCAGCGGTACACGCAGGGTGTACAACTACAGAAATCTGTTGGAACTTCGCGTGATCAAGAATCTTCTCGATGCAGGAATCAAACTTGAATCAGTGCGCGAAGTTTTTCGCTATTTGCGCGACCACGTGGACACGGAAATTACTGCGGCGCACATTGTGATCAGCGGTCAGTCGGTCGTGCTGTGCCAAGGCGATCAATTGGTTGACGTGATGCGCGGAGGACAAGGCGTACTGAACGTCCTGCCGCTAGCAGGAGTGAAAGAACAAGTTGATTCGAGGATTGTGCTCATGAGCAATTCAGCCCTTCAGCCGCAGCTCGGGCAACAGCACCGCGCGATTGCGCTCTAGCTTTCGCTGGTCGGGCTCTTACTCGGTCCGCTCTGGGGCAGAAACGAAAGTAAAGGCCCGAGTCGTTTTGTTAGCTCATTCAAAGCGCCGCTGATATCTGCAAGCCTTGAAGTGGCAGACAGCGCACCATTGATGTGCGGAGCGATCTGACGTACCGGTCCTTCGATGTCGTCGAGAAGACGATTCACACGCGTCGCTACTTGATTCAGATTGTCCATCGATTGCACGAAGAGTTCCATGCTCGCGATCAACGCCTCTACGGTTCGCTTGGCTTGGTCGACGGCTTTGGCTCCGTTAGCTAAGGGATTGAGCGAGTTGACGAGATTGAGAAGGTCATCCAAGCCATTTGGTTGTGGGGAGGCGCCATTTGTGGTTTCGCTCATGGGGAAAGAGTAGTGGGGAAGTGGCTGTTCGGTCTTTGCGTCATGACGTAATTAAGAGCCTTATTGCATGGTGCCGTATTGGCCTACATCACCCTTTGTGCCGCTTTGCAACGATTTCTCCGTGGCTGAATCCAAATCGTCTAGGAATTGCTCTATGACTGCATCATGAACTGCGTTCACGGTGCAGTGCAGCGAGTCGGGAGGTGTTTGACGGTCGACATACCAGCCTTTTTCCCATAGCAAATCGGCAATAGCAAAGACATTCAATTTCTGCGGATCACGAGCACCAAATGACAACAACAGCGCGTCAGGTTCCGCGCGAAGATGAAGCCAATTGTGATTGCGAAGATGATCAGCAAGTCGTGAAGTAGCGTGCATCGCTTGCTGCGTAAGTTTCTGGTATCCATCGTCGCCAAGATGATTCATCACCGCCCAAGCCGCTGCAATAGGGCCACCAGACTTGGTCCCCAGCATCCCGGAAGACGCGTACATGCCGCCCAACCAGTCGTCCGTAATAAAGCCTTGGAAGGAACGCAGCCGTTTGTCGGCGTACATGATGACCGATGCTCCCTTGGACGTGTAGCCGAATTTGTGCAGATCTACAGACATCGAAGTAACACCGGATACCTGGAAGTTCCACGATGGAATGTTGCGTCCTAAACGTTCGAGATAGGCGAGTGAAACACCACCCATGCATGCATCAACATGGCAGTTAACTCCCATTTCAACAGCTAAAGCAGCAACAGAGGGAACGTCATCAATTACGCCTTGCGGATATTGCGGGGCAGAGCAGGC
>Ga0102913_1000070_pt1 | contig 24981 bp, 26 predicted proteins | sample Colrivmet1560A02_FD_78197 | JGI IMG/M metagenome (GOLD analysis project Ga0102913, IMG submission 78197) | Estuarine microbial communities from the Columbia River estuary - metaG 1560A-02 | ecosystem: Environmental > Aquatic > Marine > Intertidal zone > Estuary | place: USA: Columbia River... | reverse complement strand
CGAGGCGGCCGCCACGGTCACAAAACCGTTCTGGTGGATGCGGTTGGACATCAAAGGACTGGTATCCGTCATGTTCACCGTTGACCGAAGGGGAGGCAACCCGAAAGGTCTGCCCACCCCTGTTAAAGGGGCCTTATGTCCGCTCAGCCGCTCAAAGAAGTCCGTATCTTTTCGCCTGCCACCGTGGCCAACGTGGCCTGCGGTTTCGACGTGCTTGGCTTCTGCATCGATGCCCCGGGCGACGAGATCGTGGCCCGCTTCTCGACCACCCCCGGCCTGCGCATCACCAAGATCACCGGCGACGATGGCCGCCTGCCCCTCGATTCGAAGAAGAATACCGCGGGGGTCTCCGCCCACGCACTCCTCCGTCACCTCGGCAAGAGCGACCTCGGTATCGAGATGGAGATCCATAAGAAGATGCCCTTCGGCAGTGGTCTCGGCTCCAGCGCTGCGAGCGCGGTCGGTGGCGCCTTCGTCGTCAATCGTCTCCTGGGCGACCCACTGACGCGTCTCCAGCTGTTGCCTTTCGTGGTCGCCGGCGAAGCTGCGGCCGACGGCGCTTGGCATGCCGACAACGTCGGACCTTGTCTCCTCGGCGGCATCACCTTGATCCGTTCCAATGCCGAGCTCGACGTGATGGACGTGCCGATTCCGGAGCGTCTCTGGGCCGCCGTCGTGCATCCAGACATCGTCGTGCTCACCAAGGTCGCCCGCGAGATCATGCCTCGCCAGATTCAGCTCGAGACTTCCACGCAGCAGAGCGGTAACCTCGGAGGCCTCCTGTGCGGCTTCTTTAAGAGCGACTACGCCCTCATCGGCCGTTCGCTCCATGACCTTATCGCCGAGCCGCACCGCCACCGCTTGATTCCTGAGTTCTACCGCGCCAAGGCCGCCGCCATGGCCGCCGGTGCGCTGGGCTTCTCGATCTCTGGTGCTGGCCCCAGCGTGTTCGCGCTCTGTGACGGCGAAGAGACTGCCCGCAAGGTTGCGGCCGCCGTCGCCGCCGTGTTCGCTTCGGTGCCGATCAAGGCCACGCCTTACGTCTCGCGCATCAATCCCAAGGGTGTCCATGTCCTCTCCGAGTCCTAAGTTGGAATTCGTCTCCACCGTCGACGCTTCCTGTCGCGGTTCGCTGCGTGACGTGCTGCTTTCGGCCATACCCGCCAAGGGCGGCCTCTGGGTGCCGGCGCAGATCCCGCAGATCGCACCCGACTTCGTGGAGCGTTATCGCGCTGCGTCCTACGCCGACCTCGCCGAGGCGGTCGTAGCCCCGTATTTCGCCGAAGTCCTCGGCCCAGCGGTCCTCCGTCAGCTCTGCCAAGAGGCCTTCAACTTCCCCGTGCCGCTCGTACACCCCGAGGGATTCAAGGGCACGCCGGCTGAACGCATCGCCGTCCTCGAGCTCTTCCAAGGTCCGTCCGCGGCCTTCAAGGATTTTGCGGTCCGCACACTTGTGCGCGTCACCGCGCGTGTCCTCGGTGACGAGTTCCCACAGCTGACCGTGCTCGCCGCGACTTCCGGCGATACGGGCGCCGCTGTCACGGAAGCTTGCTCAGGTGTCCCCGGCGTCCGCGCCGTGGTGCTCTACCCGCGCATCGGCGTCAGTGGTGTGCAGGAATCGCAGATCGCTCGCGCCCGCCCTGGAGTCGTCGCGCTGTCTGTCGATGGTACGTTTGACGATTGCCAGGCGATGGTGAAGCGGGCGCTCGCCGATGAATCTCTGCGCCGTCACCGCCCGTTGCTCACGGCCAACTCCATCAATCCCGTTCGTCTGATCGCACAGGTCCCGTTCGCCTTCCACGCCAAGCGCCTGCTGGATCCTGGTCGTCGCATGGGCATCGTGGTCCCTTCGGGTAATCTCGGTAACGTCGGCGCTGTGCAGCTCGCCCGCCGTATGGGTCTCGATGTCGCCGCGCTCGTCGCCGCGACCAACACCAATTCGCCTTTGCCCGACCTTTTCGCCACCGGCGAATATCGTCCGCGCCGCGCCACCCCCACGGCCTCTAATGCCATGGACATCGGTGACCCGAATAACCTCAGCCGCCTGCTCGCCTGGCGTGAGGGTGGTCCGGCCGTCAGCGCCGTCACCATCGATGACAAGGCCACGCTCGATGCCATGCGCCGCGTTCGCGCCGCGGGCGGTTATATTCTTTGCCCGCACTCCGCGGTCGGCTGGAAGGCCGCCGAGGATCTGCTGGCACGCGCCGGCGATAAGCTCGACGATGTCGTCGTCTTCGGCACCGCGCATCCGGCTAAATTCCCTGATGTATTGCAGGAAGCCTTTGGCGACGCTCATGCCTCGCGGTTCCCGGGCGAACTGCCCGCGCCGGCGCCGATCAGGATTGGCAACGACTTCGAGGCCGTCCGTAAGGTCCTCGAATCTGAAGCCGGCTTTGGTCGCTAAGGCTTACTTAGACGAGCTGTCCGGATTCGGCTTGGCCGCGGTCTTCTTGACCGGGGCAGCCTTTTCGGCGGGCGCCTGTTCGATCACGATGATGCAGCCCGAGAGGGTGAGGCTGGCGAGGGCGAGCGTGGCGACGAGGAAGGTCTTCATACACGGGAGCATGGAGTGCAGACGGGTTGGGTAAATCCTCAAAACAAAAGGCCGCCCGGAGGCGGCCTTGGCGGACAGTTCGGCGACCGTTCACTCCGTGTCGGACACTGCGAACGTGACGTTCGAGATGTTCGCTTTGGCAAGGCAATCGAGGACGTTGATCACGCGCTCATAGCGGGCATTCTCTTCGGCCTGGACCGTGATGAGTAGTTTGGTCTTGGACTGCTCGGCAGCTTGGCCCAGTTGCTTCATCTGGTTATAGAGGCTCTCGAGGAGCTTATCGCCAGGCGCACCGACGGGGTCTTCGTTGAGGGTGATATCTCCGGTCTCGCTGACGCCGATGGTGACTTCGTCGGGGAGCTCGGTTTCCTTGGCGGTCTCGGCGTTGCCGGGGAGGGTGGTCTTAAGCTCATGTTCGACCTTCACGGCGCCGGCCATGACCATGAAGAAGAGCATGATCACGAAGACCACGTCGATCATGGGAGCAATCTGGAAGCCGGGATTAGACTCGGCCTGTTCGGGGGCTTGTTTCATGGCTTATTCTTCTTTGTTGAGGCCCGAGAAGGCGATGTTGTCGATGCCGGCTTCGGCACCCCATTCGAGGGCCTTAGAGATGTACTTCGCGTGGCATTCCTTGTCGGCGCGGATCAGGAGGCGATACTTCTCGTTCGTGCCCTTGCGGTCTGAGAGTTCTTTCGCGATGCCGTCCTTGTCGTTCGGGTCGATCTCGCGGTCGTCGATCTTGTACTTAGCCTGTCCCGTGGTCTTATCCCACGAGATATTGATGAGTCCCGCCGCCGCCTTGTCGTCTCGCTTCACGCCATTGGAGGCGACCGGGAGGGAGATGTTCTTGTCCACCTTCAGCACCTGCGCCGAAGTGATGGACATGAAGAAGATCAGTAGCACCAAGAGCACGTCGATCATCGGCGCGACCTGAAACTCTGGTTCCCCTTCTCCGCCTCCTCCTCCGCCTGCCATGGCTGTCTTGTTTGGTTAGGGGTGGAAAGGGCTTACGACTGGACGTTCGAGGACGTGTTCCAATCGGGCTTGGCGGCGTAGATCTCTTCGTCGCCGACCTTACGGCCTTCGATTTCTTCGTAGGGGAAGGCGCGGAACAAGCCGGTCACGATCTCCGTGATGTCGTGGATGCCCTTGTTGATGCGGTTCGCTAGGAGGTAGTAGGAGATGAAGGCCGGAATCGCGATGAAGAGGCCCGAGGCGGTCGCCACGAGCACTTCGCCGATAGCGCCGGAGAGCTTGGAGGGGTCGCCCACACCGGAGGTGCCGAGGGTTTCGAACGCGCTCATCATGCCGGTCACGGTGCCGACCAGGCCGATCATCGGGGTGCAAACGCCGATCACGGAGAGGTAGGAGGAACGGCCCTTGAGCTCGGCTTGGACACGGGTGATCTCAGAGATGATGGCTTCTTCGGTCATCGTCTTGCCATCCGGGGTGAAGGCGACGCCAGCGCGGACGACGTCAGCGAGGGGGGAGCCGGCGGACTTGGCGAAGGCGTAGGCGCCGACGTAGTCACCCTTTTTAAAGAGCTCGCGGATCTGGGTGACATGGTCGACCGGGTAGAGTTTGCCAGCGCCCGTGCGGATGTAGCCGTCGACGATAAACCAGATCATCGCCACAGAGCAGGCCGTGATCGGGTACATGACCCAGCCGCCCTCGATGAACAGGTCCATGAGGGTCTTCTTGTGGGCGCCACCGGCGGCTTCCTGGGCCGAGGCTGCGATGGTCATCAGGCCGAGGAGGACGGCGCTGAAGGAGGTATTACGGAGGTTCATCTTCATGATGATGGGGTGTAGGTTGTTTTTAGGTTAGGTTTTGGAAAGGGGCAAGGACTCACTTATTGCCTTCGACCTTCTCTTCGGCCGCGAGCTTGGGCTTGGCCATGATGACGCCATCCGGCAGGGGGCCGCCGGCGGCAATCTTCTTCTGGTCGGCCTCGGCCTTGGCACGTTCTTCCTTGGGAAGCATCTTCTTGGCTTCTTCAGCCTCCTTGGAGACCGGATAGGAGACGATGATGTCGTAGAGGTAGCGATTCGCGACGGTCTCAAGCTTCTGGCCGCGAAGGGCGGGGCTGTCCATGCCGCGGAATGACCGGGCGGCGCCCAGCATGGCCTTCGGTACGATTTCGGTCTCGGAGCCGAAGAAGACTGGTACGCGCAGGTAGGTGGTCATCGCCGCTTCGTACTTCTTGGAGGCGAAGAGCGAGTTGCCCTTCACGAGGTGGAGGCGGGCCTGGAGTTCGACGGTATCCACCTTGGTCAGGAGTTCCGTGGATTCTTTTATGACCGCCTCGTGTTCGCCGTTGCGGGCGCGTTGCATCAAGCGGGCGAGCTGGATTTGGGTGGCGACTTCGGGAAGCTTGGCGGCTTCTTCCTTCTCGAAGGCGGTGAGGAACGATTCCGTGGCGGCGTCGTTCTCAAGGCGGTCGAGGGCGTCGAGCTTGACGATGGACGCACGGACCCACCAAGAGCCAGGGATGTTCTTAATCGGTTCGAAGAACTTGAGCACGGCTTCAACGTTGTCGAGGGCCTTGGCTGGTTCGCCCCGGCTGACGTTGGCCTGGGCGTCCGTGAGGCGAGAGGGCATCGGCCAAATCACTTCGGTGACTTCGGATAGCTTACGGGTGAGGGTCACCTCGATACCGCCGGAATTGCTGACGCGGACAATCTCTCCCTTGATGACGTTGATCGTACCTTTCTTGGTATCGACGATTGGCTTCGGCGGGATGGAACTGTCCATCTTGAACGGGTCGTTGATCTCCCAGCGTTCGCCCTTGAAGACGAAGGTCTGGGCCGGCGACGAGGCGGCGGCGAGGAGCGCGAGGGAGGGGAGGAAGAAGGAGAGTCGCATGATGATCAGAGTCCGAGGAGGAAGGATTTGGCTTCTTGGGCTTCGCGGGTGTCCTTGATGCGGTCCTTCTCGAGCATCTCCTTCAGCAGCACCTTGGCGGCGTCCTTCTGGTTGAGCTTCGTGGCGAACAGCTTGGCGGAAGCGAAATAGGACTTAGCGGCCCAGACCTCATATTTCTTCCAAGTCATGAAGCAGCGGCGGTAGTAGGCGATGGCCTCGTTGTAGCCCTTCTCGTCGGTCGCCTGGCGTTCGGCCATTAGGCCGAGCCAGTAGAGGGAGGCGGCCGTCTTTTCGCCGCGCCATTCCTTGGTCTTGGCGATTTCCTCGAACTCGTCCTTGGCTTCTTTGTACTTCGCGAGTTCGGCAAGGGCGCGGGCGCGCGTGAAGCGGAGGTCGAGTTCCTTCGACATCAAGATGTTGTTGTCGATGGCCTCGTTGCAGAGCGAGAGGGCTTCGGCATACTTCTTATTGGCGAAGGCGATATCCGCCAGGCCGGCGAAACCATAGTCGGCGTATTCTGAGGAGCGGGAATGCTCGAGGATGTAACTGAAATAATCGGCGGCCTTCTTTGGGTCGCCCTTCGCGAGGAGGCTGTCGCCGACGAGTCCAAGGATCGTCGGGTTGAGTTCCTCGGCCTTGTAGTTGGCGGCAATCTTGGCGAAGTTGGCGGCGGTCTTCTCCGGTTCGCGGGTGAAGACTGCGAGCTGTCCGAGGGCGAAGAAGCCGCGGGCCTGGGCGACGAGGGAATTGCGGTGATCTTCAAGGCGGAGCAGCTTGACCATCTCTTTTTCGGCATCCTCGCTGGTGTAGGCGCCGGGCTCGGGCTTGGCCCCCGGCTTCACACGCTTGACCTTGCGAGCGATTTTCTCGGCGAGGAAGACGATGAGCTTCTCGGTGCCTTCCTGGGTGCGGTCGTTAATGGATTCGGAGACGGCGTCGGACAGGATCTTGAGCGCACGCTTCTTCTGCTCGGCGATGGAGACCTGGCGCTTGGCCTCGACCTTGGCGAGTTCGGCCTCGAGTTCGGTGGAGAGCTTCCGGACGGACGCCTTGGCAACGTCGATCTCGGGTTGGGTGACACCCTGCTTGCGCTCGAGTGTGTCGACGGCCTTGCGGGCGTCGGCGAGCTGGGTGCTGAAATTCTTGCGGACCTTCTCAGACTCGGCGGCGAACTCGGGCATGTCGCCCATGCGCTCGGTCGAGCGGATGACCTCGTAGAGGTAGGTCATCGCCTTCGGGTCGTTGTGGTTCCAGTCGAAGATTTCTTTAAACAGGTCGCGCATGCGCTTGTGCTCGCCGCGCCCCGGGAGGAGCTTGCGGAGCTCGCCGAGGACGAATTCGAGGGCCTGCGGATTGGTGCGGGCGTTCTTGGCGGCGGCTTCGTAGGCGTCGATGGCCTTATTGGTGACGGCTTCCTTCTCCTTCTCGAACTTGGTCTTGATCTCGACGAACTTGGCCTTGTCGGGAGTCTTGGCGTTGATGCGGACGTCGATGTCAGCGGCCTTGACCTTCTTATCGATCTCGTCGGCGAGGGCGATGTTGGCGTCGCCGATCAGCGTATAGACCTCGGGCATCTGGGCGATGACCTCGTCGGTGTTGTCCTTGGCGTAATCCTTAATCCAGTCTTCGCAAATCTTGATGGTGCCTGGGATATCGCGCGGGGAGGTGCCGAACTTGACGATGGCCTGACGGTAGCGGACGTCAGGGATGAACTGTCCCTTCGGGTATTCCTGCTCGTATTTATCGAAGTCGACCTTGGTCTCCTTGTACTTGCCTTGGAAGAACGAGCAGAGCGCGTTCATGTAGAGCACCTGCTGGCGGACCGGGGAGCGCTCGTGCTTCTTGAGGAATTCCTCGAACGCTTTCTGGGCGGGCGCCCAGTCGACCTGGGAGAAGAGGCAGGCCGCGATACGGAAATCAATCTCTTCGATGACCTCGGGCGTCAGGGTCTTTACGTTAGCCTGGACCCACTTGTAGTGGGCGATGGCCTCGGGAAACTCTTCTCGCTCCTGGGAGATGTCGCCGAGGATCAGCGCGATGGAGGAGACCTGTTCATCTTTTGGGAACTTCGAGATGAACTCCTTGCACTTTGCCTGGGCCTCATTGTCGCGGCCGATGCGGCGCAGCGCGAGGATGTGGTAGTAGTAGGCGCCGGAGATGCGGCTGAATCCGGGGCTATTCTCGAAGATGTCGAGGAAGGCCACGTGGGCCTCCCAAGGGCGCTTCAGCTCGAGAAGGCAGAGACCGATGCGGTAGGAGATAAACGCGTCGTAGTCCTTGTTGGCGTTGAACTCTTCCTGGATCTTCTTGAACTGCGTGACCTCCTGCTTGGTCTTCTCGAGGTTGGCGGCCTGTTCGGGGCTCGGCTTGGGGAAGTTCTTGGTCAGCGTGTCGACCTCGTTCTGCTTGGCCTCGATGGCGCGGCCAAAAGAGCTGCTGAGGTTGGCGCGACGTAGCGTGCCTTGATAATTAGTGAGAGCCTGGCGGTAGAAGTCGGCGCGGAAATTCTCGTCGGCGGCCGTTTCGGCGGCGGAGAAGCGAGCGTCGCCGATCTCGAGGCGCTGGAAGTTGGAGCGGACGACTTCGACGGGCGAGCCATTGCTCTTCGCGTCGATCTCGTTCTTCAGCTGGGACGCTTCCTTGGCCAGACCGAGCTTGGTGTACATGTCGACCAACTTGTAGGCGGCCTCGCGGCGTTCCGGCGTGTTGATACCATCGGCGGTCGCCTGCTTCAATAGGGTCAGGGCCTGGGCGTAGGCGGCCCTCTTGACGTCATCCGGCGAGCTCTTGGCGCGGTCGACGATGATCTGAGCGGAAAGGGTGAAGGCGTTGACGCGCTCTTCGGGGCGGGCGAGCGGGTTGATGCGAATCTTTTCGAGGCGGGCGAGCGCGAGCTCCCATTTACCCTGCTTGGAAAAGGCTTCGATGAGCAGAAGTTCGGCGGTGCCGCGGCGGTTATCGGTATCGGACAGGAAGTCTTCCGTGCCCTTGGGGAACTTGTCGAGGAAGGCGGCCAGCTCGGCTTCCGCGCGCGGCCAATCCTTGATGAAGAAATGACAGAGGGATTTCTGGAAGGAGACGACGGCCTTGAGCTTCGGTTCGACGTCGACGGCTTTGGCGTCGAGATCCTCAAACAGTGCGAGCGCCTCGCGGTACTTCTTTTCTTCGAGGTTCTTGATGGCATCCTTGTAGAGGAGGGACAGTGGGTCCTCCTGCGGCTTCTGGGCGGTCGGCAGCGGGCGAGCCTGCGCCTTCAAGTCGCCGGTGACGGGGGTCAGGGCAATGAGGACGGCGAGCAGGGCGGCCTTGGCCAATTTATAGGTGCGGGACTCTTTGATAAGCATCGGGTGAGGGGAGCGTTTAGCTCCGCATCGGGGGTATGTAGAATTAGCCCAGCCGACCGCAGATTGCCAAGCAATAAGCCCCTTTTGAAAGACATTCGTTCGGGGGGGTGTGCCCCAGGGGCGGCCCCTGTGAATAACTCAGCCTCCGGGCTTCATGCCCGTCGCCAGAATGGTCTCAAAACAGGGCTCTTTGACTTCTTTAGCAACGACCCGCACCTCGGATTGGCGGAAGCCAGCCTCCTCGATCCAGTCATGGAGTTCGTTTTCTTTGAAACCGAGCCAGCGGTCAGCGTAAAGTTCTCGGGCTTTCTCGAAACGATGGGCGCGGAGGTCGAGGATGAGTAAGCGTCCGCCGGGCTTGAGGATGCGGAAGGCTTCCGACAGCGCCAGTCGCGGGTTCTCGGCGTGGTGCAGGGCTTGGCTGAGCAAGGCGAGGTCGATACTCCGGTCAGGCAGGGGGACTTTTTCGATATTACCGAGGATGTAGGTCAAGTTCCGGAGGTGCTCCTTCTTGGCCAAAGCGCGGCCGACCTGAACCATCCGGGGGGAGTTATCGACACAGTGGACGCTCTCGGCTTGGCGGGCCAGCAGGCGGGAGAGCGTGCCGTCGCCGGCCCCGAGGTCAGCGATCCGCACGCGAGGGGTGAGAAGGAAGAGCATCTGCCCGATCGCTTCCCATGACCGGCCAGGGCAGTAGTTGCGGCCGAGACGGTCGGCGACGAGGTTGAAGTGCTGCTCGGCTTTCTGGCGTCGCTTCTCGATGATGCGTTGCAGGGAGCGCTGGTCCGCGGCGGACTTAGGCTCACGCGCGCTGGCGGCGAGGGCGGCGTCGACGATGCCGGCGACGCTCACCGGCAGGTCGCGGGCGAGCGAGTAGAACGACTTCTTGCCATCGCGGCGGTCGTTCACGAGCTGAGCCTTGCGCAGTAGGGCGAGGTGGGTCGAGATACGCGACTGCGGGAGCCCGAGGATTTCCTGGAGCTCTCCGACCGCCAGCTCACCTCGGTGCAACAGGTGAAGGATGCGGGACCGGGACGGGTCGGCTAGGAGGCGTAGGGTTTCCCAGGGGTCGGACATGCGGGCAGGTTGGGGTGCGCCGGCGTCCGTGTCAAAAGAGGAAGCCCCGTTTCCGGGGCTTCGTCAGCAGGCCATTCGGCGGGGGCTTAGCGCTTATCCACCCAGCGGGTAATGCGGACGACGGTCCAGTTCTCGGCCTTGCCGTTGATGTTCGTCGTGAAGGTCTCCCCCGTCTTGTGGTTGAGGAACTGCTTAGCCAGCGGCGAGATGTAGGAGAGGATGTTCTTCTCCGGTTCGCCGTCCCAGGCGCCGAGCAGGTCATAGGCGATCTCGGCCTGGTCGGAGCCGCGGCGGAAGACCACGCTGGAGCCGACGCTGATGGTTTCCGTGTTGGCTTCCTTGAAGTCGGTGACCTTGGCCTTCTTGAGGATGCCATCGAGCTCGGCGCGGCGGGCGGCGAGGGTGTCATGGTCCTGACGGGCCATCTTGTATTCGGAATTTTCCTTCAAGTCGCCATGTTCCTTGGCGATCTGGATGGCTTCCTTGACCGCGGGGAGACGCACCTTGACGATATCCTCGAGCTCACGCTCCTTTTCCTCCTTGGAGGCCTTGGAGACGAGGAGTTCCTTTTCCTCGGCTTCGGAGCCGGAATGCTTGGACTTGGCGAGGCGCTGGACGTGCGGCTCGATTTTGGCGAGGCGCGAGAGGAGAGCCTTCTTGGTCATCTCGTCGAAGCCTTGGCTGCTCATCATCGTGCGGGTGAGGTCGAAGATGGTCTCGCTATCGGCCTTCTTGCCGTCGGCGGGGATGAGGATGTTGGCGATGAGTTCCTTGTCCTTGATGAGTTCGTTGGCGAGCGGGATACGGGCCGTGGAGTTGGACTCGAGGGACTCCGTGTCGATCGATGAAAGGATGGCGCCGAGCAACGAGGGGTTGATCAGGCGGCCGACGATATCGGCATACTTCTTCGAGTCGCGATTCTTGATGACCCAGATGATGACCGGAGCGCGGAGTTCGCGGGTCTCGAGCCATTGAGCGAAGCGGGCGGAGACGGTGGCGGCGAGTTCTTGGTCGCAGAGGTAGGCAATCGATTCGGAGACGAGCTTGGCGGAGCCGCTCTTCGTGCCGCCGATATCGCGATTGCGGAGTAGGTCGAAGGCGCGTTCGGACCAGTTGTCTCCGTGATGCGCCCGGACGAGGTCGAGCAGGCTGCGGATCTTCTCGGTGGTGTGAGGGATGTTCAGCGCCACGAAGGCGAGATCGCTTTCAGAACAGAGGGCGATGATTTCCGAGGCCGTCGGGCTGACGGTCTCGACGTTCTCGACGGCGGAGCGGAAGAATTTATCGCGGTTCCAGATGCCTCCGAGGATGGCGGGAAGGTTGTCGCGCTTGCGGGCGGTCTCGAGCTTCTTGATTTCCTTGGCGAGGTCCGCAGAGACCTTTTCGAGGTTGGCAACGTTGGCGGCCGAGCGGGTCTCCGCGGAGGCGCTGCCGGCGAGCTCTTCGAGGAGCACGAGCTTACGTTCGAAATTAGGGGCGCTTTCGTACTGGGCGAAAAGGTCTTCGCCGAGGTCCTTGGGGGCTTCGAGCAGGGCGTACAGGCCGCCTTTACGCTCGGGGACGAGGATGGCGCGGTCCTTGCGGAGGGCGGCGCGAGCCTTGGTCCACCAGGCCTTGAAGGAGGTGGCGCGATCCTTGCCGGCTGGCAGGGAGGCGAAATAGACGCGATCGAGGTTGGCCTCGAGGGCGTAGGAAGTGCATTCGCCGGTAGGGTATTCGGCGAGGAGGGCCTTCACGACGCCGGCAGGGTCGTTGGCGACCATGTTGGCAACCTCGGCTTTGCTGGTGTCGCCGTAGGCCTTAGCCACGACGCCGTTGGGATTGATGACCTCGATCTTGCCGAGGAAGAAGGCGGCATCCATGGCGTGGGCCTTCTTGTTCTGTTCGGGGAAATCGACGGTGAGGCGCTTGGTGGCTTCGTCGTAGGCGCGGATGACGCCGATACCCCAGGCTTGGTGGAGGCAGAAGGCCGGCTGACCCGTGGCTACCAAGTCGATGGCGGCCTGCAGGGAGTTAATTTTACCACCTTGTGGGTTGTGGGCCTTGTTGCTCATTGCAAAAATGGGTTTTGGGGGTAATAATTCTCACTTGCAAGCAGGAAGGCGGGGGGCTTTGGGGTCTATGCCTCGACAGCCCTCCCGGCCTGCGTCCCCCATGGCCTTTAAGCCCGAAAAACCCTCAATCCACGGCGAAACTCCCGAGACCCTCGGCGAGCGATTGGTCGCGGACGGCCATCCTCGCTACCGGGCTGGTCAGGTCTTCGAATGGCTCTACCCCCGCCGGGCCGAGACCCCGGAGGCGATGACCAACCTTCCCGCCAACCTCCGGAGCTGGCTTTCGGCCAATTATGATTTCGAGGCGACCAGTCTGGTCCAGCGGAAGGCCTCCTCCGACGTTACCCAGAAAATCCTTCAACGCCTCCGGGACGGCTCCCTCATCGAGACCGTCATTATCCGGGCCCCGATGGAGGGGGTGGGGCAAGAGAAGTCCCGCCGGACGATCTGCATCTCGACCCAGGTCGGCTGCGCCTATGGCTGCAAATTCTGCGCTTCGGGCCTCGATGGCTGGAAGCGCGACCTTTCGATCGGTGAAATCGTCTCCCAACTCGTCCAAGTCTGCCGCATCGAAGACAAGACCGACCCCGCCCGCGCCGCCGAAGGGCTGGCGTCCTTCGACAACATCGTGGTGATGGGGATGGGTGAGCCGCTGGCCAACTACGAGAACCTGATGTCCGCGCTCCGCATCGTGAACGCCCCCTGGGGCTTCGGCTTCGGCGCCCGCCGTGTCACGATTTCTACTTCGGGCGTGGTCCCCAAGATCCTCAAACTCGCCGAGGAGCCGCTGGGCTTCCGCCTTGCCATCAGTCTGCACGGCGCGACCAACGAGGTCCGTAATCAAATTATGCCGGTAAATAAGAAGTTCCCGCTCGAGGAACTCATCCCCGCAGCGAAGGCCTTCGCCCGCAAGCATGGCCGGATGCTGACCTTGGAATTCATCCTGATCGAAGACATCAACGACTCGCTCGATCAGGCCAAACGGCTTGCCGTCATCGCTCGGGAACTGCACGCGCACGTGAATCTCATCCCGTACAACAAGGTCGAAGGCTTGCCGTGGGTGCGCCCATCCTTGACGCGTCAGGACCGCTTCGTGAAGGAACTCCGCGGGCTCGGCGTGACGGCGACCCTCCGTCGCGAGAAGGGGCACGACATCGACGCGGCCTGCGGTCAGTTGCGCCTCCAGACGGAGAAGGCGCAGAGCGCAAATCCCCCGCCCGCGGCGGCTTAGGCTGTCAGCGCGGCCGCGAAGGCCTTGCGGTCCGGTGCCTTGAAGAAAGCGGTGCCGGCGACGAATGTGTCTGCACCCGCCTCGCGGCAGCGCTGGCCAGTCTCAATGTTGATGCCGCCATCGACCTCGAGGCGGAAGTGGGCGCCGCGCTTCGCGCGTTCGGCGGCGAGGAGGCGGATGCTATCGAGGACGGAAGGGATGAAGGATTGTCCGCCGAAGCCGGGGAAGACCGTCATGCAGAGCACGAGGTCGACGGAGTCGAGGTAAGGAAGCAGGCGGCGCGGGTCGGCGTCGGGGTTCATCGCAATGCCGGCGGAAAGTCCCGCGGCCTTGATCGCGGCAATAGTCTTGGCGACGTCATGGTCGGCCTCGACGTGCACCGTGAGGCGTTCGGCTCCGGCCCGGGCGAAGGCCTCGACGTAGCGGTCAGGATGGCTGAGCATCAGGTGCACATCGAAGTGCAGCTTTGTCAGCGGACGCAGGTCCGCGACGACCTGCGGACCGAAGCTGATGTTGGGCACAAAGTGCCCGTCCATGATATCGATATGCAGCCAGGTCAGGCCGGCTTCCTCCACCGTGCGGACGCCCTGCGCGAACGCGCCGTGATTCGCGGCGAGCAAGGAAGGGGCGACGACGGCGGGGTTCATCCTTACCAGGCGGTGGTGGCGGCTTCGCGAATCTGCGAGGCAATATCGCCGAAGAGCGTCGGTCCGAGGCTGAGTTCCTCGGCGGCGGGATCGCCGGAGACCTGTAGTGTCGCGATGGAGCGGAAGAGGCGGTCCTTGAAGAGCACGCGCTTGCCGCCGTCGGTCGTCAGGGTGCAACGCACCTCGAAGCTCACGCGGTAGCTCGTGAAGGCGTACGCGTCGCCAGTCTTGGTGGTAAAACCGTCGCGCTGATACCGCGTGACTTCGGCCTCAAGGCGGGCTTCGCCGGGGCCGACCTTCACGCGCGGATCGCCCGCGAGGGCTTCGATAATCTTGCTGTGCAGCACCGCGTGGGTGCCCGTACGCGCCGTGGAATTGCGGATCGGCGCGACTTCGATGTTGCGGAATGCGGGCTTGGGTCCGCCGAGGTGGTAGGCGGAGCAACCGACGAGCAGGGAGGCCGCGAGCAGCGCGAGGAGGCGCTTCATCGGCGGTCTCCTCCCGTGGCGGGCTTCGGCTCCTCCTTCTTGAAGCCGAGCGTATCAAGGTCTCCGCCGACGACCTGCGGTTTGGCTTCAGCGGGGGGGCGCGGACGCGGAACGGTGCCGAGCAGTCGATCGGCGAAGCTCTTCGGAGGATTGGGGTCCTTCTGGATACGGGCGAGGAGTTCTTCAGCTTCCATGGAGGCGGCCGATTCCGGCGCGATGTTGCGGCAAGCGTTGGCCATCAGCTTGGCGGCTTCCGGATTATTGCGGTCGAAGAAGTAGAACTTGGCGAGATTCAGGCGGGCGCGGGCGGCACGGTCGCGCAGAAGGGCGATTTGTTCAATGGCCTGCTTGGCGCGCGGGTCGTTGGGGAACTGGTCGGCCAGCGTGCGCCAGTGGTCGGCGGCTTCGATGGTGGTAGCTTGGTCCCAGGCCGGCCCGAGTGATTCTTTGGAGCGCATCGTGGCGAGCATCTCGAGACCTTCGGCGGCGAACTTGGAGGCAGGGTAATCGCTGACGAGACGTTCGAGGGCTTCGATCGCCTTGGCATCATTGCCGTCCTTCAGACCTAGGCGGGCCGTGCGGATGAGGCATTCGTCGGCGTACGGGCCATTAGGCGCGAGGCGAAGGGTCTTCTGCCAGAGGGCAATCGCGCCTTGGGGGTCGCGGAACCATGGGAACCAGCCGCCCAGCTTGCGGCGTTCGCCGTCGGCGAGACGGTTCGCAATCTCGAACTGCAGCTTCACGGCTTCGCCGAAATTGGCGAAGCTCGAGTGACGCGCGTAAAGGTCGTCGATCAGTTCGGTGGCGGTCTCGAATTCATGGCGCGCGGCATGCAGGCGGGCGCGCTCGAGGATGGAGACGGCCTCGGCTTCGGTGCCGGCGTTGGCTTCGCCGATGACGGACCATTCCTTGATGGCGCTCCCTTCGTTGCCGCCGGCGGCGGCCTGGGACGCGTGGGTCATCGCGAGCAGCACGATGGGCAGGCGGTAAGCGGGGGTGACGTCATTCGTCGAGCCGGGCTTGACGCGCCACTCGCCCTCGAAGTGTTCGTACTCGGCTTGAGCGATGGGGCCGAGCAAGAGCGCGACGGCGAGGAGGGGTTTAGCGAGGTGGTTCATGCCAGCGGAGAAGGGTTGCGCCCCAGGTGAGACCGGCGCCGAAGGCGACGATGAGGACGAGGTCGCCGTGCTTGATCTTGCCGTCTGTCCAGGCTTCTTCAAGCGCAAGCGGAATTGAGGCCGCCGACGTGTTGCCGTAGCGCTCGAGGTTCGAGGGGAAGCGGTCCATGCCCACGTTGAGCTGGCTCGCGACGGCTTCCAGGATACGGCTGTTCGCTTGGTGTGGGATGAACCACGCAACCTGTTCCGACGTCACGCCGCACTGGGCGAGGACGCGTTCACAGGATTCCGCCATCACGCGCACGGCATGGCGGAAGACTTCCTTGCCGTTCATCCGCAGGAAATGCTTACCGTCGCGCAGGGAGTCGGCGGTCGCGGGGGCCGCGGAGCCTCCACCGATACAATGCAGGAGCTCGGCGTTATTGCCGTCGGCGCCGAGGAGGTTGCCGAGCAGGCCGACATTCTTCTCTGGGGTGGTCTCGAGCAGGACGGCGCCGGCGCCGTCGCCGAAGAGCACGCAGGTCGTCCGGTCCGACCAATCCACGACGCTGGAAAGTTTCTCGGAGCCGATGACGAGGGTGCGGCGATAGGCCCCCGAGCGCATCATGTCCTTGGCGACCTGGAGGGCATAGACGAAGCCGGAGCAGGCGGCGGAGACGTCGAAGCAGGGGATGTCACGGCGGAGGCCGAGCTTGGCTTGAAGGAGGCAGGCCGTGGACGGGAAGGGGACGTCCGGCGTCATAGTGGCGACGATGAGCAGGTCGACGTCGACGGGGGTCAGGCCGGCACGTTCGAGGGCCTTGGCGGCGGCCTTGGCGCCCATGTCCGAAGGGTTCTCGCCGGGAGCGGCGATGCGGCGTTCGGCGATGCCGGAGCGGGTCTTGATCCACTCGTCGGAGGTGTCCACCATCTTGGACAGTTCGGCATTGGTGAGCTTGCGTTCTGGAGTGTGGACCCCGATGGCCCGAATGAAGACTGAAAGCTCAGCGCTGCTCATCGATGCGTGAGAAAAGACCCCTTGGGCGGGGAAGGGAACACTAAAACCTCAGGCTTCCTCCGGGGTGGAGGAAATCACCGCATTCGCCTCCGCCAGCGAGGTCAGCATACGGTGTCCGGCACCGTGGCCAAGGGCTTCTAGGCCTAGGCGGATGGCGCTGGCGATGCTCTGACGGTTGCTCGAGCCGTGGGCTTTCATGACGAGCCCGGTGAGGCCGAGTAATGGCGCTCCACCGTAACGTTCTGGCTTCAACTTACCTTTGAGGTCGCGCAGAAGGGGAAACATGGCGATGCCTCCGGCCAGGTAGACCGGATTGCTCTTCACCTTGCTGCCGACCATGTCGCGGACCATGTAAACGAGGCCTTCCAAGGTCTTGAGAATCACGTTGCCCGTGAAGCCGTCGGTCACGACGACATCGCAAGCGTCACCAAAAACGTCGAAGCCTTCGACGGGGCCGACGTAGTTGATGCGATCCCCCATGGCCTTCAGGAGAGAGTGGGTGCGATTGATGCGCGGTCCGCCTTTACCTTCTTCGGTGCCGACCGAGAGGAGGCCGATGCGCGGGCTGACGATGCCGAGGGCGCTTTGGGCGTAGATGGAGCCGAGGACGGCGTTATGCACCATCTGGGCGGGCGTGGCCTCCGGGTTGGCGCCCACGTCGAGCATGACAAAATGGCCTTCACGGCGCGGCATGATGGCGGCGAGGGCAGGGCGTTCGGCGCCTTCCATGGGACGTACTTTAATCGTTCCGGCGGCGACGAGGGCCTTGGTATTGCCGGTCGAGATGACGACGTCGACTTCGCCGGCCTTGAGCATCTCAAGGGCGACCACCATCGAAGAATCGCGTTTCGACTTGAGCACGGCCATCGGGGCGTCGTCCGGAGCCACGATGCTGGCGGCGTGGCGGAAACTGACGCGGCTGTTCTTCAGCGCACGATGCTCGATCGCGAGCATGCGTAGATTATCTTCATGGCCGACGAGCACTAAGGCGTCGTCCGGCCCGATGATGCCTTCCTTAAAAGCGACGGCAGCCGCGGCCACGGCTTCCGAAGGCCCCATATCGCCACCCATGCAATCCAGGGCGATACGATGACCTTTCTTCAGAGGGGCGTCGCTCATGGGGTCGGGCTGGGCCCGGAGAGGAGCTTAAGCTCCGGCGTCCAGCACCTGACGGCCGCGGTACTTGCCCGAGGTGGGGTCGACGCGGTGGGAGCGGCGGAGAGCGCCAGATTCGCCGTCTTTGACGAGTTTCGGGGCGCGGAACTGGTTGGCGGCACGACGGAGTCGGCTGCGGCGTTTGGACTGTTTACGTTTCGGATTGGCCATGGTTCTACGCTGGGATGAGGGTCGGTTCTACCCCTCCCGCCCCCTCGGTCAAGCCCCCTTTCCATTCCCTTGCGATTGTGGGCGGGTTTGTTTGGCTGGCCTTATGCCCGGCCATCCCGCCCTTTTCCTCGATCGAGACGGTAACCTCATCCGCGACCACCACCATACCTGCCGGGAGGAGCAGATTGAGCTGATTCCGGAGGTGAAGCCCGCCTTGGAGGCCTGCCTGCGCGCCGGCTACCGTCTCTTCGTGCTGACCAACCAGAGCGGTATCAACCGCGGCATCTTCACCTGGGCGCAATACGAGGCGTGCAATCGACGTATGCTCGAGCTGCTCGCGTTGCCGGCTCCGGGCATCCTGGAAATTAAGGCGGCGCCGGAGCGGCCCGATGAACCTTCCCTTTACCGTAAGCCGAGTCCCCGTTTTATCTTGGAGAAGATCGCGGAACACGGACTGGATCCGGCGCGCTGTTGGATGACGGGCGACCGCGTCACGGACTGGGAGGCCGGGCTCAACGCCGGCATCCGTTCGTGCGCCATGCGCAGCGGCGCAGCCAAGCCCGAGGAGCTTTTGGAGGCCGCCCGCCGTGGTTTCGCGGTGCACGATGATTTCCCCGCTTTCGTGCGCGCGGAACTGAAGCTGGCTTTCTAGACCAACAAAAAGGACGAACCGGTGGGTTCGTCCTTTGATCGCCTGGAGCGAGGAAATTAGGCCTTCGGCTTTTCCTTATCGCAGGGGCACTTGCCGTCCTTCTTCTCTTCGCCGGCAGCGGCCTTCGGCTTTTCCTTATCGCAGGGGCACTTGCCGTCCTTCTTTTCTTCGGAGACGAGGGAGGCCTTAGGCTTTTCCTTTTCGGACGGGCAACCGTCGCACTTCTTCTTTTCTTCGGCGCCAACGAAGGCAGCGGAGAGGGCGAGAATACCGACAGTGAGGGTCAGGAGTTTGAGGAACTTGGAGTTCATGATGGAAGAGTATGGTTGGTGAATTCTAGCCCAAGTCAATCGGCTGGAGGTTATTCCAGTCAGTGAGTTTACCCTACTGGCCGATCGCGTTGCGGATGCGGATTATTTCGTCCAATGACTTCGTTAAGCCACTGCCAGGCAACCAGTTGCTACCACTATTGACCTGATAAACGTGCTTGTTTTTAACGCACTCTAGGTCTCTGACTCCTGGTATCCGCCCCATTTCAGCGGCTTTTTCAGGGCTGGTCGTGATGAGGCTGTCCACTCCGGAATTTTGGACCCAGAGCACGACGTCCGGCTTCGCCGAGACAAGGAGCTCCCAGTCGAACTTTACCCAGGCGCCGCGCGACAGGGCGGATTGCAGCCCGGCTGCGGCCAAGGGTTCGGCCAGATAACTATCCGGGCCGGCCATAACTCCATCCCAGATAACGATAATCCTTCGCGCGGTCATTGCAGGACGATTTGAGAGCAGCGTGGCGATTTTCTTTGCGGCATCGGTGCGTCCAGTCGCTTCGCCCAGGAGAAGGATGTCCTTGCTGACGGCATCACGCGACTCTGGGTTCAGGACGAGCGTTCGCAGTCCGGCCTTCGCGCATTTCTCCGCCCAGAGCGGATTCGCCATGCGCGGAAGGATGACGAGATCTGGCTTCGTCCTGAGCAGGCGCTCGAGGTCAGGCATGAAGACATCGGCATCGCGCGCGGCCGGATGATCCTTCGGGAGCGGACACCAGCGCGTGGTCATGACAATCTCAGCCGAGCAGCCGAGGTCGATTAAGGTCTGCGTCGCGCCTGGACTATAACTGGCAATACGATGTCCAGCCGCACTCAGCGTCAGGCAGGTCGCGATCCAGAGGAGCAGCGGGCGCATTAGGCCGAAAGCAGGAGCGCGAGGCGCATCGCCGAATCGAAGCTGCCGCGGTCCGCCTTGCCTTGGCCGGCGATTTCGTAGGCGGTACCGTGGTCGGGGCTGGTGCGCACGTGCTTCAGCCCGAGACTCAGGTTTGCCGCAGTTGAGAAATCGACGGACTTCAAGGGCGCGAGGCCTTGGTCGTGGTAGATGGCGGCGACGGCGTCGAACTCGCCTTGAAGGTGACGGTGAAAGACCGTGTCGCCCGGCAGTGGGCCGCTGACCTCGTGCCCTTCGGCGCGCAAGGCTTCAACGGCCGGTCGGATAATGGTATCGTCTTCCTTGCCAAGCAGGCCGCCTTCGCCGGCGTGCGGATTTAGTCCGCAGACGGCGATGCGAGGCCGACGGTCACCGAGTTTTACGCGGAGCGAGATAAGCGCTAGGACCGTGCGACGGATGTCCGCGCCAGTGATGGCTTGCGATACCCCAGAGAGCGGGATGTGCCAGGTGACGAGTCCGACGGTCATCTTACCACCGGCGAAAGCCATCACGGGCTCTCCGCTCCAGCGCGATGCGAAGAATTCCGTCTGGCCAGGAAAGATATAGCCCACGCCGGCGAGGCCCTTCTTGTTCACCGGGCCAGTGACGACGGCGGCGAAGCGCGCGCCGGAGGCGCCGCGGGCCGCCATCTCCATCGCCTCAATCGCGATGAGCTGTCCAGCGTCGTCGGGTTTGCCAGGACGGGTGACGAAGTCTTTCGGCCCGACGGTGATGCCTTGGCCGAGCTGTGCGATCCAATCGGCCGGGCCGATGGGTACGACCGAGGAAGCCTGTTCGGGGTGCGCTTTCAGCCAGCTGGCGAAGAGTTCTGGGCCGACTCCAGCTGGATCTCCGCAGGTGACGGCGATGGGCAGTGTGCTCATTCGGGCGAGACGAAGCGGCCGCGCTTACCGCCGAGAAAGAAGTTAAGGAAATCACGCGCCTCCAGGGTCTGGTAGTCGCCTTCGCTCAGGGCTTTCTGCGCGAGTGTAGCGCAGGCGCCGTGGGTGGCGTAGACTGCGTGGTAGGCCTTCTTGATCTCCGCCACGGCTGGAGTCGGCACGGCGCGACGTCGCAGTCCGACGAGGTTGAGTCCGGAGATTAGGTTGCGACCGTGGGCCAGCGCGTTGGGCGGGACGTCCTCGGTGATGACGGCGTTACCTGAGACGAGCGCGCCGCCACCGATACGGCAGAATTGGTGCACCGCCACGCCGCCGCTAATGAAGGCCTTATCTCCAACGGACACATGGCCGCCGAGCATGCAGCCGTTGGCGAGAATGACCCGATCGCCCAGCACGCAGTCGTGGGCGACATGGCTGCCGGCCATAAGGAGCCCGTCCGTGCCAATGACGGTGCGTTCGCCGGCCTGGGTGGCGCGGTGGATTGTGACATGTTCGCGGATGACCGTGCGGTCGCCGACGCGCGTGCCGGAGTCCGTCGCGGGGTCGAAGGAAAGATCCTGCGGGTCGCCGCCGACGACGGCGAAGTGGTCGACGCGTACGCCGGCCCCGAGTTCAGTCCGTGCCTTCACGATGGCATGTGCCGCGATGCGGCAGCCGGGCCCGAGCGTCGCGCCGGCTTCGATGATTGCGAATGCGCCGACCTCGACGTCGGGGGCGAGTCGGGCGGAAGGGTGGACTTGGGCGGAAGGGTGAATCACTTCGGAGGAATGGCACCGCCGAACAGTTCAAGTTGGGCGGCTTTGACCATATCGTAGACGCGGAGCAGGCGGAGCAACTGCAACGTGTCGGACTTGGCGTAGCTCTGGTTCGATTCGACCACTTGGACGAGGTTCTCGAGGATCGTCCGAAAGGTCAGCACATGGTCGACGCCGCTTTCGCGGAGCAGGGTGATGCTTTCGGAGCGCTGCGGTTCGGTGGCCGGGATACCCGGTAGCACGAGGATTTTCGCCATGGGCTGGCCCTCGGGCGATGTCAGATCGGCGAAGGCCTCCTTCGCAGCCTTGACGGCTTCCTCCCGGACGAACTCGAGGAGGTCACCCTTCTTGATCATCGTCGGGGTGATGGCCTTGGTCGTATGCCAGGCTTTCACCGCGACGACGGCGGCACCGATTTTCGGCAGGTCCGAGCTGAAAAGTTGGTAGGGGGCTTCGGCTCCCCGGAGCGGCGACGGATTGATCACCAGCAGGTCGCCTTCTTCATCGGCGCGTTTCCTGCGGGATTGGACGGCGTACTTGCGCGACTGACGCACGAAGAAACCATTCATCTCGAAATACTCGCGGACCAGACTGTCGTCGAAACCCGCCATTGGCCCCTAGGATGCGGGCGAGGGGGCGGTTTGGTCAACCCGCGATAAAAGACCTCAAAGGACGAAGCCGGCCGGAGCGATCGCCACGGTGAACTCACCCTTCAGTGAGCCCGCCTTGAGCGCCGGCACGAGTTCCGATAGGGTGGACGTGCGGATCGTCTCGTGCAGCTTGGTGAGTTCGCGGCCGACGCAGACGACCCGTTCGGGGCCAAGAATCTCTAGCATCTCATCCAGGAAGTCGCTGATGCGATGGCAGGATTCGTGGAGTACGACAGTCTCATCGGCCTCCTTGAGGCCTTCGAGGAAGCGGCGGCGGGCCGCGGATTTCGGCGGCAGGAAGCCGACGAAGCGGAACGCGTTGGTCGGGAGTCCAGAGGCAGAGAGCAGGGCCACGATCGCGCACGGGCCAGGCAAAGGGGTGACGGTTAGGCCGCGACGACGGCATTCGCGGGTGACGCGAAAGCCGGGGTCACTAATACCCGGCGTGCCAGCATCAGTGATCAGGGCAATCTTCGCACCGCCGGCAATCTTGTCGGCGATCAGGACGGCAGCGTCCTTCTCGTTGTGCTCATGGTAGGCGAGCATCGGTTTGGAGATCGCGAGGTGGCGAAGCAGGCCGCCGGTCACGCGCGTATCTTCACAGGCGACTAGGTCGCATTCCGCGATGGCCTCGCGGGCGCGGGCGGTGATGTCGCCGAGGTTACCCAACGGCGTAGCCACGACCCAGAGCCGTCCGGCCGGTCCCTGCGGACGGCCAGCGGCACCTGCGTCGGCGGGCGACATCAGCGTCGGTAGCCGGAACCCGGCGTCGATACGCCCGGGATGCCGCCCTGCCAACCGCTGGGCTGGGACAGAGGGAGCATGGAGTCGGCTGGCTTCTCGACGGTCTCACAACCCGCCAGGCCCAGAAGGCAGGCAAACAGGGCGAAGGCGATGAGCGTGCGTCCGAGCATCAGTTGAGTAAGATCTTAGTGGAGGGAACGAGGGACACCGAGCTGGCCTTGGAGATAGCGCGGATGTCGAGTTCCTTGTCAGGCTGCAGCTGGCCGAAGGAGAGGACTCCCTTGACGGTCGAGATTTGCACCTTGCCCACCTTCTTACCGTCGATTTTCACGTCGAAGACGGCCTTTTCCTTGATGCCATTGGCTTCGCCGACCGAGAAGGCGACGATGCCGGAGTCGGAGTCGAGAGCGAGGACGTTGGTCAGGATGCTTTCGGAAGCGGCTTCGACGGCGGCGACGGCAGGGGCCACGTCACCCGGCTTGGCGGGTTCGCCGAGAGGGTCGCTGGGGAAGCCGAAGGGGGCCGGGTTGTTTTCCATCGCGCGGGAGACCTTGGTGTGAAGGCCGCGGTATTTAGCGCTGATGGTTTCGGCCTTCTGTTCGGCATTGGTGGCCTTGGTTTCGATTTCAGCGAGCTGTTCTTTCGTGAACATGCCGGCGGCCTTTTCGGTGGCCTTGACGAGTTCTTCCTTGGCGGTGGCGAGGGAGGCTTCGGCGCCGTCCTTCTTGCTGTTGGCGTCGGTCAGCTGGGCGGCGAGTTCGTCGCGCTTGCGGGTGAGCTCAGCGCGTTCGCCTTCAAGCGTGGTGTTCGCGGCGGTGAGGCCTTCGATCTTTGTCTTCTTGTCGGCGACGTCGGCGATGAAGTCCTTCTTTTCCAGTTCGAGGTCGGTGATGGTCTTGCGCTTGACGGCAAGGAGGGGGCCAACGGTGGAGAGCGCAGTCATGCGGGCGTCGTACTCCTTGCCGGCCTTAACTTCGGCGTCGGTCACGGCCCAAGCGGTGTTCGTGAGGGCGACGTCCATCTTGCCTTTCAGGAGGAAGGCGAAGACACCAGCGGCCACAGCGGCGACGACGGTCAGGATGCGGAGGAAGGCGTTGAGCTTCTTGTTCATGGGGTAGGGGAAGGGGTAGGGTGGGGTTAAGAATGGCTGAAGAGGGTCTTCCCGGGATCAGGAGATTCCTGACGGGAAATGGCACCGGGGTTGGACGAAACGTGCAGAAGGACTTTAAACACCAATTCTTCCTGCCCCTCAAGTGCAATTTCCTCGCAAACCTGCGAGACGGAGAGCCATTTGCCCTTGGCTTTGGCCAGGGTGGCGATGGCGGCGGCCCGGACTTTGAGCGTCTCGGAGGCGGCCTTCTTGCCGGCCTCGACGCCTGGCTGGTGGTAGGCGTTGATACCGAGCAGGTTGGCGTACAGGCCGACGGCTCGCTCGAATAGCGCGATCAACATGCCCACGGAACGGGCGTCCACCTGATTGATGGTAATAGTAATATTAGCGCGGCCGCTGCCCGAAAGGGCCTCGCGGGTGCCGAGCAGGAAGGCCTGGAGGTAGTCGCCGGAGGTCACACCGGGCTCCACCTCGAGGGAACTGCCTTCGCGGTCCTTGAGGACTTCGATGAAGACGGCGAAAAAGTTATTCACACCGTCGCGGAGCTGCTGCACGTAGGCGTGCTGGTCGGTCGAACCTTTGTTGCCATAGACGGTGAGGCCCTGGAGGACCTTGCGGCCCTGGAGGTCGAGTTCCTTGCCGAGTGATTCCATGACGAGCTGCTGGAGGTAGCGGGAGAAGAGCAGGAGGCGGTCCTTGTACGGGAGCACGACCATGGCCTTGGTGCCCCGGCCTTCGGTGAGGTGATGCCAGGCCAAGGCGAGCGTGGCGGCCGGATTCTTCTGCGCATCAGGCACGCGAGTCAGCGCGTCCATCGCACGGGCGCCCTCGAGTAGTCCGCGGATATCAATGCCTTGCAATGCGGCGGGAAGCAGGCCGACCGGGCCGATCTCGCTCGTGCGGCCACCAACCCAATCCCACATCGGGAAACGGGCGAGCCACTTCTCAGCCGTGGCGACTTTATCGAGCTGGCTGCCTTCACCGGTGACGGCGACGGCGTGGGCGGCGAAGGAGAGTCCGGCCTGCTTCCAGCGGAGCGCGGCTTCAAGTTGTCCGTTACGCGGCTCCGGCGTGCTGCCAGACTTCGAAGTCACGATAGCGAGCGTGGTGCCGAGACGCGTGCCCAGCGTGTCGAACACACGGTCAATGCCGTCGGGGTCGGTGTTATCGATGAAATGGACGCGTAGCTTGTCGGCCTTGCCGCCAAGAGCGTCGGCGACGAACTGCGGGCCGAGGGCTGAGCCGCCGATACCGATACAGAGGAGG
>Ga0102913_1000044_pt1 | contig 31078 bp, 17 predicted proteins | sample Colrivmet1560A02_FD_78197 | JGI IMG/M metagenome (GOLD analysis project Ga0102913, IMG submission 78197) | Estuarine microbial communities from the Columbia River estuary - metaG 1560A-02 | ecosystem: Environmental > Aquatic > Marine > Intertidal zone > Estuary | place: USA: Columbia River... | reverse complement strand
TCGGCCGGGACCACGCGGGCGGCTTCTTCCTCGGACTCGTCGATCTTGCGCAGGAAGGTCTCCACTTCATCTTCGTCGAGCAGCTTGATCTCGAGGTTATCGAGGATGTTCATGATGTTCTCGATCAACTCCGGGTCGGTGGCGCTGTCGGGGATGACCTCATTGATGTTCTGGACGGTGACGAAACCGTTTTTCTTCGAGAGGACGACGAGTTGTTGGACCTTTTCGTTAACGTCTTTGGTGATGGAAGGGGTCGGGGCCTTGAGGGCCGGAGCGGGCTTCTGCGGGATAACCGGCTTGGCGACTTTGCTGGTCGTGGCCTTGGGCGCTGCCAAGGGGGCCTTGGCGGTCGGCGCGACGGCCTTTGCGGCCGGAGAGGCTTTGACGGGGGCGGCGGGAAGCTTGGGGCCAGCCTTCGGCGCGACGGCCTTAAGTGTGACGACGGCCTTAGGCGCTACGACAGTCTTGGCCGGAACAACGGCCTTAGGTGTGACGACGACCTTAGGTGCGACGACGGCCTTGACCGGTACCTTTACGGCCGGCTTCGTCGGTTTAGCGACGACTTTGGGCACGGGCTTCACGGGTGCTTTCGCTTTGGGCGGGGCCGCTTTCACGGGTGCCTTAACGGCTTTGCTGGTGGACTTCTTGGCGTTCTTGTCGGGCATGGGTGTTAGGAAAGGGAGGGAGGGGCCGTGTGGGCCTTGCGCAGGGCAATCTTCTGACCCTGCAAGGTATTGAGCGTGGCAACGTCTTCGCGAGGCGTGGAGGCGATTAACGAATCCAGTCGGCGCGTCTGCACCTGCAGCTGACGTTGGTGGAAGGCCTTGAGGATGCTGTTTGCGCGGATCAGCAATTCTTCGTGTTTGTCGGCGTCTACCTGGGGGACGGACGACAAACGGGCGGCTTCGTCGCGGAGGTCGTCGTCCAGCGCATTAATCGCCTCGCGGACGCCTTGGAAGTGTCCGTGGACGGCTTCATTCAGGAGGGCCATCAGGAGGCTGCCTCCACGGCCAGCTTGCTCGATCCATTCCAGCGGTAACGCTTGGGCAATTGGAAGGAAGAACAATTCATGCCGGAGAAGGAGCAATATCAGGTCTTCCTCGGAAGTTGTCAAGCCCCCCCCCTTGACAGGCGGGACCTCACTGGGTTCGGCCCGGCCCAGTTGGGCGGCGGGGCGTTGGGCGGCGACCGTCGCCAAGTGGCGTTCGTAGGCCATGTGCATCTCACGGATACCAATCCCCGCGTGCCGCGCGGCTTCATTGAGGGCTTCGCGGACAATCTCTTCGGCCCCGGCCTGCTCGACAATTGGGAAGAGGGTTTCTAGGAGCGCGAGGCGTTGCGCGAGCGGCATGTTACTGGCGCCCTCGGGAATGATGGACTGGACACAGAACTGCATCGCACTCCGGGCCGTCGCCACCAGGGCCGGCCAAGCCTCAGCAGAATGCGCCGAGAAATAGTCATCCGGGTCTTTGCCCCCTGGAAGGGAGAGGAAGCGAATATCCAAGCCTTCACGCAGGCCGATTGGTAGGAGTCGAAGTGCGGCCTTCTGGCCGGCAGCGTCGGCGTCGAGGAAGACGATGAGGCGTTGCGTGAAGCGGCGGAGTTGGGAGAGGTGTTCTTCCGTGACGGCCGTGCCTTGGGCGGCAATCACGCCGGGGATACCCGCAGAGTGGCAGCGGATGGCGTCCAGCTGCCCTTCGACGAGTACGAAGGGCTCTTCGCCTTTGCGGATCGTCCGAGCACGGTCGAGGTTGAAGACGGTGCGCGACTTTTTGAAGAGTTCCGTTTCCGGCGAGTTCACGTACTTGGCCTCGCGGGAAGGGTCATCCTGCGGCGTGATATCAAGGGTCCGGGCGGTAAAGGCGATGACGCGGCCTTGGATGTCGCGAATCGGTATAACCAGCCGGCCCCGGAAGCGACAACGCCAGCGGGCCGGGTCGGGCACGCGGTCGGTCCCGAAGAAGAGGCCAGTCTGGGCGATGGCTTCCTTGCTGTAGCCTTTCTTAAGTAGCCCAGGGATAAGCTTAGAGTCATCGACCGGCGCAAAGCCGATGCCGAAGTCTTCGGCGACGGTGAGGTCGAAGCGACGCTTCTCGGTCCAATAGTTCTGAATCCATTCGCCATGGACGGCGTCTTCAAGGAAGCAGCGGCGCCAGTAGTCGGTGACGAGCTCGTGAATCTCCAAGAGTTGTCCGCGCATCGAGCGCTCGGAACTGGTCTCGCCGCCGTTCTCGTACTCGAGCTGGAAGCCAAAGCGCATGGCGACACGTTCGATGGACTCGGGGAAGTCGAGGCCCTCGCGGGTCATGACTAACTTAAAAGCGTCGCCGCCTTGTTGGGTGCTGAAGCAGTACCAGAGCCCAGTGTCAGGGTTGACCTTAAAGGATGGGCTTTTCTCGGATTTGAACGGACTCAGACCCCACCAGTCGCGCCCACGCTGTTTCATCTGGGTGTAGTCGCCGGCCAACGCGACGATGTCCGCCCTTTGGCGAAGGTCGTCGATGGATCTGCGAGAAATTCTGGCCACGGCTGTCAAGGGGTGCGTGTCAAGCGGGGCTCGGCAACCTCATTTAGTTCCCATTCCGCCGCGTAAGTTCCCACTTAGGGGTGCCTAAGGGGCTGAATCTGTCAAGGGGCGGAGGCGAAATCCCCGCTTAACACTCGTCGCAGAGCTTGTGGCGGATGTCCTTGGCCTCTTGGTGGCACTGGGTGGCCTCGGCCTCCCGGCCTTGGGCTTCGAGGGCCTCGGCCAGGTTGGTCAGGATCGTGGCGGCCTCCCGGCGCCCCCGGGTGTGCAGGCGGTATTCCGTGGCTAAGAGCTTCCGCTGGATGCGTTCGGCTTCGGGGGCGTTGCCCTGACGCAGTTCCACGCTGGCTAAAATGCTCCAGAGGCCGGTCACGTCTTCGTGGTCGGGTCCGAGCCGGACGGTCTCGCAGGCCAGGGCTTCACGGTAACAATGGATAGCCTTGGGTAAATGGCGCAGGCGGTAGTAGCACCCCGCCAATTGGGTGAGTCCGTTGGCGTAGTCGGCGGGGTCACGGTCTTTGTCTTTCGCCAGCGCGGCGAGGTAGTCCTCGTAACCCTTGGCCGCTGCAGTGAAATTGCCTGAGCTGCTGGCGGTACGGGCGCTGGCCGCAAATTGCGCGGCCTCGTCGGTTCTTGCCGACACCGGTTTGACTGCGGCGGCCGGAACCTCCGGTACGACCGTGCAGGCGGCCCCTAGGGACGCTGCCAGCAGCGCAAGCAGCCGACACGTGCCCATACGTTAGTCGCCGAGGAAGGTGACGTCATCCCACTGGGCCTTGAAGTAAGGAGAGGTGAGGTCTGGTTCGACGGCGAGGGAATGGTTACCGGCGGCGACGACCACCGTTGATTTACCGTCCTTGAGTTCGAGTGGCTTCCCGTCAATCCAAGCAGCCTTCACGCCGGTCAGCAGGAGTGGTTTAGTCGTCGCCGCCGAGGCGGTGAAACGGGCTTCCGCGTAGAGTCGTCCTGGGTTGAACTCCTTGAGGAGTTGCCCGCTGATCAGCGAATAGATGGTCGCGGGAGGGCCCGACTTTGCCAGTGCGCCCGGGGGTTGGTCTTGGAACGTCCACGCGCGGGCGACGTTGTTCTTGCTGGTGTCGAAGGGGCCTGGCTTACCGATTTCGCCGAGGAAGGCGTAGAGGCTGCGCTTAGGCACGAACTCGAGGCCATCCACCAGTCCAGCGGGCATCAGGCTGCCGATGTTCTCGCGTTTCACGAGGTTGGCCTTGCTGACGGGTAGTTCCACGCCCGGTCCCGGACGAATGATAATGTCGCTCGTCGTTTCACGGGCCGGGATACCGGTGAGAACGCTGCCATCTTTCATCGTGAAAGCAAAGCCATGGTAACCTTCCTTAATCTTCGAGGCAGGGTTGATGACGCTCTCGACGATGTAGTCAATGGGCGCGCTGGCGCCGATGCTTGAGAGGTCGGGTCCAAGCTTACCGCCCGCACCGCCAATGGCGTGACAGAGTGCGCAGCCACTCTTTCGGTAAACGATTTCGCCTTCGACGGGATCAGCGCCACGCTTGAGCGCATTCACCATGCTATTCACTTCGGCGTTGTAGTCGCGCTCGCCCGCCTTGCCGCCAGTGAGCGGGGTGAGGACGTCGACTAGGGCCTTGCCCGTCCGGCCCGAGCCCTTGGCGGCTTGGAGGGCGGAGGCGTAGGTTTCCGGCGTGAGGCCCTTCGGGAAGTCCTTGGCTAGACGGGCTGCGAAGGCAGCGTTGGTGAAGAGTTCCTGCCAGGTGCTGACCGCCTCGTTCTTCTTGAGTTGCGCGAAGATTGTGGGGAGCACCTTAAGCGCTTCGACGGGTGCGTGCACGGAGAGCCCGATAAGGGCACCGCGTTGGACGGAGAGGGGCTGGGCATCGGCAGCGAGGGTCTTCAATGCGTTGACGGAGGCCTGTTGTCCGATGTCACGGAGGGCCTTGAAAGCGAAGTCGCGAGCGGCCGGGTCTTTTTCTTGTCCGGCGAGTTTGGCAATTTCAGGAACGGAGGATGCTAGCTTCCAAGATCCGCTCAGGCGAACCGCGGCCAGACGAAGGTCACGGTTGTCGGATTGGAATAAGGCGCCAAGGGCGGCGAGTTCGCCCGTGGGGCGAACGTTGCGCGTGAGGGCAGCATCGACGAGCGCACCGGCAGCTCGGACGCGGGCCGCCGGTTGCAAAGCGTTTTCCTTGGTCAGTAGGCCGAAGAGTTGCGTGAGTTCGGCTTCACCGCCGGCCTTGCCGATGAGTTCAATCCAAGGTCCCGAGCCCGCGGCATCGATGGTGCGTCCCTTGAAAAGGGCTTGGATGTGCGGGCCGCTCACCACGGGGTCAGCGGTCTTGACCAGTCGGTCCAGCTTGGCTTCCCGGCCGTTCAGGAGGTCGGGCTGCGCTACGATGGCTTTAAACCAGGTCTGGGCGACTTCGTTGCCACTTGTCCACGCGGCGAAGTCTAAGAAGTTGTCTTCGGGGTTGTTGGGGAGGTTGTCGAGGATGGCGTCCGCCGAAGCGAACGTCCCTACGCGGGCCAAGGCTCGATAGGCTTCGAGCTGCACGCGGGGGTTGGCGTGTTTCAGAGTGGCAGCAATCGCAGGAACGTCGCTCGGCTGCACCAAGCGATTAGCTTTACCGAGCTCGCGGAGGGCAACCTGCACGGTGACGGCATCGGTGCTCTTGAGCATGGCCAAGAGTTCGGAGGTGCTGTCCGTACGACCGCTGAGTAACCAAGCGGCGTGGCGTCGCGCGACTTCATCCTTAGCCCAACCGCTAACGGCTTTTTGGAGCGACGCTTGATCGAGGAGCAGTAGTTCGCGGCGGGCCTGTTCGAATTCCCAGCGATTCGGTGAGGTGAGTTTAGCGAGCAAGGCCGCCGGCTTTTGACCAGCGAGGGGTTGCCAAGCAATCGGCTTGCTGCCCGTCGGTGCGATGCGCCAGATGCGGCCGTGCTGCTTGTTGCGGCGCGGATCGCGGAAGTCGACTTCTCCGTGGTTGATGATGGGGTTAGTCCAGTCGGCGATGAAGATGCCGCCATCGGGGCCCATGGAGACGCCGATGGGGCGGAACGACGCATCGCTCGTGCGTACGAGGTCGGTTTGGGCCTTGGTGATGTAGCCAGACTTCGCCTTGGCGTCGGCGGTGAAGTCATTGAAGGCAAAGCGAACGATGCGGTGAGCACGGAAGTCATTCGTGATGGCGTTGCCTTGCCACTCGGGGCCGAAGAGGGGGCTCTGGACGATTTCGAGTCCGCAGAATTTAGGATAGGAGCCCGGGCTGATGCTGCTGATCGTTCGGCGGGCGCCTTCGGTGGCATTGAGCACTGCGCCAGGGAAGCCCCAGCTGATGCCATTACCGTCCGCACCGGAGGTGAGGAAGGTCTGGCCGGCCAAGTCTTCCTGTTGGCCCCAAGCATTGACGAGGCCTTTGGAGTGCACCTCGAGGCGTTCGCGCTCGGGGTCGTAGGCGAAGACCGCCCCAGAGTTCGCCCGAATCAAGCCCCAAGGGGTTTCGATGTGCGAGTGGATGTAGATGGTCTGGTGGAAGTAGAGGCGACCATCGACGCCCCAGTGGAGCGTATGGATAATGTGGTGGGTGTCCTCGGTGCCAAAGCCACTGAAGACAATGCGACGATCACTCAGTAAGCCATCTTCGCCCGGCTTGGTCAGGTGTAGGAGTTCGGTGCTGGCACCCACAAAGCAGCCGCCGCGGTTATCGGGAGCCACGCCAGCGGGGATGAGGAGCTTGTCGGCGATGATGCGCGAGGATTCCGCTACACCGTCCTTATTGGTATCTTCCAAAAGGATGATCTTGTCGTTGCCAGTCGAGGGGCCGAACTTCGAGGCATTATTTTCCATCAGTGCGCCGAGGTCATCGGGATTCACCTGCGGGTAGGTGTTCGACGTCGCGACCCAGAGGCGGCCGAGGGTGTCCCAGCTCATGTGGACCGGCTTTTCGAGTAGCGGGTTTTCGGCGAAGAGCGTGATCTCAAGGCCCGGCTCGACTTTGAAGTCCGGACGCGGCAACGGCGGAAGTTTCTTCAGTTGGGTTTCGGACTTCGGTTCGGGCGGCAGGGTGCTGGGCTTGCCGGCCGAGATGCCGATAGCGTTGGCTTCGGCTTTATCGACGAGGGGGTCGAATTTCGGGATCTCGACCGCGTTACGGCCTTGTTCGCCCCGACGGAAGCCGAAGATGTAAGTGTAGTTAGCGGGGCGACTGCGGTGAAAAAAGAGCGCGTTCTTGCGGAGAATGGCCTCGCGGAGCGAAGCCTGGGCGGCGTCTTCCTTGTCCCACTGGCTGGCGTCAGCCTTCCAGCCTAGCTGTTGGGCGAAACTCGTGGCCAAAGCGCGGTAGCCACGGGCGTTTAGGTGCACGCCGTTATCGGTTCCTTGCGCAAGCTTGATGCCAGCGGTTTGCTGCCATTCACCGGCGACGAAGGGTGCGTTCTTTTCGACAGCGAGTTCACGGAGGACCTTTTCATACTCCGCGAGGATGGCGTTGTGTTCGGCGGGATTGGGTAAGCCTGGGCGGGAAGCGCGAAGGTCTTCATGCTTGATGGGACCGACGAAGACGAAACGCACCTTACCGTCCGGGCTGGCCGCGGTGATGAGGTCCATGAGCTGAAGCATTTCACGACGGAACTTCGCTGGGCTATGGTCGAGGCCATAGCGGGCTGGGTCTGGGTTCAGGACGGGGTCGTTCTTGCGGTAGGTGAGTTCGTCCAAACTCGCAGCCATACCATAACCGAGGATGGCGACGGTCGGTTTCACAACCGCCAGCTGCATCTTGAGACTGTCGACCCCCTTGGCAACGGGATCGAAACTCGCGCGCGAAGCGCCAAGCGGGCTATCGCCGCTGTAGCCGAGGTTGCGGACGGCGAAGTTGCGACCGGGGAATTCGCGGCGCATCTTCGTCTCGAGGTAACCGAAGTTATTTTCGCGCTCGATGAGCACGTCGCCGATGAGCAACACGCGATCACCGTCTTGGAGGGTAAGCTTTGCCTCGGCGAAGACGGTGAGGGCGCTGGCCAAGAGGCAGGACAGCGTGAGGAACGAGCGCAGGGAAGGACGCATAGGAAGGGGTGGGGTAGGGTTGGGTATAGGGCTTAGCCCGACGGACATAAGACTAAAATTGCCCCCGCGGGTTCCAGTTATTCACCCGCCAATATCAGTCCTAAAAACGACTAAGCCACGAACTCGGGCCACTTTGCACGGAAAGCCAGCTGGGCGTCCTTGTCGGGCACTTCCGGGCGGGTGGGGTCGGTCAAGAACTTCAGCGGGAAGGATGGCTTCAGGTGTAGCACTGTGATGGCCGCTCCCTCGACCTTGAAGACGGCAAACCAAGCCCCGCAGCCGATATCAAAGAGGTCGCCGTGGCGGCTGCGGATGCGGCGCGTGCGATGCGGCGTCGGGTCGCGGGTCAGGATCTCGAGCATCCGCTCTGTGAAGTCGATCGACCAGGTTTCGCGCAACCAGCGCAGGTGTTCTTCGGCGGCAGGCGTATAGGTAACCGTGAAGGCCGGCGGGGCGCTTAGGGCTGCATCCACTTCGTCAATCCAACCGGCTTGGGAGTCGGGGAAGGAATCGTAGGCCGGGATGTAGGGCTTGATATCAAAGACGGGAGTGCCGTCCACGAGGTCGCAGGGTCCCAGCAGTAAGAGATTCTTCTTAATGCCTAGAAGTTGGACCGGCGTGATGCCGAGCGCGTTGGGTCGATGCGGGGAGCGGGTGGCGAAGACGCCACGCCGTTGGGCGGGGCCCCGCGGCGGGAGCACCTCAGGACGCCAGTCCTGGTTGCGATGGAACCACCAGAGCAGCCAGATGCGGTCGAAGCCATCGAGGTCCTTGAGGGCCTTGACGTATTTATCTCCAGGAATGAGCTCGAGAACGTTGGTCTCGGGAAGCTGTTCGTTCGGCTGGTGGCGGGCGTTGAACTTCAGCGTCTTCCCGCAGCGGATATGGCCAATGGGGCTGAGGGTGAGTTCTTCGGACGACATGACGGAGCGGTGCAGGACCGATGGGATAGGGGTAAAGACGGGCAGGGGAAAGGCAAGAACAGGGCGAGCGACGTTTTCGCCTTTGCGTCCGTGGCGCTAGGTTCTTCTGATGTCGGGGTATGTCCACGGAGGTCATTAATCTTTCCTGCTATAAGTTCGCCGCCCTCGATCGCCTTGAGGAGCGCAAGGCAGAGCTCTTGGCCCTCTGCCGCGAGCAGGGGCTGAAGGGGACGGTCCTGCTGGCCGCCGAAGGGATCAATTTCTTCCTCGCTGGCACACCGGCGCAATTGGCGGTCGTCGTCGATTTCATCCGTACCTTCCCAGGTTTAGCGGATATCAACCCGAAGGAGAGCCCGAGCTCACACCAACCTTTCAAGCGGATGCTCGTGAAGGTGAAGAAGGAAATTATCTCCTTTGGCATCGAAGGGGTCGACCCAGTCGGTAAGCCCTCCCCAAAGATTTCCGCCGCCCAACTCAAGGCTTGGCTCGATGAAGGCCGGCCGCTCGTCCTGCTCGATACGCGTAATGATTACGAAGTCCGCCTCGGCACTTTCAAGGGTGCCTTGCCAGCGGGAGTGGCAAACTTTCGGGATTTCCCGGAAGCGGTTCGCAAGTTGCCGGCCGAGCTTAAGTCGCAGCCCGTCGTTATGTTCTGCACGGGCGGTATCCGTTGCGAAAAGGCTGGCCCCTTTATGGAGATGGAAGGCTACACCAATATCCTGCAGCTCGATGGCGGCATCCTGAAATATTTCGAGGAAGTCGGCGGTGCCCATTACGACGGAGAATGTTTCGTCTTCGATAACCGCGTCGGGGTCGGTCCTGATCTCCGCGAGACCGAGTCCGTCATTTGCTTTAACTGTCAGATGCCTTTGACGAAGGCTGACCAACGGCTGCCCGAATACGTTTACGAGAAGTCCTGTCCCTATTGCATTAACGGCAAGCCCAAGGGGCGTGGCAATACAGCGCAGTCGGGTTGCTAATCACCAGCGCAGTTCCGCCAGGCTCAACCAAGGGCGGTCGGCACGCTTCGGGAGACGCGGGAGCAAGGTTGCGTCGTCTTGGCCGATCATAATGCCGGTACGCACGAGGGCGCCGTCGAGGGCGGCGTTCGCGGCGCCTTGCAGGTCGTGTTCGGGACTATCGCCGATGGCGAGCACGGCGGACGGCGGGGGATTCCCGGCGGCGGCGAGGGCGGTGCGGTAGATGTCGATGTGCGGCTTACCGAAGGTGTGCAGTACGGCCCCCGAACGTTCGAGTTCCAAGGCGATGGCGCCAGCGGAGGGGCGGACCCCTTTGGGCGTGAGCATTTCGATGTCTGGGTTACAGACGGCAATCGTCACGCCTCGTCGAGCCGCGCCGAGGAGGTCGCGAATCTGTTGCCGCCAATTGCGGTCAGGCTCTTGGCATGCGGCCAAGATGATGCCGTCGGCGTCATCCGGCCAAGCCGACGTGAAGCCAAATGAGCCAAAGCCGTAGTCAGCACCGAGTTTACCGGAGATATGAATTTTACCACCCGCTTGGAAGGCGGGCCCGAGTAAGCCGGCCCGCATCGCGGCTTGGGCGGCATCACCCGAAGTCACCACGGCGTCGAAGTGACGCCCATCAAAGCCAAAGCCTTTAAGTCGCTCACGGTTGTCATCGCCTGACTTGGCTGAGTTCGACAGCACCACGACCTTTCCGCCGGTGGCACGGTAGCGCTCGAGCGCTTCGGCTGCGTGCGGGTAAGGCGTCTGGCCATCATGGAGCGTACCGTATTGGTCGACGAGGAGGACGCCGTAGTTTTCGGCGACTTCCGCTAACCCGTTGATAGTCTTTAAAGTGGTCATGAGAGTTTAAGTTCGTGGCCTAGGGCACGCCACGCAAGTCGGGCGGTGCCGGCGGCGGCTTCGTCGCTCCATGCGGCGGCGAGCGGAACACCTAATTTCTGGGCACGGAGTTTCATCCAAGCTGGATTACGGGAGCCGCCGCCCGCATTACGCACGGAGATAAGCTTTGGGCCGCCCAGTTCGGCGAGTCGGGTGTAGCCGAGTTGCTCAACCGCGCTGAAGCCTTCGAGGATAGCCTGAAGGAAAAGGGCGTCGTCCGCCGGACGCGGGGTTAGTCGTGGGGCCAGCTGCGCGTCGGCGATAGGGAAGCGTTCGCCCATGGTCGCGAGCGGGTAGTAGTCGAGGCCCGTCGGCTGAGAGGTGTCGAGGGTTGCGGACAAAGCGGCGAGCTCCGCCTCGTTGAAAAGTGCGGTTAGGGTTTTGCCGCCACAGTTGGAGGCACCACCAGCGAGCCATTGGTCACCGAGTCGATGGCTGTAGATGCCGTATTGAGGTGCGAAGATGGGGCGGTCGCTGAGTAGCTTGAGAACAATGGTCGAACCCAGAGCCGTCGCTCCTTCACCGACTCGGCTAGCACCACTGGCAAGGAAGGTGGCGCAACCATCGGTCGTGCCGGCGGCCAGGGTGATGCCGGCAGGGATACCCAAGAAGCTCGCGGCGATGGCATCGATCTTTCCGATGGGTGTTCCGACCGGGACGACTTTGGGCAGCCGCACATGCGGCAGGCCCAGCGATTCCAACCAAGTTGGCCAAGCGCGTGCGACGGGATCATAGCCGGTTTTAAGCGCGTTATTTTCATCGGTGATGAAGTCGTCGGAACCCAGTTTTCGGTTTAGCCAATCGGCTTGGTGCAAAATGCAGTGTAGGTTAGGTAAATCCAGCCAGCCCATGGCACGAGCAGCCGGAGAGGTCGCTCCGTGGGCGGCGCTTTCTTGTGGAGCTAGTTGGGCGATGCGTGCTGCTAGGTCACCCGTATCAGCATCGTCATACATCCGACCTGCGGCCAGCGGCGTACTGGATTCGTCAACCGGTAGAATCGTCCCGGAAGTCGCATCGAGCGCAACGGCCCGTGCTTGGGTCAAATCGACCTGCTTGCCGAGTGACCGGCAGGCGGCCTGCAGTCCGTACCACCAGTCGTCCGGGTGTTGTTCGCGCCGAGCCCCCGTGACCAATGTCGGCGGAAGTTTAGCCGAGCCGGCCCCGAGGATCTGGCCACGCGCATCCACGGCCAAAGCGCGAACGCCGCTAGTACCAACATCAAATCCGAGGACGAATCCATGCATGCGGCATTAGATAGAGGGCAGGATGGCCAAGGAGCAAGGAGGATGAAGATTTGAGTTCAGAGTACATAGTACAGAGTGCAGACTACAGAGTGCAGACTCCAATCTGGATGAAAAGACCGAGGTGAAGTCGGTCTGCTCACTAACCTATTTTAACTAATAATCGGCACTCTGAACTCCGTACTCTGCACTCTTCTTTCCCCCTCACTTCCCCATCACTTCATCCCAGCTCTTCAATCCGCAGGTCTTCAGGTAAGGTTCAGCGGCGGCTTTCCATCCTGGGGTGTCGGCGGTTTTGAGTAGGTGCCAGATGGGGCGCTTCTGGTCGGGTTCCGAGATGGTGCCTGGTTTGTTGCTCCAGAGTCCGAAGCGCAGGCCACCTTCCTTGGCGTGATCTACCTGCCGATGATAGTGAAAGGCGTCGACGGCATCGCCGAGGCGCAAGACCTTTTCCCAGGCATAGGCGTAGGCCGCGGCCTGTTCGGCGAGTCCTTCGGGGCGATTTGGTAAGTCAAAGCCTTGTTCGGTGAAGCTGAGGCGGCGCGGTTTGCCGGCGTAAAGCATTTCGGGCGTCGCCAGTTTCTTGGTGAGCACCTCGAGGTTCTTGAATGTCACTTTCGGCGTGTTGTCATTGAACGACACTTTATCGAGCCAGGTGCGTGGGTCCCGCAGATTCCAAGGGTAGGGATGGAAGGCCAGGTTCCAGTCGAAGTCGCCGCGCTCGCGGGCACGCTTCGCGAAGAGCTCAAGAAGGGTGCGACCCGGGCAGGCCTGGAGCGGATCCCGGTGATTCTTGGCCGCCCAGTTGTGTTCCAGCGAGATATAGATGCGGGCGTTGGCCGAATGCTGACGAAGGGATTCCCAGGCGAGGCGGACCTGGTCTTCGTATTGCAGAACGACCTCGTCGGCTGTCGCCGGTCCCATCTGATGCCACTCATGGTGGGAGTTCACTTCATTGCTGACGATCCAGCCCCAGACGCGTCCGTGCTTCGCGTCGGCGGCCGACCAGCGCCGGGCGATGAACTCGGTGAGCGCCTTGTAGCAGGCGCGTCCTTCGGGGGTGACCGTGTTGGCGGCCATCGTCGTGCCTTTCGCCGGATCGGCCTTCGGGTGGACGGTCAGGTTACGAATGCGTTCGTTGGGCGAGCGATAGGTGATGACGATTAACGTCACTACGACGCCTTGGTCGCTCAGGGGCTTGATGAGCCGATCCATGGCCTCAGCGTATTTCTGGTTGATGACGAACGTGAAGCCATCGGCTGACGCGGTGAGCTGGCCCGGCTTGGCATCCTTTTCGGGGGAGAGTAGTCCGTTGAGCGTGATGTTTAGGTTGGCGTGATGGATGCCGAGTTCCAGCGCGTCGGGAACCATCTGGACCTGAAGGCCCTTGGGGCTACGCTTGGTTGGGTAGAGTGTCGGATCGGGTGCGGCGAATGCCGTCAACGAAAGGCAAAGGCAGATAAGAAGGTGCGGACGCATGCAGGGGAGACAGGTAGGCGTAAGTAATGTTTCAATCGTAATAGGCTGCCGATTTACCCATGAGCGTTGCCGATTGACGGATACGGACTCGCCTTCATAAATAGTCATAACCCCATGCGACTCCTAGCACTCCTTCTCTGTCTGGTCAGCGGCCTTCTATCGGCCCAGCCCGCCAAGCAACCTAACATCGTCTTTATTTTCTCGGACGACCACGCCTATCAGGCAATCAGCGCTTATGGCGACGCCCGGAAGTTAATCCAGACCCCTAATATCGATCGTATCGCCAAGGAAGGGATGCGTTTCGATCGGGCGCTGGTGACGAATTCAATCTGCGGTCCGAGCCGCGCGGTCATCCTGACGGGAAAGTATTCCCACCTGAACGGCTTTTATAACAACTCCAACTCCGTCTTCAACGGCGCGCAGACGACCTTCCCGAAGCTCCTTAAGGCTGCCGGCTATCAGACTGCCCTCATCGGCAAGTGGCACCTCAACAGCGACCCACAAGGCTTCGACTACTGGCAGATTCTATTGGGCCAAGGCATCTACTATAACCCCCCGATGAAGACGGCGGCGGGCGTGATTAAGACTGCCGGCTATGTGACGGATATCACCACGGATGTTTCGATGGCTTGGGTGAAGGGGCGCGACAAGAGTAAGCCCTTCATGCTGATGTGTCAGCAGAAGGCGCCGCACCGCGAGTGGTCACCAAACTTAACTGACCTCGGCTGGGATAAGGGGCGCGTCTATCCAGAGCCAGCGACTTTGTTTGACGACTACAAGGATCGGGCCTTTTCGGTCGGCGATCAGGACATGTCTTTGGAGAAGACGATTAGCCCGCTGGACATGAAGCTGGTACATCCTCCGGGCATCACGCCCGAACAGGCCAAGGCCTGGGATGCCTATTACGGTCCGGTCAATGAAGCCTACCGCAAGGCCGACCCCAAGGGTCGGGATCTCGTGAAATGGCGCTACCAGCGCTATATGCATGATTACCTCGGTTGCGTGAAGTCGGTCGATGACAACGTTGGCCGGATGCTCAAGTTCCTCGAAGAGGAAGGCCTGATGGAGAATACGATTATCATCTATTCTTCCGACCAAGGGTTCTACCTCGGCGAGCACGGTTGGTATGACAAGCGCTGGATCTTTGAAGAGTCCGTGCGCACGCCGTTGCTGGTCCGCTGGCCTGGCGTCACGACCGCGGGCTCCGTCAACAACTCCCTCGTCGCGAACGTCGACTTTGCCCAGACCTTCCTCGACATGGCGGGCGTGGCTGCTCCGGCCGAAATGCAGGGCCGTAGCCTTCGTCCGCTCCTCGCGGGACAGGTGCCCGCCGATTGGCGGAAGGAGTTCTACTACCACTACTACGAATACCCTTCGCCGCATCGCGTTTCGCCCCACTACGGCATTATCACCGACCGGTATAAGCTTGTGCACTATTATGGCACCGGTCACGACGCCGTGAACCTCTTTGACTCGGTCAAGGATCCCCTCGAGCTCAAGAGCTTCGCTGGTCAGGCCGATTATGCGGCTATCCAGGCGGACCTAGAGCTGCGCCTGAAGCGCCTTCGCACCGAACTCAAGGTGCCGGATGTCGACGACCCAGAGGCGACGGGTGAACGCACCATCCGCCGGCCGCAGGAACCGGCCAAGAAGAACGCTGAAAAGAAAAAAGCGGAGGCTAAGTAGGCTTACTTAGCAGCCTTCTTGACCGCAGGGGCCTTCGCCTTGGCGGGCGTTGGGTCGTAGTTCGGATTAGCCGTCGGGAATTGGGCGTCGACGGACTTCAACCATGCGTCCAGCTGGGTGCGCAAGGCTTTGGCCTTCTCGGGCTGAGTGGCCGCGAGGTTCTTGGTTTCGCCGATGTCTTGTGCGAGGTCGTAAAGCTCATCGCGATCATCCTCGTAGAAGTGGACGAGCCGGAAGTCACCGTGGCGGATGGCACTGTAAGGGGTGGCGCCGCCCGGGTGATAGTGTGGGTAGTGCCAATAAATGGCGTCACGGTCCAACTTCCCGCCGCGGAGCACAGGGGCGAGGCTACGTCCGTCGACCTGTGCGGCGAGTGACTTGATGCCCGTCATTTCTAAAATCGTGGGGTAGAGATCGAGCGTGATTGCAGGGGTCGCTTCAACCGTGCCTGGCTTGGTGACGCCGGGCCAAAGCGCGACCAGCGGCACGCGCACGCCGCCTTCATAGGCCGAACCCTTGCCGGCTCGGTAGGGACTGTTCTCGGTGATAGGGAGGAGCCCGCCGTTGTCGCCGGTAAAGAAGATCACGGTATTATCCTCGAGTTTTAGTCGGCGGAGATTGGCGCGAATAGTGCCAAGCGCGTCATCGACGCTACTCACCAAGGCGGCGTACGCCGCATTACGTTGCTTGAGCGTCGCGTCAGCCTGCACCTTGGCCTTGTATTGGTCGATTACCTCGGGCTTACCCGCGATCGGAGTATGCACCGCGTAATGGGGGAGGTAGATGAAGAACGGCCGGTCTTTATTAGTCTCCATGAATTTGACGGCTTCAGCGGCTTCTCGGTCAGTAAGGAATTCACCCTTCGGGCCTTCGGTTAAGGTGGGGATGCCGTAGGGGGAGAAATAGGAAGGCGGTTGGCCGCGTGCGTATCCGCCGACATTGATATCAAAGCCATGCTTTTCAGGATAGTAAGCCTCGTCGCCCGACTTCAGCCCGGGGGTCAGGTGCCATTTTCCGATGCTCGCGGTAGCGTAACCGGCAGCCTTGAGTTGTTCCGCCAGGGTCACCTCGGCGTGCGGGAGAAACTTCTGCCAATCTGGAATCTTCAGCTTAGCCTTGGGGCGGTCATGGCCAGCAATCCAGTCGGTAATGTGCAGGCGGGCAGGGTACTTGCCGGTCAAGAGCGCCGCGCGGGTCGGTGAGCAGACGGTGCAGGCGGAGTATCCAGAGGTAAATCGGACGCCATCTTTGGCGAGTTGATCGATATGGGGCGTGACGTAGAGACGGCTTCCATAACAGGCCGCATCGGTTTGGCCCATGTCATCGACGAGGATGACGATGACGTTCGGCGGGCGCGGGGCGGCGATGGCATCACTGCCAAGTAGGCAGAGGCATGCAATAACGGCACACCGGCTGAGGAAGGCCATGGGGGAGGGCATGCCGCGTTTATGCACGCTCAACCCAATTCTTCAATGCTATAGGCTTAGGCTAGCACGCCTTTAACAACGTGGGCTTCTTCGACGCCCGTCAGCTTCACGTTTAGGCCGCGGAACTTGAAGGTGAAGCGCTCGTGGTCGATGCCTAGGCAGTGAAGGATGGTTGCGTGTAGGTCGCGCAGGTGCACGGGGTCCTTGGCGATATTGTAACCAAAGTCGTCGGTGGCACCGTATTCAAAGCCTGGCTTCACGCCGCCACCAGCCATCCAGATGGTGAAGGAGCGGCCGTGGTGGTCGCGGCCTGAGCCGGGGTTACCAAAGCCGCCTTGGCTGAAGGCTGTGCGGCCGAACTCGGTCGCAAAGACGACGAGCGTATCCTCCAGCATGCCGCGGGCTTTGAGGTCCTTGAGGAGTGCCGCGGTCGGCTGGTCAATGTCGTGACACTGGTTTGGCAGCTGACGCGAGAGTGCAACGTGTTGATCCCAGCCGCGGTGAAAGAGCTGCACGAAGCGGACGTCGCGTTCGAGCAGGCGGCGGGCAAGCAGGCAATTAGCAGCGTAGGAGCCCGGGCGCGTGACTTCGGGGCCGTAGGAATCCAGGGTCGCTTTGGATTCGCTGGAGATGTCGGCCAGCTCGGGTACCGAGGTCTGCATGCGGAAGGCCATCTCGTAAGCCTTGATGCGTGTGATGGTTTCGGGGTCCGCGATTTCTTTGGCGCGTTCTGCGTTCAAAGCACTGAGGTCATCAAGTAGTTCGCGACGCTGCGCACCATCGACGGACGGAGGGTTCTGGAGGTAAAGCACAGGGTTGGCACCTGGACGGAGGCCCACGCCTTGGTGATTGGACGGCAGGAAGCCGCTGCCCCAGAGGCGCGAGAAGACGGGCTGCCCCGGGTTCTTGCCGGTGCCCTGTGACACCATCGCGATGAAGGCCGGTAGATTGGCGTTCTCGGTGCCGAGTCCATAACTCGCCCAAGCGCCCATGCTCGCGTAGCCCGGCAACTGATTGCCCGTATTCATAAACGTGATCGCTGGGTCGTGGTTGATGGCCTCGGTGTGCAGGCTCTTGATGAAGCACATTTCATCCGCGACCGTCTGCAGGTGCGGGAGGAGATCGCTAATCCAAAGCCCATTCTTACCACAGAGTTTCCCATCCTTGAGGGATGGCGTGCACGGGTAGCTGCCTTGGCCGCTGGTCATTCCAGTGAGGCGTTGGGTGCCTTTAACCGAAGGAGGCAGGTCCTTGCCGGCCATCTGCTTCAGCATCGGTTTGTGGTCAAAGAGGTCGACGTGCGATAAACCGCCCGACTGGAATAAGCAGAGGATGCGCTTGGCCTTGGGTGCAAAGTGCGGGATGCCACCGAGGCCGCCTTCACGCTTGCCCTTACTGGCAGCGAGGAGATCGGGGAAGAGCATCGTGCCCAGGGCGAGGCCGCCGACGCCGCGGGCGGTCTGCCCGAGGAATGTGCGACGGGTCAGGTGGTTGAGGCGTTCTTGAATGGGGTCCATGGCTTAGTTGCGGGTGACGGCTTCGCTGAGGTTAAGGAGAAGGGTAGATACCTGCATCCACGCCGCGTGTTCGCCGGCAGGGATTTGGGCGTCGCGCGGAGATTCGCCGACGGCGAGGACGGCGGTGGCGCGGGCCGCATCGCGAGCATAGCGGGCACGTTCGCGTGCTAAGGTCTTGGCAGCGATGGCGAGTTCTGAGGCGGTCGGCTCACGCGAGACGACTTCAAGAAAGGCCCAGCGGAGCTTGGCTTCATCGTTGCCGGGGCGTTTAGCTAAGCGTTCACCGAGCGCTCGCGAGGCTTCGACGAACTGGGTGTCGTTTAAGGACACCAGTGACTGCAAGGGTGTGGTCGTGTTGGCTCGAGCGATAGTGCAGACTTCCCGATTAGGGGCATCGAAGGCGACCATGTTGGCGGGCGGCGCCGTCCGCTTCCAATAGGTATAGAGACTACGACGGTAGAGTTTCTCGCCGTGGTCTTGAACGAAGATCTGGGCGGTGGCCGGTGTCGAGCCGTAGTGGCTGACTTCACGCCAGAGGTCGAACGGCGAGTAGGGGTTGACGCTCGGTCCGCCGAGTTGGGGGACGAGGAGGCCGCTCGATTTAAGCGCCGCATCACGGATGATTTCAGCGGGCAGGCGGAAGCGCGGGCCGCGCGCCAACCAGGTATTGCTCGGGTCAACTTCCTGGTGCTTCGCGGTCGGGGTCGAGGAGCGCTTGTAGGTATCGCTCGTGACGATGAGCGTGATCAACTTCTTAACGTCCCAGCCGCTTCGACGGAATTCGATGGCTAGGTTATCGAGGAGCTCGGGGTGACTCGGGAATGCGCCTTGGTAGCCGAAATCCGACGCGGAAGTAACCAAGCCTTGGCCGAAGAGTTGCTTCCAGAAGCGATTCACGGCGACGCGAGTGGTCAGGGGGTTTTCAGGCATTACCATCCACTGCGCGAGTCCCAGGCGATTGGCGGGTGCGTTCGCGGGCAGGGCCGGAAGTTTGGCGGGGGTCCCGGCGCTGACCTTCTCCCCAGGTTGCGCATAATCGCCGCGATTGAGGATGAAGGTATCCCGGGGCTTAGCCGCAATCGCCATGATCATGGTTTGCTGTGGCTCGGTCAGGGACTTGAGGCGCTGCTCGGCGTTCGCGAGGTCGGTACGAACAGGCTCCATCGCTTTCGACTTGGCCGCAAAGTAATCCCAGAGCTGGCGTTGTTGTGGCTCAGTCCGCTGGGCTGCTGCGGTGTTGATGAGCGCGATGATGTCTGCGGGGAGGTCGGTGCCGTCGTCGGTGCCGGTCACGGCAAAGAGCTGCCCTTGGGCCGGCGACTTACCGCCCATGGCGAAGTAGACCTGCGTCGTGAGGTAAGCCTGCTTGTCCGCCGTGATGGGCTGATCAAAGGTCAAGGTCAGGTGCGGGGCCTCGTCGGTTTTGAGGTCAGGTGACCAGCCGCGGCGCGGGTGGAAGGCCCGCACGTCGATTGCTGGGAAGTCAGGCTGCCAAGAACTCGCGGTCACGCGGGAGAACTTCTGTAACCGATGGATGTTCACTTGATCGCCGGCAACTTTGTCCGCCGTCACGTCAACCGCGCTGACGACGAAGTCCGACGCCTGCGCGGGCTTTAAAACCTTCTTGGCGTCATTCGGATCTTTAGTTGGCTTACCCTTATTCGGGGTGAAGACAATCCGCAGGCCGGTGATCGGCTCGGCGGTCTTGGGGGTTTCGCCGAGGATGTCGTAAGCCGCTCCGCCGAGTCCTTTGAAGGTATTGCCTTCGACGGTGAAGCCACCGCCGCTGTTCGGCGTGGAAATCTTTAGCAGGTTGACGGGGTGGAGTTTCAGTCCGGCTTGGCGTTTGGCGAGGAGGGCTTGCTGTTCGCTGATCCAGCGGGAGAGGGCAGCATTTTCGGGCGTGGCTAACTTTAGCTTCAAGCCCGCAATACGGTCGGGCAGGGTGGCTTGGTCGAGGGCTTTAAGGACGGTCTTCTTGTTGACTGAAGGACCCGAGTTATTGCCAGCATTGCCGTCGAGGCCAGCATCGCCCAGTGAATTAAAGTAGGCGAACATCTGGAAGTAATCCTTCTGGCTAATGGGGTCGAACTTGTGGTCATGGCACTGCGCACAAGCGAGGGTGAGGCCGAGCATTGCTTCACCGAGCGTCTTCACACGGTCGGCGTTGTAGTTGACGAGGTTCTCCGCGGGGATGGTGCCGCCCTCGTGGGTGTTCATGTTATTCCGCTGGAAACCGGTTGCGATGAGTTGGGCATCGGTCGCGTTGGGCAGGAGGTCGCCCGCCAGTTGTTGCAGGATGAACTGGTCGTAGGGCAGGTTGTCGTTGAAGGACTGGATCACCCAGTCGCGCCAAATCCACATGTTCCGGCCGCCGTCGATGGAGAAGCCGTTGGTGTCGGCGTAACGGGCGGAGTCCAACCACTCGAGGGCCATGCGTTCGCCGAAGTGCGGACTGGCGAGCAGGCGAGTGACGAGTTTCGCGTAGGCTTGGGGGTCGCGGTCCGCGACGAAAGCTTGGACCTCCTCGGCGGAGGGCGGTAGTCCAGTGAGGTCGAGGGATACGCGACGGATGAGCGTGGCGCGATCGGCGCCAGCGGTGGGCTCGAGGCCTTTCCTTTTTAGTGTCGCCGAGACAAAAGTGTCGATGGGGTGCCCAGCGGTCGGGACTGGCGTTTCCTTGGGTGCTGCGAAGGCCCAGTGGGATTCATATTTCGCTCCCTGCTGAATCCAGGCCTTCAGGGTAGCCTTGTCTTGTGCGCTCAGCTTGAGGTGCGACTTCGGCGGCGGCATGACGTCATCGGGGTCGTCGCTGATGATGCGTTGCCAGACTTCGCTCTTGGCGAGATCGCCGGGGACGATGGGGGTGCCGCCTTTATGTTCACGCGTGGCTTCTTCAGGGAGGTCGAGGCGGAGCTTGGCTTTACGGGCTTTCTCGTCGAAGCCGTGGCAGGAGAAGCAGTTCTCGGAGAGGATGGGTCGGATGTCGCGGTTGAAGGCTAACTGCGGGTCAGCAGCCTGCATCGCCAACGGCAAGAGACAAAGGGGGAGGAGTCGGCGAACCAAGGTCATGGGGTTCATTAAGACAAAGCGGGCGGGGGATAGTTTCAAAGGAAAAAGCCCTGGATCCCTTGTCACGGCCAAGGGATGCTAATTGAGCGATAAAGAAGTGTTATGTGGCTTGGCCTAGGGATGCTGGTAGGCTCGACAGGACTAGTGGTAATACTTAAACATAGCCTCACTATGTTCAGTTTCCGTGCCCTGCTGGTTACCTCTTTCTTTGCGTTTCAGGGCCTTGCCCTATTCGCTGCTGATTTAATCGATCCGCCGCAGGGTGCTTCGGTCGTCCTCCTCGGTGGCGGCCAAGGTGAACGCCTCTTGCGCTACCCAGCCTTCGAGGTCGAGCTCCAGCGTCGCTTCGCCGGCCGTGACCTCGTCATCCGCAATCTGTGTGACGACGGCGACACCCCAGGTTATCGCGATCACTCGGGTCGTAATTCGCCCTTCGCCTTCCCGGGCGCCGAAAAATATTACCCACTGTCGAAGGCGAAGGACTTCTGGGGCTCCGGTCATGCGGGCTCGGGTTTCTCCCAGTCGCCTGATCAATGGCTCACCGGCCTCAAGGCCGACGTTGTCATCGCTTGGTTCGGTTACGCGGAGTCTTTTAAGGGCCCGGCAGGTTTACCCGCATTTAAAGAAGAGCTCGCCGGTTGGCTCGATCATACGGCGAAGCAGAAGTATAACGGGAAGTCGCCCTCGCAACTAGTGTTGCTGTCTCCGCTGGCCCTCGAGGAACGCTCGGCCCCGCAAGGCCCACAAGCCGCCAAAGCCGTGAACGCCAACCTCGCACTCTACGCTCAGGCAATCAAAGAGGCCGCCGCCCAGCGTAACCTGCACTTCGTGGATCTCTTTACCTTCAGTCAGCAGTTATATGCTGAAGCGAAAGTCCCTTTGGCCACAGATGGGATGACCCTCGGCGTCCAAGGTCAGCAGATGCTGGCAGCCAAACTTACTAGCGCCGTCTTTAAATCGGGCTCTCCGCGTGGCGATGCCAACGCGGTGTCCGCCGCGGTGGTGGATAAGAATTGGTATTGGGAAAAGCTCCACAAGGTACCCAACGGCGTCCACGTCTTCGGTCGTCGTAATCGGCCCTTCGGCCCCGATAATTTTCCAGCTGAGCTCGAGAAGCTCGATGAACTGGTACTCATCCGTGACCGCGCCGTCTGGGCGGCTGCAAAAGGCGAGAAGTTCGACGTCGCGGCGGCCGATGCCAAGACTCGGGTCCTGCCGCCGGTGAAGACCAATTACTCCTCTAGTAACACGAAGAATGGTTCGACGATCTACCTTCCGGGGGCGGAAGCTGTAAAGACGTTGGCCGTGCCGGAAGGCTACAAGGTAGAGCTCTTTGCTTCCGAAGAGCAGTTCCCCGATTTGGCTAATCCGGTTAAGCTATCCTTCGATAACCGCGGGCGCCTCTGGGTGGCCACGATGCCGAGCTACCCACAGTGGCGTCCAGGCGATGCCAAGCCCGACGATAAGATCTTAATTCTCGAAGACACCAATGGCGATGGCCGCGCCGACAAGCAGACGATCTTTGCCCGCGGTCTGCATATACCGTTGTCTTTCGAGTTCGCTCCAGAAGGGGTGTATCTTCCGCAGAGTAGCCATTTGGTCCTCTTACGTGACCTCAATGGCGACAGCCAAGCCGACCGCAGTGAGGTCGTCCTCAGTGGGTTTGACGACCACGACACGCACCATGCCATCAGTGCTTTCCGGGCCGATCCTTCGGGCGCGTTCTACATGGCCGAAGGGACGTTCCTCCATAGCCACGTCGAAACGCCTTATGGCGTGGAGCGTAGCACCAACGGGGGTTTCTTCCGCTATTCCCCGCAACGTCAGCAACTTGAACGCACCCTGCGCGTGAGTATCCCCAATCCCTGGGGTATCGCCTTCGACGCCTTTGGTCAGGACTTCTTCGCGGACACCTCTGATCCCAATGTGCGCTGGATGTCCCCAGCATCTCTGTGGGTGCCGTTCGGTGAATTCGCTCCATTGCCACCTAACCTTATTCCTAATGCCCAGAAGGTCCGTCCGACCTCCGGCTTGGACTTTATTAGCAGCCGCCATTTCCCGGACGACGTTCAAGGCGACTTGATTATTAATAACACCATCGGCTTCCTCGGCACGAAGCAGCACGCCGTCGCCGAAGATGGCACGGGCTACAAGCTGACGTTCCGGCAAAACCTCCTGCAGTCCAAGGACGGCAACTTCCGCCCGGTCTCGATGGAGTTCGCCCCTGACGGATCTCTTTATGTCGCCGACTGGCATAATGTGCTCATCGGCCATATGCAGCACAGCGCCCGCGACCCAATGCGCGACCACACCCACGGCCGTATTTACCGTATCACCTACCCGAGCCGTCCGCTCGTGAAGCCACCCGTCATCGCGGGTGCCTCCATTGCTCAGCTTTTTGCTAACCTCACGCTGCCTGAAGATCGTGCCCGCGAGCGTAGCCGTCTCGAACTGCGTGGTCGTCCCGCCACCGAAGTTTTGGCTGGCCTGCAGAAATGGCTAACCGGATTGAAGTCCGACGATGCCCGCCTGGAACATCATCAACTCAATGGTCTCTGGGTGAGCTGGGGCCTCGACCGCGTGGATGTACCGCTCCTCAAGAAACTCCTGCAGGCCAAGGACCACCGCGTCCGAGCCGCCGCTGTCCGCGTCTTACGCTACAACGGACATAACGTCGCCGACCAGCGCGACCTCCTCCTGCGTGCCGCGAGCGATCCCCATGGGCGGGTGCGCCTGGAAGCCGTCAACGCCGCGACTTGGTTGGGTAAGGACTTCGGCCTCTCGGTCTTAGCGGAAGCGCGTAAGCAGCCCGAAGACGCTTGGTTAAAGCCCGTCTTTGCCGCCGCTGCGTCTTACCTTAATGGCGGATCCGTGGTCGCCGCACCCCCGGCCAAGGCATCGACCACACTGACAGGGCAGGACAAGCGCCTCTTTGAGCTCGGTGAGCAGGTCTACCGTCGGGAGGCCCACTGCATCACATGTCACCAAGCCGATGGCCAAGGGCTACCGGCCGCACAGTTCCCGCCGATTGCCAAATCCAATTGGGTGAGCGGTAACCCCGAGCGCTTAATCCGCTTATCTTTGCACGGTCTCATGGGTCCCATCGAGGTGAATGGCGTTAAGTATCCTGGCCAGGTGCCGATGACGGCGTTCAAGGGACTCTCGGACGATGAATTGGCGGGTGTGCTTACCTACGTGCGTAATTCCTTCGGTAATGTGGCCGCCCCAATTCAGCCTGCACAGGTGGCCTCCGTGCGTGCGGCCACCAAGGACCGTGCCAGTTTCTACACCCCGGATGAACTCTTGAAGGAGTTCCCCGACGCGAAGAAGTAACTTCGCACGGGGCGGGCGGTTCGGCTTGAAATGGCCAGAGTCATGTTGAGGATAAGCAGGTATGAACCCTGACGTTCCTCAGCCTGCTTCTCGTCGTGAATTCTTGGGCGCCGCGGCGTTCGCCTTGGCTGGTCTGGCGGCGATGAATGTGCGCCTCGGTGCACAGGAGGCGCCGAAGCCTGCGCCGGTAAAGCGCCCGCCCAATCCGTTCATCTACAAGTTCAAGATTGGTGAGATTGAGGCCTTCTCGATTAGCGATGGTCACATGCTCTTCCGTGAGGGCCTGAATCTCATGTGGCCTGAAGCCGACCGCCCCGTGATGAAGGATGCTATGGTCTTGAATCGCGAACGCCTCGATGCGCTCCCGCTCTACGTCAACATCATGGGCCTGAAGATTGGCAAGGAAGTCGCGCTGATCGACGCCGGTTTTGGTGAGCGTCACTCTAATCCCAATTTCGGCTGGATGGCTGAAGGTCTCCGTCAGCTCGGCATCACCCCCGATCAGGTCGTTGCCGGCTTCCTGAGTCACTCGCACTCTGACCACCTTGATGGCTTCGTCGATCGCGATAAGCCTGCGTTCCCGAACGCTAAGATTTACCTGCTCAAGGAGGAGTATGACTTCTGGCGGGGGCCGAACCCCGACTTCTCGAAGTCCAAGCGCGATAAGAAGCCCTTGCCCAACATGGTGAAGACCGTCTGTAAGAACTTCGATATTCTTAAGGAGCAGTTGGTCATCGTGAAGGACGGCCAGAAGCTCTTCCATGACTCCGTGGAGATTATCTCGGCTCCGGGCCACACCGATGGCCATGCCTGCTTTGAGATTCGCTCGGGTCAGGAATCCTTGGTGCACATCAGTGACGTCGTGCACCACCACCTCCTCATGTTCGAGAACGTCGGCTGGACCGTCGCCATGGACCATGACCCGGAGACCGCGGTCAAGACCCGTAAGAAACTCTTCACCCGTATGGCTGCCAACAAGTCGCGCGCCTTTGGTTTCCACCTCCCGTGGCCGGGGATCGGCACCGTCGTTCCTAAGGGCGACCAATACGCCTGGGTCCCCGAGCGCTGGAGCTGGGGAAGTTAGGCGGGGAGGGCAGGGTTGCCGTGCAAAGGTGCAAATCGGCCTATGGCCTGTGCAAATGTGCAAAGGTGAAATGCATCTAGAGGCAGCTGAGGTTGTCTACTGCGCGGGGGCTGGCAGCGGCGTGATCACGGGGACTTTGGTGGGGTCTTGGGCCTTGGGTCGGGGGTCGTGCCAGCGGGCTCGATCAGCAGGGGCTTGGCGGTCTAGCCAGGTGCCGAGGCGGAGTCGGAGGTTCCGTACTGATTCGGATGCGCTTGCTTCGAAGCGCGAATCGCCGGCGTCGGCGTCGTTGGCCTTCACGGTGCCAGCACGCATTCCTGGGAGCGCAAGTACAGCCGCACCGACGGCATCTCGGGACTGGCCTGAGACAGTGGAGTAAATCGTCAGGTATTCAGCGAGCTGTTGGCCCGACCGGTAGGCCTTGAGTCGTAGGCTCGGGGCGACGCCGGTGGGCGTGGGGTAGAGCAGTGCAAGGTCGTCGGGCTTGGTCCAAGAGTCGGCCTTGCCAATCGTTTGCCAAGGCACCACGCCGTCGGCCCCGAGGGCCCAGGTTTCTACGCACCATGCCACATCGGTCGCCCGCGTTGTGCCGAGCTTACTGGCTGCGCCATACATGTAGATCAACTTACCATCGCGTCGGGCGGCACCGATGACGCGGTCACGGTAGGGGCGTAAAGCGCCAGAGGCGACTTCGACGTTGGTGAGCCCATCAAGCAGGTCGCGTTGCCATTCCGGACGGGAGATATCGAGGCGGAAGGCCAAACGCGTGTTTGGTACGGCGGAGACGCCCTGCCAGAACTCTAGGCCGAAACGACGCAAGGCCCAGAAGTCTTGCGTGTGCGTGGGTTCGTCGAAGATCCACGGTGCGGAGGTCGCATCCCAGCGGCCCCGTGACTTCTTGAACTCCACTTTGTTGTTCAGGTAGAACTCTGCGACGGTTTCCTTCCAGCCGCGGTCGGCAAAGTGTTGGGCAAAGGCTTGGCTGGCAGTGCGGAACTCGCGCCAATACTCGTCGCCATAGGCCTGCTCGATCCAGTAGCCGCCCTTAAAGTGACGCTCATGGTTCATCGGCCAGTTCTCGTTCAAGGGGAGGTAGAGTGCCTCGACGGGAACGCGTCCCCGCGGCAAGTCGGCGAAGGCCGAACCATCAAGGAGCGGGCCATGGTCGGCGTCCCACTGTGTCCAGTCGAACGTACCGTCGGTGCGGACCTTGGGCGCCGCGCTCACCTTGCCGCTCCAGCCGTAAGGCAGGATGTTGAGCGTCAGACGGTGCTCATGGGCCAGGCGGTAAAACTCCCGGCCATGATTCGGCAGGCCGTAGCCATTCATCTGGGCGATGAACGAGAGCTGGTCGGGCAGGCAGAAGTTCCAAACCGTGATCGTGAATGGCACATCGCCGCCGTTCACTTTAAGCGTGCCCACGTGCTTACCTGGTCGGGCGTTCTTCGGAATTTGGAATTCCAGCAAGCGGCCTTTGGGTGAAGCCTTGAGCGGGTCGATGTGCGGTCCGACGGCAGGTAGGTCAAAGCGACGGACAGGTAGGTCAATGGTTACGGACTCCGGGGCTTGCTCCAGCAGCATGGTGACGGCCTCCCCGCGGGCAGCGTAGAGGTCGAGTGACCGCAAGGGCGTACCGCAGTCATCGTAGGCCTTGAGAGCCGTTGCGGCTGAGGCGACCTGCGGGACAGGAGGTAAGGTCGCAGGTGCGGCCTTAGCGAGTGGCTTAGCCGGACTGACCATCGGAACCTTGGCGACCGCGGCGTCGTCTAACCAGAGCAGGAAGTACGGCACGAACCGCTTAGGTCCCTCGCGGCTGGTCACATAGCGATTGGGGAAGAGCCGGTAGTCGATCGCATTCCCTTGGCGGGTATATTCGCTCCCCACGTCATCCATAACAAAGAACCCGTGGCTCCGTCCGTCCACGCGGGCTTGCACCACCTCGGGCTTAATCGGGATGCGCTGCCAACGGTTAGCGTCCGGTGAAGTGGGGTCGCCGAAGCCCCAAATAGATCCGCGTTGTCCGAGAATCACGGAGGTAAGGTCAGGGCCATCTTCGCCCCAGCGGGTCAAATCGGTCTTGGCCCACTGGAAGGAACTGGCACCCGGGGTGCGGGCGTAGCTGGACCCTTGGCCTTCGACCCATTCTTGGGCAACGGAAGAGACGGTGATGCGTCCAAGCGTTTCGGTGCCTTCGAGGTGGACGGCGAGGACCGCTTGGGTGACGCGCTTGCCCTTGAACTTGGTCGGGTCGAAATCGATCAGGAAGAACTCCTGATGGCCCTTCAGTTTGAGTTTACCAGAGCCGCCGTTGTTGCCTTCGACTTCCTTGACGTAGGACGACAGCCAAGTGTCGCGGCTGACCTCCACCCGAATTGGCTCGGCGGCTTGAGTGGACAGCGCCAGCAGCCACGCGGCCAGAGACGCCAGAGAGAGGGGGAACTTTGGCATAGGGGTGTGTCGGCATCTTGCGGTAGCCTTGAGCACTTTCCAGAAGGTTCTTCCTTTCCTCGAGTGCTCGAGTCTTTAAGGTCAACCCATGCGCCTTCTGCCCCTGTTGGTCCTCGGTCTGGGTTCGCTCGTGGCTCGGGCCGACCTCTTGGAAGCTAACCGTGACCCTGCGGTGGCCCCGACGCACGACTTCTGGCTCCACGCCAACGCCCGTTGGAATGCTGCCCATCCGGTAGCGGCCGATCGTGCCTCCTATTATTCGTATGACTGGCAGGAGGACTTTATTCGGCAGGACCTCTTGGACTTGAATCGGACGCTGGTGGCTTTGCCCAAGCCGACCGATAAGCAGCGTAAGATCGCCGACTTCTGGAAGTCGGCCTTAGCGTTTGAGCAGAATAAATCAGGCTTACCCATGGGAGTCACTGCCGCGTTAGCGAAGCTCGACTCCACAACGACCCCACAGGGTTTCGCGGAACTCGCGGCGGAGCTCATGGAGCAGGGCGTCGGCTCTTTCTTGGGCGTCTACGCGGACCAAGATGCTAAGGATGAAAATACGGTGGTGCTGTATTTGGGGCAGGCGGGTACGTCGCTCCCGGAAAGGGCGCACTACTTCAGTGACGAACCAGCCACGAAGAAGGTCCGTGATGCTTTCCCGGCGTATGTCACGCGGATGCTCAAGCACATGGGTTATGATCAGCCCCGCGCCGAACAGGCGGGGAAGGACATCTTAGCGTTGGAGACCAGATTCGCCGAAGTCTCGCGTCCGCTGGAACAGTTGGAAGACCCCGAGAAGAATTACAACCTGATGACCTTGGCCCAAGTCGATGCACTCACCCCAGGCGTCAGTTGGGCGCCCGTCTTGCAGCGCCTGAAGGCCCCAGTCGTTAAGCAACTAGTGGTGGGTCAGCCGGAGTTCTTTCAGGGCTTCGCCAAGATCCTGGCCACGACCCCGCCGCAGGTCCTCCGCGATTACCTCCGCTTCCACACGATGACTGCGTATGCAGCGATTCTCAATGGCCAGACCTCGCAGGACAACTTTGCCTTCACTGGCGTCGTCCTTTCTGGCGCTAAGCAGCAGCGCAGCCTGGAGGACCGCGCCTTAGCATTGCAGGACCGCACCATCGGTGACCTCGTCGGTGAGGAGTATGTTGCCCGCCGGTTTGGTCCCGCCCAACGCGAGCGCTTCCGCCTCGTCTGTGAAGGCGTCCGCACGGCCTTCGCCAAGCGCTTGGCGGTTAATCCCTGGATGGATGCCCCGACCCGGGAGTGGGCTCTAAAGAAGCTGGCCGCCGTGAAACTACGTGTCGGCTACACCGATAAGTTCCGACAGTTTGACGGCGTTCGCATCACGTCCGACAGTTTAGCGGAGAACGTCCTCGCTGTAGACCAATGGGAGACCCGCCGAGCCTACGCCCGGGTCGGTGGCGCCCCCGAACGGGAAGAGTGGGGGATGCGTCCCTATACCGTGAACGCTTACTATAACCCGCTTAACAATGAGATTGTCCTACCGGCCGCCATTCTGACTGTCCCCGCCTATGCTGGTAATGACCTCGATGACGCCGTCTTGTACGGCTACATCGCGACCACTATCGGGCATGAGATCACGCACGGCTTCGATGATTCGGGCCGTCGCTTCAGCGCCACTGGCCGCATGGAGAATGGTTGGACGCCTGCCACGGAGAAAGCCTTCGAAGCCCGCTGTGCGAAGCTCATCGCCCAGTATGACCGCGAAGAGCCCCTCAAGGGCATCCATATCAACGGTAAGCAGACCCTCAGTGAGAATATTGCGGACCTCGGCGGCCTTGCCTTGGCCCTCGACGCCTTCCAGCAGACCGAGACGTATAAGTCGGGCAAGCTCATCGCTGGCCAGACCCCACTCCAGCGCTTCTTCCTCGCTTATGCGTTTAGCTTTGCGGGTAACGTCCGCGACGAGCAGCTCGCCACCCGCCTCCTCTCGGACACCCATTCGCCGGCTAAAGCCCGCATCAATCTGATTGTCCGCAACCTCGACGCCTTCTATGAAGCCTTTCCGGCTAAGCCCAGTGACGCCCTGTATCTAGAGCCGAAGGAGCGCGTAAGGATTTGGTAAGCCACGGGTGTTTAGTGGGTCGAGTCGGGCTAGTCGCGTTTGGTTGAGCGGTGTAATAGAGACATAATATAGAGTATATCAGTTTTATCGATGCTCGCTCTGTAACTTTATCTGTTATACTTATGTCCATGAGATTACGCCCCTCCTCGGTTTGGCTACTTGCGTTCGCACTCTGGACGGCGGTGCTCGCCCCTTGCCAAGCGCAGGCCGCCCCCTCGGCGGAGGACGCCAAGAAGTTTGAAGCCTATAAGGTTAAGGCTGAGCTGGGTGACACCCAGGCGCAGTATAACTTGGGCAACTGTTACGCCACGGGGAAGGGCGTGCTGAAAGATCAACTGGAAGCTTACGCCTATTGGTCCCTAGCGGCTGCGTCCAAAGACCCCAAAGCGCGTCGTAGCTTGGCTACCCTCGAGGCAGAAATGACCATGTCCGTTCGCCTCTTGGGCCAGCAGCGGGCTAAGGAACTGCAGAAAGATATCGAGGACAACATCGCCGCAAATAAGTCGAAGGGTGGCTCTATCGGTAAGGCGACCGATAGTACTGACAAGGAGGCTCAGAAGAAGTCCGATGGTATGGCGAAAACGCCCGTCGCCCCAGAAGCAGCTCCGGAAGGACCCAAGCGTGCACCGCCTATTGCCGGCCAGTCCGCCAAGGATGCCCAAACCTTTGAATCCATCCAAGAGGGTGCGATGAGTGGAAACCTAACGGCCACTTATTATATGGGGATGATTTACCGTAATGGCGACCTCGGCGTGACCAAGGATGTGCCCCAATCCATTATTTGGTATCGACGGGCGGCGGAAAAAGGGGAACCGCGTGCTCAGTATTACTTAGGCCGATCCTACTTTGAGTTTAAGGGTAACCCCATCGGCATGGAGCAGGACACCACCCAAGCGGTCTATTGGTGGCGTAAAGCATGCGCTCAAGGGGACGCCAATGCGCTTATGGCCATGTCGAATGTCTATCTAGTTGGTGTCGGGGGCGTCTCGCGCAACGAAGCGGAGGGTTACGCCTACCTGTCGGTGGCGGCACGCACCAGTAGCGTGGCCAGGACGAAATTGTCGGACATGGAGCCGAAGATGTCATCCACGGCCCTAGAAGCCGGTCAGGCGCGTGCGAAGCAGCTGGCTGCCACCATCCCGTTGCCTGCCAGTGCGGCGACGAAAGCACCCCCGCCGGCTAAGCTACCGCCTGTCGATAAAGGTATCTAAGAGTCCGCCGGGGGGGGGGGGGGGGGGGAGCTAAGGCAAAGGTCCACCCACACACTCAAAAAAAAATAACTAATCACCCCCACATTGCTCTCCCACCCCATACTACCCTTAGGTGCTTCACAG
>Ga0102913_1000040_pt1 | contig 32415 bp, 28 predicted proteins | sample Colrivmet1560A02_FD_78197 | JGI IMG/M metagenome (GOLD analysis project Ga0102913, IMG submission 78197) | Estuarine microbial communities from the Columbia River estuary - metaG 1560A-02 | ecosystem: Environmental > Aquatic > Marine > Intertidal zone > Estuary | place: USA: Columbia River... | reverse complement strand
GTATAATACCATTGGCACTTTGAAATTAGACTTTGCAGCGCAAAAGAAGGGGCATGGCCGTCTCGGCCGTGTGGAGACTGGCCTACTTGCTCGCACCCTACCCATCGTAACCAAGGAGCACGCCAACGCACACAGGCGGTGCCTCCAGCTCGTAGAGCCTACGGATCGGAGAGACGCACTGTGCCCCTCTCCTAAAATCCAAATGCACAAGCTGCTTTTGGTATAACAAGAGCGGTTTCCGAAAGCGGCGAACCCCACAAAACGATCCAATTGGATTCACTCTAATTCATTCACGCTCTGTGCTCTTTGATTCACGTCGTTCACTCCTTCGGAGTTGCCTTCGGCAATCTATCTCCCTTTGGTCGGTTGTGGTTAATTGCGCTGGATTTGGGTCCCAAGCAATTCGGGGGGCTGTTACAAAATGCTGTGTGCTTTTGGTTTTTTTCAATAGCGAGGGCATTGAACCTCGATGATGAGGGCGGTTGTATTGTCCCTTCCTGAATAATCCACTGCGGACTTGACGAGTTGGCGTGCGGGTTCCTCGGTGGGGGCATGGAGGATCTCTTCGAGGTGGGAGTTGTAAAGGCCGTCGGTGACGCCGTCCGTGCAAAGCAGAAATCGGTCGCCTGGTTCAATGCCGATGGCACCCACTTGAGGTTCGACAAATTGATGACCGCCCCCCAGCGCTTTTTGCAAGACGTTACGTCGCGGATGGGTTTTGGCCTCCCTTTCGTTAATCTGACCATTTCGGTAGAGCCAACCGACATAGGTGTCATCTTCCGAAACCTGTTTGATCCCTCCAGAGGCAGGTAGAAGGTAGATGCGACTATCTCCGATATGAGCAAAATAAACCCAGGAGGGAGTGAACCAACACAGACTGAGTGTGGCTCCCATCCCTTGGCATTCCTCATAGCAAGATCCCAAGTATAAGAGGGCCTTGTGAATTTCAGCGAAGAGTTCCTGGAGAACATCACTGAAACCGATCTCAAGGCCGCTGGCATTCTGTCGGAATAATCGTGGGATGAGTCCGGTGATTTTTTCGACGGCGATCTTGCTCGCAAATTCGCCCGCCATGGCGCCTCCCATTCCGTCACTCACCGCAAAAATATAATCACTGGTTCCGGATTCGGCTTCGCCGATTTTGCCAAGATGGTGAACGCCGGTCGCGTCCACAGCCAACCCGAGAAAGGAATCCTCGTTGTTTTTACGAACTTTTCCGCAGTCCGTGTGCCCAGACCACTTCAAGTGATAGGCGGGGGAATCAGGGGTCATGCTTCGGGCACCTCATCAAGAATTGTTGCGAACTCAAAATCGATGAGGCAGAAGCGTCCATCAGTTTGCCGGTAGGTGACATTGCGCAACTCCGCATCATCGTGACGAACCCCGAATCCCTCGAGTTCCTTAAAAAGTTCGATCAGCCGCTCGGAGTCCATGTGTTCCACACGGGCTCCGCAGCTTGAAGTGATGATCTTGAGTTGCTCGGAGTCACTTTCCAAAAGCCGTGGAACGAACGGGCATTTTCTATCCTCCAAATAACGCAGAACACGGACTTCGTTGGTGAAGCGTTCCAAGGCCATGGGGCCTCGAAATTGCTTATACACTCGGCCATCATAACCAATCCGAACTGTAGCCCTGCCTGTGTCTTTAACCTGATTCATTCGTCACAAAGATTCGGTCGCATTGGTCGGGTGGCAAATGAAAAGCCTCTTTTAGTTCAAAATGCTTTTCCCCCATCGAATAAAAACGGGCGACTATTTTTTGAGTTTCATCCTCAAGAATGTCGGCACATCCAAGTCCTCCCCTTCGACGATAGTTGGCTCAATCTTGTCAAAACGTCCGCGCGTAACGGGATCGAGCGGTAGCAAGGGTTGTTGAACTTTTGGAGCGGCCGGTTTTTCTGTCGGATGTACGGCGGTAGCAACAGGTATTTCGAAAAAAGGAGCCTCGGTTTGTTGGGGCTTGCTCGCAGGTTGAGGTGTTGGGGCGCTCTGGGTGAGATACGAGAGATCGGTGCTGGCCTTGATTGTGGGTGTGGCCCGCTTCTCCCCTCCGCATCGGCCAATGATTGCGACTGAAAGTGGGGAAGAATGGTCCTGTGACACACTCACGCCTAGGTTCAGCATCGCCGATGGGGAAAGGTTCTTGGAAATCTCTTTCATGATTTCGGCTACCTCTTCCATGCTCAAGGATGAGGGGCCGGAAATGTGAACGAGCAGTCTGCCGGCATCGTGGAGGAGGCGTCCCCGATCCAAGAGAGGGCTTCGAAGGGCGGTTTCGAGCACGTGATGGACGCGATCCTCACCTGCGGCCTCGCCACAGCCAAATAGGCAGGAGTCTTCACTGTGCCTCAGAACGGCGAGCATGTCGGGAAGGGAAACTGGTATCGGTCCGTGGCTGGTGACGATTCGATTGAGACTCGAAATCGCACGGAAAAGAAGTTTATCGCAAACGGAAAAAGTCTCGCCGACCTCGGCGTGGGGGGCGATCAGTTCAGCCATACGATCATTTTCAAAATGGAGAATGGCATCCGCAAATCGGGTGATTTCACGCAGTGATGTGGCGGCTTGTTGGGCGCGGCGGCGTCCCTCAAAAGAAAATGGTGATGTGACCACGGCAATGACGAGGGCGCCATTTTGTTTCGCTAGCTCGGCTACGAGCGGCGCGGCGCCGGATCCCGTTCCCCCGCCAAGCCCAGCGCAGATGAAAACGATATTTTTTCCCCCAATGGCCCGTTGGATTTCCCCCGCAGACTCCTTAACTGCATCCAACCCTATTTCAGGATCGCCACCGGTGCCCAATCCATGAGTGGTCATTTGTCCCATGGAGATTTTATTCGAGGCGAGTGTATTCGAGATCGATTGCTGGTCTGTATTGATCGCAAGCGATTCCATCGGGAAGGCCGTCTGTGCGATCAGGCGATCCATGATATTGATACCCGCGTTTCCCAGAGCAATGAGGAGTGATTGGGTTTCACTTTGGCCAGCCAGGTATCGCGGGTAGGTGATCATATCAAATGGAGTTTTCTGGTGATGGAGTTGATGAATCGATTCAAAAAGGATTCCTGAGGATAATCGGTATCGACGGCGTGCGCGTATTTCACGAGTCCGATACAGGTCGAAAGTTGAGGGTTGTCAAAAGCCGATGTCGGTCCCGTGACCGATTGGGCATGGGCAAAGTGAACCGGCACCTCAAACACGCTTTCCGCGACCTCGCGAACCCCTTTGATGAGGCTGCAACCTCCGGTGAGAATGATCCCTGATCCTAGAAGGTGGATGGGAACGACATCTTGGATCCGGTTGCGGAGAATGCCGAAAAGCTCATGTAGTCGGGAGTGGATAATGTGGTTGAGCATGCTGCGATCGATCTCCTTTCCGGAAAAGCCGGTATCGTTCTTCAGAGTGATCTTTTCAGCACCTGAGAGGTTTTCCAAACTGGCCGATCCTTCTTCAATTTTGAGTTTCTCGGCACGGGTGATTGGAATCCGTAGTCCGATGCAGAGATCGTTGGTGATATGGTCACCCCCGATGGCAATAACTCCGCTCTGTCGGACAACGCCATTGTGATAAACGATGTAGTCCGTCACTCCGCCCCCGATATCAATAACAACCACACCGGACGCCTTTTTCTGGTCATCTAAAATAATCTGGGCCGACGCAACGGAATTCACCACCACGTCTTCCACGTCGATGCCAATCTTGCGCACGCAGCGTATGGTGCTTTGGATCCTGTTAACGACGCCATGAATGATGTGGTAATCGGCTTCCAGTTTCGAGCCACCGATGCCTATCGGATCGATCACCCCCTCGCGTCCATCGACATAGTATTGCTGCAAGATCGAGTGAAGGATGTCGTTGTCCTTTGGGAGACTGACTTCCTTGTCCTTCGATGCGATGTCTTCGATTTCCTTTTCTGTAATTTCGCCCCCGCCCTCGATGGTGACCGAGCGGCGGTGGTTTGAGCTTTCTATGTGGCTGCCAGTGACTGCGAGCCAGACGCTTTTGATCTCGTGATCGCTACGTTCCTCGGCATCGGAAAGGGCGTCGTGGACGCAATTTGAGGCATTTTGAAAATCCACGATTTCACCTTTGCGAACCCCCCTGGAAGGGCTTTCGCCGACACCAAGCAGCCGGACTTCACCATCTCTGCGGCACTCTGCGACGACAGCACAAACTTTCGTGGTGCCAATTTCCAGACCGACATGGATCTTTTCGCGAGCCATCAGTTTTTCTTTCCTCTCGTTTTTTGCTGTGTGGATTTGGGTTTTTCGGAGATTTGCTGGCGCTTTGGGGGTGGGGTTAGCGCAGCCATGACAAATTTCACGGGTGTGTTCTTCTTTGCCATCAAGTTGACAGATTCGAGTTGCCTTCCGGTTTCGCGGCAATGCTCGAGGAGGCGTCGGAGTTTTTCGAGTTGCGTGGCAAAATCATCGGAGGCGAATTTGATGTGTGCGTTTTGATCGGTGATGGCGTCGATACAGTAGCCCTTGCTGATATTGAGCGATCGAATCACGAGTAGCGAATCCACGGAAGTGCGGGCGATGGAGAGGAGGGTCAGAGCCTTCTTAAGGTCGTCGTTATGGAGGGATTCGCGGTCTCCGATCTCACTAGAATTGACTCCATATATCACTGGCAACTGATGCTGCGACGTCGTGACTAAAAGGGGTTTCATGAGAAAACCGCTGGCATCGACCAATTCCATGTTCGCTGGATCATAGGGCGTCGAGGGATCCGTGGCCGGGGAAACCCAAGCCACCGGAACTCGGGAGGTGAGGGTGATCTTGACCGTCGAAGGAAGAATGCGCTCGATGAAGACGTCCTTCACCATGGGAATCGAACGGAGTGACTTTTCCGTGGCTGCCAGATCGATGCCAAAAATATTTTCACCTATTTCAATGCCCGTTCTGGCAACGAGATCTTCGCCAGTGATCACGTCATCCAGTTCGAGGTTGAGTTCGCGGAGGTTGTAGGCGGGATTGCAGTAAAAGAATTTGTCCAAGGCCTTGGCCGCGCCAAACCAAGCCACTCCACAGAGTAGACCCAATGCGATTCCCAAGAGACATAGTTTCGCCGCAATTTCCTGCCGCTTTCGACGTGCGGTGGTCGCGCGAATCCTGACATTGAGCAACTGCCGCCCCCTGTTGGATCTCCTCACTCCCTCATCTCTCGTTCCGATATTCATTATCTGTGTTTCTTTGCCATGGAGAGCCCTGCGATTTCCTCGCAGAGGGAAGGGTAGTCTAGTCCAGCCACGGCAGCCGCTTTAGGAAGGAGGCTCAATTCCGTCATGCCGGGGATGGTGTTGATTTCCAAAACACTCATTGAACCATCCGGTGCGAGTAGGATATCCACGCGGGAATAAACCTCCAAGCCAAGGGCTCGGTGGGCAGCCTGAGCGGTTTCTTGAATGCGGAGCGCGAGTTCTGGGCTTAGCGGAGCTGGCACAAAATACTCCGAGGCGCCGCTGGTGTATTTGTTGTCGTAATCGTAGAAGCCATCCTTCGGAACAATTTCGACGACGGGAAGTGCGGTGTTGCCTAGAATGCCCACGGTGAGTTCTCTGCCTGGAAAAAATGCCTCCACCAGAACTTCGTCTCCATATTTGAAGCAATCCTCCAACGCCGAAGCCAAGGATTCAGCGTTTCGTACGATATGGACTCCGACACTGGATCCTTGTTGCGGCGCCTTAACAACATAGGGGAGTTGCAATCGAGGGCTTTCTCCTGCACGAATCGAATGCCAAGTCGAGGTGGGAACGCCGGCGCGGTCGAAGCATTCCTTGGTTCGGATTTTATCGAAGGCCGTGCGACTGCCATTGATGCCTTCACCAGTGTAGGCGATCCCGCGTTGACTCAGGATTTCCTGTATCTGTCCGTCTTCACCGAAGGTGCCGTGGATGATGTTAAAAGCCAGTTCGGTGCCTTCAGGGAGACGGAATTCCGGGCCGGTGACATCGATTTCGTGAACTTCTGCCCCGCAGATATGGAGAGCTTTTGCGACAGCCATCGCCGAGCGCAGCGACACGTCGCGTTCTTTCCCTGGTCCCCCCTTGAGCAGGGCAACCTTCTTGCCTTTCAAAATTCCGGAATACACTTGTCTCATAAATCCACCCCCACGATTTGAACCTCGGTCTCGAGGGATATACCTCTGTTGCGCTCTGCTGCCATCTGGATTTCGTGGATGAGAGTCAATACATCCTGCGCAGTCGCGCCTCCATCGTTGACGATGAAGTTACCATGAATATCAGATACCCTTGCCGAGCCGACGGCGAAATTTTTAAATGCCAGTTCTTCGATTAATTTTCCAGCAGGAATGTTTTCTGGATTCTTAAAAATGCAACCGGCGCTCGCGGCGACGGGTTGGCTCTGGCGACGCTTTACTAGTGATTGAGCGATCACCGCATCGATCTCGGGTTTCGTTCCAGCGTGTCCGCGCATCACCGCCGAGAGGGCGTAATTTTGACGGAGTGTTGTGACGTTGCGATAGTGGACGTCCATTTCCTTCGGAGTTTTCACAAAAATGTTACCATCTTGATCGCAGTAGCGGACGCGGACGACCTGGTCGAAGGTTTGGACACCCATCGCGCCGGCATTCATTCGCAGACCTCCACCGAGATTTCCTGGAATGCCTTCCATCCACTCAAAGCCTGCGATATCGGCATTGCGAGCCAGCGCGCTGAGTTGCTTGAATTTGACTCCCACGCCGGCTGAGATTTCCATTCCATTCACTTCATGGCGCTGAAATTCCCCGCGTGAAAGATGGGCGACCACGCCAGGTATACCGCCATCTCTGACCAGCAGGTTCGATCCGCGCCCCATGACCATAAATGGAATATCTTCGTCGAAGCAGTGCCTCACAAGATCGGCAAAGCCTTCCTCTGTTTCCGGCTCCACCCAGTATTGCGCGGGGCCTCCGATTCGCATCGTGGTGTGCTTCGACAAAGGTTCATAGAGGCGAATCGATCCCTCGCGCATGATCTCCTCCAATCGCGACTTGGTTTGCAAATCCTTTGCAAGGCGCTTCGAGGCTTCATGAATATTGCCCGCGCCCAAGGTGATGATCAGGTCGCCTTCCTCGAGAACGCTGGCAGCGACTTGGTGGATTTTATTCAAATCCGAAACATGGCTTGCCGAGGGGTGGCCGTGGGCGATCATCTCATCCACTATTGTCTGGCCAGATACGCCGGGTATGGGCTTTTCGCTAGCCGGATAGATGTCGGCCACAAAAACATGGTCGGCTAGATCGAAGGCCCGGCCAAACTCTTCCCTCAGCGCCTGGGTACGCGTGTAGCGGTGCGGTTGAAAGATAGCAATGATCCGCTTGTATGATCCCGTTCGCGCTGTGGCGAGTGTCGCGGCGATCTCCGTGGGATGGTGACCGTAATCATCGACAATGAGGTTTTTCTCGGACTCGTAAATGACCTCGAATCTCCTTTTGGCTCCTCGAAAAGTGGCTAGTGCTGCGGCCATCTTTTCAAAGGGGACACCGATTTCGGATCCTAGCGCAATGACGGCCAGGGCGTTGACGGCATTGTGCACGCCTGGAATATTGAGAGTAACTTTGCCAAGAGTGACGCCCTGTCGCTGTACGGTGAATTCGGATTTGAAGTTGGCCGTTGTTAAATCTGTGATTCTGTAAAAGGCGGATTCCGACTGCCCGTATGAGATGGATCGAGGGGCGTTACTGCAAACCCGGCGGGCACCTTCATCATCCGCGCAGTAAAAAATATTCCCGCTCGTTTGCGACACCAATTTGGAATAAACAGCGTCAATCGCATTGAGGTCCTTGTAAAAATCAAGGTGCTCGGCCTCGATATTGAGGACAATGGCGTGGTGGGGATGATAATTGATCAAGGTGCCATCACTCTCGTCACCTTCGGCAACAAAATATTCTCCCTCGGAATCCCATCTGGCATTGGTTCCAAGAATGGGGATTTCGGCGCCGACGTAGTGGGATGGCTTGAGTCCTCCCCCGCGCAATACATGTGCAGCCATGGCGGAAGTGGTCGTTTTTCCATGCATGCCGCAAACAATGATGCCTTTTCGGGATGCCATCATGGCTGCGAGAGAATCCGCTCTTCGGGCCATTGGAATTCCGAGACGCACAGCCTCGTCGAAAGCCGGGTTGCCCGCTTTGATGGCGGATGAATACAATACAATTTCTGCATCGCTCACGCATTCCGCAGAGTGGGGAGTGTGAAATCGAAGGCCTTTTTTCTGGAGGCGATCGACTTCAATCGTATCGACTTTGTCGGAACCGCTCACATGGTGCCCGAGTCCAAGAAGGAGAGCGGCAATCCCGCTCATGCCCGAGCCCGCCACGCCGATCAAGTGGATGTGGCGAGGAGTGCCTGAGGTGAGGGCTGCGCGCAGGTCCTCCGCTTTCATTTGGTGGTCCCCCCCACGGCTTTTTCCAACACATCGGCGACATTGGACGCGGCTGTGCTTGGGGCGATTTTTCGCGCTGTTGCAGCCATTTTTTCTCGTCGGGCGCTGTCATTCAGGAGATGGGTAATCATCTCGGCGAAGGCCTCGGGGGCGGCTTCTTTTTCAGTCACCAATTCAGCGGCTCCGGCTTGGGAGTAAATCTGAGCGTTGGCCTTCTGGTGGTCGTCCGTTGCAAACGGGTAGGGGATGAGAATCGAAGGGAGCCCGAACTGGGAAATCTCACTTAAACTGGAAGCTCCTGCTCGCGATATAACCAGATCCGAGGCGGAATAAGCCTCTTCCATGCGATGATGAAATGGCGCAACGTAGTGCGAAATGTCGTCCCGTTGGTAATTGGCGGCAGCAAGGCGGTCGTCATTTTTTCCAGTCAGATGGATGATTTGGATGCCAGAGCCGGCGAGAAGCGGAGCGCTTTTGAAAAGGAGTTGGTTGATGCCGCTTGCACCCTGACTCCCGCCTGTGACTAAAAGGGTCTGCCTTGACGGATCGAGGCCAAATACCTTCATTGCCTCCGCTCTTTCGAGGGGGTTGCCAAGGTTTCTGCGGACTGGCGTGCCTGTGTTGATGCAATTTGCCGCTGGAAACCGCTGGCGAGTTTCTTCAAACCCTATCAGCACCGAGGTGGCAAATTTGGCGGCAAGACGATTTGCGCGACCGGGGATGGCATTCGACTCGTGAACAAAGCAAGGTAGGCCCTTCATTCGTGCCGCAAGGATCGGTGCGGTGGAAGTGAATCCTCCCATGCCCAAAACCACGGATGGACGGAACTTGCGGTAAATCTTTTTGCACTGGCTGTAACTTTCCCAGAAGCGACGGATGAAACCCACAAACGCAGGGGAAAGGATGTTGCTGGGCATTCCTACTGAGGGTAATTTTTCCGCTCGAAACTCCGGATGGTCACGAAGCGCTGTTGTGTCGATTTCTTTTTCCGAGACGAAAAGTAAAACTTCGTGCCCGCGTTCATGCAAAGTCTCGGCTACCGCCAATCCAGGGAATAAATGCCCGCCAGTGCCGCCGCATGCGATGACCGCTCTAAATGGGGTTTGTTCGCTCATGCTCGGGGTTCAATGTGTGGCCTCAGCAGCGTAGGGGCCGAGAGGGATTCGAATGGTTTGCCCTGAAGATGGATATTCACAATCAGTCCGATGAGAACCATGCAGACGCAAAGATTCGAGCCCCCATAGCTAATGAACGGGAGGGGCATTCCTTTGTTAGGCAAAAGGGAAGTCGTGACGCCAATATTGACCGCCGCTTGAAGGGTGATCATCACGACCGAGCCGAACCCTAGAAGCATGCCGAAGCGATCCTTGGCATTGATCGCCACGAGTGCTCCACACAGACAGATGCAAAGGTAGGCTGCAACAGTGAGGGTGGTGAATTTCAGGCCCAGTTCCTCGCCCACCATCGGAAAAATAAAGTCGGTGTGAGCGTAGGGGAGATAGAGCATTTTTTGGCGTCCTTCTCCGAGGCCCAAGCCATCGAATCCGCCCGAACCAAAGGCGATGAGGGCTTGCCATTGTTGAAGTCCCTCGCCGAGCGCGTATTTTTCCGGCTCCATAAATGCCAGAAGGCGTCCGTGGCGCTCCGATATATTAAAGGCCAGAAAAGCAATGCCAGCCAATCCAGCTCCAATGAGTGTTGCCATCCAGCGCAACGCGGCACCGGCAACAAACATCACGGCGACGGCTGTGCCGCCGATGAGTGCGGTATTGCCCATGTCGACTTCCAGAAGAATGAGAAGCATGAGCAGTCCCAGAATACCCATGGGATAGAGGAGTCCGGTTTGGAAGTTTTTGAAAGAGATGTCGGTCCGTGAATACCACCACGCCAGAAAGAAGAGCGATGCCACCTTGGCAAGTTCGCTTGGCTGAAATGTCATGCCGATCCGGATCCAGCGTGAAGATCCATTGATGCGCATGCCGATCGGAGGGACGAAGCAGAGAACAAGAAGAAAGGCCGCCAAAACAAAAAATACCCACCAGAATTTCTGCCAAAGATGATAGTCAAAGTATGCGGCGGCGACGCCGAAGGCGGATGCGATGCACAGCCACATGCATTGCCGCTTTACAAAAAAGTATATGTCTCCATGGCTGTCACGGGCGAACGCGCTGGTGCTGAAAAGCATGACCAATCCCAGCGCAATGAGCCCCGCCACTGATAAGAGCAAGAGATATATTGCGTTTCTTTGCATTTCTGAGTGGAGAGCGGCTAATTACGGTACTTTGATTGTTTGCCCGATCTTGAGCTTGCGGGGATCATCTATGTTATTGGCCTTCATGAGCGTCTCTTGGGAGACCTTGAGCTTTTTGGCTATCGAAATCGGAGTGTCACCCTTTGCCACGACGTAGCTGGCTTTCGATGGGCTTTCCTTTTCGGGTGCTGCCTCTGTTTTGGCTTGGGGCTTGGCTACAATGGTCTCGGTGACTTTGACCGGTGGGGCCTTCGCGACGATTGAGGGTCCAGATGTATTGGCTGCGGCTGGTTTTTCTTCTGCAACAGCCGTCTTGAGCATGCTTCCCACCGTCAATACCTGTCCCACATGGAGAACGGCTCCAGGTGCGAGTTCGTTGAGTTTCTCGATGTTCGCAATGCTTGTGTTCGATTTTGATGCGATTCGTTTCAATGTGTCACCGGCGACCACCGTATAGGTCTTCGGAATCGTCGCTGGCTTTTCGGCAACGGCTGGCGCGTTTTTCGCGGCGAGGGTATCCGCTTCGACTTTTTGGGCAGCGGCGATCGCTTCTGCTTTGACGGCGCTTTTAGCTTTTGAGTGCTCTTTGAATTGGCTGAAGCCATAAATGCCACCCACGGCAATGACGTGGAGAACGAGGACCACGAAGAAGGCTTGTGAAAGCTTCATTCCGGGTTCGCTTTCGCCTTCGTAGTCTTCGATTTCATTGGCTTTGGATGCCGCTCGAGCATGGAGTTTTTTGCGTTGAACAACGCGACCAGTCGTGCGTTTGGGTGCAGGTTGGGATTTCCAGATTTGCATGGTTTTTTAGTGTTTGTTTTTTGGTTTTATTTTTTGAACGAGTGATTTGAAAATATTTCCGCGTTCCCCATAGTTGCGGAACATGTCGAAGGAGGAAGTGCCTGGAGAAAAGAGAACCGTATCTCCCGGCTGAGCCAGTTCTGAAGCGAGTGAAACGGCTTCCTCGAGTGTGTCCACCGCATGGCATTGGGATTGTTTCCACGAAGCGGCTATGCGGTGCCTCATTTCCCCAATGAGAATCGCGGCACGAGATTTATCATGCACGAGGTCGCTGTTTTCGTCGAACTCAAATCCTTTATCTTTTCCTCCTGCAATCAGGATGAGCGGACGGGTTTGCGATCGGATAGCCATTTGCATGGCGTCGAGATTGGTGGCTTTGGAGTCATTGATCCACTTCACCCCATCAAGCTCGCGCACAAATTCACATCGGTGCACAGGTGGAGTGTAGCTGGCGATGGCTGCCGCCATACTTGCGAGATCGATGTGGAGGGCCATGCCGATGCCCAGTGCCGCCATGATGTTTTCGGCGTTGTGAATGCCTTGCAGATGTGTGGATTCCTGATCTATGACCGGAAATCCATGGAAATGGATCGTTGTGTTTTTTAACGTAAAATCCGCTTCCTCCTTCACGGCGCTGAAGGTGATTATTTTGGCTGCTGTGGATAGCGGGTCAGTCTGCGCATTGATGACCAAGGTATCCTCGGCGGTGAGGTTTTCGAGGATTCGGAGTTTTGCCTCACGGTATTCGTCCACACTCGTGTAGCGATCGAGATGATTGGGGCTCAAGTTCAGCCAAGCTGCGACCTTCGGATGGAATGTCTTTACCGTTTCGAGTTGAAACGAACTCACCTCGAGAACCATCACATCAAGGTTCTGGCTTTCTCTAACGGCCTTAGCGAAGGGGAGACCGATATTTCCGCTCGCCATCGTACGGATCCCGCATTGCAGGAGAATATGAGTGCAGAGTTCGGTGGTGGTCGTTTTCCCGTTTGTTCCTGTGATGGCAACGACTGGGCAAGTGCATTCCTGAAAAGCCAGTTCCAGTTCCCCAATGATAGGGATTCCTTTGGCGATGACATTTTGCACTAGAGGAACTGAGGGGTCGATGCCTGGACTTAAAATGGCGACATCGTAGATTGCGGGGTCGATATCGGCTTCCGGACCGATGATCACATTTGCGCCCCGCTTTTGGAGTTCCTCGCCTTTTGACCGTATGGCCGGGGAGTCCCCTGATTCACTAATCGTGACTTGCGCGCCTTCTTCGATCAAAAGCGTAGCTGCCGCCTCGCCGCTATGGCCGAGACCCAGAACTACCGCTTTTTTTCCGCTGTGGATCATTTTTTGTTAACGCAATTTCAGTGTGGCTAGACCAAGAAGGGCAAAGAGAACCGAGAGAATCCAGAAACGGACGATCACTGTGTTTTCTTTCCAACCGCTTAATTCAAAATGGTGATGGATGGGCGACATTTTGAAAATCCGCCGACCCGTGAGTTTAAAGCTGGCGACTTGTAGGATGACCGACATCGCCTCAATGACAAATATCCCGCCGACGATAACGAGGAGGAATTCCTGTTTGCAGCAAATCGCGACCGATCCCAGCATGCCTCCAATCGCGAGTGAACCTGTGTCACCCATGAACACACGTGCTGGATGGGCATTCCACCACAGAAAACCTAGGCAGGCACCGAGAAGGGCAACGCAGAGCACAGCCAACTCTCCCGAGTAAGCCACATAGGGAATCTGGAGATAAGAGGCCGCTTTGATATTGCCTGCGACATAGACGAGAACGGCATAGGTTGCGGCAACGGTCGCGGTGCAACCCGTGGCCAGTCCGTCTAGCCCGTCTGTGAGATTGACGGCATTCGACGTTCCTACGATGACCAGTAAAAAGAAGATAAAGCTAAACCACCCCATGCTCGCCAGCAGGGGATCCTTGATGAAGGGGAAGTAGAGTTGTTGTGCGATCGTGGAAACTTTGGGGTTCAACAAAAGAAATATGGTGAATATGCCGGCGAGTAGGCATTGAAGGGCAAACTTCATTCGACTACTGATGCCGTCGGAGCTTTTTTTGCTCACCTTCAGCCAGTCATCGTATAAGCCGATGCCTCCCATGAAAACCGTGCTGAAGAGAACGAGCCATACAAAGGGATTTTCTGGCTTCGCCCAGAGAAGCGTGGATACCACTACTGTCCCGATCAGCAGAACGCCACCCATGGTGGGCGTGCCTTTTTTCGCTCCGTGAAGCTCATGCAGTTTATGAACTTCGGCTGCGGTGCGAATGGGTTGACCGAACTTCAATGAAATCAATTTGCGAATGACGAGATTGCCGAAGGCCAGGCTTAAAACAAACGCGGTTACGCCCGCGCAGATCGCGCGAAATGTGATATAGGAAAACACATTCAAGGCTTTGAGGATATCGTTGTCGATCCCTCTACCCGCTGCCCATGTGGAAATCTCAGATAGATAGTAAAGCATCAGTTTGGGATGTGTTGAAAGAGGGTTTCCATTCGAGCCGAGCGACTGCCTTTGACGAGAACGATGTCGCCGGGTCTTGCCAGTTGCTCGAGCATACGAGCCGCAGCGGAGGTCTCCTCGACTTCATGGATTCGGCCAAGACCCGCTTTTCTCGCCGATGTGGCGATGGCGGAGGCTTCCTTGCCGACCGTGATGAGAATGTCCGCGAATTTTCCAGCGGCGGTGCCGGTTCTTTGATATCCTTCCGCGGCGTAGTCACCCAGTTCCCCCATTTTTCCGAGAACGGCGATGCGGCGACCTTGGCCGTTGATTTGCCGGAGTGTATGGAGGGCGGCTTCCATGGAGTCGGGATTCGCATTGTAAGTATCGTCGAGGTAAAGAACGCCGCGCAGGGTTTTCTGCTCCAACCTTCCGCCTGACGGCTTGGCCCGTGACAGCGCCTTGATGGCCGAGGCGAGGGGGATGCCTAATTCCAAACCCGCAGCAATGGCGAGGAGGGCGTTCTGGACCATGTGGGATCCATGAACAGGAATGGAGGCATCGTATTTCTTTCCTTGATGAATGATAGTAAAAGCAGTCCCTTTTTCGTCGCTCTCGATCGACTCTGCAACGAGATCGCCTTTAGTGAAGCCTACTCGAATGACTTTGGCGGGACTCCGTTCCGCGATGGAGTCGGTTTTGTCGTCCTCGCTTACAAGAATTACAGCTCCGCTTGGATTCACGCTTTCTGCGAGCATCCCCTTTTCGCGTGCGATCGCATCACGGGTTTTCATGTGCTCGATATGGGCGACTCCGATATTCGTAATGATAACGCAATCTGGTTTGATTAGCGCTGCCAGCGGTGCGATTTCACCGGGATGGTTCATTCCCACCTCCCATACAGCGACCTCATCCTCGCTGGAGGCAGCCAAGATGGATAGAGGGACTCCGATGTGGTTGTTCAGATTGCCTGAGGTTTTTACGACTTTGAGTCGGCTTCCTAGGACTGCGGCGGTGAAATCCTTCGTGCTGGTTTTTCCGCTGCTTCCAGTGATTCCGACGACTTTGAGCTTCAGCTTCGAGCGCCATGCTGCAGCCAGCCTTGTAAGCGCAGCAAGGCCGTTCTCGACAAGCAGAACTGGGTGCTGGGAGGAAATCGAATGAGCCGTCTCCGCTGAGTCCAATAAAACGGCCGCTGCTCCACGCGCTAGGGCATCTGAAGCGTAGGCGTTACCATCAAAATTTTCACCCCGAAGAGCAACATAGAGATCGCCGTGTTGGATCGTTCGCGAGTCCTTGCTGACAGTCGATACGAGCATCTCCGGTGAGCCTTGGAGAATTCTGGCTCCTGCCATTTCGGCGATTTGAGAAAGGGAAATCCTATCCATTTCTTGTGTCCCCCCCCTTTTTTTCACTGATCGCGCGCGTGGCGATCGCGACGTCATCGAAAGCGACTTTTCTGTCGCTGAATTCCTGATATTTTTCGTGGCCCTTGCCGGCGATGAGAACGATGTCGCCGGCTTCTGCAAGTTGAATGGCGTGGTGAATCGCGGAGGCGCGGTCCGGAATAATTTCGTGGCTTTTTCCACGCAGTCCGGTCTGCATTTCCTTCAAAATGGAATCCGGATTTTCGCTACGGGGATTATCTGACGTCATGATGACCCAGTCTGAAAGCTCTTCTGCGGCGGCAGCCATGAGTGGGCGTTTGGCGCGATCCCTGTCTCCACCACAGCCGAAAACGGTGATCAATCGAGAGGGTTTGAGTTCTTGCAATGTGCGGAGGACATTCCTGAGGGCATCATCGGTGTGCGCGTAATCGACAAATACCTGAAAATGTCTCTTGGCTGGAACCCGCTCTAAGCGGCCCGGAACTTGGGGTGCCGAGGCGAGTGCCGCGATGGAGTTTCGCAAATCCACGCCGCAGGCGTTGGCTGCGGCAATAGCCCCCATGGCATTGTAAACATTGAAAAGCCCGATGAGCGGTAAGCGAACCAAATAGCTTTTTCCGCGCGCTTCGAGCGCGAAGGTAGTGCCGTTGAGATCGTATCGAATCGAGGTGGCGCGGTAGTCGGCATGAACGCCTCGTCCGATCGTGAGTATTTTGATTTTCTTTGAAAACTGGTCAACGAGCTTCTGGCCGAATCGGTCGTCCGCATTGATGATGGCGCGTGTCTTTTTGTTTTTTTGGTGAGCCAAGGATTCAAAAAGAAGGGCTTTTGCCTCGTAGTAGGCGTCCATCGACCCATGATAATCGAGGTGGTCCTGAGTGAGGTTTGTGAAAACGGCGGCATCAAATTCAATGGCGCGAACTCGTTCTTGAACGAGAGCGTGGCTGGATACCTCCATGGCCACGGCCCGACTACCACTATCGATCATGGCACCCATGAGGGATTGGAGATCGATGGATTCGGGGGTGGTATGAGGGGCCGGCACCTCATTGTCGCCAACCATGTATTTCACTGTTCCGACCAAGCCGCATCGCATGAAGGCCGCATCGAGCAGATGCTTGACAAGAAAAGCGGTGGTCGTTTTTCCGTTTGTTCCTGTAATGCCCACCGCTTTGAGGCTGAGCGAGGGATGAGAGTAGAACGCCGAGGCGATATCCGCCATGGCTTGCCTGGCATTCGATACAATAACCAATGGGCAATCGCTCTGAGGGAGGGATTTTTCAGCAACGATGGCGGCGGCGCCCTTTTCAGCCGCCTGCGCGGCAAATGCGGCTCCATCATGGTTTTTTCCCGGAAGCGCAAAGAAAAGACACCCCTTTTCGGCTTTGCGAGAGTCGTAGCAAAGCGAAGTGATTTCGGGGTCGGCGAGCCCTTGCGGGATTCCTGATGATTTGATAAGGGCAGTGAGTCGCATATGGCTTTTTAGTGGGTGGCCTCGTTCAATGTTTCGGCCTTAGCCATGGGCATGTCTTGCAAAGGAATTGGGGGAAGTGTCGGAGTCAGGTCAAAGTGGCGAGCGGCCTTCTCGCCGACGCGCGAAAAGACGGGAGCGGCGATCTGTCCTCCGTAATTCAAATTCGAAGCAATTTTGGCATCATCCACCATGATCAGGCAAACAAAGCGCGGATCCTCGGCGGGCATGAATCCCACAAATGAAACCACGTATTTTCCAGCTGCATAGCCGCCCTTGGCGCTCACCTTTTGGGCTGTGCCGGTCTTTCCAGCCACCTCAAAGCCATTCACTCGAGCATAAGTGGCTGTCCCGCCAGGTTGGGTCACGCCAACGAGTGCATTGGCGATAAAGCGGGCCGTTTTTTCAGGAACAACTTCACGAACAACCTTCGGAGCTTTCTCAAGAATCTTTGTGCCATCTAGGTCTTCCACCGACTTAATGATATGCGGGGCCATCAGGTGTCCCCCATTGGCGATGACGGACATGCCCATCGTGATTTGAAGCGGAGTGACAGCTACGGAATGCCCCATGGGCATGCGAGTGATCGTGAGTTTGTCCCAGCGTGCAGGTGGGTGAACGAGGCCGCCGATTTCACCAGGGAGCTCAATTCCGTGGCGGTCGCCGAAACCAAATTTCCGCACATAATCGTAGTATTTATCGCCTCCCATGAGCATGGCCAGCTTTGCGGACCCGATATTCGAGGATTTGACTAAGATCTCATGAACATTCATGTCCCCGTAGCCGTGGTGATCTTTTAAGATCTTTCCACCATAGAGGAAGCGGCCATTTTCGCAAAAAATGCTGGTCTTTTCATTCACGGTGCCCTCGTTCAAGGCGCCAGCGGCGACGACAATCTTGAATGTTGATCCCGGTTCTACCATGTCAATGATGGCGCGGTTCTTCATCTGCTCGGGTTCGGCTTTTCCGGGTTCGTTGGGATTGAAACAGGGGCGGTTGGCCATGGCCAAAACTTCGCCTGTTTTCGGATCCAGCATGATTCCGGTGACCGTTTCGGGTTTGTATTCTTTAAAAGTTTTATCAATTTCCTCTTCGAGGATTGACTGAAGGCTCATGTCAATCGAGAGGCGGATGTTTTTGCCATGAACGGGTTCCTCCTCGGCGCCCCTATAAAGCATGATTTCCTTGCCCGTCCGATCACGCTCGATATAGCGATAGCCGTTTTTGCCAGCAAGGAGGCTATTCATGGTCAGTTCGATTCCTTGAATGCCTTTCCCTTCGTGATCCAAGAATCCCAGAACATGTCCGAGTGATTCGCCGTTGGGATAAGTCCGAATGGCATCCTGTTCAAAGGTAACACCGCGCAATTTCGCTTTTTGCATGGCCGCATCAAGGGCCACATAGATTTCCTCGGGGACTTCCTTTTTGAGGACGATGTATTTCTTTTGTGAAGAAATTTTTTTAAGAACGTCCGCTTCTTTCAGTCCGAGAAATTGGGAGGCGAGGGCGGCTACTGCGGCAGGATTTTTGATGAGAGAGGCATCGGCCACCACTGTTCGGACCGGCAAGTTTGAAGCAAGAATTTCGCCGTTTCGATCCAAAATCATGCCCCGCTTGGCATGAATGACCTGGCGCATCAGATGTTTTTCGGCGGCGAGTTGTTTGTATTCTTTGTTTTTTGTGATGTGCAGATGAACAAGGCGCGCCGAGAAAATCGTGAATATAACGGCCACAATCCCGCAGACTACGGCTATGCGTATGCATTCCGGTCTGTTCATCTGGCGGCTCTTTCGTTGGATGCTGTGCGAAGAACACCATCTTCCATGGCCGGAGAGGCAGGCGTGAGGCGGGCGATCTTGTCGCCGGAGATTTGAACAACATGGAGCGAACCACTCGTCATTCGAAGTTGGAGTGCGCGGCGGGAGGATAGTTCCGTGGTCTTGGCGAGTAGAACTTCATTCTCCGCTCGTACCTGTCTGATTCTCTTTTCTGTAAGACGGATTTCATCAGCGAGCGCAAACTGCTGGTTTTTCAAATACACATAGGACAATCCCAGCGAGCCGGTGATAACGGCGAACGCGATGTATTTGAGTGCCTTTGCAATCTGAATCGGGTTGGTGCGGATCTGGGGGGCGAATGTTGTGTTCATGGAGTTTTTATATTTTTTCGACAACTCTCAGCTTGGCGCTGCGGGCTCTCGGGTTTTGTTGGATTTCTTCTTCGCTGGCTGTGATCGGATGGCTAGTTAGGAGCTTGAAAATGCGGCTGGGATTGCGGCGAGGAGCCGGCCATTCGGGGCGGTCAATCCACTCGCGGCTTTGCTCGCGGAAGTAGACTTTGGCGATCCTGTCCTCCAACGAGTGGAATGTGAGGATGGCGAAGCGCGCACCTGGGGCGAGGAGCGAGGGGATTTCATGTAGTGCTTCCCTGAGAGCCTGAAGCTCGTCATTCACATGGATTCTCAATGCCTGAAAAATCTTTGTTGCCGGATGCCGAGGGCCGCGTCGCGGCGATACCATGGTCACAGCCTCTGTGAGGTCAAATGTGGTCTGGAATGGTTTTGATGCTCTGATTTCGCCGATTTTTGCTGCGATCTGGCGAGCGAAAGGCTCTTCCCCATATTCCTTGAAGATGCGAGTGAGTTCGGAGACGGGCAGGGTGTTGACGGCATCGGCTGCGGTGAGTGCCGCGCGAGGACTCATTCTCATGTCCAATGGACCATTTTGCATGAGGGAAAATCCTCTTTCCGCGGCGTCCAATTGATGTGAGGAGACGCCGATATCAAGCAGGGCCCCATTCAATAACCGATCTTCTCCGATTTGCAGCAAAGCGGCAGGGGCTTTGCTGAAATTGGATTCGACCAAACGGGATTTTGTTCCGAAATGCGCCAAGCGTTTCTGACACTCCGCTAGGGCCTCTGGATCCTGATCCAACGAGATCACTTCCGCGCCCGCTTCCAGCATGAGGTGGGTGTGGCCGCCACCGCCGGCGGTTCCATCAAGAAAAAGCATGCCCGGGGCAGGACGCAAATACGACTTCACTTGCGCGGCCATGATCGGAAGATGATAGGGCAACCCCGCTCGGCTAGAAGGTGTGGATGGCATTCCTAAAAAATTGTCGCAATCCAAGTTTCTCATAGGTGCTCCAAGTGTGATGGATACTGGCCCTGCTGATGAGCTTCATGCTCGTTCGCATGGTTGTGATCAGTTTCCTTCCATCCTCATTTGTTGCCTTTCGTTTTCATTAAAAAATCACAAGCCGATATCGACGGCGACGCGCTGGTAGATTGCCGCATTGGCTTCGCAGGAGGCGGTGTGGCGATCTTTCGACCAGATCTCAAAACGTCTTCCCGCTCCGATAAAAACAATGTCGCCCGTGAGATCTGCGGCAACCGCGTGGGAGTCGGGCACGAGCACGCGGCCTTGCTTGTCGGGGCAGACTTTGTGGGCTGCGCTGAAAAATTGGCGTATCGCTTGGCGTTTTTCTTGGGCTGAGGCCCCCGAGGCGAGAATCCGTTGCTCGGTTGCGTGAAATTCCTCGGGAGGCATGACCATGAGGTAACCTTCCTGCGGATGTGGAATTACAAAAAACTCCGCGTTCTCGGGAGTCACCCATGCCGACGGGATCGCTGCACGCTTCTTGGCGTCCAACGCTCTCTCATAAGTCCCCGAATACAGGGGCGCTAATGGGTTTTCTTGCGGCATTTTATTAGGTTAGTTTAGACAAAAATCACCACGGGTTCCCACTTTCACCCACTTTTCCCCATTTTGCAATCAAAAAGTTTCGCTTTTTTTGAGTTTGGCGATGAAGGGTGCTCGGGGCGGGATTTTTTAAAACGATTGACCTCGGTGCGAACCTACGAGAAGCATGGAGATGTGCAGGGGAGCCTATGATGGGCTGAGAGTTCCGGAGTGGTCATTCACGACCGGAAGACCCTTTGAACCTGAAACGGATCACACCGGCGGAGGGAGCAGCAGAGACGGCGAGGAAATTCGAGTCTTTGGTGGGCTTTTCATTGGCAGTGCGTTTTTGGCGAAAGCACAGAAAGTCCAACAAACCAAAACCACCGAAAATGATTGCACCAGTTGACGCATTTGAGCCCAAAAGCAGCGACCCTCTTCCGAATTCCAAGCGAACATACGTTTCCGGAGTCCTTCATTCCGATGTGCGTGTGCCAATGCGGGAAATCAGTCTTTCGGACACGAAGCGCATGGATGGGACTATTGAGGTGAACAAGCCAGTTTGCGTTTATGATGCCTCCGGGCCATGGGGGGATGAGGCCTTTGATGGGGATGTGGAGAATGGTCTTCCAGCTCTGCGTGCCGCTTGGATCCAGTCGAGAGCGGATGTTGAGGAGTATGCCGGACGTGAAATCAAGCCGCAGGACAATGGATACCTGACCCGCGTTCATGCCGAATATGCGAGCAATGCCGAGCGCAACAGGTTGGTGGAGTTTCCTGGGCTGCGTCGCAAGCCGCTTCGCGCCTCGGCGGGTCATCCCGTCACGCAATTGTGGTATGCGCGCCAAGGCGTGATCACTCCGGAGATGGAGTTCATCGCCATCCGTGAAAACATGGGGCGGGCCAAAATCGCTGATCTGGCTGACGACATCGCCCGGAACCATCTCGACAAGCAGCACGCTGGTTCCACGCAAATATCGAACTCACCGACTGGGAGCACGGAGTACACGCCTTCCATCTTTCGTCGTTTTCCTCAGCGCATTCCCAACGAGATCACGCCTGAGTTCGTGCGCTCCGAAGTCGCTGCCGGTCGAGCCATCATTCCAGCAAACATCAATCACCCCGAGCTTGAGCCGATGATTATCGGGCGGAATTTTCTGGTGAAAATCAATGCGAATATCGGCAACAGTGCCGTGGCGTCGAGCATTGATGAGGAAGTCGAGAAGATGCGCTGGGCAACAAAGTGGGGCGCCGACACCGTGATGGATCTTTCCACCGGAAAAAATATTCACGCTACGCGCGAGTGGATCCTGCGCAATTCGCCGGTGCCGATCGGCACGGTTCCGATCTATCAAGCGTTGGAAAAGGTCGGCGGAAAGGCTGAGGATCTGACATGGGAAATCTTCCGCGACACACTCATCGAACAAGCCGAGCAGGGGGTGGACTACTTTACGATTCACGCCGGAGTCCTCCTGCGATTTGTGCCGCTCACGGCGCGCCGCATGACGGGTATTGTTTCGCGCGGCGGTAGCATTATGGCGAAGTGGTGTCTGTCCCATCACAAAGAAAATTTCCTCTACACGCATTGGGACGACATCTGTGACATCATGGCCGCGTATGACGTGAGCTTCAGTATTGGTGATGGTTTGCGGCCCGGCTCGATCGCTGATGCCAACGACCAAGCGCAATTTGGGGAGCTGCAGGTGCAGGGCGAACTCACTGATCGCGCCTGGGCCAAGGGGGTTCAGGTCATGAACGAAGGGCCGGGCCACGTGCCCATGCATATGATTGAGGAAAACATGGCAAAGCAACTCGAGTGGTGCCATGAGGCCCCGTTCTACACGCTCGGGCCGCTCACGACGGATATCGCTCCGGGATACGATCACATCACAAGCGGCATCGGAGCGGCGATGATCGGATGGTATGGTTGCGCGATGCTCTGCTATGTCACGCCGAAGGAGCATCTCGGTCTGCCGAATAAAAAAGACGTTAAGGATGGAGTGATCACCTACAAGATTGCGGCCCATGCGGCCGACCTCGCGAAGGGACACCCTGGCGCGCAATATCGCGACAACGCGATATCCAAGGCCCGCTTTGAGTTCCGCTGGGAAGACCAATTCAATCTTGGCCTTGATCCCGTGACTGCGCGGGAATTCCATGATGAAACCCTGCCGCAGGATGGGGCTAAGACGGCGCATTTTTGCTCCATGTGCGGACCGCATTTTTGTTCCATGAAGATCACAGAAGATGTCCGTAAATATGCGGCGGAACAAGGCATCGCGGAAGACGAGGCGCTTCAGCAGGGGATGGATGCGAAGGCTAAGGAGTTCGTTGAAACAGGAGCCGAGGTGTACGTGAAGGCGTGATGCTGGACTTGTTCGGACAACCGTTTTTTACAGATGAGATTCAAGTGGGCGCGTCAGGAAGGTCTTCCGCTTCTTGGGGGAGATCGAAATATTTGCAAATTTTCCCCTTGCACAAGTTTGAGAACTCTAGTCTACCTAGCCCGTCCAATGATGGTATCAAGCGTTCAACGCACATTTTCGGTATTCGATTTGTCTGCATGCAGGTGCTGAATTTTTCTTTTTTCAGCGCTCGTTGCGCTTGGCTACGCACATCACCCACTCACGCGAACTCGATGTTTGGCGTGATCATTCACCCCCCGACGAGGAGGCACTATTAATATTAAGGATATTCGCATCAATGAGCGGATCCGTGCACGGGAAGTGCGCGTGATTCTTGCAGCAACCAATGAACAGCTTGGCGTCTTGCGCCTAGACGAGGCGATTCGCCGCGCTCGCAGTATCGGGATGGATCTGGTCGAGATCGCTCCGAATGCTCAACCACCGGTTTGCCGCATCGTGGATTTCGGGAAGTTCCGCTACGACCTCGCCAAGCAGGAAAAAGAAAAGAAGCACGTTGTGGGCAAGGTCAAGGAGATCAAATTCCGCGTCAACATTGATGAACACGACTACCTCACCAAGGTCCGGCATGCTGAGGATTTCTTGGACAAGGGGAACAAGGTCAAAGTGCATCTTCAATTTCGTGGTCGCGAAATGGCCCACCAAGATCTCGGGTTGCTCGTCGTCAAGCGGGTCAAAGAGGATCTCTCCGGAATGGCCCACGTCGATATGGAGCCTAAGCTCGTTGGGCGCGCGATTGGTATGACTCTCAGTCCCCTGCCAGCAAACAAGCGGCACCGGAAGTTTTCCAAGCACGGCGAAATTATCGAACCGGAAGCGGTCGAGTCCGATCACGCCGGAGACGATGAGGATTGATCGTCGGTTGTTTCTTTTTGATATCGACGGAACACTGATTACGTCGGGCGGTGCGGGTGAGGCGGCCTTGAAAGATGCCATGCGCTCCCGCTTCGATGTCGAAGAGGACTTGGATGGCATCATTCTCGCTGGAGCTACGGATGCGCGCATCGCGCGTGAATTGCTCGAAAAGCACAGCATTGCGGTTTCAGCCGAAAACGTGGCGGCCTTGCTGGACACTTATCTCGGTCACCTCAATGAGCGGATCGGGCGCCATGATGGCAAGCTTCTCCCCGGCATCGTGCCCCTTTTGAAAGTTCTTTCCGATCGCTCGGATGCCGTTCTCGCCTTGCTGACTGGCAATGTGATCCGTGGAGCGGAAATCAAACTCACCCACTATGGAGTCTGGGATTTTTTTGAATTCGGGGCTTTTGCGGATGATCACCATGATCGCAATGAGTTGGGGAAATTTGCCCGTGCGCGTGCTTTGGAGCGTCATGGCGAGGAATTCCCGCCTTCCCGGATTTACGTCATTGGCGACACTCCGAAGGACATCGAGTGTGGGCGCGCGATTGGGGCTTGCACCGTGGCCATTGCGACTGGGCACTACTCCTCGGATCAGTTGCGCGATCACGCTCCGGATTTTCTTTTTGAGGATCTCTCGGATACGGGGCGGGTGGTAGCGCTCCTCTTCGGCGAGTAGGAATCCGTCTTTAAGGGGATGCCGTTTTTTTGACCGGCGTCGTGGATGGCGGAGTGTTTACTTTCGAATTGGGCAGGATATCGAAGCGGAGAACGCCTAGTTTTTTGGGACTGATCGGGGGCCTTTCAAAAAGTAGATTTTTCTCGTGGAGGTATTCCGAGAGGGTGGCGGTGATTTCCCTCGCCGTTCGAGCGGTGTCGAAGCTGACGCCGCTTCGGATGCCGTCGGCCGCGTGATAGAGGGAAGTGAAGGCCATTGGACCACTCAATGGCACGGCAATGATGCCGCCGATTCCTTGGGTGATATTCGAGCCGCCCGTTGTTTCAAATTCGAGTATCTTGGTCGGCTTGGCTCCGGAAAGATGGTAGACGGCGATGGTGGATTCCATCTTGGTGCCGCCGGCCCCGAATCCCACGGTGCTTCGCAGAAGTCGACTGCCTTGGTTCACCCGAGTAAAATGGCCTTGGAGCAACCAGTAATTGCCACGGGGTGGCTTGGTGTCCGGAGATAATATTCTGGCTTGAGCCGCGTGCGCCGGCAGTCGCTCGAGAAGTTCTCGTGACATATTGGCTTTGAGGCCGGCTTTGAAATCCGCGAGATCGCGGCCCTTTCTATCCACACGCAGGGCACTGTCCTCGACGGCAAAAGGCATCAAAAAAATCTCCAGTGGCGGTGCGGTGGGTGCGAAATGCTCGTCGCGCTTCAAGTTGGTGACGCTGACGGATGCGCAGGAACTCAGTAAAAGAGCGAGCAGACCGAGCGTGGCGGGAGTGGTGATCGCTGCACTAAGTGATTTTTTCCAAGCGCAGGGGGTGTCTTTGGCTGGGATTTTCAAAGTGGATATCTCAGCCAATCAGACCTGCAAATTGTTCTCAAGAGATATTCCGCTTCGCGCTTTTTGATTTGCTGATCTTGATTCTGAAGGCTTGGGCAGATTAGATGGGCGTTTATGACATCAGATAAAACTTTCCGCATCGCCGTTCTGGCGGGCGACGGGATCGGGCCAGAGGTAATGGCGGAGGGATTGCGTGTTCTTGAAGCCGCAGCAAAAAAATTCGCGATTGGTTTGAGTTTTGATCACAAGTTGGTCGGCGGAGCCGCGATTGATGGGCAGGGAAGCGCCCTCCCGCAGGAGACGCTCAAGGCCTGTGAGGAAGCGGATGCGATTCTTTTCGGATCTGTGGGTGGACCCAAGTGGGAATCGCTTCCCGCCAATGAGCAACCCGAGCGGGCAGCCCTTCTTCCCCTGCGCAAACATTTTGGGCTTTTCGCCAACCTTCGTCCGGCGATCTGTCTGCCTGAGTTAACTCACGCTTCGCCATTGCATCCGCGTCTCGTCGAGGGCGGGTTCGACGTTCTCTGCGTTCGTGAACTCACGGGTGGATTGTATTTCGGTGAACCGAAATACATCAAAAGCGAAGGCGGAGAGGAATTCGCGGTTGATACTATGGTTTATTGGGAGTCCGAGATCCGTCGAATCGCGCGCGTTGCCTTTGAAGCCGCCCGCAAGCGTCGCGGTGAATTGACTTCGATCGATAAAGCCAACGTGCTTCAAAACGGAGTGCTCTGGCGCAGGGTCGTCAACGAGGTGGCGCGCGACTATCCCGATGTGAGCTTGAGGCATCTTTATGTCGACAATGCCGCGATGCAGTTGATCAAAAATCCCAAGTCTTTTGATGTCGTTCTCGCTGAAAACCTCTTCGGAGATATCTTGAGTGATGAGATGGCCATGATCGCGGGATCGCTTGGCATGTTGCCGAGCGCGAGTCTCGGGGAAGCTACTGGTGGGGAAACTCGATTTGGCATGTATGAGCCAAGTGGCGGCACCGCTCCGGATATTGCGGGCAAGGGGATCGCAAACCCGATCGCTCAAATCCTATCCGCCGCCATGCTTCTGAGGTTCTCCCTCGGATGTGAGGAAGCGGCTTGCGCTATCGAAAATGCTGTTAGGTTAGTTATTTCCAAAGGATTAAGAACTTCGGATATTTATACGCCTGAAACAACGTTGGTCGGAACGGCAGAAATGGGACAAGCCATTACCCAGAGCCTTTGAAGTTGGCAAAAAATCAAGTTTACCAAACTAAGCCTTGACCCGGAGAGTGGCTCCCTCCAGTGTAAATGGGTGTTTTAAAAAAGCTGGACGGAGCCCCCTTTTAAAAAGTCCGGTTCCCAATGTTTTTTTATAAAACCCAACAACCATTTTCTCTAAAATTCGATGTTTGATAATCTTCTTGGACTCTTCTCTAGCGACATAGGTATCGACCTTGGCACTGCAAACACACTCGTTTACGTCAAAGATCAAGGCATTGTTCTGCGCGAGCCCTCCGTGGTGGCAGTTCAGCAGGGCACCAACCGAGTTTTAGCCGTTGGCAACGAGGCAAAACGAATGCTCGGGCGCACCCCGGGCAATATTGTTGCCATCCGACCACTCAAAGACGGCGTGATTGCTGACTTCGAGATCACCGAGGCCATGCTGCGCCACTTCATCAGCAAGGTTCACAACCGTCGTCGCATGGTTCGCCCTCGCGTTGTGGTGGCTGTGCCCAGTGGCATCACGGAAGTCGAAAAGCGTGCCGTCAAAGATTCTGCAACCCATGCCGGTGCGCGTGAGGTTTACTTGATCGAGGAACCTATGGCAGCCGCTATCGGTGTAGGTCTTCCTGTGCAGGATGCGGCCGGCAACATGATTGTGGATATCGGTGGCGGCACGACTGAGGTCGCCCTCATTTCACTCTCGGGTATTGTGTTCAGCCGAAGCGTCCGCGTCGCCGGCGATGAGTTGGATGAAGCGATCACCGTCTACATGAAGCGGGCTTACAATCTGATGATCGGTGAGCGCACGGCAGAGGAAATCAAAATCAAAATTGGCTCGGCCTACAAGTTGGAGAAGGAAGTGTGCCTCGAAGTGAAGGGCCGGGATCTCGTTGCTGGACTGCCCAAGACCATTTCCATTTCATCCCAAGAGGTTCGCGAAGCGCTTATGGAGCCGCTTTCCACCATTGTGGACTCGGTTCGCATCACTCTGGAGCGTTGTCCGCCGGAACTTTCTGCCGATCTCGTGGATCGCGGTCTCGTGCTAGCTGGCGGTGGTGCGCTCTTGCGTGGCTTGGATCGTCTCATCTCCGAGGCGACCGGACTTCCTGTTCATGTGGCTGAAGATCCGCTGAGTGCGGTGGCCGAAGGGACTGGGCGCGCGCTCTCCGAGCTGAAATTCCTGAAAGCCGTTTCATCCGAACGGCCGCATGGTCGCTGATCCGGAACGTTCTCAAATGGAAGATGTCTAATCCTTCCAAACAATGAACAGACTTAACATCGCTCTCGTAGTCGCCTCCTTGGCGTTGGCGATTTATCTCTCCGCCCTGTCTCCTTCCTCGATGCAGTCGATGCAATCGGGATTCATGTCCATGCTTTCCCCCTTTCTAAAAACGGGAACCGCGATGCAGAGAAATATCGGTTCCGTGGGAGAGAGGCTCAAGACCCTGGATGAGCTGGAGGTCGAAAATGTCCAACTCGTAGCGGAAAACCGCCAACTCCGAGCTTCGACGCGGCTCCTTGGGGAACTTGAGACCGAGAATAACAAGTTGCGAATGGCTCTCGATTATCGTGAGCGCTCGTCATTCAAGCTGCTTGCCGCCCGCATCATTTCCCGTGATGCCTCAACGTGGTGGAATACGATTCGGATCGACCGGGGATTTGAAGATGGCGTCGAAGCCGATCAGCCTGTCCTCACGGATTTGGGACTGGTTGGAAAAACGACCACAGTATCCAAAAATGAAGCGATTGTGGTGCTGGTATCCGATGAGACTTGCCGTATCGCTGCCAAGGTCGAGGGAACAAAAGAGCACGGCATCGTTTCCGGTATGCGGGTGCAAGAGGATGCCGTCGGGGGATTGCTGCAAATGAACTTCCTTTCCAAAAATGCTCCGATCCAACCCGGTCAGGAAGTTTTTACGGCAGGCGTGGCCCGAGGGTCCTTCCCGCCAGGGATACTGATTGGAAAAGTGAAAGAGTTTATTCCGCGCACGCTCGACGGACAGGCGGTCATCGAACCTTGTGTGAATCTCATGACCACTGAGGATGTTTTTGTTCTAGTGGGAAAAAAATGAAACCACTGATCGATTTGCTGGCTTTGTTTATCGGTGTGCTTCTGGCTTTTATTATTCAAAATTTTTTGCCGCCGATGGCCGACCTCCACGGGGCGCATGTTTTGTTGGTGCCGATGGTTTTTTGTTATGCGGCGATGGTTCTGCCCTTCCCTGCCATGCTCGCCGCCGCATTTTTTACGGGCTTCTTAAGTGACCTTTTCTACCTTCACGTTGTGGCTGGGAAAGTTGAAATTCCTGTTGGATATTCTATTGTTTTCTTTGTGATATTTGGCTGTTTTGCAAATGGATTTCGTCCGGCGATGGAGAGCCGCAATTCGTGGCCGTTCATTCTGCTCAGTACGCTCGGAACTTCACTGTTTTTGCTCGTTCAGTTTCTTTTGATCACATTTATTCGGGGAGGCATTATTGTGGCGCCGGCGGTCGGTTGGCGCATTTTGGCACCAGGTTTGATTGCAGGTTTGATTGCGCCTTTGTTTTATTGGACTGTGTCGCACATGGATCGCTTACTTCCTGATGGCTCCCGCAAATTGAGATCCGTCAATCGATGAAGCATTCGCGCTCCGGACCTCGCATTTTCTTTTTGGCGCTTCTCATCATCGGCGGGATGACGGGCATTACTCTTCGTCTCTGGAGCGTTCAAATCACACATGGAGCGGAGTACTCGGCCCGCATCAATTCGAGTTCAAAAGTGACCGTTCGACTCCCTGCTGTTCGCGGTGAGATTTTGGATCGAAATGGAATCAAACTTGTTGAAAACCGGGCCAGCTTTGAGGTGGATTTTTATTTGCCCGACATGGTTCGAGCCTACCGTGAGTCGCGCGGGTCCATTCCTATCACGGCCTATCGTGGTCGGGTTCACAACATGCCCCGTGATCTCAAGGAGGCCGATGTGGTGAAAATCGTCTCGGAGACGGTTATCCCGCGCATGGAGGAATTAGGGGTGGCCAAGGATTATAATGCCAACGCGCTCCAGATGCACTACCGCACCAATCGCGAAGTCCCGTATAACTATCGTCAGGACCTCAGCTTCGAAGAAATGGCACTTTTTTCTGAGAGGAATCTGGGACTTCCTGGTGTCAACGTGAGCATTAAACCGGTTCGCTGGTATGTTTACGGATCGATGGCTGCCCACATCCTAGGTTATGTGGGGGCGCCCTCCGACCTCGACAAGTTGCCTGATCTGAAAAACTTCAATTTTTACGAACCCGATGTGGAGGGGAAGGCTCAGTTGGAATTGTCTTTGAACGAAATGCTGAAGGGAAAGCCGGGGGCCCGCGTCCTCCAGCGCAATGTGAAGGGAGTCATCGACGGAGAAATCGAACGTCGTGAACCGGTTCAGGGCAACAATGTTTTTCTGACTCTTGACGCTAAAATTCAATCCATCACCGAAAATGCGCTGAGGCATGTTGGGCGCGGCGCGGCGGTCGTTCTCAATCCTAAAAATGGCGACATCCTTGGGATGGCGTCAGTCCCATCCTACGACCCCAATATTTTTATTCCGACGATTGCTTCGAGCGAGTGGAACCTCATCAACAAGGATGAGACCAATCCGCTGGTGAACCGCGCCATCAGTGCCTACGCTCCTGGTTCGACCTACAAGATCCCGATTGCCTTGGCGGGATGCCGGGCTGGAATCGTGGACAAATGCTTCAGTTGCTATGGTGGCGTTCAATACGGCAACAAATATATGAGGTGCTGGATCGCGGAGAAGAAACGCACTCACGGCAAGCTCTCACTGGCCGATGCCATCAAAGTTTCCTGCAACGCCTATTTCTATCAGTTTGGAAATGCTGCTGGCATTGAGCAGATCAATCTGGTGGGGAAAATGCTCGGATTGGGGCAAAAAACCGGCATTCCTCTGTCGGGTGAGTCGCCCGGTGTCCTTCCTGGCCCAGAGTGGCTATCGAAAGCGAATCCCCGCGCAAGGTGGTCCAACGGTTTCACGGCAAATACAGCCATCGGGCAAGGCGATGTGTTGGCCTCGCCGTTGCAAATGGCCATTGTCACGGCCGCCATCGCCAATGGGGGTATCGTATACTATCCTCGCTTGATCGATCGTATTGTGGCGCAGGATGGATCGGTTGTTTCCAAGGAACCGCCTCGTGTGCGTGCGAATCTCATCGCCGATGCGGGCATTACGGAGGCTCAGATTGCAGAGGTTCGCAAAGGAATGTGGAATGTGGTGAATGACGGCGGCGGCACTGCGGGTCGGGCACGGAATGAAAATATGTGTACGGCAGGCAAGACCGGAACCGCGCAGTTCTGGCGTTCAGGCAAAAAAGACAACCACACTTGGTTCATTTCCTTCGCCCCCTATGACGACCCCGAGTATGTGGTTGTGACTTTTGTGCAGGGAGCCAAGTCCGGTGGAGGGGTTTCTGCTCCCATCGCTGCAAAAATTCTCAAAGACATCTCTGCCTACAAAAACGGAGAGGATGTCACCCTAGCCGCACTCGAGCCGGCCAAAGGCAATTTCCTTTTCACGGAAAGCATGGATTTTGGCCGTGAGGCCCCCGCCGCGAATAAACTCTCCGAGGACGCCGAAGTCGCCGAGAATCCTTCTGCCGAAGCGCAGGAAAACCGCCCCCCAGCCGCCCCGAGCGTTCGCGAGGACGCCGACGCCCGTGGCCGCGTGAATAATTCAGCCCAACCCAAGCCGGCTCCCCCCAAGCCTGCAACAACCCCGACACCCGCTCCCCGCAACAACCCCATCCAAAACATTTTCAATCTCATCAGTGGCAAAAAGGCCGCGGTCGATGGTGCAAACCAGAAGCCAAAACCGGAAAAACCAAAGAATCGGTGAGCCCACCCAATCGTGCGAAATCATTCGCACAAACCCTTATAAACTTAATGTTAGAAACAGTGAAAAAAATCCTAGGTTTCGGAAAAAAATCAACCGGCATCAAGCTGATCGTGAGTAGCGAGAAGCTTGAAAAACGGGTAGCCCTCCTCGAGAACAATCGTCTTGAGGAATACACCATCGAACGCGAGACCGACCGCAACATCGTAGGCAGTATTTACAAAGGCAAGGTCCGCAATATCGAACCGGGCATCAAGGCGATGTTCGTCGATATCGGATTCGAGAAAAATGCGTTCCTGCAGTTCTGGGATGCCATCCCAGCGGCGCTCGACAGCGGCATCGAAACCATTAATCGTGCTGGCGAAAACTCGAAGAAAAAAGCCCCACGCATCACTCATAAAGATGTGCCGAATATCTACCCCGTGGGTTCCGATATCCTCGTGCAGGTGAAAAAGGGACCTATCAGTAACAAGGGGCCCCGCATCACCACCGATATCAGCCTCGCGGGTCGCTATCTCGTTTTGATGCCTTTCAATGACCAGTTCGGCATCTCACGTAAAATCGAGGATCCGAAAGAGCGGGATCGCCTACGCAAGATCCTCCGCAGCCTCGATGTGCCAGAGGGCATGGGGGTCATTATGCGGACAGTCGGTGCGGGGCAGCGCGCCCGCTACTTTGTTCGCGATCTCAGCATCCTTGTGGATCAATGGACACAGGTTCAGAAAGGCCTCCAGGAAAAATCCTCTCCAGCCTGCTTGTTTGAGGAACCCGACCTCATCGAGCGCACGGTTCGTGATTTCCTCACGGATGAAGTCGATGCCATCATTGTTGACGATGCCAAGGCGGTCGAGCGCATGCAGCACATTGTTGGTCAGATTTCGAAGCGGGCTAAAAAATCTATCCAGCACTACACTGGCGCCCAACCGATTTTTGAGTGTTTCGGTGTGAAAGCGCAGATCGAGGCCGCGTTCCACCGTCAGGTTTGGCTGCCCTGCGGCGGCTACATTGTCATCGACGAGACCGAGGCCATGATCGCCGTGGAAGGGAATACGGGCCGCAACAAGGGATCGAAGGATATGGAAAAGACCATCCTTCAGACCAACATTGAAGCAGCTGAAGAG
>Ga0102913_1000038_pt1 | contig 32975 bp, 4 predicted proteins | sample Colrivmet1560A02_FD_78197 | JGI IMG/M metagenome (GOLD analysis project Ga0102913, IMG submission 78197) | Estuarine microbial communities from the Columbia River estuary - metaG 1560A-02 | ecosystem: Environmental > Aquatic > Marine > Intertidal zone > Estuary | place: USA: Columbia River... | reverse complement strand
CTAGTCCAACTGCGCTCGGGTGCGAAGACCATCACCCACTACGGCTTCCCTCGCCAAAACGATTTCCGCATCAACCTGCCTAACGGTACCGGCGTGGCCGCTACGGGTTTCCCGGTCGACATCACCCCGGTGCAGTTTGGCGGCTTAGCTAACGCTGGGCTCCCAGTCCAATACTCTTGGTTGGGTAACAATGTCCAGTCCACGGCGGACAACATCATGGTCTTCGACCCCGCCAAGTCCTCGTTCACCTCCTACTACCTACGTTCGGATGGCCTGACCTGGCGTACCGCGGGTAACGCGAGCAGCTTTTCAGCGACCATGATCCTCAAGCCGGACGCCTTTATCTTGGTCAAGCGGACCAACTCCAATCCTTACAACTTCATCGTTAAACCTTACTGAACATGCGCCTCACTCACTTAATCGCCCTTGGTTCCCTGGCTACGACCGCCAGCGCGACTGAATATGTCTTCCAGGACTTCTTTGTCCTCAAGCACCCGACGGGGGTGGCTTGGAATAATACGCAGTTAGATGTGAAGCTGGGCAAGTTTGCCTCCAGCTTCACGCCTACGCTGACGAACTACTCCAGCTGGGATGTAAACTTCGTGACGCAGACGGCGGGCTACTACGTCGGCCTTTCTGGCGGCGGCCCCGAGTTCAGCACGTCCCTCACGCTGGCAGATAACATCAACTTTGCTGTCAATGACCAGCTGTGGCTCCTCGTCCAGACTCCCTCGGGCTACGTCGGCACCAAGGAGACGGCCCTCTTCACGGATACCGCTTGGCGTATCGTGGCTAACTCGCCCACCTCCGTCGTGACGAACTTCTTCCAGTTCAACAACACGACCACGGCGACCTTCGGCCTGATTGATTTTGCGGCTTCCACCTCGGGCACCGTCACGGTCGCTGCGATCCCCGAGCCGTCGACCTACGGCCTTGGCGCTGGCCTGGTGGCTTTGGCTGCCGTAGCGGTCCACCGTCGCCGTAAAAAGTCTGCCTGAGCCATCCTTGGCCCCTTTAACCCCGGCTACTCGCGGGGGATGACGGTGCGGACTTTGGTTTGGCGTTCGAGGGCGCGGAATTCGGAGAGGCGGATGGCGTCCGTGCGGTCGATGAGGACGAAGACTTCCTTGCCCCGGAGGAAACGGCGCGGGCTGTAGGGAGTCTTGGTACGCTCGGCTCCTTTGGTCGTCGGCTCTGGCCCGAGCTTAAAGTCTTCCTTGGCGTCGGCGGGGAGTTTGGGCGGGATGACCTGCCACTCGTAGATTAACTCGAGCGCATTGTAGGTGGGGTCGTCCTTCGCTTCGCGGTGCGGCGCACTGTCCGTCAGATCGGCCGCGGAGTTCGCAATCCACGGGGTGCCGAGGATGATGAACTTCTTCGGCGTCGGCGCCGGGAGCCATGGGGCGGTCTCGGGGGCGGTGATGGCCAAGTAGGCCGTACGGATTTCCCCGAGCTTAGCTTGAGCGCTCAGCGTGAGGTCAGCGTTTTCCCAGCGTTGGGTAAAGCGGGCGATAAGTTCCGCGCCAGCCGGTCCCGTCAGCACCGCCGCACAGGCAAGTCCGTTCACGGGCTCACGTCCGTACTTACGACCCCCGACGACCCACGCGCGGTCATCGGCGAGGAGGTACGCCGCCCCGGGCGAGACGCGGACTTTCACGCCCGCGGTGAGGAGCTTGCGCAAGGTGTCCACTTGCGGGGAGCGGGCAGGGAGGAGCACACGGACATCACACGCGGAGTCCTTCGCTTTGTCGGTGACTAGCGACAGGAGCGCCGCGTCGGCTTCGAGCGATTCCAGGGCGACCCAGAGTTTTTCCTGCGCACCGGTTACGAACGCGGTGCGAGCATCGGCCACTTCCAGTCGAGCCACTGGCTTAGCGGGTGGCTTCACAATGGGGCGGACGTCGATGGGGACACCGGCGATCACGCGCTGCGCGGGGAAGGCGGCCGGCTGCTCGGCCTTACCGGCCCCTGCGCGCGAGAGTCGGTTGAGCCCGTGTCGCCACCAGCCCAGGGCGAAGAGCCGTTGCAGGTTTGGAGCCAGCGTGGGTTCATCCACGCAGAGGCCCTCGCCCGATTCCAGGAACGCCCGCGGGTTCGGCGCCGCCGCATCGATGAGTAGGAGCGCGGGATGGAAAGTCGTCGTGCTTTGCAACGTTGCGCCGGAGGTCGCCAGGAAATCGAGCGCCGCTAAGTGGACCTTCTTTTCATCGGGCTTCAGTTCGGGCCCTTGGCCTTCGGTCGTAATAATATAGACGCGGACCTGACGTTGCTTGGCCGCTTGCGCGAGGGCGGCGACGAGCGCGGCATGCGTTAGGGTGGGCAGCGACAGGTGCACCGTGGTCTGGGCGCTACCGATGGCCGTGATCCACGCGTTCAGCCAAGCCGGGCGTTGCGTGTAGACGTGCGGGCCTTCCGGTGTGGCCGCGGGCTCGCCGGCGCGCTTTAGCCAGACATCTCCGACCACGCGTTCGTGGTAGCGGAAGGGCTCCGAGGTGCGAGTGAGCGGAGGAATGCTCATGGCGCATCCTCCCAGAGGAGGAGGTCGTAGGCTTCGAGCAGCGCCGCGCGGCTGCCGTCGGTCGGCCCATTAGACGGTTGTTGGGCGAGGGCGGCTGCAAGTTCGTGTAACGACCGGGGACGATAGGCCGGAATTTTCTGTCGCGCCGCTTCGCCGGCTTTGGCCGCCGCGGCGGGCGTGCGTTCGCCCCCGAGGGCGCGGACCTGAAGCCATAAGCCCCAGGCGTCGACATCTTCCGCACGCGGCACGAGCGCGACTTCAATCGGTTCCACTTCGAAGACCCCAAGGTCGAACTGGCCGGGCACGCGGAGGTGCGCGGGGAAACTTTGCTGGTGGCGAAGTCGGAAACTCAGGCGGGCCTCGGTCGACAGCGCCGCAAAGGGAACGGAGAGACCCGCGGACAGCTCGCGCGGGGCCGCGCCCGCCGAGAGCACGAGCGCCAGCAAATCGCCGTAGGTTTGGTCCGCTCGGCGTTGCAGCGAGGAAACGAGGCGCACGTCCACCGCGGTCGCCGCCTTCTCGCCCTTGCCTTCCTTGCGTTCGGAAAATACGCGGAGACGGAAAGGCCCCGTGTGGTCCGGGGCCAGTTCGAGTTCGATGATCAACTCCTGTGGCGTCGGGAGCACGCGCACGACATCGGCGGTGCGGACCACCACGAAAGGCGTGTTGGGTTGCAGTAGGGAACGGCCGCAGGCACCGGGCTCCGTGGCGAGCAATTCCTCCAACGGAATCGTTTCGCCGGCGCTGGCCTCACGGCGTTCTTCGAGGTGCAGCACATGGTGGCCAGCGAGGAGTGGTTCGTCGGCGACGGCGAAGCGGAATAACCCTTGCTGAGCTTCGGTGGACACCCCGAGTTGGGCCGCGGCCGCTCCTAAGGCACTGAGCGCATAAGTCGGGAGCTCCGGTGAGCCGGTTGCGGTCAGCATCCCGCAGTGCACCGCCTGCTCGAGCCACGTCCGGGCCGCGGCGACCGAGAGCGGGAGCAGGTGCTGTGAAATATCTTCGGGGATCAGGGGGCGGGACTGCTGCGCCCGTTCGCTTGCGAGCCGTAGCATCGGCAACCACTCGGTTTGCGCCGATGGCACCTGAACAGCGGCCATCGTCTCCAGCCACCGGACGGTGAAGGCTCGGCGGAGGCGTAAAGTCGGCAGGCGGGCACTCATCGCAGTACCTCCAGTCGGGAGTTGAGGCTACTGCCCCGCGGCAGGCCGGAATGGTAGACAAGTTCGGAGCGACCAGTGCCCGTATCGGCGCGCACGCCGTGGTGCAGCACTTCGGTGACGGAGGGCAACGTCCGCTCGAGGAGTGTGAGCAGTGCGCGCGGTTCCCAGAGCGGTTTCTCGAAGGGAAAGATACAGCGTAGGTCCAACAGTAAAGAGCGGGCATGCTCGCCGCGGGCGGCGTCCGCGTGGCGTTGGGCGTGCAGGCCGCGGAGGTTTTCGGCCGTGCGGAGGGACCAGCTGAGTAGGATGACCGGACGTGGCTTCGCGACGCGGCCGCGCGTCTTGGGGGCCTTCATGCGCACTGCCAGCGCGGTGAAGACGGCGCTGGGTGCGTCGGTCACGACGAGGCGGAAGTCGGTCGACAGGCGGGCGAGGAGGTCCGTCTGTTCCACGCAAGCGCGCGTAGTCACGATGACGTTGATCTCCGTTGCGGGTGCGCTCCAGCTTTCCGCCGCCGTCTCGGCGAGTGGGCACACGGCGACGGTGAGTTGGCGGGAACGCAGGTATTGTACCGCTCGCGTGAGTGCGGGAGCGTCTTCACCAGAAGTCTCAAGGACGAGCAGTACCTTGCGTCGCCCATAGGCGTCGGCGAGTTCGGCGTCTTCATCGTCCGCGGAACCGTCTTTACCCACGCAGGCTTTGTAGGCCAGTTCGGCTTGGAGTTCAGTGAAATGTCCCGCCCGTTCCGCTTCGGCGGCGGCGAGGGCGGCCAGCTCGGTGCGGCCTGGAGTGGTCGGTTGTTCGACGTTATTTCCGATCAACGTCCATTTCGTTGCGTGGACGGCGAGTGGTAGGAAGTCGGCGAACGTCAGTTGGGCGGCGTCGACCACGATGAGTTGATCGAACCCTTCGGCCTCGCGGGCGAGCTGGGCGGGCCGCAGTGCGGGGAGGCGGGTGAGTCCGTCGAACGTTCCGAACGTCAGGTTGGCTGAGGTGAACGCCACGCGCTCGGCCTCATCGCGTTTGAGCAGCACGGGGCCGACCCTCTGTAAAGTTGCGATGCGTGCTTCGAGGGTGAACGTACGGAATTTCTCACTACTGACTTCGCCGAGCGCGAGCAGGCGCAGTGGTGCAACGAGGCGGGCCCCCTCTGGATGGGCGAGCACCGTGTTCAGCACGGCTTCCAGTTCGTGGCCAGTCGCGGCCGTCAAGAGAACGCGTTGCCCCCGGCGGAGAACTTGGAGAATTAATTCAGCCGTGGCGCGGGTGCGGGCGGGGCCGGTGGCGGCGTCGAGGAGTGCGAAGTCAGGCGAGCCGATCGCCTTACGGACGAATTCTCGGGCGGCGGTTTCGGCCGGTGCGAGGACCTGCCAGGCCTCGGCCTCATGGCCGACTTGGAGGGCTTGGGCGTCGCCCCAGCTCTTGGGTTCGGGGTTAAAGAGGTTAAGCAGGGGCAGGTGAGCGGATTCCCACCGTTGCAGCAGCCGGCGGAGGGCGGTGGCTCGCCGGAGGGCTGGCTGACGGGCGGGCCGGGCGGCGAGGAAGACCGTATCGCCATTGGCTATCTTGGTGAGCAGGGCGGCACCGTCGGGCCCCGGTGTGGGGCGAATTACCAATAATAACGGGTCACGGAGGCCTTCGATCCGTTCCACCCGCAGGCCGGGGGCCGCTTGAAAGCCTTCGGCGGCGGTGGCATGGAGCGTAAAAGTGTTGGTTTCGCCCCAAGCCAGCCGCAGGGCATGGCGGCGGGCCTCCTCGGCCTCCTCGGCGGCCTCGAACCTTAAAACGATGACCTCAGGGTGTTCACCCTGGGGGGAGGGGGGGAGGGCCCCTGTGGCCTCGGCGTGGGCCCAGGCCGCTTCGGTCTGCCTGATGGTCGCCGCCGAGCAGGGGGTGACGAGCCAGGCCCGGGTCAGCCGTTCCGCTTCGCCCTCCGCTGCTTGGAGGAGGCCAGCCAACTCTACCCCTGCACTCTCGGTATAGAGGGGGGCGGTCCGCCGGCGCGGGTCATCCAGCTTCCTTAAATCCAGCCCGGCATGCTTTAAACGGGCCGTTTCGGCCAATTGGGCGGCTAAACGGACCCGGCAGGGGTCCAAAGGGGGCGGGGTTGGACTGGGGGTGGGGGAGGCCAAGGCGGGGGGCGGAAAACCGGAGGGGAAGGGCGAGCAAAGCGATAACCCTTGCGGGAGGGAAGCGGGAAAGCGGCCCGCTGGCACTTCACCCCGGGCTGGCGGGTTCGGCCTCCACGGCGCCATCGACCGAAATATTAATGATTAAAACAATCATATAAACATACTATTAGGAAAAAGTAATCATTTACGGGCGCGCGGGGGAAGTTGATCCCAGGGAGACAGGCCGGGGGCTTGGATCTACCAATCATGGGTATGAAACCTCACATAACTGCCATAAATCACCCTAATTCGGGTTGAAGTATTCTCCTTAATGCTTAATCATCAACCTACCCGAAATTGATTTCCCTCCGTATACCCCGGCCGGCTCCCTTCTGCTATATTCTACAACGAATATCTCTTAGCCCATCTTTGCCTCTTAGCCGACCCCTCTTCGTCACTATTTTCTAAGTACACCTCCGGCGTCCGACCTTCCGCGACGACGCCATCCCCACCTCCCCTCCCCCAATCTTTACTCAAATGAAACGCAGTCGTTCCCCGAAGTTAATTTCCCGCGCGTGCCTCTTCGCCGCCGCCGCCCTCCTCACCGTCGGTGCGCCGCCGAGTGCGCGCGCCGCCAACATCTTCTTCGACCAGAACGGCGCGACCGCCGGCACTGGCGCGACAGGGGCGGCCTCGTTCAACGGCGCCTTCTGGGTCAATGCCGTAGCGGGCACGACGATTCCAGGCACCGTGGCCGCCGCGGCTTACACCTTCACCAATGCCGACGTCGCTTACTTCATCGGTGGATCGGTGCAGACGATCACGTTAGCTTCGGCCACGACGCTCAACGGCATCAACGATCAGACGGGGATGACCTTTACGGGCAGTACCTTCACGCTCGCGGGCACGACGCCGACCATCACCGTCGCTTCGGGCAAGACGACCACCATCAGCTCCATCATCGCAGGCACGGCTGGACTGACCAAAGCGGACGCGGGCGCATTGGTCCTCAGCGGCGTCAACACGTATTCCGGCACGACGACCTTGAGCGCGGGCACCTTGCGTATCGGCAACGCGGCGGCGCTTGGCACCAGCACATTGTCGGTCACCGGTGGTTCGCTCGACGCCGCCTCCGCGTTGACGATCACCAACGCCATCAGCTTGGGAGCCAACCTGGCCTTCACGGGTACGGCTAACCTGACGCAGACCACGGGTGCAATCACCCTCACCACCGCCCGCACAATCACGGTCGACGCCAACACGCTTTCCCTCGGTGGCGTCGTCGGCGGTGCTTTCTCGCTCACCAAGGCCGGTGCCGGCACCTTGACCCTCGCGGGCACTAATACCTACACCGGCGGCACGTTCTTGACCGCAGGCAAACTGTCGGCCGGCGTGGATGCTAACCTCGGTGCGACCGCTGGTGGCCTGACCTTTAACGCTGGCACTTTGCTTTCCTCCGGAACCTTCTCCACCGCGCGCGCCGTGACCATGACGGGCGCAGGCACCATTGAAGTCGCCGCTTCGCAGACCCTCACGATGACGGGCGTTATCGCGGGTGCGGGTGCGCTCACGAAGGCCGGTGCCGGCACCTTGACGCTCAGCGCCATCAACACCTTCACGGGAGGCACCACGGTAAGCGCCGGCACCTTGGCTTTGACTAGCGGTGTGGCCCTTACGGGTACGGGGATTATCCGTGGCAACGTTACCGTCAATTCGGGTGCGACCTTGGATTTACAGATCGCCAACTCCTTGGGTTACACCGCGAACGTCAAGGTCAACGCCCTCACCATCAATGGCGGCACTGTCAAGACCTCTACCTACACGACTGCCGGCGACCAGGGCTGGGGCCTCGCGGTCTCCATGACGGGTGGTACCTTGCAGTCCAACGGCGGCACCGCCAGCGCGACCGCTGCACAGTATTACTCTCTGGGCGGTGGTTCCAGCATCACTACTGTTGCGAACGCCACGTCCGCGCTGATCTCCGGCCGCATCAACCTTCGCGACGGCAACCCGAACAACCAGTTGGTCTTCAATGTCGCCGATGGGGCCGCGGCTAAGGACCTTCAGGTCACCGCAAACATTACGCAGGCAACTAATACTCCGGGAATTTTCGGTATCAAGAAGACGGGCGCCGGTCTAATGTCCCTCGAGTCGCAGTCTAACGTCACCACGGCTAACACGTTCTACTCCGGCTCGACGCTGATCTCGGGCGGTATCCTCTCGGTCCCGGGCGACGGTGCGACGGTCAGCACTGGTTACTACCTCGGCCAGCTCCCCGCTTCCGCCTTCAATGTCGTCGTTTCGGGTACCGCCACCGCGGGCGCCTCGGGTCAGGCCACCATCACCGTGCCAGCGACTGCGGGTATGCAGGTCGGGCAGCTCGTCACTGGTGTCGGCGTCGTCGATGGTTCGACCATCACCGCCCTTACGGGTACGGTCATCACCCTGAGCAATAACCTCACGGCAGCGTTCTCGGGTACCTATACCTCTTTAGGTAATATCACCTTAGAAGGTAACGGCCTCCTCCAGTTCACGGCGACCGGCACTTTGCACGCTAACCGTGGTATCGGCCTGAAGGGTAACGGTGGCTTTGACACGCCCACAGGCGTGACCATGACCGTTCCTGGCGTCATCGCCGGCCCGGGCACCCTACTTAAAACGGGTACCGGCTCCCTCGTGCTCACTGGCACCAACACCTTCACGGGTGGCGTCTCCGTCACGGGCGGCTCGGTCTCGATTGATAACGCCAACAAGTTTGGCACGAATACGGCCCTGACCTTCAATAACGGCGGTAAGGTCATCACCACCGCCAACATGACCTTCGCGGGCGCCGGCACCTTGACTGGCGCAGGTGATCTCTCGCCGACCACGGGCACAATTTTGATCGCCTCCGGCGCCTACTCCGGTGCTGGTGCCCTCACGATGAGCGGTGCCGGCACGCTCGTGCTTTCCGGTACCAATTCCTACACCGGCGGGACCAACATCACGGCGGGCGCCATTCAAGTCGCGGCCGACGCCAACCTCGGTGGCGCCGCGGGCACGATCTCTTTCAATAATGATGGCCGGCTCCGTTCGACGGGCACGTTCACCGCTGCTCGCGCCGTCACGATGACTGGTGCTGGCACCTTCAACATCGATGCCGGCCAAACCGTCACCGTTTCGGGCGTCGTCAGCGGCGCTGGCCTGATCACCAAGATGGGCTCGGGCACGCTCCTGCTCACCGGCACCAATACTTTCACCAGCAAGTTGAACGTGACGGGTGGGACCCTCGCTGCGAGCTCGGTGGCCGCTTTGAGCGCCGCTCCCGCTGCCTTCACCGCCGATTGGGCGACCTTAGCGGGCCCTACCACCTACTTAAGTGCGACGGGCACGATCGCCTTGGGTGCCAACCGTGGCATCACGCTCAACAACGGCGGCGGTTTGTTCGCGGATGCGGCCTCCATCCTCTACACTGCCTCCCCCTTCGCCGCCATCGGCACGGGCGCCAGCGTCCTGCGCATCGGTAACCTCGGCGCCACCGGCGGCCTCGTTTCTTTAGCGTCCACCGCCGTCCTTCCCGGCGCCACCACCATCGATATTGTCCAGTCGGGTGCCTTGGCGGCCTCCGGCCTCTACGCCGACGCTACCGCTTGGCTCGCCTCGGGTAAGATCGCCGGCACTTCGACGGGTACGCTCACCCTCACCTCGGCTGATGCGGCGGCGAACTTTGACCTCTCGACTACCTATAAGACCCTCGGCCTCGGTGCTGCCTCGGCCATCACTTACACGGGCACGATTACCCCAGGTATCGATGGTTACGTCCTCGGTGGCGGCGGTGGCACGCTGACGGTCTCGACCGTGTTGGCGGGCGCCAATGCCCTCGTCCTGAATAACTTCAACAGCGGCTCCGTCGTCCTCACAGAGGCCAATACCTATACGGGCCCAACCGACCTGACCACGGGTTCGCTCTCCATCAATAACGCGGCGGCGATCGGCTCCGGCTTCTTCACCCTCCGTACGGGCACGACCATTGATAACGGCTCCGGCGCCGCCCTGGCACTTTCCGCCAACCCGAATGGGTCGCTTGGCATTGGTGATCTCGCTGGTGGCACCTTCACCTTCACCAACACCAACAGCCTCGACCTCGGTAGTGGCATGTTCGCGGTCGCGGGCTCATCCGCTCAGACGATTAACGTCGTCGCTAACACCCTTCGAGTCGGCGCCCTCACCGGCACGACCCAGCTCCGCAAGCAGGGCACGGGTGCCCTGAGCATCGCCGGTACCGGCCTCTACACGGGCGAAATCGTCCTCGACGGCGGCAACACGACCTTCGAATCCCACCAAGCCCTCTCGATTTGGGGTAAGACTGCCTTCTCTACCTTGTCCGGCGGCACGACCCTCGACCTCGGCGGTGACATCCAGTCCCAGCGCCGCCTCGGTGCTATCTTAGAAGGCTACACCAGCAACGTCACCGTCACCAACGGTTCCATTGGGCTCATTGGTGACAACGCCGCCGGTATCTCCTACACCGCACGCGGCACGGCTAGCAGCACCCTGGATATGTCCGGCGTCTCGGTCCTCTCTTATAAGACGTCGCTGATTGGTCGGCCGTCCTTCAACGCCAACGGTGCTTCCTTTGACGCCTCCGCGACGGCGCTCAACGTCGGGCTGACGCTCAATTTTGCCCAAGTCAACGCTTTGACCGCTGGTCGCCTCACGTTCGGCGCCAACTCCACGGATGTCTTGGGCCAGACGAACACCATCAACTTCGGTGCGGTCAACCTACTGAATACCGACCGCCTCCAGTTCGGCCAATACACGGCAGGTGCGACCGTCGCCATCAAGTCCGGCGTCGTCAACCCAGTGTTCGTCCTCCGTGGTCAGGACGGCGGCGACCAGCGGGCAGCGACCCTCTTCGTCAACTACCTATCTTCGGGTGGTAAGTCCAGCACCTCGAACGTCAACCTCACCGGCGCCCAGCTCGACGTCCGCGCTTCGATGGTGCAAATTGGTGGCGACTTCACGGGTGGTACGACCAGCTCGGTCAGCACGGGTGCGTTCACCTTCAACCGCGGTCTCTTCGACGCCTCCGTTGTCCGCCTCGCGACGTCCGAATCCACGGGCACGCTCACGACGACTTCGAATGTCGGTACCTTCACGCAAGACGGCGGCACGGCCCGCATCGGCTCGCTCGTACTTGGCCGCTCCCTGACTTCCGGCCTCGGCGCCAACCGCAGCGCATCCTACACCCTCAATGCGGGTGAACTCTTCGTCGGCGTCGTCGGTGGCACCCCGGGCCTGACCAACGCCGGCTCGGTCCGCAACCTCAACCTCGCGGGCGGCGTCCTCCGTAACTTGGACGCCTCGACCGACCTCACCCTCACCAGCTTCGACGTCACCGCCAGCGGCCGTCTGAATATCAACCTGACCAACGCCCCGACGATTCAAGTCGATGCGGGTCGTACGATTACCGTTGAGGCTTCCGCGCTACTCAAGGGCCTCGGTTCTTTGACTAAGGCGGGCGAAGGTTCGCTCGTCCTCCGCGGTTATCAGTCCCATCTCGGCGGCACGGTGCTCAATGAAGGCACGCTGCTCCTCGACTTCCGTAACTCCACGAACGCTTCGAACATCTTGGCTGGTACGACCTCGAGCGTCGGTGCAGCGGGTGGTTCCATCGGTGGTTCCAAGATTGCCGTAGCCGCAGTCACGGGCTTGGTTACCGGCCAAGTCGTCGGCGGCACGGGCGTTGTCCCTGGCTCCGTCATTACTGGTATCACGTCGGTCGTCCCGACCTTCGTTCCCACCGCCGACCAGCTCGGCGTTGGCACCTTCTTGGATTACACGGGTTCCACGGCTGAATTCTTCGTCGGCATGCCGGTCAGCGGCACTGGCATCACCGCTGGCTCCGTCATCGCTTCGATTACGCCGGGCGTCGGTATCACCCTGAATAAGGAAACCACCACCCCGGTCCTCACGACCGCGACCGTCACTGGTTCCGCGAGCGTGACCGTCAGCAAGGCCCTCGTCGGTATCCCGGCCGGCAACTTGACCACCTTCGGCGTGCCGGTGAATACGGCCGCCGCTGGCAGCGTGATCGGCGGGACCCGCGTCGCTCTCACCAGCTTCGGTACTTTGGCCGTTGGCCAGCTCGTCAGCGGTAACGGTATTCCTAATGGTGCCACGGTAACCGCCCTGACATCAACCGCTCCGACCTTCTCGGCGACGATCGATCAGACCGCAGTGGGTACCGTCCTGGATTACGCCGGCAACTCGGCGGCGTTCTTCGTCGGTATGCCGATTACCGGCACGGGCATTGACGTCGGCACGGTCATCACGGCGATCACCGATGGCGTCAGCATCACTCTCAGCAAGCCGACCCTCACCCCGGTCCTCGCTGCCAACACGCTCACGGGCACGCCGAGCGTCACGCTCAGCGCCGCCCTCACCGCAGTCCCGACGGCCCTCACCACCTACCGCATGGGTTCGCTCACGCTCGGTGGCGGCACCTTGGCGATGAACGCCCGCGATGCTATCGCGCAGGATCAGGCCTTTGCTTCGACGGCCTTCACGGCGGGCGCTTCGACTGTCCGCGCGGACATCGGTGGCGTGGTCAACTTCGTCGAAAGCACGGCGCTGATCTCCTTGGGTGCCCTATCCCGCCAGACGGGCGGCACGGTTAACTTCATCCTGCCCGCGGGGACGGTTTCTGCGGATAACGGCATCACCACCACGAGCACCAATAACGCCGCCGGCATCATCGGTGCGTGGGCCACGGTCGACGGTGCCTCCTTCGCTTCCGTGAACGCGGGCGGCCAGCTCATCGGCCTCGCCAACGCTGGCTACAACACGAACACCTGGGCCACCAACAAGGCCGTCGACGTGACCGCTTCCGGCACCATCGCCGACGCTTCCGTCGCCCACGCCCTCCGCTTCGCTGCCGCTGGCGCCACCACCTTGACCCTCGGCGGCACGGCCACCTTGGAAGGCGCAGGTATCCTTGTCACCACGGGCGTCGGCGCGAACACCACCACCATCACTGGTGGCACCTTGGCCGCGAACGGCGAATTCATCGTCCAGCAGTATAACGCTGCTGGTCAGTTGATCTTAGCCTCGATCCTCGCCGATGGTTCCTCTCCGCTGGCCCTTACGAAGGCCGGTTCGGGTGAACTCGTCCTCTCTGGTGCGAACACCTTCACTGGTGCGACCAACCTCAACGCGGGTACCTTGACGCTCGGCGCTTCCGGCGTCCTCGCCGATGCGGCCGCCCTGGCGATCAACGGTGGCACGCTCAACGTCGCCAACAACGAAACCGTTGGCGCCGTGACCATGAAGGCTGGCACTATCAGCGGCTCTGCCACCTTGACTGGCAGCTCCTTCGCCCTGCAGTCCGGCACGGTTTCCGCCATCCTCGGTGGCTCGGGTAACCTGACCAAGCTCGGCAACGGTGCCCTCACGCTCTCCGCCGCCAATACCTTCACCGGTAAGGCGATTCTCAATCAGGGCCGCGTGAACATCACCGCCGCCAATAACCTCGGCGACGTCTCGGCAGCCTTCGTGGCCGACGCCCTCACGCTGGGCGGCGCCACCCTTGGCACCGCTGGCACGATTGACCTCGGTGCTAACCGCGGCGTGACCCTCTCCGGCGACTCCGTCTTGGATGTCACCGCGGGCAGTTTGACCCTCTCTGGTATCGTCGCGGGCACCGCTAACCTTGAAAAGACTGGTGCGGGCTCCTTGACCCTCTCGGGTGCGAATACCTTCACTGGCGTCCTCACGCAGCGCGCTGGTCAGTTGAACCTCGCCAGCGCGGGGGCACTCGGCTCCGGCAGCCTCTTCTTCGCGGGCAGCGCGCTCGACAACACGAGCGGCGCGGCTTTGACCACCACGGGCGGCGACTTCTACGCCCTCGGTCAGCTCACCTTCGTCGGCACCAACGACCTCACCTTGGGTGGCCGTTTCCTTCTCCCGAATGACGTCACCGTCACCATCGGTACGGGTGACACGCTGACCCTCGCGGGCCAGGTCCTCGGTGGCGGTATCCTCGCTAAGCAGGGTGCTGGTACCCTCGTGATCTCTGGTCAGAACGGTGCCACGGGTGGCACGAACGTCGAAACCGGCACGCTCCGCACCATCGGCGCCAATCGCCTCTCGGATTACTCCCTCTCCGTTTCCGCTGGCGCCACGGTCGAGCTCGGTGGCAACGAAAACGTTGGCCTGCTCTTTGGTAGTGGCACGGTCGCCCTCGGTGCCAACGCCCTGACCATTGGTTCGGACCTCGCCTTCGGCACGAACGCCTTCACTGGCACGATTTCCGGCACGGGTTCGCTCGTGAAGTTCGGAACGGGCACGCAGTCCCTTCTGACGGCCAACACCTACACCGGTGGTACCTTGGTGCGCGGCGGTACGTTGGTCATCGCGAACAGCGCGGCCCTCGGCACGGGCCTCGTTCGCGTCGACTCGGACAACGCCACCGGCTTCACTCGTCTTCTCCTGCGCAATGGCGTCAACCTGCCTAACGCCCTCTCGCTCTCCTACGCCCCCTCGGGCGCCGGCAATGGGGCCATCATGGTGCTGGGTCGTAACTCCATCGCCACCCTCTCGGGCGCCATCACCATCCAGCCGACCTTGCCCTCAGGTAATTTCGGTGGCGCTACGTTCACGGGCCCGGTAGGCGGCATCGGTTACCTCAACCTCACGGGTGCCATCACCGTCGATGAAACAGACTTCCTAGCTCGCGGCTACTCCCCCAGTTTCCACATCCGTAACGGTAATGTCCGCGTCTCGGGCGGCGGCTCCTACAGTAATATCAAAATCAATCAGGGACGGATCATCGTCGGAGCGAACGATGGCCTCGTCACCACCACTAATATTGACATGGCAGCGACGGCTGCCGTGCAGTTAGACCTTAATGGTTTTAATCAGACCTTAGCTAGCGTCGTCCGTGTCGCCACTACCGCCACCATCCTCAACGACGCCCAGGGCACGAGTTCGCTCCTGACCCTCTCGCCGACGGCCGATTATACCACCGACGCCGTTTTCTCGGCTGGCCTCGGTAAATTAGCGTTCACCAAAGCGGGCACGACCAATCTCACGCTGAGTGGGACGAACACTTTCTACGGGCAGACCCGCATCACGGGCGGTAAGCTGACCTTGGGCAATGCCGCGGCCCTGCAGAACTCGACCGTTGTCCTCGGTAACGGCGACACCGGCCTCCTCTCGTTTGGCACCCTGACCACCGCCACCTTGGGTGGCTTGAGCGGCGACCGATCCTTCGCCCTCACCAACGGCGCGACCGTCCCGGCCGTCATCAACGCCCTCATCCTCGGTAATAGCCTTCAAGACGCCACCTACTCCGGCGTCCTCAGCCGTCCGACCCGCGTGACCGCGACCGGCACGCTGGCGACGAGCATGACCGTGACCATGGGCGACGTGGCCGGTATCGTGGCTGGCATGACTGTCTACGGCATGGGCGTGGGTACGGGCGTGACCGTCACGGCTATCGACGAAATCGCCAAGACCGTCACGTTGTCTGCTGCCGCCACCAAGAGCGGGCTCACTGAACTCGTCTTTGAACCGACCCGTTTCACGTTGACCAAGCAGGGCACGGGTAACCAGACCCTCTCGGGCCTGAACACCTTCGCCGGCACCACGGTTGCGAATCAGAATCAGGTCTTCATCAACGGTGGCGCGCTCACTTTAGGTGCCGGTTCCCTCTCGGTGAACAATAAGCTCATCCTGCAGGGCGGCGGCGCCTTGACGGTCGCAGGTGACTACACCACCGCGATGGGCTGGCTCAACAGCGGCCGTATCGCTCGTGATGCCACGGGCGCCCTCGCCTTGACGGCTGACTCCGCTGAAGCGATCAGCTTAGCTAACTTCCCGTACCTAGCACTCGGTGCCAACGGCAACGTCGCCTACACGGGCGCCTTGACCCCAGGTCGCCTCGGCTACCGCCTCGGTGGCGGCACGGGCACGCTCACGGTGTCGGCTGATGGCCTCACGACCACGAAGCTCTTGACCATCGCTGGTTCCGTCAGCGCGGGCGGCACTTCGGGTAAGGTCATCCTCACGGGCACGACCCCAACTTACACGGGCCAAATTGACGTGCGTGGCGGTGCCATGGCCTTGTCCGCCACGGGCGGCATCAATTGGTCCTCCGCAGCTGGTAGCTTCAACTTGGCGAGCGTCGCTGGCTCCTACGGCACGGCCTTAACCCTCGACGGCAACCTCACCATCGGTCGCGTCACGAACATCATCTCTGGGGCGACCATCATCGACACGGGCGCGGCGGACCTCACCTTCACGAGCAACCTGCGTGGCACGGGCCAGCCTGCCCAGTTGGTTAAGGTCGGCACGGGCGCGATCGTCATCAACGGCACGGGTTCGAATAACCTCGGTGCCGGGGCCTCGGTCTCGAATCCGAACCTCACGGGTAACCTCCTCTGGGCTGGTGCCACGGTCCAGGAAGGGTCCATTGTCCTCGATGGCGGTAGTGCCGCTTCTTACAATGTCGGCCGGGCTGCTGACTTTATCATCGGCAACTCCTACAGCCGCCCGAGCGGTGTCGAAGTCGAATCCGTCGTTGTCAGCCAGCGTAGCGGTATCCTGAACATCGGCGCCTGGTTGACCGTCGGCCGCGGTAGCTACTCGACCGCGACCACCAACTCGCTGCTCCTCTCGGGCAGCGCCATCACCCACGCCCTAAACTTCAGCACGGGCTTCAACGCGGGCCAAGGCCTGACTGCCTCCCGCTCCTCGGTCGAGGTCTCGAACACCGCGAGTCTCCAGGTGGTTAGCACTGGCAACCCGGGTAACTTCAACCTCTCCGAATCCCCTGGTAGTTTCACGACTCTGACCATCCGCGATAGTGGCTCCATCCAGTACTTCGGTGGTAGTTCGGCGGCTGGCCAGAACCGTATTCGCGTCGGCATCGGTGGTGCAGCGGTCATCAACGTCGCCTCGGCTAACGCCTCCCTGCGTGGTAACGCCATGACGTTCGGTGAAGCTGACGACTCGGCGGGCGCCCTTTACCTCAAGGGCACGCTCCAGTTGGTTGGAGGCGGCAATGTCGCTGCCTTTGCAATCGGTCAGTCCGCGGGTGGCTACGGTTACGTCCTTGTGGATAATGCCGCCGCCGCTTTGAACACCGTCACCTTCTCGGAAGTCGGGATCGGTGCCGACCTCGGCGGCGATGGCGTTCTCGAGCTCCGTTCGGGCAATATCATTATCACCTCCCACTTGTTGCCCAACCGCGGCAACGTCGCCGAACAGCAGTCCTTGCTCAATGTGGTCGGCGGTACGCTAACCCTCGCCAACCTTGACCAGAACAAGGCGAACTACCAGGCGGGTATCACGAACGGCCAATCCCAGTTCAATGTGACCGGCCCGGGCCAGCTCCTCGGCGGCGCCGCCGCTAAACTCGACCTGATGTTCACCGCGGACGCTTCGTCGCGGACGCTCTCGGTCCTCAACGTCACCGCTGGTGGCTTGGCCCAGTTCAATCAAGTCTACGCGACCAGCGCGAACGGCATCTCCCTGGTTAACGTCGACGACGGCACCTTCCAGGCCACGGCGGCTCAGGATAACTTCATCGATAACCGCATCCGCGCCACGACGATTTACGCGGGTGGCATGACGGTCGACACCAATGGCTTCGCCGTTGGCATCAAGTCCATCCTCGCAGGCTCCACGGGTACGGGCGTTGGTGCGATCGCCCTCGCTGGCACGGGTACTGGTTACCTCGGTGCTCCGCTCGTTCGCCTCGTCGGTGGCGGTGGCACGGGTGCAACCGCCGTGGCGCTCTTCGACGAAACCACGGGTCAGGTCACGGCGGTGACCATCACCAATCCAGGCACGGGTTACACCTCGGCCCCGACGGTCGTTATCTCCGGCGGTAACGGTTCTCCGCTGGTGGCCACGGCGACCCTCGCCGCCAACGCCACGGACGGCGGCCTGACCAAGACAGGTCTCGGTACCCTCTCGCTCGGTGCCGCTAATACCTATGTCGGTGGCACCCGTATCCTTAAGGGTGGCCTCACGCTCAACTTTGCGGCCATCAGCAACGGCACCAACGGCCAGTATGCCGAAAACAACGGCTATGCCTTCGCGCCGATTGACAATATCTTGGCCCCGACCAGCACGCTGACGCTCAACGGCACGCCACTCCTCGTTCAAGGCCGCGAAACGACCTACAACACCCAGACCCTCGCAGGCATCAGCTTCGCCAGCGCCAACAGCACCCTCACTCTGGCGGCTGGTACGGGCAATGGCTCCGTGTTCTTCAACATGGGTGCCCTGACCCGCTCGGCGGGCGCGATCCTGCGTCTCGACGCCGGAACTAACACGTCCTTCGCCTCCAGCAGCGCCAACACCAACGGCATCCTCGGTGGCTGGTTGACCTCCGGAACGGGCTCTTTCGCGACCAACAACGGTAACCGCGTTGTGGCCTTGGCCGATACCGCTTACGGCACCGCCTTTACCGCGGGCACCAACGTTAGTGCGCTTGCTTCTGGTAACGTGGCCGCGGGCGCCACGGCCAATGCCCTCCGCTTCAACTCGACCGCCAATGTCACCCTGACCTTAGCCGGTGCCCTCACACTTCAGTCGGGCGCCATCCTCGTCACCCCGGCCAACCCCACGTCGACCTACGGACTCACCGGCGGTAGCCTCACCTCGGGCGGTAGCGAATTCTTCGTCCACCAGCACAACACCGGCGCTGCCTTCACCTTGGCCACGCCGATCACCGATAACGGCGGCACCGCGGTCAGCCTCGTCAAGGCGGGTGCGGGCACCTTGGTCCTCACGGGGGTCAGCAGCTACACCGGCAAGACCTACATTAACGGCGGCACCATCCAAGTTTCGTCCGACGCTGTCTTTGGCGCCACCCCGATCGTCGCCAGCAACACGCTTCTCTTCCAGGGCGGCGGCTTGTCCGCGGCAGCCTCATTCACCTTGGACGCCAACCGCAGTATTCTGCTCGGGGCTGACTCGGTGATCGACGCGGCCACTGGTGCCACGCTGACCGTTGCCGGGACTATCTCTGGCGACTACGCCTTGAACAAGACTGGCCTCGGCTCCGTCCTGCTTAATGCTGCGACCAGCTACACCGGAACGACCCGTCTCGCGGACGGTGTCTTGATTCTCGGCAACACCGCTTCGCTTGCCGGTAGCACCTTGGACCTCGCCACTGCCGACCTCGGCACGCTCTCCTTCGGTACGCTGACCACCGCCACGGCGGCCGGCCTCCAGGGTTCCCGCGCCCTCTCCCTCTCGAATGCCGCCGGCACGCCAGCTGGCGTCCAGTTCACCGTCGGCAGCAACAACGTTTCGACAACCTACTCGGGCGTCCTCTCGGGCCTCGGTGGCCTCACCAAGACGGGCACGGGCACCTTGACCCTGACGGGCGTCAGCACGAACACCGGCAAGACCGTCGTCAACGGTGGCACCTTGGCCATCTCCAACGACCGTGCCTTGGGCGCGGTCTCGACGACCACCATCGCTGATGCGGTCACCCTCGCCGGAGGCCGTCTCTTCGCGACCACGGGCGTGACGCTCACCGCCAACCGCGGCCTGACGTTGACCGCGCCTTCTTCGATCGGCGCCGCCGCCAGCACCACCTTGACCCTCCTCGGTGCCATCACCGGGAACGCCCTCACCATCGACAGTGCTGATGGTACTGCTAACGTCATCCTCCGTGGCTCTTCCGCCTTCACGGGCACGGGCCTGACGATTCGTCGCGGTACGTTGATTGCCTCCGCTGTCTCCAATAACGCGAACTTCACGCCGTCTCTGCTCACCAGCAGTATCACGATCGGTGAAGGCCTTGATACGGTCGCCCTGAGCATGTCCGAAAACGCGACCGGTTCGACCACGCGTCGCCAGCAGATTTCGGAGAATGCCATCATCACTTTCAACAACGGCCTCTATAACGCCAAGTTGAACTTGATGGGTACGACGCAGATCATCCGCGGCCTCGTCTCGGGCTTGGACGACCAGTTGTCGATTGTTCAGAATATCGAAACCGGTTCCGCTTCAGACGCTCGCCTCGTCATCAATACGCAGGCGGGTGATGACTTCACCTTCAGTGGCCTAGCCCGCACGCAGGCTGGCAATCAGCTGACCATCGAGAAATTGGGCGCGGGTCTCCAGCGTTTCTCGTCCGTCCTGGCTGCGGCAAACAACGTTACCGGCACGACTTACATCCACGAAGGCACGCTCGCCACCGACCTCAGCCGTAACGGCAACTGGCAGGTGGGCGGCTTCCGCGTCAACTCCGCGGGTACCTTGCGGATCGAAGGCTTCCAAGACACCTCCTACGCCGCTGGCGTCTTTGGTAACGGCCTCGTCGTGAAGACGGGCATGGGCATCCATACCTTGAGCGCTGCCGCCGATGCGGGCCTGGCCACCTGGCGCATCGAGGAGGGCATCCTCAGGCTCGGCAGCGACACCGCCCTCGGCATCAACGGCGGCAGCGTGACCATCCTTCCGGGCGCCTCGCTTGACGTCACCGGCCGTAACACCACCTCGAGCCGCAAGCTCTTCATCGCCTCGGGCTTCGGCGCGGGCGACCTCGGCGCAATCCACAGTTCCGCCGCCACTGGTGACGCGCAGGTCATCAACCTCCGCCTCGCCGGCGACACCAGCGTGGGCGGCCCGAGCCGCATGGGGATCACAAAGACCGGCTCGGCTTCATCTCTCGACATGGCCGGCTATACGCTGACCAAGTCCGGCGCCGGCCAGCTGGTCATCGTCGGCAACAATACGATCATCAACCCGGGTGACATCGAGGTCACGGGCGGGTCGTTGACGTTCGAGTCGGGGGCGGCCCTCGGTAGCTTTGGCGGTAAGTCGATCAACATCAACCGTGGTGGTTCCTTCCTGACGTGGAACCTCACGACGCGTAATAATGCCATCATCGGACTGAACGATGGTTCCTTCTTCGAAAACCAAGCGGGTGTCCTGCGCTGGAACGGTGACTTCGCGGTCGACGGCGACACGACCATGCGCCAGTCGGGCGATATCCGCAACTACGGCACGATTTCGGGTTCCGGCATGATCGTGAAGGACGGCGGTTCCAACCTCTACGTCCTCGGCAGTAACACCTTCAGCGGCACCTACCGCGTCGATAACGGCATCCTCTACGTCGGCCGTAACTTCATCGAGACCTATCTCGATAACGGCACCGAATCCATCACCGGCTCCCTCGGCGCCACCGCTTCCGTCTTCCTTAACGGCGGCCAAGTGGCCTTCGCCCGTTCCGACGCCATCACCGTCCCCAATGCTATCTCCGGCTTGGCAGGCATCCTGCACGTCGGCGTCCAGTCCGGCGGCTACACGGGTGGTAACGTCACCTTCAGCGGCGACGTTAACTTGGTAGGTACTTCGACCATTTCGATCAAGCAAGGCCTCGCCCGCTTTACCGGTACCCTCGCTACGCGCATCGGTGCGATTGAAATCCTGCAGGGTGGTACCTTGGTCGCCACGGGCGTCCATACCACCCCGACCGCTTGGTTGGACTCGGGTAAGATTGTTTCTGGTGCTTCCGTTGGTTCGCTCGCCTTGGCGGGCGACTCGGCGGACAACATCAACTTCACGGGCCGCACCTTCCTCGGGGTGGCCACTAGCTACGACAGCCTCCGCCTCGGTGCCGCGGTGGATTCCGTCTACTCCGGTATCATCACCCCGGGCACGAATGGTTACCTCTTCGGTGGTGGCGGTGCTAAGCTGACCGTCTCCTCCGTCCTAGCCGACGTCAACGCCCTCCCGACGAACCTCTTCGTTGGTAACTTCACGGCGGGTACCCGCCCGGTCGCTGACCAGCGCCTCGATGGCCGCGTCGTCCTGAGCGGTGCCAATACCTACACCGGTACGACCACCGTCCGCTCGGGTATCCTCGAAATCGCCACCGCTGGCGCCCCTACCACGACCTCCATTGCCTTGGATGCTCCGGGTTCGCTCGTCGCCTCTGGTGCCTACACCGGGGTGGCTGCTTGGGTCGCTTCGAACAAGCTGACCACGGCGTCTGCGGGTTCCTTGGCCCTGTCGGGTGACACCGCCGAGACCATCACGATGGCGCTCTACCCGACGCTGCTCCTCGGCGCGGTCTCGCCTTCGGCGCTCAACACGCTCTCCGCTTCCTTCACGCCAGGTGCCCAAGGTTACCGCTTCGGTGGTGGTGGCTCGACCTTGACGGTCAACACCGTCCTCACGGGTGCTAATGCCCTCAATGTGGGCGCAGCTGGTTCCCTCGGCACGGTCGTCCTGGCGGGTTTCAACGACTATGCCGGCGCGACCACGGTCAACGCGGGTAACGTCCTCCGCCTCGCTCACCCGAGCGCCCTCGGTTCGGCTGCAGGTGCGACCACGATCAACGCGGGTGCCACCTTGGACCTCAATGGCCAGACGATCTCCGAGCCTCTCACTATCGTTGGCCTCGGCGTCGAAGGTCAGGGTGCAATCATCAACAGCAGCACGACTGTTGCGGCCAATGTCACCGGTGTCCTCACGCAGGTTGCGAATAGCTTCACCGTGGGCGGTGCGGGCGACATCAACCTCGATCGTGTTTCCGGAACTGGCACCTTCTATTTAACTAAGAATGGGGCGGGTACGCTCACCCTGGGCGGCACCCAGAATAACGCCTCCCTCGGGGTGAACGTTAATGCGGGCACCTTGGTGTTAGCCGTACAGTCGGCCGTCGGCCTCCACGCCTTTGGTAATAATGCGACGGTCAACACCGGCGCCACCATGCGCCTGGCGGGTTCGGGTAACGACCAGATCTACAATAACGCCTTCATCTACCTCGACGGCGGTAACCTGGACATGGGCGGTAAGAATGAGGCCTTTGCCGGCCCTCTCTCGACGTCGGCCCACATCGTCGGATCGATCTTCAATAACACGGCGGACACCACTTCCATCGTCAGCATCGGCGACAACGTCACCATCGCGACTGGCTCCTCCGGCCAATTCCGCGGCACGTTCGTCGACAACACGAACAGCAGCACTGGCAAACTCGTCCTCCGCAAGATCGGCGGCGGTACCTACAGCATCACCGGTGCCAACACCTACACCGGTACGGCCAGCTTCACCAACGCCCTCGCCCAGACCTTCACGGGTTCGACGGTCATCGAAGGCGGCACCCTGCAGCTCGGTTATGGCGCCACCGTCGGCACCGTCGTCGGCGACGTTGCCATCGCTGCTGGCGCGACCTTGGCGGTCAATAGCATCTACGACGTCACCCTCGCCAACAAGATCATCGGCGAAGGCAACGTGCAGCAGGCGGGTATGGGCGTGCTCACGCTCACGGGTGCCAACACCTACACCGGCCAGACCATCGTCAACGGCGGTACCATTCGCCTCTTGGCGAACGCGACCGCGGCGACTTCCGCCCTCGGCGCGAACACGGGCGACCTCGTGGTTGGAGCCACTGCTATAACGGGAGGTACCTTCGACCTCAACGGCTTCAGCCTCACCCGCGGACGTGTTATCGGCACTACTGCCGCCGGAGTAATCATCAACTCGGGCTCGGCCGCCTCCGTCCTCACGGTGGGTCAAGGTCGAGTCCTCACCGACACCGACACCTTTGCCGCCGACATCCAGGAAGGCGTCAGTGGCACCATCCGCCTCGTCAAGACCGGCGCAGGCGTCCTCATCCTCTCGGGCATGAACCGCTTCACCGGTGGCACGAAGGTCGAGTCTGGCACGCTGCGCCTCGGTTCCGACGCCGCCTTTGGTCGCGGCTACGAAGTCGAAATCGCCTCGGGCGCGACCTATGACACGAACGCTCGTGCCTTAGCGGCCGCTTACCAGGGTGCGAACTACGTCAACCTCACCATCGCCGGCACGGGCGTCGGCGGCTTCGGCGCCGTCACTAACACCGGTGTCGCTAACAATGCCAACGCCGGTATCGGTAATATCACCCTTTCGGCGGACGCCAGTATTGGCGGCACGGGCGGTCGCTTTGACGTCGGTCGTGTCGAAGGCCTCGGTTACCACGGCACGGTGAACGGCAATGGCTTCACCCTGACCAAGGTCGGCTCGGGCATCGTCAACATCCGCTCCAACGGCACGAACGTGGCTTACAACGTGGCTGCCGGCGAACTCACCTTCGAAAATATCGATGGCACCGCCACCAACGGCATCACCGTCCAGAACGCCGCCATCCTCTCCTCCTACGGCGATGTCATCACCCTCGGTGCTCCGCTGACGCTGAAGGCCGGTGCGACGGTCCGTAACAACGGCGCCGGCACCCAGACCTGGTCGGGCAACGTCCTCCTCGACGGAGCCGCTGCCACGCAGGTCACCTTCAACACGACCACCCCGGCCAATAACGTCCCGAACGGCATCACCCTGACGGGCGTGGTCTCGGGCACCGCCGACCTCGTTAAGACCGGCGCCAACTTCAGCGCGAACGGTGCCATTAACGGCGTCGCCTCGCGCGGGGTGCCAGCCTTCCTCCGTCTCGCGGGCGTCAATACCTACACCGGTAATACCATCATCACCGCGGGCACGGTGCAGGCCAATAGCGATCGCTCCTTCGGTGCGGCCCTCGCTAGCGCGGTAGCCAACAACATCCAACTCAACGGCGGCACGCTTTCCGCCTTCCAGTCCTTCACCACGGACCCGAACCGCGGCATCACCCTGACGGTCGCCTCGAGCCTCTCGGCCGAGCCGGGCGTCGTGTTCACAATCGCTTCTCCTATTGTCGGTGGCTTCGGCCTCTCGCGCTTTGCGAGTGAAACGCCGGTCGGGATGGTCGTACTCGCGGCCAACAACACCTTCGCCAGCTATACCGTCAACACGGCGAATAACATGACGGGGAATAGTGGTCCCGCCAGCTACGGTGGCATCACCAAGGTGACCCATAATGGTGGCCTCGGCTCGGGCAACGTCGCCATCACCGCCGGTAGCGGGACGCTCCAGAATCAGGTCCAACTTGAAGGCGGCGTGACCATCGCCAACGGCTTCACTACCTCTGGTCGTGGCCAGGACGGCGCAGCCGTTCCGACCTACGGCCTCATCGCCTCCCTCTCGGGTAATAACGCCATCACCGGTACCATCACCATGGGCGGCGGCGGCGGCGGTACGGACATGGGCGCCTTCGCGGGTTCCACGCTGACCCTCGCGGGCACGATTACTTCGAACACGGCCGGCCGTCACCTCAGCATCTACGGTGCTGGCAACTTCATCTTATCTGCGACCAATTACTTCACGGAACGTGCCGGTGATGTCTCCGCTCTCATTGTTGGGCACGGCGATACGCTGTCCACCGGCACGACCACCATCCTGAGCACGGCCAACGACTACACGGGACGAACGGTCACCCAGAACGGTGCGTTGCTGAACGTAGCCCAGTTCGCGAACGTCAACACGGCTTCCTCCATCGGTAAGGGCTCAACCGCGGGAGCCAATTCCGACCTCTCGCTGGACGGTGGTACGCTGCAGTATACCGGCGCTAACGCCCAGTCGACGGACCGTCTCTTCTCGGTCGGCAACCAGGGTGGCGTGATCGACGCTTCCGGCTCGCTCTCCGCGGCTAGCCTTAAGTTCACGGGCGCTACCGCCATGGGCTTCTTCGGCTACAATAGTACAGGTGGTACCTACGCGGCCGAAACCGGTATCCGCACGCTGACCCTTACGGGCTCAAACGCCGGCGATAACACCGTCAACCTCATCATCGGGGACAACGCCGGTGCGACGTCGATCCTGAAGACCGGCACCGGCCGCTGGATCCTCGGTGGCGTCAATACCTACACGGGTACGACCACGGTTTCCGCTGGTACCCTTGAGACTTCCGCGACGGGCGTCATCGCCGCCGCTGGCACGGTCAACGCCCTAGCGGGTACGACCTTCCGTAACGCGGGCGCCGTCAACGCCACCACTGTCATCGACGGTGCCACGGTCATCAACGCGGGCAGCTTCGGCGGCGACGTCACGATCAACTCCGGCACCTTCACGAATAACGCGGGCGCCAACATCGCCCAAATCAGCCTCGGCAAGACCATCAAGGTCGCCGGTGGTGCGTTCACGAACGCGGGTACGGTTTCGACCAACACCCTGCTCGAGTCCGGCTCCGTCGCCAACTCTGGCACGATGGCTGGCCGCTTGACCATGACGGGCGGTACCGCGACCAGCTCGGGTACCTTGACGGACCTTCGCTTGCTCGGTGGCTCGGTCACGAGCTCGGGCGCCATCACCAAGGCCATCCTCACCGCCGGCACGCTCGTCCACACGGGTGCGGCCACGGCGGCCATCGGCACGGTGGACGTCAACACCGGCGCGATCTTCGAAAATGCGGGCACACTCGGCTCGGGCACGCTTAACGTCGCCTCCGGTGCGACCTATCGCGGTGCGGGCTCGGCTACGGCCGGCACGGTCAACCTCGCCACGGGCGGTATCCTCAGCCCAGGCGGTCGCCTCGGTACGATTGGCTTCAATAACTTGAACCTCGCTTCGGGCGCCATCATCGAACTCGAAGCTTCCGACCCCGGTAGCTTGTCGAAGCGCGACGGCCTCGTCGTCAATTCCGCCCTCACGCTTGGCGCCTCGCCGGTGTCCGTGAAGCTCTTCTCCTTCAATGAAGCCCTCGCTGGCCGCGGTGCCGCCTCGGTCTTCAACCCGAACCTCGCTTACAGCTGGTCCTTCTTGAAGGACAACACCCTCGCGGGTGCTGGCCTTTTGGCCAATAAGTTCACGCTGGATGCCGCTGGTTGGCAGGGTGCCATCGGCACCTGGTCGCTCGCGACCGAAGTCGATGCCGTCACGACCTTCAATAACCTGAAGCTCGTCTACACCCCAACGAACCCGTTGATCGTGGTCGACGTCGCCACGGATTCCTTGGCCTCCGCCATCTCGGCTATTTCCCTGGCTAACGTCCCGGTGAACTCGGGTTTGAATAAGTCGGGCGCCGGCATTCTCACGATTGACCTGCTTTACGCCTACACCGGTGGCACGAACGTCACTGGCGGCGGCGTCAAGCTTGTCGACGGCGGCGCGCTCGGCACGGGCTCGCTCACCTTGGACACCGGTACGCTGCTCATCGTCCAGAAGGTCGACGGTGCGATCGTCAACAACGTCGGTGGCTCGGGTAACCTCCTCAAGGATAACGCCGGCACCTCGACCCTCACGGGCTCGGTTGGCTTCACGAACTTGTCCGTCACCGCTGGCACCTTGGCGGCATCGAACGCCCTGTCGGTGGCGACTGCCACGACGATTGCTGATGGCGCGACCTTGAACACCGCGGGTGCGACCGCGCTCTCCTTGGGTGCCGCCGCAGTCGACGGCAGCTTGCTGAACGCCCCGGCGGTCTCGGCGGCTTCCCTGACCATGGGCGCGAATAGCGTCTTCACCACGCAGGCCGGTAAGGCGCTTACCGTCACGGGTGCCGTCCTCTCCAGCGGTTCCCTCACGGTGGGTTCGCTGACCGCGGGTGGTAACCTGACCGCTGCGGGTACGCTCGCCTCCTCTGGTGCGATCAACGCCGCTGCGATTGCCTTCGGCACGGGCACCTTCAGTGCGACCAACTTGGTTGCCTCCGGAGCCTTCACCAACGCCGGTGCGACCACGCTCACGGGTAGCCTCACCGCCACCAGCGTGACGCAGTCGGCGGGCAGCCTCAGCGCCGCCACCTTGAGCACGACGGGCGCCTTCGCCCTCCAGGCGGGCACGGCCACCATCGCTGGCACCGGTTCGCTCGCCTCGACCAGCATCACCCTCGGTGACAACACCACGCTCACGGCTCCAGTCGTTAACAACTCCGGCCTCATCACGCTGGGCACGGGTGCGGTCCTGAACCTGAACCACAACCGCGACATCACGTTGGCTGCGCCGATCGGTGGCACGGGTTCGCTGACGGTCTCGACCGCCAATGTCATCACCCTCAGCGGCGCCTTCGGCCTCCCAGCCGTCAACGTCAGTGGCAATACCCTAGCCCTCAAGGGCGTCGTCTCTACGGCCTCGGACTTCACGAAGAGCGGTACGGGTCTCCTTGTTCTCTCTGCCGTCAACACCTACACTGGTGCGACCTTCATTAATGGCGGTACGCTGCGCATTAACAGTGACAGTGCCCTCGGTGCGGCCGCGACGGCAGTCACTGTGGCGGCGGGTGGTACCCTCGACCTTTCTGGGTCGGTCGTTGCGAATAACATCAACCTCTTTGGCCGGACGGTGACCATCGCTGGCACGGGCGTGGGTAACGCTGGGGCTATCGTCAATAATTCTAACTTCACGCAGACGAGCGCGATTCAGGCTCTCACGCTCTCGGCTGATGCCTCCATCGGCGGTACGCAGGGATGGAATGTCGGTGGCATCGCCCTCGAGCTGGCGGGCTTCACGCTCACCAAGACGGGCAGCAACACCATCGCCATCGATGGCCCGATCGTCGCCGAAGGTAACCTCACGGTGGCCCAGGGTAAGCTCAGCATCCTCGGTGGCACCACGGTCTTGGCCGGCACGACCCTGCCGGGCTTGATCACTGTCCAGTCGGGCACCACCTTGGAACTCGGTGGCAGCGTTAGCTCCTTCGGCTTCACCCGGGCGGTCAACCTCCTGACTGGTTCGACCTTGGCCACCACCGCGAACTCCGCGATCTCCACGGGCTCGGCCATCACGGTGGCGGGCGCCGTCACCCTTAACATCGGCGCGGGTGGTTCGTTCAACCCAGCCGTGGCCATCACGGGCACCGCTAACCTGGCGAAGACCGGTTACGGCCGTCTCATCCTAGCCGGCTTGGTCGACCACGAAGTCACGGGTAACCTCACCATCACTGAAGGGGACGTCCAGGTCGCCGATTCGCTCGGCCTCCCGAGCGGTACCATCACGCTGACGGCTCAGCCTGGCGCCGACGCTAACCGCCGCACCCGCCTCGAGCTGGGTAACGGCGTCACGGTGGCCAATAACATCGTCATCAATGGCTATGCGGCTGGCAGCCTCACCGGAACGGGCGTCGTCATGCTGACCACGAGCACGGACATCGCCACGGTCTCTGGTAGCATCACCTTCAACGCGGGCGTCACCTCGGGCGGCAACTTCCTCGCGGGCGTCGATGACGCCGGCACTATCACCACCGGCTACCTCGCCTTGACCGGCGACCTCATCGCGGGCACCGCTCAGCCAGCGATCCGTAAGGGCACGATTCTCCTTAACCCGACGGGCACGGGCTCGAGCTACTCGCTGTTCGACATGCGCGAAGGCACCCTGCGCCTCGGTAAGAACAATGCGATTCTGACGACGGCGGAAGTCCAGTTGGGCGTCCACGGTGTAACTTCGGTCGACCTGAACGGTTTCAGCCAAGACTTCATCAAGGTCACCAAGAGCACCAATGCGGCGACCATCACCAACGCCAACACCACCACCATGGGTGTGGCGAACTTCACGAACACGGTTGAAACCACCTATGCGGGTACCCTCGCCAATGGCGCAGGCGGTCTCGGCCTCGTCCGCCTCAATAAGACCGGTACGGGCAACCTCATCCTGACCGGCGTCAACACGCATAAAGACGGCACCTTCCTCACCGCTGGCACGTTGGAACTCCGTGGTACCACCATCTTGGCCGCCAATACGGTCGTCGACGTCGCGGCGGGTACGACGCTGAAGATCACCAGCGCCAACGTCGACCTGACGATGGCCGCGAACATCACTGGCTCGGGCACGGTGCGCATCGACAGTAACATCTCCGGCGCGGCAGGCCCCCGCTCGGTGACGCTCTCCGGCAACAACACCGGCTTCACCGGTACGTACATCCTCGAGCCGACCGCCTCGGGTATTTCGACCCCGAATACCGAACGTATCAACGTCACGAACGGTAATACTTTCGGCACGGCGAACGTGATTATTAAGGATCGCGCTCAGGTCTGGATGCAGGGCGGCACTTATACCAATAACTTCACCATCACCGGTTGGGGCTTCGGCGATACCCAAGCCGTCGGTGGCACTCCAGCTCTCGGCTTGAACCTCCCCAGCTACGCCGCGGCGGGTCAGGGTGGTATCGGGGCCTTCCGCTTTAACGCCGGTACCATCGTCACGGGTACGGTGACCCTCGATGGGGACGCCAAGATCATGGCTTATGGCGCTACGGCGAGCCTCAATGGCTCCTTGGGCACCACCAACAGCACCGACCGCCTCATCATCGGCGGCGGCGGTAGTGCGACCACTATCATCCTCGGCGGCACGAACAATGTCGGTACCAACGCACTCCGCGACATCTGGATTAATTCTGGTGGTGGCACAAGCTCCACGCAGCTGACCATCGGCGGTGGTACCGCCGCCGGCACGCTTGGCACGGGCAAGGTCACCCTCTATACCGACGCGGCCCTCACCGGCGTCGCCGTCCTGAATATCCGTCGCACCGACGGCTACACCATGGAAGCTGGCCAGTTGGTCGAAGCCGTCGCCCCAGTTGGCTTATCGACGAACATGTCGAAGGCTGAATTCCGCGCCAACACGACCGGCACGGGCCTGACGCTCAACGGCGCGCAAATCATCCTGTCCAACCTAACGAACGCAGGCGGTACCTTCTACGTCGCCACCGAAGTCGACGGCGCAATCGTGACCATTGACGCGGGCTCGCTCGTCAAGGTGAACCAGATTCAGATCGGTGAAGCTGCTAATCTCGGCGGCACGGTCAACCAGACGGGCGGCACGGTCCAGCAGTTCGCCTCCACGGGCATGCGCATCGGCCACTGGGGTGGTCGCGTTAGCACGTATAACCTCTCGGGCGGCTCGATTGAGATGGTCAACCCAGCTCCGGGTTCCGCTCCGGCGGGTGGTGCTGAGCAGGCTGGTGGTATCTACGTCGGCATCGACGGCGTCGGTGTCTTCAACCAGACCGGCGGTTCCATCAAGACCCCGTGGATGGTCCTCGACAACCGTGGCGCCAACGCCGCGATCGACGGGGTCGTCTCCAAATACAGTCTCTCCGCCGGCACCTTGGAATTCACCGCGGGCACGGGCCTCATCTCGAATAACCTCCTCACGGGCACCGCTGCCTGGTCGGGCGGCACGATCCGTAACGCGGCGCCAAGCTCCAACGTCGCCATCAACACGAACATCGTCGTGACTGGCACAACCGCGACGCTCGACACCGTCGACGCGACCCGCGGCTTTGTCTTCAACCGTGAAGTCACGGGTGGCGGCACGGTGACCACTACCGGTGGCGGTACCATCTTCGTGACGACGGCCGCGACGCAGACCTTCGACCTCGTCATGGCGGGCACCAGCGGCTTGACCAAGCAGGGCACGGGTACGACGACCCTCATCGGCAACCAAACCTACTCTGGCCCGACGATCGTCAGCACCGGTACGCTGAGCCTCGCGGGCAATATCCCGAACTCCGACCTCAACGTCGCAGCCGGCGCCAACCTGCAGGGTCTCGGAACGGCCAAGTCGATCACCTTCGGCAACTTTACCTCGTTCTCGGCCGACCCGTCGGCCAGCTCGATCCTCGCCGCCACGAACGCCTTCAGCGTCGCCGCGGGTGGCCTCGTCACGGTCAACCTCCTCGGTGGCCCAGCCACGAGCGCGCCGTTCGCGATCCTGAACTACGGTTCGACCACTGCCACCGGCGCCAACTTCGCCCTCTCCGGAGCGGGCAGCTACCGTAGCGCCCCGACCTTCAACGTCGGTGCCACCAGTACCACCTTGGCCCTCGGCTTTGGTGAACTCGTCTGGACCAACGGCGGCGCTAACGCCTCGTGGGATGCGGCCTCGAATAACTTCTTTAACATCGGCACCTCCCTGGCCGACAAGTTCATCTTCGGCGACATCGTGACCTTCGATGATTCCCTCGGCGTATCGCAGGGGGTCAACTTCGTGGGTAACATCCGCCCAACGACGACCATCGTCAATAACTCGACCTACGATTACACCCTGACCTCATCCGCGGGTAATACCCTCGGTGGCTATGGCCAGGTCATCAAGCGCGGCACGGGCGTCCTCAACATGGCTGGCGTCGCCAACACCTTCACGGGTGGCACGCTCCTCAGCGCTGGTCGTATCAACGTCGGCGCTGCGGGCTCGCTCGGCACGGGTCGCATCACCCTCGGTGCCACCGACACCGCGGCCAACAACGTCTCGCTCTACATCTCTGGTACGCGCCCCACGGGCAACCTCACCAACACCATCCTGGTCAGCAGCAACGCTGGTGGCGTAGTCAAGATTGGTTCCGACGTCAGCGTCACCGGTAGCGGCTCGATGGGCTTCAGCGGCATCACGCTCCAGCGCGACCTCATCCTCGACTCCAACGCGGCCGATCGCACGGACTACACCGGCATCACCGGTACCGGTAATGTGACCTTCGTCGGCACGGGACGCACGATTTTGGGTATCGGCTTGGCGAATACCTTCACGGGTAATGTGACCCTCTCGGGCACTGGTAACGTTCAGATCGGTGCGGCCACCGGCGGTACGCTCGACGGCATCCCGGACAACGCCACCGTCACCATCAACGCGGGTAGCGTGCTGGCCATGTCGGCGGGCGCTGAAATCATCGGCGGCCTCTCCGGCGCCGGCAATATCACCACGAATTCACAGGCTGGTACCCTCACGGTTGGCACGGGCAACGCCACGAGCACTTTCTCGGGCGTCATTGGAGACACCGTGGGCTTCGCCCTCGGCCTTAATAAGGTCGGCACGGGCACGCTGACCCTCTCGGGCGCCAATACCTTCACCGGCGCGGTCCAGGTCGGTACCCTCGTCTCTCCAGGCGGCACCCTCGAACTCACGGGCGCCAACGCCTTCGGTGCCCTCACGGTCTTCGCTGGCACGGTCAACGTCAGCGCTTCCCAGAACAATACGGGCAGCATCACCTTGAACAATGGTGCGACCCTCGACGTCCTCGCCGCCGGTCAGCTCTTCAACTCGGCCTACAACAATGCGGCCACGGTGACCGTTAATGCGGGTGCCACCTGGCGCATGGTCAACCTGGCCTATGGTTCAAACGCAGGCGGTCAGTTATCCGATTACGCTGCTCGTCGCGTGCTCAACGGCGGCACGATGATCGTCACGGGTGACACACAGGACGTCGGCAATAACTTCACCGTCAACGCGACCACGGGCGGCACCTTCCGCTACGCGCCGACCAACGCTGGCCAGACGCTCACCTTCTCCGGCAACGCCAACAGCGACATCGCGCTCAACGGACCGCTCGCCCTCCAGGTCGTCGGCGGTAGCCTCGCTATCAACGAGAACATCGTTGGTGCGGGTAGCATCACG
>Ga0102913_1000035_pt1 | contig 34513 bp, 33 predicted proteins | sample Colrivmet1560A02_FD_78197 | JGI IMG/M metagenome (GOLD analysis project Ga0102913, IMG submission 78197) | Estuarine microbial communities from the Columbia River estuary - metaG 1560A-02 | ecosystem: Environmental > Aquatic > Marine > Intertidal zone > Estuary | place: USA: Columbia River... | reverse complement strand
GTTTGGAAAAGCATTAGAAAGGGATATTATCAAATTACCTATCAAATTACCAGAACAAACAGCATTAACATTAACAACCTTTTCATCTGCTGTACAAAATCAGTGTTCTTCTAATATAAATGATGGTGTGTGTTCCTCGACAATGACTGCATCACATTGTAAAGTAGTGACACAAGATGATGGTAATTTAGTTATATATAGTAATAACAAGGCTGTATGGGCAAGTAATACTAATAATAAGGGGACTGGACCATATAGATTAATTATGCAGGCTGATGGTAATTTGGTTATATATGACAATTCAAAACCATTATGGGCAAGTAATACTAATAATATGGGGACCGGACCATATCGTGCTACTATACAAGATGATTGTAATTTTGTTGTTTATGATACATCAAAACCATTATGGGCAAGTAATACTGCTGGTAAATAATAATTATTTAAAATTGTAATCTAAAATAATCCCAGATGTACTGGATTTATATCCTCTTATAATTAATTCTCCAGTATCAATTTTAAGGTGACATTCTTTACATAAACTAACTAGATTATACAATTTGTTTTTATGAAAATGTTTTTCGTTTACAAAACCATTTTCGTCGCAATTTTTTTGTTCATTAATATGATGTGTATCGAGTGGGATATTTCCAACTTTAGGTTTGTATCCGCAAACTTCACAATGATTCAAAATTTTACGTTTATTGTAATTACTGCGTTTTTGTGATAGTACTGTATTTGTTGTTTTACCTGAAATTAATTCGTTTCTGATTTGAAATGATTGATCTATGAAATTTGTATCAGATATAATAGATTTGCATACTTCTAAACCATACAATTCACTCCCGGATCCAGGTTTGAGTTTTCTTTCAAATATAATAATATCTTCATTAGAAGATAGATTATTAGTTACACTAAGATGACACGTATTGATTTTAGGTTCATTTTTAATTTGTTTAAGCTTTTGCAAATCGTGTAAATGTGTGGTGAAAAAGAATTTTGTATCAGATTTTACAAGTTCTAATAGAGTAGAAGCAACAATTGCCGAACTACTATTTACTTCTGTTCCTCTACATAATTCGTCGGAAAGTACTAATGTATTAGATGATTTACATTGTAATATTTTTTTTAAACCACACATTTCACTTGTAAAACTACTTTTATTGGCAAATAAATTGTCTGTTAAATCTACTTGGGAAATTATTGTATAAAATGGTGAAAAATGAAATGATTTACACGGGACATATAAACCACATTGAGCTAATATGATACTGATACCGAGGGATCTAAGTAAACTCGATTTTCCACTACTGTTTAACCCGTATACAAGCATACCACAAGATTCTTTTGTTAAACTGACGTCATTTGGTATGTATTCTGAATCATCGTTTATCAATTCTATAATAGGATGTCTCATAGAGTTTGCTATAACAAAAGAATCTTTATGTGGTACCGGTTTTATTTGTGGTTTGCAATATTTGTATTTTGTAAAACATTTTAAATTACTATTTGATATGTCAATTATTTCTATAAATTTTAAAAGACTTGTAAAAATGTTATTGTACTTGTTTGAATATTCTTGTAATTTTAACAAGTAATGTGACTTTACTCTTTTTACTAATAATTCCCTTGTGTTTATTAATTTATTTGATAATTTTGTCAAATCATCTGATGTAAATTTACAAGTATTACTAGTAGCACGCATAGTAAAATTTACTTCGTTTTGTTTGTTTTGGTTATTTTTGTTTTGGTATTCTTTTATTAATCGTTGATAACGTATTTTAGTACATGTGAAAAAATATCCATCGTTATCAGTAAAACTTAATTTTATCATGGGTGTTTTTGGATTATCATTAATGTATTTGTCGTATGTTTTTCGCAATTCTTCGATTTCATTTTCAATCTGATGGATATCATTTTGTATTTTATCTAAATCTTCTATGATACCAACTTTAAAAAAATTGACGATTTCATCTTTGTTTGTATTTAAATTTATACTTTTCATTTTATGTAAGTCAAATGTAGTAGTGTAGTTTGAAATATATTGCATAAATTCGTGCAAAATATTTTGATTAGGGATTTCTTGTTTAAAGAGTAAATCCTTTTTTTTAGATATAATTGTAAACATATTTGATATAGTTGTATATGTATTATGAAGTTTTTCAAATTCGTATGGGTGTAAAGATTCTAATCCCATTTTTCTATGAAATCTTTCAAAATCGATTATTTTGGATAATTCTATTTGTAAATCGTTTGCTAGATCTGTATGTGTTTGTAATTCTTCTGTTAAATTATACCGATGTTGTATTGTAGATTGGTCTCTAAATGGTTTTGCAAGTAAAGTTTTTAAATGACGACGTCCTATAGCAGTAGTTGTGTGATTAACTACATCAAAAACGCTAGATAATTTATGGTTATTATTATTTTGAGATGGTAAGATATTTAATTGTGCTAATGTATTTAATTCTAATACTAAATTAGAATAATGGTTAATAATTTTTGGTATAGCTAGATTAGTTATATATTTGGAATCATGTTTTGCCATAAAATCTAATGTGTACATTAAATTTACAATTGATAATTCTTTATCTAATAAATTCAAGTATTCGACTGGTTGAATTAAACCAAAATCGATATGTTTATAAATAGTTTTAAAATATTGATTTTGGATTTGGCGTTTATTATATTGAGAATAACGTCTAACGAATTCTTTATTGGAAGAATTGAAGGTACCTGATTCAGATTCATCTATATAATGAAATTTACAAGCTATATTTGTTTGACTATTTGAAAATTCATCAAAGAATTTTTGTATTGTTTTGGTAAAATTAGATTCTCCAATAAAATAAATTTGTATTTCTCTACAGTAATATCTTGATAGAATTTTAATTATGTCTTCAAGGCAAAGACGAAACTCTGTCTTTTTAAATTGTATTGATGTTTCTGTTATTTCTATATGATTTGTAGTATTATTGACACAAACAACGGAGTAAATTAAATGAGAAGGAATTGATAGGTACTCTGGTGTTATTTGTAAAAAGAGATTTATTAAATTAGATTCTGCATCTAAATATGTTTCTAAATCACAACTTTTTAAAGTAGGTGAGTGTACTGCAACAACTCCTCGTTTAACTAATTTTCCCTTTCTATCACTACTTTTTTCTAATTGGTCGACTATAACTACAGTATAATTATTTTCCAATAATGGCGGTAAATATTTTGGTAAATAAGCTATTCCAAATCCGCAAAAATCTGGAAATTCTCTTGTACTTCCACTGATAGAACGTTTGGATTTATTTTTATTTGAAAAATCACATCGAATAATGTCTGCTATAATATTTGCATTTCCTACAACTTCTTTTTGATTTTCTACTCTATATACTTCGTAAAAACTTCCACAAGCGTAAAAAACACAAGTTTTTTCCCCGTATTCTTCTATGCTGCTATTATAAATTTTAAAATATTCGTCAATCATATCGTGTGGCATTATATATGTAATTTAATTTGTTTTTAAATTAAATTACGTTTATTTAGATGGAAAATGTATTGCTACAATTTCTTTTGTATTTGTTTTTTGTATTATTTGTACTAAAACAACAGTGTATAAATGTTCTAAAAGTGAGGGTATAATTGTATATAATTTATTTCTGTTAGTGTATTTTAATTGGTAAATATTATCTAACAATCGCATTTCAATATTGTCATTGTCTAATTCAAATAATATACAAGTTTTTTCTCCATAAGTTTCAATACAATGTTTATCAAAAATATCATTAGTTGTTTTAGTTTTAGTTATTTTGTTAGTTTTATTAGAATGTTTATATATTTGAATGTTTTTTGTACTTGTATTGTTATGGTTCTCCATCTGCAAGGTACCTTTAACGATGACGTCGTTAGACGGCAAGGTACGAATAGATGATTTTAAATCAATACTATATGTACTATTTTTTTTTAAACTATATTGTATAGTTTCCATAAATAATTCTAGTAAAATTAATGTGAAATCTAAACAAAATGTAAATAAAATATGACCCTTAAATCAAATTAAATAACAAATTAAATTAATATTAATATTTTTTTTATTTATGTATAATATAAATAAATGGAAACTTTACGTACTACTCAATCTTATGTAGAATCTACAATAAATTATTCTTTAGCTAATCCATATATTATGGCTATAGTTAAAGTTGGTTTGGCATTATATGCTGCCCAAATTGCACCTAAAACTCCAGAATATCTTCAAGTTTGGTTTCAAAATACTTATGTAAAATTAATTGCAATTGCTACCATTGCTTATCTAGGTGAAAAGGATATACAATTAGCTATTTTGATTGCTATTGTTTATGTATTTGGTATGAATTTATTATCTGGTAGAGGTATTTTAGAATCTTTTTCAGAATATTCATCTAGTTATAAACCATCTGGTGATTTTAAATTAATTGAACCAAAAACAGCTATTTATCCAGGTTGTCAAGAAGTAACAATGGATGATTTGTACAAAGTTTTTGAAGGTGATAATGCTAAAATGAATCAAACTGTTCAATATTCATTTCAAGAATTAATGGCAAGATCATCTAGTAAAGATTCAAAGGATATGCTTACTAAAATTGCATACGCAGCTGGTTTGCCATATAATTTGTCATTTGATAAACCAGAAACTGCTCCATATATTGCTACTCTTCTTGTTAACTATGGATTTAACATTAAAGATTTATGCAAACCCCCCAGTTTAAATTAGTTACTTTTAAAAAAAGTACCTTGCCGAACTGATGGGTTCGCCATCTGTAAGGTACCTTGCCGAAGCCGAGCTTCAGCTCGGTAAGGTAACATCAAAATAAGAATAAGGTAATAATGTAAATGTAAATACATTTACATTTTGGAGAAAAATTGAAAAAAAATAAAAATAAGATAAAATAGAAGTAAAAACACATTTATTTATATTAAAAATGTATGTTGGATATTGGGTAGAAAATATTAATTATAAGATGGGTGATATTGTTTATGTTGAAGATTTGTTGGAATATTATATTTGTATAAATGATCATTTGTCAAACAATTTATCTCTTCCTAATAAAGAAGATCTATATTGGTTGTATATTTCATCTAGTTTTTTAAATAATTTTATGCCAAATTGCACAACTTATGAGAAAATATGTAACGAACAAGATGATAAAAGTGTAAAGAGTGATAAAGATGACAAAAGTGTCAAAAGTGATATATGCTATGAAAGTAATGAAGATAATAATAAACAAAATAAATTTCCAAAATTGAAGATAATTACAACGAATTTAAAAAATTATAAAAGAATTTCAAGACCATCTATTAAACAAAGATATTCTGACGACGATGAATCTAAAACAGATGAAAGTGATAATAAATTAAAACGTAAATTATTATCTATTGAGAAAGATATATATGATTATAAAAAAAGAAAATTAATAAATGAAGATGATGTTTGTAATTTACGTGATAAATTAATGTTAATGAATGTTGATATAGAAACAAAATTATTTTTAGTTGATAAATATGATTCTACTGTAAAAATGTCTGGGAGTGATTATTCTAAAGGAATAAATTGGTTGAAAACTGCATGTAAAATACCATATGGTAGATATAAACAAATGGATATTAATAAAAATGATAATTTGGAAAAGATAAAGGAATATTTTGATAATATTAAAGTAAAATTAGACAGTAATATTTATGGTTTAGAAGATGTAAAACAAGAAATACTTGAATTTGTTGCTAGAAAAATATCTAATCCTGATAGTAAAGGTCACGTGCTTGCATTATATGGTAGTGCTGGTGTTGGAAAAAGTAAAATAATAAAATCATTAGCAGAAGCGTTGGATTGGCCTTTTTATCAGATTAATTTTGGAGGTTTAAATGATGTGTCTTTATTAACAGGTCATAGTGAGACGTATGTTGGGTCAAAGCCTGGTAAATTAGTTGAAATTTTAACAAATTGTAATTATATGAATCCTATTATATATTTAGACGAAATTGATAAAATAAGTGAAAGTAAATCAACTGAAATTTTTGGAATATTAACACATTTACTTGATGAAGAACAAAACAATAAATTTCAAGATAATTATCTTTCTAATCTAAATATTGATTTATCTAAAGTATTTTTTGTTTTAGCTTTTAATGATATTGATAAAATTGACACAATTGTATCGGATAGATTAAAAATTATATATATTAATCCACCTCAGTTACAAGATAAATTAATTATTTGTCAAGATAAAATGATTCCAGAGATAATAAAATCTATCAATCAAGATACAAATGCATTAGATATTGTTATAAGTAAAGAAATTTTGGAATATATTATCGTAAATAAAACAGTTAATGAAAAAGGTGTGCGTCAGTTAAGAAAAAATATAGAAAAAATTTTTAATAGATTAAATTTTGACATATTGACTGGAAATTATAGTAAATTAAAAATAGAATCATCTGGTGAAAAAAATTTGATAATTATTACAAAGACTTATGTAGATAATATATTAACTATATCAGAAAAAGAATCAAGATATTTAGATATGTATATATAAAAAAGTATTTTATTAAATACTAAAAATTATTACATAACTTTTTGAAACTACACGGCTTCTTACAGTATACTTTAATATTTCATCTTTATTATTAGTAAATTTGTTGTAAAAGAGAGATTATTATTGCTATAGCTATACAAAAAATTCCTATATAGAAATACCTATAATTTTTTAAAGTTATTTTTTGCAAATAAGTAAACCAATTTATATCATCTGGTTTTATAAACAAATCATTAAAAAAATCAATCAAACTTGATGATATTTTAGTAAAATAAATATCATATTCTTTAAATATTTCAATACGAGTATTACTTTGAGGTAAATCGATTTCGATAGTTGTTTCTTTAGGTATTAATGTATTTGTTGTAATATTACTACTTTCTTGTTGCAATATAGGTATAGGATTTGATATAGGAACTATTTGTACTGTATTCATTTTTATTAATATTATATATTAATAAAATAAGAAAAATTTTTAAAAAAGTAACTAAGGGTTTTTTGGTTTAACCTTTTTTTAAAAGGTAACCTACGGTTTTAAATAGATTCGTTATCATCTTCTTGTGTATTTTCTTCATTGTAAGTATTTTGTTCTGTATAATTATTTTGGCCATTATCTATGCTAACAGAATGCAAATCGTAATTTTGTTGTAAAGATGATGTGTAATTTTTTTGTCTATTATCTATATTGTAATTTTGTTGTAAAGATGTTGTGTAATTATTTTGGTAGGAACCTGTAAGATATGATTGAAAATAATGTAATTTTTGAGTAAAATCTTTAATAGTAGTGTTAATTTTAAGAATAATAATATCTATTTGAGATGATGTATTTTGGTCATTTTGATATGTGAATTTTAAATTTTCAATACCGGCTTTTGCTGCTTCTAATTCTGTTAGGATTAAACTTAAATTTTCACAGTTTTTAATATATTCATCAGTTTGGTAAAAATTTTTATGCATATATTTAGAATTAATAATATGATGTAATATATCAATTGTTTCAGTTATGACACTATTAATTTCAAAAGTTGCTTGGCGTCTTGAATCATTTGAAAAAAAACGCTTAATAGATTGGTAAAATATTTCGTTTTCTAAAGAAATGATACCATCATAACTTCTTGTAATTCTTCCATTTTTTTGAATTTTACTTATGATTTTTAAATTAATTAAAAGTTTATCAGGAATCATATAATATATAATAAGAAATGTATTTTTTTAAAAATAATTGAACATAAAATAAAAAAAGTAAATAATAACGTAATGTCGTGTTTAATACCTGATATAAAAACGTTAGCTACAAGACGTGTAAATTGGCATGAATATTTCATGAATATAGCAGAGGTAGTTAAAACTAGATCACCGGATATTAAAACTCAAGTTGGTGCTGTATTAGTTTCATTAAGGGATAATAGAATTATAAGTACAGGATATAATTCAGTGTGTGCTGGTATGGACGACATGTCAATAGATTGGACAGATAGAGAAAGTATTGGTGATATTGTAATACACGCTGAAACAAATGCTATATTATATGCTCAAAGTAAATTTGAAGATGCAATTTTGTATTGTACTCTTAGTCCATGTAAAGATTGTATTAAATTGTTATCTGCAACAAAAATAAGATGTATTGTATATAAAAATAAATACAAAGATTTTGAACGTGCACAAAAATTATGCGAATATTTTAAAATTAATTTGCAACAAATAAATTAATAATTTAATAATTTTTGATGTTAAAAGTGTTTACTTTGTTCAAAAAATTGAAAAAAAATGTTTATTAATTTTAAATAAAATAAAAGATATATGAATGGTATGTTAACTATACCTAAGGTTAAAAATGATACCTTGAATTCTTCCAATGAAGAATTCGTTAGACGGCAAGGTACCTTACCGATGACAAACCAATCGGTTCGGCAAGGTACCTTACCGAATCTCAATGGTGAACCATCGACAAGGTCAGCTCGTCAAGATATAGTAAAAGCTCATATTATTCAACAGATTGATAATTTAAAAACAGACATTCAAAATTTATTGGATAAAAAAAATTTAATACCAAAGGATGAAATGGGTGATTGGACTAAATTAAAAAATGAAAAGATGAATCAGTTAAAAGTATTAACTGAAAAGTTAAAAGAAATGAATAAAAAGGAACGTTTAGAAATAAGAAAGATAAATGAAATAACTAAAGTATCCAAGGCAATTGATAATTTAGAATATGCAGCTGCTAAAAAAAAGAATAATTCTATAGCCATGGATAAGGCTAAACGTGATAAAGAATTACGAAATGAAGCTAGAGAACAATATACAAATTTTCAAAAAATGGAGAAAACATATTTAGAATATGATTCTGATAAGTTACCTGGTAATTTATTTTTACATAAAGATATTTTAAAATCTTATGGATTATGTCCTTTTATAGATATACAATTCAATGAAGAAGACAAAAATCATATAACAAATGATAACTTATTAATGATAAACGCATCAACATCAGTAAGCAAGGTGTCTATTCAGGACTGTACGTATAATAAAAGATTAAAATGGTTACAAAATCAATCAGATTCTGGTAAATTATATTTTAGTTTGTATGATGATTTGATAAAAAGGATTAAATGTAAGGAAATGGCTGATAGTAAAATTGTATTAGAAAATGCTATTTATGATTTTATAAAACAAAATATTACAGAGTCTTTAATACATATTTACGATGGTTGTATTAAGTTTATTGAAGAATATGTTAATTGTAGTATTAAAACAAAACGTATAAAAGAACGTTATAATTTGTTTATCAATGACTTGTCAGTATTATATTCGGAAACTATGATTGAATTTCATAGTTATCTTTCGATTAAATATAATATGCATTTAGTAGTTAACATATTAAAACCTAATATAAAAGAAAAAGACAAATATAATGTTTTAATAATAAGAGAGAGATTTGACGAGTTGATAAAACAATATAAAATAGAAGTAAAAGAAATAGAGCAAAGGAATTTATTTATTAAAAATACTTTAAGAAATACTAATACGGATTTATATTCATTTTTGACAGACAAACAGATATTTGTAAATAAATTAAGTAATATGAATGTTATAAAAACAAATAGTGTTTTGCAGGTTGGTAAATATTTTAAAAGATGGTCTGTTCTTACAAAACAGGAACAAATTGAAAGATTTGAATCGTTTTCTCATTTTTACGTAGATAAACATTTAGTAAATACGTTAATTATAGAAAAAGAGGAAAGGGATAAAATGGTTGAGATATTATTTGACTTGTTAAAAAATAATTTTGAAACTAAAAGAATGGTGTATAGGGATTATGTTTGGAATATTACGCGTGGTGTTATTGAAACTATAAAAATTCTGAGATATAATAAAAATACAGGTTTTGTACTAGCATTTACTAAACAAATGCCATCAAAAGATGGTCAATTGAAAAAACAAATGTCATTAACAAATGGTCAATTGTCAAATGAATCGGGGAGTTCTGATACTTTAAAAAAAAAAGTATCATCTAGGACAATTATAACAAAAGATTCAGAAAAAATTATTAATGAAGAGTTGTTATTTTTTATATTGACAAGGATCAAAAATGGAGTTGATACGATTGATCAGAAAGATAAAGAAATATTTTGCGACACGATTAAAATAAAATTAAAAGTGAAAAAATTAATGTTAAATGACAAGACAAGAATTTATAAAAAATACGATGAAATTTTTGAAATTGTAAAAAATAATAAAAGTTAATTTGCGGAGGATTATTAAAAAAAAATCCGATTATATATATTAAATATATATAATGGGAGCTATATCTTTTATATTTTACAATATGTCTAAACCTCCAATTAACATAGAGTTTAGTAAAAGTTTTATGCAAATGAAAAATAGAGGTAAGGATGATACACAAGTTATAATTGAAAATGGTCCAGTTATTAATAATATGAATATATCTCAAATTTCAAATTATTTGAGTAAAAGAGAAATGTCAGAATACAAACCGTTGACTTTTCATTATGGTTATCATAGAATGAGTGTTAATGATACGACAATTGATGGTTCTCAACCATTTGATGATCCTATCTTATGTAAAATGATGAAATATCCAGAGTTAAGAACTAGACCAAAAAGAAAATTGTTATGTAATGGTGAAATATATAATTATAAAGAAATAGTTCAATCTGAAAAATTTACAGATCGTGATATTCAATCTACAAGTGATGTTGAAGTGATTTTACCACTTTATATCAAATCTACTGAAGCTCGTCAAGGTGATCCAGAATTAGGATTAAGATATTGTTTAGATAAAATGCGCGGTGATTATAGTTTTATTTTAACTGAGAATACGACTTCGTTTAATATAAAACAGATAAACGTATTTGCTGTGAGAGATCCAATTGGTAGCAAACCATTATATATGGTGAAATACATTCCTATAAAACAAGAAAGTAACAAGTCTGACATATTTTACATGTTTACAAGTGAATTAAAGGGTATACCTAGAGAGTTATTAAATAATCCAGAATATCATATTACTGAAGTGCCACCTGGTACGTATTGGTCATTTAATAATTCTATAGTAAATGGTAAAGGTAAAGGTAACGTTGACGAATTTATTAGATATTATGATTTTAGTAATTTTTCTAGTTTACAAACTTGTAGTCTTAAAATTGCTGATCAAGAAACTATATCTATTATTCATAATAATATTAAAAAATTAATGACCGATAGCGTAATTAGTAGATATAAATTATCAGAAAGGGCTGTGGGTGTATTATTATCTGGTGGTTTTGACAGTTGTATTATACTGAGTATTTTGATAAAATACAAATATGAAAATGGTGATATGACACCTATTCACGCATTTACAATAGGAGATGATAATAACCAAGATGTTATTTTAGCGCAAGATCACGTGACGTCATTGGAAAATCATTATGGGATAGATATTCATCATCATGTAATAAATATACAAGATTTTAATTTAGTACGTGAAGAATTGCCTAAAATAGTTGGTTATGTAGAAACGTATGATGCTACGACGATTGAAAAAAGTATACCTTTTGTATTTTTATTGAAATACATATCATCAATGACTGATGTGAAAATTTTATTAACGGGTGATGGTTTAGACGAGTTGTGTGGTTACAGTGAATTTTATAATTTGGATGATACTCAGTTTCAAGAGAAAAGTGTTAACCTTTTAAAAAATATAAGTAAGTATGATTTATTGCGTTGTGATAAAATAGCTGGTTCTTTTGGTTTAGAATTACGCCAACCTTTTTTGGATATTTCATTTTTAGAGTATATATTGTCAATTCATCCTAAATTAAAACGTGCACAAATGTCTGGTTATTCTAAAGAGCCTATTGAAAAATATATTATTAGAAAATCGTTTGACAATAATGGTATATCAGATGATTTTTACATAAAATCTGATATATTGTGGAATAATAGACAAGATATTAGGTATAGTTTTAATAATATGAAAAAACAATTAGAAAATTATTTTGATACAGTATATGACGATATAGATTTTTTAAATATTTTACAATTAGAGTCACAACATTCACAAATGTTACCAAAAACTAAAGGTGAAATTTATTATAAAAAAATTTTTAATGCGCTTTACCCTAATACTAATAATATTTTAAATCACAAATGGGAATTTTTATGGAATTAATGTATTTAAGGTACCTTGCCGAACAGATGAGTTCGTCATCTGTAAGGTACCTTGCCGAACAGATGAGTTCGTCATCTGTAAGGTAACATCAAAAGAGTATAGAGTAATCTGATTATATGTTTTTTCTTCAAAGAAAATGCAGCCAATATTTTTTTACAAAGAATACTTCTTGTATTTGGTGCATTTTTTTTCAAATATTATAGTAATATGATAGATATTTATATTATTATAACGATAACTAGTCTATTTGTTTTAGTAGTCACTTTATTTTTTACAGACTACCAAATCAGGACATTGTATATTACACAACAAGAAAGTAAAGGTGATGTAGTTATGGAAAATATAAAAGAAGATAAATATGAAATAAAAACAGATGAAACAGATGAATTGCAAACACAGACTGGTGAATTACAAACTCGGAATACTTTATTAGAAAAAAATATTAATGGAATTTTTGTAAATTCTGATTTAGTAAATGAAGATAAAAAATGTGTAGATATTTCATCAAAAAAGAGGGGTGCTTTTCAATATTTAGAATTATCTAATTTACAAAAATGTAATGATATTTTTACATACGAGCCAATTAATAAACAACTTTTTGTAAAAACAAATGAATCTACAAAATGTATAACTTCTTTAAATGATAATGATATTATATTAAATGATTGTATAAAATCTTTTGATAAACAACAATTTGATTATTTTCCAATGCACGATGGAAAATTTCATTCCAGTTTATATTCAAAATGTTTAAGTTATAATAAAGATTCTAATATTATAGAGTTAGATGATTGTAGAGAAAGTAATAATATTGTAAAACGTAGTAATTTATTTTTACCAAACTCGTAATACTTACTTTAACGTTTAAAAAAAAAATATTTTTTTATCATCATAATTATGGACCAATTGTCTGATATTTTAAGTTCTTTTTTTGTAAATCCTAATAACAAAAAGAAGTCATCTCGTGAAAAAAAAAAATCTAGAACAGAAATTGCAACTCAAACGGAAATTGATACAATTACTGTAAAAGACACTGAACCAACAGTAAAAGAACCAACTGTAAAAGAACCAACTGTAGACACTGAACCAACAGTAAAAGAACCAACGGTAAAAGAACCAACTGTAAAAGAACCAACGGTAAAAGAACCAACGGTAAAAGAACCAACTGTAAAAGAACCAACTGTAGATACTGAACCAACGGTAAAAGAACCAACGGTAAAAGAACCAACGGTAAAAGAACCAACGGTAAAAGAACCAACGGTAAAAGAACCAACGGTAAAAGAACCAACGGTAAAAGAACCAACAGTAAAAGAACCAACTGTAGACACTGAACCAACTGTAAAAGAAAGTAAAGGGTCGATTTATAGTGATTTAAGTTCAGATAATACGAGCGAAGATATTTTATTAAGAAAATACATTTTAAAGCCAAGTGATTTTCATAAAAAAAATATAATGATTATTAACAAGGATTTTGAAAGTAGTATTATAGTTTTAAGTGAGATTTTGTATAAATTAAGTATAATGAAAAATATTGATAAAATATTTAGTAGTAATGTGTATATTACTAGTACTGACGAACATAAGTCGATTTATAAACAGATTTTATTAAACAATCCGCATTTGTATTTTACGGATCTTAATGTTAAAAATAAGTTGGATAAAAGTAAATTAAAGTATTTAGATGAATTGAGAACAATTCATATTATAGATAATGAATTGTTATCTACTATTGATGCTAAAGAGTTTGAATACTTATTAAATAACGATGTATTATTAATAATAATGGCTAAGGATGATGATAAGAATGCTATTACTACGTATGACTTGTTAACTTCAAACAAAATTTTAATTCACAAGTTATATGGGTCAAAAACTATACAGAAAAATTTTTACAAAATTTTCATTAAATATATATGCAAAGAACAAGTTTCAACTTTTGAAAATTATTATAAGATGATTAATAATGAAAATTTAGATATTAAATATTTAATATTGAAAAATGATGAATTAAGATACAATTAATTTATAATTCAGACCAATTTACGTTTTCATTTAGATTGATTTCATTTAAAGTTTTAGATGACAATTCTCTTTCAAATGTAAGATATAATACACCATTGGTCAAATGTAATTTTTCATTAATATTGAAAAATTTAATAGGTTCTGGTAATTTTATTCTTCTTATAAAGTTATTGTATTTACATTCTCTATATATGACTCGATCTGTTTCATTTATTGGTTCTTGTAGTTTAGATCCAGATACTAAAACGATTTGATGATCTTTAATTTGGATTTTTATAGATTCTGGTGTAACTCCTGGTAATTCTATTCTTACAAGATAATTGGAGTTTTGTTCTACCAAATCAACTTTTGGATTGTGAATTCGGCGTTCTAGATTTTTTAATTCTTGTCGTCTATCTACACGTGGTGTATCACGTGGTGTATCACGTGGTGTATCACGTGGTGTATTTTTAGTGTTTTTATTTGTTTTATACGATACTGTTTTAAATTCGTTATCAGACATTTATTTAATTTAAAATTATTATATTATTCAATTTTTACTTAGCAAAATTTCCATCTATTACCGCATTTCCAACAGTAGACTTTTTTAGTTGTAGGTTCGTCTGCACTTCTTGTTTGAACTTCTGTATATTCTGTTTTAAAAGATCCGCATTTACATTTAAATGCTCCATCTGGTCTATCTTCTAATTTTGGTTGTGGTATATAAATAGGATCATAATCTTTAGAATTTGATAATAGATTCAATGTTTGTTCCCATTTTTCAGGAAATAATTCTTTAGGTGATAAAGAACAGAGTTTGAATTCGTCAAATTCTTTTTGTAATAATCTAGTTAATAATTTTGTATTACCTATTTTACCATTTGGATTTAAGTTATCGTATATAATTATACATCTATTAATGTAAATAGATTTAAAAAGGTCATTCCAAGTGTCATTTGGTGATGCTTTATTATATAATGTTAATGCGTGATTAAATATACCTCTTTCAATATTAATTGACATTTTTTTTATGTGTTCTTCATCAAGATACCTTAATGATGTGTCCAGATGAATATAATTATATAGTAATTTATAAAATTTGTTATAAATGTGTTTTCTATTTGGGTGTATAGGAATAGATTTATCTATGCCAGTTAATGTTTGCATATAATTCTAATAAATTTATATTATTATTCAAATTTTATTTTATTTTTTTATTTTAATATACTATAATAAATATGGAAGTCATTAAAAAATTAGATAATGGTGTTAATAGTATATTGTCTACTCTTATGAGAGAACCTACTTTAATACGTGGTTCTATTCATTTGCTTTTAATGCTTTATGCTGCTAGAATTGCGCCAAAATTACCAGATGCTGTACTTGTATTGTTTGAAAATCAATATTTCAAATTGTTTATATTTTCTTTAATTCTTTGGACTGCTCAGTTTAGTCCATCTACATCTATTTTGATTGCAATCGCTTTTATGGTTTCTATTAATTATGTTAATCAAAAACCACTTTGGGAATTTATGGACGGAGAAATTCAACTTTTAGAAGAAGAAACTGCTGCTCCAGAAATGACCACGATGGCTCCAGAAATGACCACGATGGCTCCAGAAATGACCACGATGGCTCCAGAAACTACTGCGGCAATTGAAGCAGTGGTAGTATTAGCTAATGCTGCAGTAAGTACTACAGCTGTTCCTGCTGAACAAGTTATTCCTGTGGCAGAAATTGCTGCTGCTGCTGTAACTACTCCTGCTGGTTTACAGGCAGTTCAAGCTTTGGCTGAACAAGCTGTTGTACCTGAATCTACTCCTGTACCAGAAGTTCAACGAGAAGTTGATTTGGCAGTTGAATCTATTACTACTGCTGCTCCTCGAGTACCAGAACCATCTCCAGAACCTACTCCTGCACCTGTTGCTCCAAAAGTAGCTGTTTCTGCACCAGCACCTACTACAACTGCTTCTCCTCAAGTACCAGAAGCAGGATGTTATCCAATTAGAAGATATGATATGACAAAAGTATCTCCTCAATCTGGTATTCAATATGGTTTTGAGTCTTATCAAGAATTCAATGCTTAAAATAATACTTTTTTAAGAAAAAAGTATGCAAAAAGTATTAATTTTACCTTAAAGCTTAACGAAAAGTAAAAAACTAAAATTAATACTTTTTTAAGAAAAAAGTATGCAAAAAGTATTAATTTTAGTTAATTTTAATTTACAATATATGCAAGGAATTTTTGCCCTATTTTACAAAATTTTTAGTCTTCTATTATACACTGATTTAGATTGATAGAATTTTGTTCGTCATTTTGTTCGTCTTTTCTTATTTCTGTTTTTTTTGTACGTTGTATGCAGGTTGTATTAATATCTTTTATATCATAATCGTCTAAATCGATCTTATTATTTTCTAATATAGAAGTTGTGAAATGGCTTTTATAAAAAGTTCGTCTTTGATTAGATTGTATTTTATATACAGAAAAATTATCATGTAAATCTATAATCATTGGATGTTTTTCTGTATGATCCTTTCGAAAAATACGCCCAACGATTTGTTCTAATTTCCCGTTTTCATTTTTAGTAGATTTTTTTAAATGGCCTATAAATTTTTTAGGAGTTGTTAATATTAATGTATCTAAATCTTTTTCTGATACTCCTTCTCCAAATGCACTAAATGTAGCTAAAATAACTTGACTAGCTCTCGAACGTTCTAAATCAGATTGTTTCATTTGTCCTAGAAATAGACCATATGTAAAATTAGAATGTAAATCATTGTCTAATAAAAGTTTTAAGGATTTTAAATGTTCTCTGCGATCACTTAATACTAATATTTTTCTACTTTCTCTAAGTACTAAATCTTTTATAATTTCTAAAATTAATCGATTTCGTTTTGGCATTTGTATTAAATCCGTAAGCATACTTGTAAATTGAATTTGTGATTGTCCAGTATTTTTATTTTGGGACATTATTTCTTTATATTCAGAACTATTAATTGTTATCGTATTCAATATTGGTTTCAATCCTTTTCTTTTGACTTTTGATTGGTAAATTATATCACCGATATGATATTGGAACACATATTCACAACCATCGCTTCTTTTAGGTGTTGCTGACAAACCTATCGTATACTGGCTTGATAATTTTCCTAATACTTTAGAAAACCCACGACTTGGTGTATTTTGTATTTCGTCAATTACAGTAAGACCTATGTCATTAAACAAAGAATCTGGATAATCTACCCTAGCTAAACTTTGTAACATTGCAATGACTACATGTTTATCTTCAACATCTATATTTTTTTGACCTTGTATAAATCCAACTTCAATACCTGGTATAAAACGTTTTAATTCCGAATGCCATTGATGCATTAAGGAAATTTTATTAACAATTACAATTGTTTTTATTTTTAATTTAGAAATCACATTTATGGTCATAAATGTGTTATGTGTTACTGTAAAATCACCAAGAACATATCTATGATTACCATCAATCTCAAATCCATAATAATCATCTATATCTAATTGTTTTACTTTTATACCAGTATTTAATACATTTTTAATTTGACGTGTTTGATTTGCTCGTTTTCTTGGACAAAGTGTAGGGATTTCCGATGTATTTCCAGAAATACATATTCTATAATAATAATTTTGTTTATATGCATTTTTATACCAACATCCCTTTACTTGTTTACTTTTATAACAAGCAAATCCAAGACTTCTAGCTAAATAAATAGTATCGTCAATTAATTTTTCAGATTTTTGACTAAAATCGAATGTGCATTTATCATCTACTAAAGATCCATCGCTATCTAGTAACCCAGCTAATAATTTTAACCGATTTTCTCTAGAATTGTATTTGTAAATATCAGGTATATGTTTATCACCTATTAAATTTTGTATTTTAAGTTCATTTAAAAAATTATTTGAATTATATTTACCAGAACCATCTCCATTGATATTATAAATATAACCATTGTCAAATTGTAAATAACAACTAAATTTTGGTAATTGGGATTTTAAATAATGCAAAATAATAGAATCTTGGTTAGTAATTTGACTACACGTAGAAGTCCCATCTCCTAACCATAATCCTATTATGTATGGATCAAAATTTAATGGTTTTTCATCAAAATCTATTGCAATTTTGTATCCTTTTAATATATGTTTAATACTTTTGGGTAATTTAACATAATCCTTAACGGCAATTTCCACAATTTTTTGTTGCTTAATGGTTTTCATAAATTCTATGGCTCCAAGTTTATCATTTATTTTAAAACGTCGACATTTAAAACTAAAATTTTCAAACCACCGAACTTGCCATGATTTGTTTATATTTGATTTTGATATATTTGGATTACTAGATACTCTTAAACAAAGTATATGTTCTTGATTTACAGTATATTTTTCTCCTTTTGTTGGAATAATATCATACATAATATCTTTTCCTCTTGCTAATGATAAGACTTTCCTTGGTGTACTATCATCTCCCATTAATAAATCACCAACTACAATATCTTGTACAAGTTTTATTTTACCACTAAACATCAATATTTCCGTATCGATTTTATGACATTTACCTAATCCTGTGCTGCAGTTTAAAATGCCTCCACCAACATTATGGCACGCAGATAATAACGCATTTACAGGTTCAATTTGATTATCATATAATGTTCCATCAAATTCTAGATTTGTTTTCCATATTTCTCCACGATAATTGGGTAGATATCTTTTAGGATCGCCGTATCTTTTCATCCCGTACATTTTAGGAATATAAATTTTATTTTTTGTTTCAGTGTAAATTGGATATGTTTGATCTTGGTTATATGATTTACCATATTTTTCATCTTGAAGTGGTCTTGCTCGTAATTCTGTTTTTAAAAATAGTAATTCATCTTCGGAAATGCTAGATTTTTTTATTACGTAACCATTTTTTGATAAATACGATCCTTCTGGAATTTCTCTATTCATTATTTTTTTCATTGATATTATTTTTTTTCATTTTTTATGACGACTCTTAATTTGATTATATTCATGTCATATCAACATCCGTATTATTATAATAAATATCAACGTCCATATCAACATCAATAAAGTATCTATCATATAATTCTCGCAAATAATATTTTTTGTGTAAATTGTATATTAAAATGTTTTGTATAGGATTTAAGACTTTACTATTATTTTTGGCAATAATCATTGTATTTAACTATTGTATGTATAGTAAAATATGTAAAATATTTTCATTTTATTAAAGTTGTTTATTTTGTACAATTAGAATAATGCGTCAAAATTGATTTAAAAAATTAAAACTTTTTATATTAGTAAATGTCAGAAAGAATTTTTGAAATTAAAACATTAAAAAGTGTTATTGTTAAAAATTTGTTTGAAGTAATAAAACCTTATATAAAAGAAACTAATATTTTGATTAATAAAGATTGTATAAAAATATCGACTTTAGATACATCAAAGGTGTCATTAACATATGTAAAATTGGATGCAAATAAGTTTGAAAGTTATACATGTGAAAAGCCAATTGTGTTGGGTATTGATACTAATACGTTTTTCAAGACAATAAAATCTGCAAATAGAAGGGAAACGATTACATTATATATGAATCGTAATGAAGAAGATAAATTAGGTATTGAGTTGGCCGATCCTTTTATGGGTAAGGTTAAGGATTATAAAATTCCACTTTTGGCATTAGATGATAAAGTGATTAATATATCAGAAATGCAGTTTGATTATGTAATCAATATGCCATCAGTGCAGTTTCAACAAATTATTAAGGATATTCAATTATTAGAAGGAAAAGTTCTTGAAATTAAGAGTGTTGGTAAACAATTAATTTTTAGTTGCGAAGATGGTTTGGCTGAATTCAAGACGGCTATTAGCGAAATAGATGAGAAATTAAATAAAGATCAACGTGCATTACTTCAACAAAATGGTGAAGACATTAGATCTATTAAATTTGAAAAAACTAATGATAAAATTGTACAAGGTAAATTTAAATTAAGTCATTTGATGAATTTTATAAAAGCATCGCATTTATGTGAAAATATGAATATTTTATTAACAAATGATAAACCTCTTATTTTGGAATATTTTGTTGCTGATTTAGGTTTATTAAGATTCTTACTTATGAGCCACGTAGATGCGAATTAATTAAAAAAAACTATTTTTTATTTGTTTAAAATTAACATTTATATTATTGTAGAAGAATAATAATATGGATATTAAATCTGATGAAAATTCTGATAAAAAATCTATTTTATCTAGTAAGAGTACAAGAGCAAGTTCATCTCGGAAATCAGTTAAACCACGTGATTTAGAATCTGAAGATATTTCTTTATCGCAATTGGAATTAATGGCGAATAAAAAAAAGATGAATAAAGCGGATGATATTTCTTTAGTATCTAAAAAATCTAGTTATAAAGATGATAGTGTAAGGAGATCTGAGCCTTCAATGTCATCAAGTTCTACGTTAAACGATACTGAACATTATAAACGTAGAGAAAAGACTATTGCTAGAGAAAATAAAAATGATCATATTAGAAGAGAAAAGAGTGAATATTTGTACAAGTTTAACAAATTAAATGTGAAGGGGAAATGGAGTTCTCTTCGTCTTGATATGAATCATAGTTTGGATGAAATTAGAAATGAATATGAAAGAGTAAGAAATGAAATACAAAATGAAAGATCAGTTGCTTTTTTCAAGAGAATGTTATTATTGGGTGTTCAGGGTGTAGAAATGATGAATAATAAATTTGATCCATTGGGTGTTGATTTGGATGGTTGGAGTGAAGCAATGGGTTATTCTATGGAAAATCAAGAATATGATGAAGTAATGTCTGAATTATATGAGAAATATAAGGGGCACGGGCAAATGTCTCCAGAACTTCGTTTAATTTTTATGATTATAAGTTCTGCTACGATGTTTACAATTTCAAAGAAAATAACAAAAATGGAAAGTAATGATACTTTTAAATCGTTATTGGGTGGATTGATGGGTAATAATGGAGTTCAAGCGCAGCAACAAGCACAACAACAAGCACAACAACAAGCACCGTTGACACAATTTCAACAACAATCACCATTAACGCAATTTCAGCAGCCTAAACAATCAACTTTTTACAATCATAGACAATTTAGTATACCAAATTCATCTGCTGTAAAGGTACCAAATGTATTTGATTTGCAAGCTTCTAGAAATAAAATGGAAGGATCTGATACAAGTGATGATGCGATGCCATCAAAAATGAATGGTCCTAATACGAATTATATAAATGGAAATGGTGTAGATATTGATAATATTTTAAAAACAATGAATGAAAGAAAGCGTGAAAAGGAACGTCAAGAAGCTACGGAACCTTCTGATATTGTAAAAGCAATTCCTGCAAATAAACGTGGTAGGGGAAGAGGAAGACCGAAAAAGGCAAATGTTAGTTTGAATTTTTAACTTTATTTTTAACCTTTAGTTTTTTTAAAAGTAACTAAAAGTTTATTTAACTTTATATATATTTTTCTTTTTTTCGAAGTCTTTCATCTATAAGAGTAAACACAGTTTTTGTAAGAAATGCTGACGTAATAACTGTTGGGTTTATATCTGTTATAATAGCTCCATAAATCATAATCGAATAAAACATTGTAAAAAGTCCAATATTGTATAATGTGGTATCGTTTGCCTTAGTAATTTCAAAATACAACAGTGATATTAATACACCTCGTATTAAATTTTCAATAATGTCGTGTATCATTTACCTATTATTATTTACAGGGAAAATAAAATTACAAAATAAAATAAAATTAAATTGTGTGGAATTTAAATTTAAATGTGTATAATTTAAAATAAAAACGGAAAATTATTTTCAAACAATATAATAAGAGATGAGTTATTCATATATAAAAAGTGTTTTTCCTAATTTTGAAAATTCAAATAAAGCGTATGACGAGTCTTTGTATAGTACCTTTACAGGCGAGGCAAAAGGTACTGGTATAAAAGAAATTGGTAGTAATGTTATGGTTGATTTGTCAGATTTTTCTAAAACAGCTCTTGGAAGAGCTTCGCAAAAAAATAACGAGATTTATTTACCACAAGAAAAATTAATAGAAAGTTATAAAAATATAGAGGGTATGGCAAATGGTGAATATGCTGAAATAAATCAGGTAAATCCAGAAGATGAAAGGAATAATTTAAAATATTACAACAAGCCGCTTTCTACCTTGACGTCTAAATCTAACGAAGAAAAAAAAGAAAGGGATATTTTTGAAAAATTTACAGATGAGGAAATTCCAATGAACTGTGATCGTTATGTAAAACACGTTATAGAGTGTAATAGATGCAAGATGATGGCGATGAAAACATTTGGTATAGAAACAGACAGAATTAGAAATGAGGAAATTATGGAATTAATTTCTTATATATTATTTGGTTTATTTATATTAATGTTAATTGATAGTGGTAAGTAAAAATGTATTCGTATATTAATGAATACTTTTTTAATGAGTAAAGTAAATAAAAACATACTTTATTCATAATATGAATTTAGATGAGAATGATCTTTTGTATAGTAATACATTTGTTCCTACGCCTGAATTACAGGGAGAAGTGACATCTCAGCAAAATAATGAATTTAAAACTTTTTATGAAAGGGAAAAAAGTATTAATGAAGAGGCTCGGTTGCGCGATTCAATTGAAAGGATGTCAATTAGAAGTATTCGTTTAACAGAAGAAACTGATGATCAAAGTATTATGAATACGAATAAATTTGTTAAGGGAACTCCAAGTATCCGAAGTGTAAATTTAGGTTCGACTTCTCAACAACCTTTAACTAGACGAACAAAGGAAATTGTTACATATGTTAGTATTGATTCTAGAGATAGAGATAAATTGCAATATTTAAAACCAAGTCATTTTAAAATTTTTTTAGGTAGATCTTTTTATAATGTAAAGAGTATTAGATTATCGAGTATAGAATTTCCAAATACAAATGCTGTTATAAATAATACAAATCATAATATATATTGGAAAAATTACGAAGATGTTACTACAGATACAATTAATGCAATTACAAATGTTTATCCAGAATATAGTGTGCAATTACGTATAGGTAGTTATGTATCAAGTTCATTGCAAACAGAATTAACTAATAAATTAGCCGCAGTGAAGAGAAAGGATGGTAGTGGTGATTATCATTATTTTATAGTTACATTAGACATTGATACGGATGTTGTAACATTTACATCATTGATCCTAACTCAATTATCTAATAATCCTATTCAAACTTCTGTTAATACAGGTGTTTTAGAAATTACAGCACCGTCTCACGGGTATGCTGATGGTGAATACATTTATTTAGTTGGTGTTAAAGCAGTAGCTGGTATTCAATCTAGTACATTAAATGCTATGCATAAAATAACAAAGATTAATGATAATATTTTTAGAATTGAAATAAATGTAAAAGCATCTGATACTTTATTAGGAGGTGGTAATACAGTAAAAACTGGAAAGATTGCACCTTTTAAATTTTTATTTGGCGAAAAGCCATTTACGATAGCTCCAAATATAGGTTATCCTTTAGAAAATAGTTCAGATTTAAATAAGACGTATATTCAATCGATTGCAAATTTATATCAAGCATCTATAGTGACAAAGGATCCTCATAATATAACTAACACTGATTTAAATGGTTTATGTACTATATCTTCAAGTGGTACAACACCTAGTTTAAATGGTACTCGTAGAATTACACAAGTTATTTCTAGTACTACTTTTTACGTAAGATTGGATAGTCCTTTAGTATTAGAAAGTTATGATTCTGGTCAGGTTACTTTTGGGGGTGTCACATACAATATACAAAGTATATCGAATGTTAATGTAAATACTATTTTAGTTTCAACATTTACTCCTCATAATTATACTAGAAGTGATATAGGAAAACGTATAACTTTATATAATACAACGACTACTCCATCTTTGGATGATAGTCATATTTTATACAATCTATTTGAAGAAACTAGTTTTGTTATACCTGGATCTATTCCTAGTGGTGGTTTTAGTCCACCAGGAGGGATTACTCGTAATCCTGGTTTGGATGGAAGTATAGCTTCTTATAACACATTATCAACGCATATTGTTTCTATAACAAATGTTGTTTTAAATGTATCTACGACGACATTTACATGTGTAGATCATAAATTACAAGTAGGTGATAGTATTAAATTTATAAATTTTTATTCAACTCCTACTATTACTAATATTGATTTTACAGTATTTGCGGTACCAAATGCGAATACAATTATTATAAATTACAAGTTAAATTCTTATGATCCATCAAAATTATCTGAAGCTTATCTAAGTACTGGTTTATTTCATTTAAGTTTTCCAAATCATGGATTTAATAATATTGTCAGTATACAAAATACATCTGGTGTTCCTAGTGGTGGAATTGGTTCTTTAATACAAATTCAAACGCAATTGCCCCATAATTTTACATCTGGTAAAATGGTACGTTTGCAGAATACAAATACTACACCAATAATAGATGAGGGGTATACTATAACAGTTACAGGTAGTGATACATTTACAATACCTTATTCTTTCCCTTTAGTATCCGGTGGTACATCTGGAATTATAGGATTTGATCAAAATTTTTATATATATGGTTCTATAGATATAGGTAATGGAAATGTAAAATCAAATGAAATAAATAATAAATTATTTACAGTAAGAGAAATTATAGATGAGCATAATATATCATTTTACAATAGTGGTATTTTTCCAATCAAATCAGAGTATGGTGGTGGTAATTCTATTTATATTAGTAGTTTATTACACGGTTTTAGTGGTCAACAAACAAATACAAAAAATAGTTTACTAAATAGATCTATTAATTTACAAGGAGAAAATTATGCATTTTTATGTTGTCCCCAATTATCTACTATGTTAAATACTGGTAGTGTAAAAAATATTTTTGCAAGAATTAGTTTAGATCAATCACCTGGAACAATGGTTTTTTCGTATTTAAGTAATCCAAAAGTATTTGATGCCGTACCTTTAAATCAATTAAATGACCTAGAATTTTCTATATTAAATTACGACGGGACAGAATATGAGTTTAATGATTTGGACTATTCATTTACTTTACAAATAACAGAAGTAATTGATATCACAGATAACTTTAATTTGTCTAGTAAGAGAGGCATTATAGATACATAATTTTAAACGCCACATAAACGCCACATAAACGCCACGTAAAAAATTGAAAAAAAATGTAAAAATCTAGAAAAATACACAAAGTAAAACATAATAATGCATTTGAGAAGTAACAAGAACTCTTTATCGATGTTGTCAATTGATAACAAGGTGCACAAGAAAACAATTCGTAAAACTCCAATTGTTAAAAATGTTTTGGTAAAAGAATTAAAACCGAATACGAATAAAAACGTTTCGTATTCGATAGAATTGTCTCAAATGGAATTGATTAAAACGATTGAAATTTTTAATGAATATATATATGCATCAAGAATCTTAGATACTATAGAAATAACAGACTTTGAAACAATGTCTTTTGTATGTCCTGAATTGGATTTTTGGAAATGTCAATTTTAAAGTAATTGATAAAATATATAAAATTATTAGATGTAGTTTTTGGTTAAGCTTTTTTAAAAGCTTAGTAATTAAATTTTTGTCTTTAGTTTTAAGTTTATAATGTAAGAATGTTGAGATATATTTTTGTAAAATTACTTTTAATATCAAAAATGAATAATAAAAAAAGATAAGATAAATTATTATTTTTTTTTTAAAAGTTTAATGTAATAATGTCATCTTATAATTTTAAAGATAATTTGACAATTGATAATAATAAATATTTGAAATGGTTGGATATAACAGGGACATCTAGGGCTAATATTATAGGATTGGATAATTCTAATAATTTGAGGATAAATTCTGATTATGGTAACATGTATTTGAATTCAAACAGTGTTGGTAATAACTGGACATTTATGAATGTAAATCATACTCGTGGTGTTGTAATAGGATCACGTTTGGGTGTAGGATTTTCTTCAACGGAAAATATGACATCTGATATTACATTAGTGAAAAATGGTTTGGTAGGTATTAATACAACAGTAGGTTCAAATGATGGTTATTTGGCATTAGCTGGATCAAGTTCATTAAGTGATAATGCAAGAGTTCAGTTATATGGAAATGATCATTTTACAAATGCTGGTCATGTATCTTTCAAAGCTGGTAATGTGGGGTCTGGGAGTATAAATATGTATACAGGTAATGAAACTTTAAGGTTTCAAATATTAAATAGTGGAACTGCGAATTTTTTACCAGATGGTGTTACATCTAGATTATCTGTTACAGATTCGATTACTACTGTTACAAATGATATTATCATTACAAGCAGTACTGAAAGTAATAATGCTACAACAGGTGCATTACAAATTAGAGGAGGTATAGGTATTAAGGGTAATTTGTATTTGGATGGTACTATTAGTTTAAATTCAGCTACTGGTAACATTAATTTTGATAGTAGTCAAATAAGTACTAGTTACACAACAGGGGCTATATTTTTGAGTGGTGGTATAGGTATATCAGCTACTGTAAATTCAAGTAGTATAACATCTGGTGGAGCAATGAGTATAGCTGGTGGTATTGCTATTGGTAAGGATGTGTACATTGGTGGAAAAACTACTATAGTAAATACTGATATTCCTACAAGTTCTCAAACTGGTTCGTTAGTTTTATATGGTGGTTTGGGTATAAATGGTCCGATTTTTTCTAGAGCTGATAGTTCTCATGTTCGTTTATCTCCGCAAACCAATGGAAATCCTACTGAAATTGTATTTTATTCAAATAATAATTTTTCATCGAGTCCTAATACAGGATCATCGTGGAATTTGGGTCACAATGTTAATTCACTTGGTTCAGGAAACTTTGGTTTAGTTAATTCAGATATTGGGACTATTTTTTCAGCAAGTTATACAGGTGATATTGATATTTATACAAAAACTAGTATAATAGATACTACAAATTCTGTTGATGTAGATGATGGAGGTGCTTTTACTGTATCTGGTGGAGCAAGTTTTAAAAAGGATGTATATATAGGTGGATCAATTATATTAGGTGCAGGTGGTAGTATATTTGGTGGAACTGGATCTACTACTTATGAGTATATGACTATAACAGCTAGTGATGAAGCTATTAATTATAGTACGGGAGCATTGGTTGTAGATGGTGGTATAACTATAAGTTGTTCTACAGATGCAGTTTCAATAACTAATGGTGGTAGTTTTTTGACGGCTGGTGGTGCTAGTATAGGAAAAAGTTTATATGTAGGAGGTCCTGTTTTAAAAATTCCAACTGGAACATCTTTAAATAGACCAACGGGTGAAATGGGGTATATTAGATATAATACTACTTCAAATCAATTTGAAGGTTATGGGTTAAATAATTGGGGATCATTAGGTGGTGTTATTGATATAGCTCAAACTACAAAAATATTAGCAGAATTATCACCTGGTGAAAATGATGGTAATTTACGTTTTATTACTACAAATACTGAACGTATGCGTATAAATAGTTCTGGAAATATTGGTATAGGAACATCGTCACCTGGTTATTTAGTAGATATATCTGGAAATACAAATATAAGATCTGATTTATATATAAATCGTTATATAGGAGTTGGAACAACGAGTCCTCTTGCACCAGTTCATATTGCAACTGCTTTTTCAAATACGTCTCCATCAGAGAATGGTATTTTTATGGGGGTATTATTGGGTGGATCTTCAACTATTCAATTAAACTCGTCAGTTGGATCAACTATTGATTTTTCGTCTGCTGGCGTTGATTTTAAGGGTAGGGTATCATATGACAACGATTCGGCATCTATGACATTTTATACAGATAGTTCCGAAAGAGTAAGTTTTACTAATACTGAAATAATATCTAATGTAAATTTAGTTGCATCTAATAACTCACATACAATTGGTTCGATTTTTACAACAGGTGGTAATGTTGGTATTCGTACGACTAGTCCTGTTGGAAATTTAGATGTAAATGGAGATATATATACAACTACAATAAATATTCGTTCTACAAGTGATTCTGCGTTAGTTTCAGATGGAGGTATTACAATAAGTTGTTCAAAGGATTCAGTGTCAATTATCGATGGTGGTGGTTTGACGGTGGTTGGTGGTGCTAGTATCGGTAAGACTTTGAATGTATATAATACAAAAATTCATTCAATTGAAAATGCTAGTGGTATTGGTAGTGGTGGTAGTTTAACTATATTGGGTGGAACTAGTATATCAAAAAATTTATACGTTGGTGGGGATGTTCAAAATAGTACATTAACTGTTATTTCAACTGAAAATGGTAGTGGTGTTGGTAGTGGTGGTAGTTTAACAGTATTAGGTGGTGCTAGTATATCAAAAGATATATATGTAGGAGGTACAGTTACCAGTTCATCAGATATTCGTTTAAAAACAAATATATCACCATTAAAAGAAGAAGATGAAAGATTTTTGAATCGTATAGAACAGATTAGAACTATTAGATATAATTATATAAATGATAATTCAATGACAAATCATATAGGATTTATTGCTCAAGATTTTAAAAATACGTTTCCTGATTTATTAAGATGTGCACAAGGTGGATTTTATTCATTAGATTATCAAAAAATGTCAGTTATTTTATTAGAATGTGTAAAGGAATTAAAACAAGAAATACTGGAATTAAAGATGAAATCTGCATAGTATTTTTTAAATTAAAATTAAAAATTTACGTATTTCTAAATTTTTAATTTATTTGATATAATTATAAATGGAAAATAGATCATTTACTGTAGAATCTATGCACAAAGCATGTAAAAGTTTAGGTATAAACGGTGGTAGATATATTAGTTCTACACCATCTGGAGCAGCTAGAAAAGCATTTTCACAATATTATAGGCATCACAGAATTTCTGGAAGATTAACTTTACAAATTCAAATAAGAGAAACTACGAGTGGATCTTCCTATAAGATTTTTAAATACAATGTTTCAAAGATAAATCAAGAGCGTCAAGTTGTTAGAAATGGTGAAACTATAACTTACAAGTACATTACAAAAGTAAAAGCTTTATAAAGTTATTTTATATTATGTTAGTCATTTATATTAATAATAAAGCATATGTTATAACCTTATTATTTAAAAATCTCCACCAAACAAAACTTGAGTTGTACTTCTGTATTGTTTTTGACCAGTTGAACTTTCATTTTTAGGTTTATCCATATAGTAAGGTTGTTGGCTAGCATCTCTAAGATAATCAAGATATTGTTGTATTTGAGATATGATTTTTGGTACAATAGCATTAATAACAATTTCATTAAGTCTAGCTACTTCATTTTTATATTTAATGATTAGTTCAGATTTTTCTTTATCAGACATTTTTTCATCGATTAATTTTGGATGCAAGCTATATTCTAGAAAAATAGATCTCATTATAATCATTAATTCATTAACTGATTGATTATCGATTACATATTCAGTTTCTCTATGTACAGTAAATTTAATTAAATCTTGAATATTTTGTATATTTTTATTAGAAAAAAAGGCAAATGTGAGAGGTGTTTCTCCGTATAAATTTCTAAATAAAAATCGAGTATTACTACCTGATACACTTTTATCATCAGGTGTTAACTTAAATGATCCTGGTGAGACTAATTGGTCAACGTTTTCATTGGTTAAACGTTGCGCACGTTGTTTACGAATAGACATTAAAGTTCTATTTTCTATTGGTATATCAGCATTAGATGTTTCAAATATTTTTTGATGAAAAATAGGAATATCTGTATTTTCTCTAATAATACTCATAATATATTATACTAATAAATTATTTTAATTTAATTAAATTGTAGTTTTTTTAAAAGTAAATTGTTATAACCTTAAATCGCATCTACACATTGGACAATTAGTATTATCTTTTAACCAATATTCTATACATTCTATATGGAATGTATGACCACAAGATAAATGTCTAGAAATACAACTAGGTTCTTTTATATCTTGACAAATTGGACAAAAAAAAGATGTTGTAATAATTGCTATAGTTGTATTTTGTATTAGTTTGTTTAAACAAAGGCCACTTGATTGATTTAAGTGTTCGACACCTGTACTTAATTCTTCTACTAGTATATTTAAATTTTGACGTTGATTAAAGGATCTAGATCTTATATAATTACCATATGCTAATCTTCTAGCTAATCCAGGATTTGTAGGGAGGTTTGTCATTAACTTATATAAACCTTTTAAAAAAGGTTAACCAAAAAACCCTTAGTTACTTTTAAAAAAAATCAAAAGTTGAGGGCTTTGATTTTTTCTAAAAGTAATTTTTTATAAACTTTATATGTATTTTAAAAAAAGTTTATTTATATATTAATAATATATGTTGTCATCTAATATTAAAAGACAGATACCTTTTTTAGTGGGGGGGATTTTAATAATTTATATTTTAAAACCAAGTTTGTTTTTTAAATTAAATGGGAAACCTAGATTGTACGGCTTTGGTTATGACGAAGAAGGTTATAAAAAAACATTATATACATTTCAATTTGCTATTTTAATTATGGCTTTAATTGTATATTATAAATTTTAATACAGCTGTTTAATACAAGCAAAGTTAAAGTTAATGAAAAATATAATACATTATATCATTTAGTGTACTTTGTTTACTTTTAATCCAATCACTCATTATTGTTAATGCTCTATGTACAATATCTATGTCACAATCTTTTAAGAGTATTTCTCCTATATATGGATTTTTGATTTTGACATCTTCTTCTATTTTTGTTATATGTTGAATATTTATAAAATGTTTATAGTCGATAATATGATGTCCATTAATATTGACATAATAGATATTATTTAGTTTAAAAAAAGAAAATTCTAAACGTTTACCGTTAAATTTTTTAATGATAAAATTTTCAGTATTTGTTCCTGAAAATTGTTTTACTATTATTTTTCCATCAGATTCTCTAAATTCTGCTACATTTCCATTTTTACTATTATGATTATCTACAATTAAAAAATCCTTTTCCATATATACTTATTCTTTACTTTTAAAAAAAGAAAAAAAGTAGGGGCAAAAAGCCGTAGGTTACCCTTCGAAATAATAAGGTTATAACATATGCAAAAAAATTAAAAAAGCTTATTTTTTACCTCGTTTGCGCTTTGTATTTTGTAGTTTATCTTCGTATACAAATTCTATTTGTGATGTATTCGGAAATTGTGATAATAATGCTCTTGTTTGTGTTTGCAATTTATCTTTGTGTTTTTTAATTGCATTACCTTTATAATCAACTGGTTTCTGATTTTGTTTTGAACATCCCCAATCTATATACAAATAGAAGGGTTGGACAAATTCTACAATATATCCATTACTCGACAATTGATTCATAACAAAAAGGATACAAGATTTCATGTCGTATTGTGGATATTCTATGAGCATTTTTGGTATTTCAAAAATAATATAAGTTTGATCAGTGTGTCGATTAGTATATGTAATTTTTTGTATAATTTTTGTGAGAACGATATTAAAAATATCATTTTTAGATTTTACTTTAATGGATTTTTCTTGTTGCAAAGATGATATACTAGGAATTTTATAAGAATCCTCTTTATTTGACATATTTATTTCTTAATTAATAGTTATATTATAATTTTTTTTAATTTATTTTATCTAAACTTAAAATAAGAAGTATGGGGGATGTGGAAAAGTATCTTGTCAAACAGGTTGCTTCACCAATAGTTTCTTCTAAATCTTGTAAAATAATATATGGATATAAACCTGGTTGTTTAGATAATATTTTAGATTCGTTAGTTATTTTGATAGAGCCAAGAACAGATCGTATAGATCAAATACAATCTTTAAAGAGAAAAGATTTTATTTTGATAAAAAAAGTATTAGTAAAAACAAATGTATTAGCGGAAACAATTTTATATCATGATAAAGATCGTGATAGTTATTTTATGAAAGGTGATGGTTTAGTAATTAATGGTATGAATTTATTTAATATAAAAAAATATCAAGTGTATACTACGAGTATAGAAAATATAATAAAAGAAAATACTATACAAAACATACATTCTTTTATAATAAATATGAATATTGAAAATTGTAATGAAATTATTCAAAGTGTCGAAGCTTATAATCATATATTATCTAGGATTTGTATAAATAAACAAATCGCTAATTATCAATGTAGAATATTGGATAATTTTTATTGTGAAAAAGAAATTGATAAAACATTAGAACAATACATTGTGTTTGCTCATAAAAATTTACATATCGAGTTACCAAAAATAGTAGTATATTTATGCGATACAAATAAAAGATTAAAAGAAATTACGTTATTTTTACAACAATACAAAATGGATTTAGTAATAAATAAAGAAAAGATAGTTCCATATCCAGAATCTATAAAATATATTGATAATATTCAGATGGATAAACCGAGTAAAATTTATCATGAAAATATAATACATAATTTGGGGTGTATATTTGATACAAATAATTCGTACGAATTAGATATTATAATACAATTTAATCCTAAATATTTTGATTCAAAAAATACATTGCAAATAATGTATCCATTACTTGATAATGTAGTGTATATCAATAAAGTTTTTGATATTATTTATGGTACTAAAAATTGTATGTTTATGTTATATCAAATTTTAAAATCTAAATATTTTACAGATTATATAGAAGAGAAAATTGTTGAAAAAAAAACACTTTTCAAGATTTTTTCAAAAAGATATTTCTATGATTATATTTCTAAAATTTTTGTTATAAAAGAAATACAATAAAAATAAAAGAAATACAATAACAATAAAAATAAAAGAAATACAATAACAATAAAAATAAAAGAAATCTTTGTATCTAATAAGATGCAAGTTGAAATTGATTTTACAGGATGTTCTATTCATACTCCTGAATTTACATTAAATGGATTAAATACAAAAGGTAGATTGGTAAATATTATTGATGGTGATAGTGTAAGTATTGTTTTACCTGTGTTTAATAATTTTTACAAATACAATATTCGTTTATCTGGGATTGATACATGTGAAATGCGAAGTAAAAATGAAAAATGTAGAAATCTTGCAATAAAGGCTCGAGATACATTATTAGGATTAGTGACAAGAAGGGGAGATGATATTCATAGTGAGACACGTCATGGGATTCATGAAATTTTAGATAAGGATATGGTTATTGTATTTGTAGAATGTTTAAATTTTGACAAATATGGTAGATTGTTAGCTAATGTATTTTTTGATAAAATAAATTTATCAGAATATTTAATGAAACATAAATTAGCATATCATTATACAGGAGATACTAAATTGACAGAAGAGGAACAATTAGAAATGTTAAGTTAATTAGTACTACCAAATCCTCCAGTGTTACGTGTTGTATTTCTATGAGAATTTACTAATTTAAAATGAATACTTGATAGATCACTATTAACTAATTGAACATATCTTTCACCGCGTTTTATATAAAAAGGTTCAGATGATGTGTTATATAAAGGTGCTTTGATATTACCTGTATATCCAGCGTCAATCAATCCGATCGAGTTTTTCATCATTAAAGGTGTTTTAGAAATACTAGATCTAGGTATTAACAAATAGCTATTGTATTTGTATAATTTAAACCAATCCAGAAAAAATCTTTTTGATATATTTTGACATTGAATCCCAAAATCTACTAAAATAGTTTCACCAGGATTAATAAGTTGATCTTTTATTACAAATAAATCTAGACCAGAATCACCTTTGTTATAAGTTTTGTGATTTTGATATAAATCAATATTTTCAGAATTAACTCGTATTAAAAATAATTTTGACATTTTTGATATTTTTTTTTTAATAAATGTGTTTTTATTCAATTTTATTTTATTTTTAATACAATATGCTAAGACCATATTTGCTATATTTTGTAATAAATACTTTTACAACTACTGTATTTTCTTTTTTCTATATTAAATTAGTACGAGATGAACATATAAATGTGTTATTGCGTAGAATAGAATATTTAGAAGAAAACGTTGAAATGTTACAACAAGCTATTGAAATAATAGAGGAAGATATTCATGATAAAAATAAAGTTATAGGGAGTAATATGGCTTTAAACAGTAAATTAGAAGATTTTATAAATTCTACTTATGATATAAATTAAGCTAATTTTATTTTTTGATTAGAAATAGAATAAG